>Ga0193752_1000589_pt1 | contig 34137 bp, 28 predicted proteins | sample H1c1metaG_FD_144924 | JGI IMG/M metagenome (GOLD analysis project Ga0193752, IMG submission 144924) | Soil microbial communities from a riparian zone of the East river system, Colorado, United States - H1c1 | ecosystem: Environmental > Terrestrial > Soil > Riparian zone | place: USA: East River... | reverse complement strand
TGCAATCGAAACGATGGCGGCAACCACCAGCACATCCAGACCTTCCTGCGGCAGTATGCCCAGCGCTTTCCCGAGCGCGGCGAGGATGAACGAAAACTCGCCGATCTGGGCCAGGCCTATCGCAACCGTCATCGCGGTGCGCGGCGTATCGCGCATGACCATCACAATGACCAGCGCAACCAGCGGTTTGACGACCATCACGATTAATAACGCGGTCAGTATCATCACCGGTTCGGAGATTATCAGCATGGGGTTAAACAACATGCCGACCGAAACGAAGAACAGCGCCGAGAATACATCGCGGAAGGGCATCATGTCGGACGCCGCCTGGGAACCGAACCGCGATTGACCCACCACCAGCCCGCCGAAAAATGCGCCCAATGCGACGGATACGTTGAAGACCTCCGTGGCCAGCAACGCCACGCCCAGCGCAACGACAAACACGGTCAGCGTGAAAAGCTCGGTCGAGCGCGTGCGCGCGATGCGTTCCATTACCGGTGACACGAAGCGTGTTCCGAGTATCCATATCAGTGCGGCGAAGAGCGCGGCCTTGCCCAGCGCGATCCCCAGCGTGACGGTCATCGCGCCCATGCCAGCTTGCTCCACGGCAAGCGCCGGCAGCGCCACCAGCGCGATGACCGTAAACAAATCCTCCACGATCAGCCAGCCGACAGCGACGTGCCCGTCGCGCCCGCTCAATCGGTCCCGTTCGATCAACATGCGCATCAGCACCACCGTGCTGGCCACGGCCAGAGCCATGCCAAACACGATGCCTGCGCCGTGACTCCATCCGAAGGCGCGCGCCGCCGCCCAGCCCGCAAGCGCCGCGACAGCGGACTGCGCGATTGCGCCGGGTACCGCGATGCGCCAAACGCGCAACAGTTCCTGCGGGTGAAAATGCAGGCCCACGCCGAACATCAGCAGAATGACGCCGATCTCCGCCATCTGCGAGGCGAGATTGGCATTGGCGACAAAGCCGGGGGTGTAAGGTCCAACCACGATGCCCGCAAGTATGTAACCCACAAGGGTTGACAACCCCAGGCGCTGCGTCATCCAGCCGAGAACCAGCGCAACGGCAAGCGCGCCGGTCAACGTCGTGATTATGGTCAGATCATGCATCAATAGGTCGTTGAAGATGTAAGCGAAGGGAACTTGCTCTACCGCATACCTGCATTAACAAACAGCTTCGGAAGCGCACCGCGTCATGAAACCACATTGAACGCAGCCGCGAATGATACGTATAAGCGCGTGGCGCACTGAGATTGGTCGAGGGTACCGAAGTCGAATTATTTCCCGCCCCTCGGACGCGCTGCCCAAATTGAAGATAATCTCATGCCTCGCCGCCTGCGCGTATTACATAGTGTAATGGGGCCCAAGCCCGAATCATTTCTACTCCGGACGTCGATGCCTATAATTTTACATTCGACCGCTTGATCACGTCAGTCTATTTTGCGATGTCGGCTTTGAAAATGTGCTCGACGGCGACCGCTTGAAGGTGCGGATCACGGTAGCAGCGTTGCTTTTGGCGGCACCGCTGTTTGCATACCACACGGCGGCATTTGCCTGCGGCCACTGCGTCGAAGACAAGATCGCCTCGGTGTACGACCACGCAATCGTCACGCGCGCGCTTGCAATGAAACACCCTATCTGTTCTTTGCCATCGACGGCCGGCTTGCCGGCACCATGGCGGAGCGGCAGATTCTGGAGCGCGCTGCGGCAAGCGCCGTCGGGGTGGATGCGGGCAGCGTCCGCGTTTCGACGGAAACGGCCTCGTTGTCGGTCGCCATCGATCCGCGCCGCACATCCTTGGCGGCGGTCGAACGCTCTCTGCACAGCAAGCTCGCCCGCAGGACACTCTCACTGCAGTTGGTGCGCGTTATGGACAAGCCGGCAGCGCTCAAGGCCCCGTGGCGGTGACTCAGGTAAAAGACACCGGCGTCGAATGGTTGATGCAATTGCCGTAGCGCTATCGCGTCGCGTTATCCAGAAAGCGCTTTACGTGACGCGTGAGTTCGGCCTCGGTACCATTGAAGTAATGGTCAGCGCCGGCGACGGAAATTTGTGCTGAGCCGCGTATGCGCTTGATCGCATCGGCGCGCTTGGCCGCGTTGGCGAGCACAACGGGAAAATCTTTCTCGCCGTAGATATCAAGCACGGGCGTCCTGAAGGTTTCAGGTTGCAGATAGACGCCGGTGCTGATACCCACGGCTACCCACGCATCGACGGTGTTCGCGCCGTCGCTCGCTAAAAAATGGTTCACCATGCGTGCGCCCATGCTGTGCGACACCATCGCCACTTTGCGATGGCCCTTTTCACGCAGGAAGTTAACCGCCGCTTGCAAACGCTCGGCGGCTTGCGGAAACAGCGCCGGGTAGGAATCCGCTTTGGCATCGGCTGCCAGCACAGGCATTTGCACCGACAGCGTGGCATAACCCTGTTCTGCAAGTTGGCTGCGCAATGCGTTGATGAGGTTCCAGTCCGGATGCACGCCCATGCCGTGCACCACGATCACGCCGGCGCGTGCTTTGGTATTGGGTGCGTGTATCGCCAGAAACTTGTGGCCCGATTTCAATGCAAGATAGACCGGGTCGCCCACCAGAATGGCGGGTGTGATTTCGTCGGCCCAGCGTTTTTCGCGAACGTAATCGGGTAACTGAGGGGGCGTTTGTGCCAGCGCCGCAGCGCCACATAAAAAACATAATAAAATCAAATACTTATGTAAAATTCGCAAGATCACTTCTTGGCGCTAAAGCGCGGGGCTCGCTTCGCCAGAAACGCCGTCACGCCTTCGCGATAATCGTCGGTATCAAAACACGCAAAACCTTCATCCCATTCCTGTGGCGCGATAGCGGCACGCACGGTGAGGCGCTCAATGAATTGCTTGTGCCAGCGTGCAACCAGCGGCGCACCGTCGGCGATACGCTGTGCCGTAACGTAGGCTTCTTTTTCAACCTGATCATCCGGCACGACGCGATTCACCAGCCGCTTTTGCAGCGCTTCGGCGGCGTCAAACACGCGGCCTTCGAGCAAAATTTCCAGCGCCACCGCGCGGCCCACCAGCGCCAGCAGGCCCGCGAGTTCGCCGTAACCCATGGTGAGGCCGAGCTTGTTGATCGGCACGCCAAAGCGGCTGGATTCACCGCAGATGCGCATATCGCAGCACGTCGCGATTTCCAGTCCGCCGCCGACGCACGCGCCCTTGATCATCGCCAGCGTCGGGTGTTTGCACGAGGCCACGGCCTGCATGGTGTGGTGTATCAGGTTGCCGTAAATTTTTGCTTGTCTGGCATCCGCACGTTCGCTGGCGAACTCGGCAATGTCTGCCCCGGCAGCGAACGCTTTGTCACCCGCGCCGCGCAACACCACGCAGCGCAGCGAGCCGTCCGCCGACAACTCGTGCATGACTTCACCAAGACGTACCCACGTCGGCTTGTTGAGCGCATTGAGCCGCTCGGGGTTATTCAGCGTGACGGTGGCGATTTCATCATGCACGCCGCCACGGCTGATCATTACGGGATCCAAAATCAGGCGTTGCCGATCGACTCAATCAATCGACACTTTAGCGTCTTTCACCACTTTGGCGTACTTGGCGATTTCGGCTCTCAGGAACTTGGCAAAATCTTCGGGGCTTTGCGGGTCAAGTTGAGTGCCTACTTCTTCGAGTTTGGATTTCTGATCGGGTATCAGCACCACCTTGTTGATCTCGGCATTGAGTTTGGCGACGATGTCGCGATTGGTATTCGCCGGTGCCATTACACCGTACCAGTTAGTCATCTCGAAGCCTTTGAAGCCGGATTCCACCAGCGTCGGCACGCTGGCAAGCTGCGGCGCGCGCTTGGGCGTGGTGACCGCCAGCGCGCGCAGTTTATTTCCGCGCACGTGCGACAAAATCGGCGGCATGGTGTCGAAGTTCATCGCGACGTGGCCGGCAAGCAGATCAACCACCGCGGGGCCGCTGCCTTTGTACGGTATATGCACAATTTTGATGCCGGTGGCGAGCGTGAGCATTTCACCGGCGAGATGCTGCGTGCTGCCCACACCTGACGATGCGTAGCTAAGCGAGCCCGGTTTGGCCTTGGCCAGTGCCACCAGATCCTGCACCGTCTTCGCCGGTATCGACGGATGCACTACCAGCACATTGGGCACATAACCTACATACGCGACCATCGCAAAATCGCGTGTCGGGTCGTACGGCAGCTTCTTGTAAAGATTGGGCGCGATGCCGTGTGAATTGACGTGGCCCATGATCAGCGTGTGTCCGTCGGGCGGCGATTTGGCAACAATATCGGCGCCGATGGTGCCGGCGGCGCCGCCGCGATTGTCTACCACGAAAGTGTGCCCCCACGTTTCGCTGAGCTTGGCGCTGATGATGCGCGCCACCACATCGGTACCGCCGCCGGGCGGGAACCCGACAACCATGCGCACTGTTCTTGCGGGATATTGCTGCGCAACGGCTATACCGGCGCTCGCGGCAAGTGCTGACAGCACTATTACTGAAATTACGTAAGTATTTGTTTTCATTGAATTATTCCTCCTTCCAAAACAGTGTTGTTATGGTCGCTGCATGGCGCGCCGCAAGCCTGACGTTACTCTGCCTTGATGCCAGCATCACGAATGATCTTACCCCAATGCGCGACATCGCTCTTCAGCACGCCGGCGAATTTCTCAGGCGCCATCAACTCCACTTCCATGCCCTGCTGCGACAGTTTTTCGCGCAAATCTTTTTGCGACAGCGCTTTGTTGGTAACCGACGCGAGGTATTGCACCATGTTCTGCGGCAACGCTTTCGGGCCGAGCACGCCGTACCAGGTGGTGTAGTCATACCCGGGCACACCCGCTTCGGCGATGGTGGGCAACTCCGGAAACGCGGGTGACTTTTTGGCACCCGACACACCCAGCGCACGCAAACGGTTGCCGCGAATGTGTCCTGCCGCTGCCGGCATGGTGGCAATCATCATTTGAATTTGTCCGCCGATGGTATCGGTCAGCGCGGGGCCCGCGCCTTTGTAGGGAACGTGTTGCAACGTTACGTCGGCGAGCCGCATGAACAATTCCATTGCCAGATGCGCCGAGCTGCCCACGCCACCGGAGCCATAGTTGATACTTTTGGGTTTTGCTTTCGCCAGCGCTACAAACTCTTTCACAGATTTGGCCGCCACACCCGGATTGACCACCATCACATTCGGCGTGACACCCACCATCGCGATGGCGGCAAAATCATTCAGCGTGTCGTAAGGCAGCTTGGTATAGAGCGTCGCGTTGAAGGTCATGCCCTGATGGTTCATCATCAGCGTGTAGCCGTCGCCCGCGGCCTTGGCCACGATGTCGGTGGCGATGGTGCCGCCGCCGCCACCGCGATTGTCGATCACCAGCGGCTCGCCGAGAGATTCCGACATTTTTTGCCCGACCATGCGCGCGATGAGATCGGTCGTGCCGCCGGGCGCGAACGGAATCATAAAGCGGATCGGTTTATCGGGATAACGCCCCGGTTTGGGCGCGTCCAGCGGCGGCGCCACGGACTTGGTTTGCGCCGTTACGTTGGCGGCAGCCAGCATGCCTGTGACGACCAAAGCGACGGCTTTGCAATTAAATTGGGTTCTCACGGAGCATTCCTGAATAACATCGACGACTTCACCGTGGCGCAACTCGCGGCTCATCGAATACACCATCACTCGTTACGCACACCGGCGGTTTTGATTACCTTCGCCCATTTGTCCATCTCGGCGCGAATAAACGCGGAAAAATCCTGCGGCGTGCCAGCCACAATGTCGTTGCCCTGGTTGATGATGGGCGTGCGTACTTCGGGCATTGCGAGCACCTTTACCAGGTCCGCGTGCATACGGCTTACCACGGCAGCGCCTGCGCCAACGCGCGTGACGATGCCTTGCCATGAGCTCGATTCTGCAGCGGCATAACCGGCTTCAGCGGCAGTGGGAATCTCTGGCAGCGCAGCAGAACGTTTGGTCGTAGTGACCGCCAGCGCGCGCAGTTTGCCGGACTTCACATGCGGCACGGCGGTGATCACGTTGTTGAACATTACGCCGACTTGGCCACCGATAAGATCGGTGGTGGCGGGTGCGCCGCCTTTATACGGCACGTGCACCATGTCGATGCCGGCGATCATTTTGAACAACTCGGTGGTGAGATGAATGCCGGTCGCTGTGCCGCTCGATGCGTAAGACAGCGAGCCGGGTTTCGCCTTGGCCAGTGCCACCAGTTCTTTCAGGTTGCGTGCCGGCACCGAAGGATGCAGCGTTACCACATACGGTGATGTTGACACCAGCGACACGGGCACGAAATCCATCAACGGGTTGTAACGCGGCTTGCGCGGCATCGAAGGAATCACCGCCAGCGTGCTGATCGAGCCCATCGCCAGCGTATAACCGTCATTAGGGGCTTGCGCGGCAATTTCAAATCCGATCGCGCCGCCCGCACCTGCGCGATTGTCGAACACCACGAGTTGGCCCCAGATTTCAGCGAGTTTCAATCCGATAATGCGCGCCTGCACGTCATTCTGCCCGCCTGGCGGCTGCGCAATAATGAAGCGTATCGGTTTCGTGGGCCAGTTTTGTGCGCAAACAATGGTTGGGAAAGCGCTGACCACCAGTGCCACGAACCAGAGGCGCACGGTCATCAAACTTTGACGCCCGCCGCGCTTGCTTTTTCGACGAAGATATTGCGTGCCGCCAGCATGTCGTCGAGCGTGGCGAAGGCATTGGTGTAGCCGCCCTTGAAGCCGGCGTCTTCGATCAGTTTGAACATGTTGCCGAAATCGATATCACCTTTGCCCGGCGACAGATGCACTTCATAACCGTTGCGAAAGCAATCCGCCAGCCGCACTTCATGCACGCGCTTGAAATTCAGCGCCTTGACGAAACCCTCGATACCTTCGGGCACCAGGTGCGCGTGATTGGCGGTAAAACACAACTTGAAGTTCGGCGACTTGATGTCCCAGTAGTATTGCCATTCCTCGACGGTGTGGGCGAGGTAATGTACCTCGGCATCGTCCGGCTCCTTGTTGAGGTTTTCCAGCAGCACCAGCACTTTTTTCTTTTCAGCGTGGGCGACGATACGTTTCAGGCGTTCCTTGCCGGCTTCCATGCGCGCTTTTTTGTCCTTGGTGAAGTGGTAACCGGCGTGCATTTCGGTCCAGCTCGCGCCGAGCTTGGGCACGATGTTCACATAAGTCTTGAGATATTCGGTCACCGCATCGGACACCAGCGGCGAATACTCCGCCACGTTGACCGCCGAGTTGGTGTGCAGCCCGAGCTTAAGGCCATGTTTATCCAGCATTTTGCGCACGGCATTGCAGCGCCTGGTGTCGAACTTGGGCAGCGCGTTTTCGCCTGTGTCGAGCTGTATGTCGATGTGCTTGAGGCCGTTTTTCGCCGCCCATTCGATGGCGTCCTCGATTTTCAGGCGGCGGCTGATGTCAATACCGATGCGGTCGATGAATTTCATGGTTTGTTCCCCTTTTGCGTGGGCTACATCATAGCGCGGCTTGATCGCCGGGCACAGGCGGCGCACAATATTGCCAACTTCAAGGAGACACACCATGCCCGACACCGCCACCACCGCTGCGCCATCCACCATCGCCCCGAAGTTTTTCCAGGGCTTTCTGCACTTTAATATCCGCTGCGCGGAGGAAGACCTTCCGGCTATCGAGAAATTCTATGGCGACGTGCTGGACCTCAAATCCGGTGCGCGCCCCAATTTCAACGCGCCGGGCATGTGGCTGTATTACGGCGACGATCCCATCCTGCACGTCGGCGCGCGCTTCAAAAAGGGCGCGCAGATCAAGGACCACCATAGCGGCAGCCTCGACCACATCGCGTGGAAAGCCAGCGGCGCGGTGGAGTTCAGGAAGCGTTTGAAGGCGCTCAACATCGAGTTCGAAGAACAGAACATCAAGGACGCCGGCTATCAGGTGTTTTTATATGATCCGGTCGGCACCAAGCTCGAATTCAATTTCGTGAATGAGCATGTGCCCGATGCGGTGCCGCTGGGGACGACGGCGGGGGCGAATTTGCGGTAGGTCGGCCCAGTGCATCTGGTGCGATTGGGTCGCCTGAAAAACGAACTGATTGAGCAGAAGCTATCGGAACACCAAACGTTTCCTTATTTTCTGGTTATTCTTATTTTTGACGGAATACTTATCAATCATTCATTTGCTTTTCCAAGCAGCGATACGTTTAGCGACATGATGTCGTATTTGCAAGTCGCTGTGCCTGTAATAATACTCACTGTATCGACGCTTTTGCTTTACAAAGTAAATGGGGGCGCAACGGGCAAGTACTTTTATATCCGCTATTTCCCATTGGCATGGGTTGTAGGGGTGCGCTTTACACCTCTAGCAATCGCTGTATTCAGCGTCTGGTTGTATTATGTGGCGAAAGACGAAAACTATTTATTTGGTTGGCGTGAAATCTTGCTGTGGAATAGTTTGTATGCTCTGTATTACTGGCGTGTGTGGGTGCATATGCGTGACGTGCGACAACGGACGTATCACTTCGACGAGAAGTAATTCGGCCTAAACGTGTTTCCACTTAAGTATTTGATTTTAAATAGTTTTATGTAAGACTTGCCATAGCCGCATCCACCCCGCCTTTGTTGTGCGGCACCTTCGCCAGCGCCAGCCCCATCTCCACACCCGCGAGCGTACCCATCAGAGTGAGGTCGTTAAAATCACCAAGATGGCCGATGCGGAACACCTTGTCAGCGATTTTGCCCAGCCCGCTGCCCAGCGACATATTGAAGTTGTCGAGCACGACTTTGCGGAACGCCACTTCGCTGTGGCCTGCGGGCATCAGCACCGCGGTCAACGCGCTGGAATATTCGGTTTCGTTTTTGCACAAAATCTCCAGCCCCCACGCATGCACCGCGCGGCGTGTGGCTTCGGCGTGGCGATCATGGCGCTTGAACACATTGTCCAAGCCTTCTTCTTCCAACATCGCAACCGCTTCGCGCAGGCCGTAGAGGAGATTGGTCGCGGGCGTGTACGGAAAAAATCCGGTTTTGTTGGGGCCGAGCATTTCGTCCCACGACCAGTACGAGCGTGGCAGTTTCGCGGTTTTCGATGCCGCCAGCGCTTTTTCACTCACCGCGTTAAACGACAATCCCGGCGGCAGCATCAGCCCTTTTTGCGAACCGGCGACGGTGACATCCACGCCCCATTCGTCGTGACGGTAGTCGATGGAGCCGAGACCCGAAATCGTGTCGACCATCAGCAGTGCCGGATGTTTCGCACGATCAATGGCCTTGCGCACTTCGGCGATTTTGGAGGTTACGGCGGTGGAGGTTTCGTTGTGGACCACGCACACCGCTTTGATGGCATGTTGCTTGTCCTCGGTGAGGCGCGCTTCGATGGCGGATGCATCGGCACCGTGGCGCCAGTCGCCCGCAATGAATTCCGGTTGCAGACTCATGCGCAGCGCCAGCTTTTGCCACAACGAGGCAAACTGGCCCGTTTCGTACATCAGCACTTTGTCGCCAGGCGAAAGCGTGTTGACCAACGCCGCTTCCCATGCACCCGTGCCCGATGCCGGATAAATCACTACCGCGCCCTTGGTTTTGAAAATACGTTGCATGCCCGCGAGCACGTCATAGCCTAGCTGCTGGAACTCCGGGCCGCGATGGTCGATGGTCGGGCGATCTATTGCGCGCAACACGCGGTCGGGCACATTGGTGGGGCCGGGAATTTGCAGGAAATGACGGCCGGCTTGGTAGGTCATGGTGGGGCTCCTGAAGGGGTGCGGTATTATAGGCGAGAATCAATTTGAATCAGGCGGTTACACAACCCATGGCAAGCTCCGCAATCCGACCCGGTGATACCGCGCTTGCCGCACGACTCAGGAGCGAAATCCGCGGCGACGTCTTGTTCGACGCCGCGTCGCGCGGGCGCTATTCCACCGACGCGTCGATTTATCAGATCGAACCGGTGGGTGTGGTGATTCCGCAAACCGAGGAAGACGCTGTCACTGCAATGCAAATCGCTTTGGATGCAGGCGTAGCGGTGCTGCCGCGCGGCGGCGGCACGTCGCAGTGCGGGCAGACTGTGGGCGAGGCGCTGGTGATCGATGTCAGCAAGTATTTGCGCAACGTTGTCGATTTCAACGCGGAAGCGCGTACAGCCGTCGTGCAGCCGGGCGTGGTGCTCGATCAGCTCAACGCGTTTTTGAAGCCGCATGGTCTTTGGTATCCGGTGGATGTTTCGACCAGCGCGCAGGCGACCATTGGCGGCATGACCGGCAACAATTCCTGCGGCTCGCGCTCGATTTTCTACGGCAACATGGTGCATAACGTGCGCGGTGTCGATGCGGTGTTGGCCGACGGCAACGAATATCACTTTGGCGCGGCGCCGTCGGATTTATCGCAGATCGATGGCCCGCAGGGTTATCGCGATCTGGTTCGAAAAATTCGCGATATTGCGGTGCTGAACGCCGAGGAAATCGAACTGCGTTACCCCAAGCTGCTGCGCCGCGTGGGCGGCTACAACCTCGATATGGTATCGGGCATGGCGTTCAACATGGCGCATTTGCTGGTCGGCTCCGAAGGCACGCTCGCGTATTCGAAGCGCATTCATCTCAATTTGTCGTCGCTGCCCAAACACAAGACGCTGGGCGTTTGCCACTTCCCGACGTTTTACAAATCGATGGAAGCGCCGTTGCATATCGTGAAGTTGAAGCCCACCGCGGTGGAGTTGGTGGACCGCACCATGATTGGTTTGGCGCGTAGCAACCCGGCGTTCCGGCCTATTGTCGAAAAGTTCATCAACGGCGATCCCGATGCGATTCTGCTGGTGGAATTTGCCGGTGATGACAAGGACGAACAACTGCGCAAGCTGAAGCAACTGGTCGAGCTGATGGGCGACCTCGGTTTCCCCGGCAGCGTGATCGAAATCACCGATGCCAATCTGCAGCGCGACGTGTGGGAAGTGCGCAAGGCGGGCCTCAACATCATGATGTCGATGAAAGGCGACGGCAAACCGGTGTCGTTCATCGAAGACTGCGCCGTACCGTTGGAGCATCTCGCCGAGTACACGGCTCGATTGACCCGTGTGTTTGAGAAACACGGTACCACCGGTACCTGGTACGCGCATGCGTCGGTAGGCACGCTGCACGTGCGCCCTATATTGAACATGCGCAAAGACGGCGCTATAAAAATGCGCGCTATAGCGGAAGAAGCCGCCGAAATGGTCAGGCAATACAAAGGCTCATATTCCGGCGAGCACGGCGACGGTCTGGTGCGCAGCGAATGGATCGCGCCGTTCTTCGGACCGAAACTCACGCAGGCATTTGGCGAGATCAAGGATATCTTCGATCCGAAGGGCTTGCTCAATCCCGGCAAGATCGTGCGCCCGTCGAAGCAGGATGACCGCTCGCTGTTTCGATTCAAGCCGGGCTACAAAACTATTCCCATCAAAACCGCGCTGGATTGGCAGGAGTGGGGCGGGCTGGATAAAGCCGTTGAGATGTGCAACAACAACGGTCATTGTCGCAAGTTCGATGCCGGTACCATGTGCCCGTCGTTTCGGGTGACGCGCGAAGAACAACATCTCACACGCGGACGCGCCAACACGCTGCGGCTCGCGCTTTCGGGACAGTTAGGCCCCGACGCCTTTACGTCCGACGAGATGCACAAAGCGATGGATCTGTGCGTCTCGTGCAAGGGTTGCAGGCGTGAATGTCCCACCGGCGTGGACATGGCGAAAATGAAGATCGAGTTTCTTCATCATTACAAACAGCGCCACGGCTATACGTTTAAAGATAAGCTCATCGCTGGTTTGCCACATTACGCGCCTTGGGTTTCCAGGCTGGGGCCATTGGCGAATATGGCGCAGGCGCTGGCCAAAGGCTTCGTGGGATTTGCTTCGCAGCGGTCGTTGCCGAAGTGGGCTAGTAACGCATTTCATAAAACTATTCCCTCACGCTCGACGGGGCAAGGGCACATTTGGAGCGGAGCAGAGGGTCACGGAGGGAATGAAAAGCATCGTGAAATCGTGCTGTTCATTGATACCTTCAACAATTACTTCGAACCGGAGAACGCGCAGGCCGCACTAAAAGTACTGCAAGCCGCCGGTTACACCGTACACATTCCACACGCCAAAAATGAATCGCGCCCGTTGTGCTGCGGCCGTACGTTTCTCGCGAATGGCATGGTGGACAAAGCGCGCGCCGAAGCGCAGCGCACCATCGACACGCTTCTGCCTTACATCGAGCGCGGCGTGCCTATCATCGGGCTGGAGCCGTCGTGCCTGCTCGGCATGCGCGACGAATTCGTGTCGATGATGCCGAATCCGCAGTCCGCGGAACTGGCGTTAAATGCTTACCTGCTCGAAGAATTCATCGCCCGCGAACTCGACGCGAGCCGCTTCAAGTTGAACCTGAAACCACTCGCACAAAAAAAAGCGCTGCTGCATGGCCATTGTCACCAAAAAGCCTTTGCCGCGATGCCTGCGGTGCTGCGCGTGCTGAAGCTGATACCCGAACTGGAAACGGAACTGATCGAATCGAGTTGCTGCGGCATGGCCGGCAGCTTTGGTTACGACGTTGAACACTACGATGTTTCCATGCAAATGGCGGAAGCCTCGCTGCTGCCAAAAGTGCGCAAAGCCGGCAAAGACACGCTGATTATCGCCGACGGCACCAGTTGCCGGCATCAAATTCACGATGGCGCCCAGCGCGAGGCGATGCACGTCGCACGTGTGCTGGCGCAGGCACTCTAACCTCAGCGCGCTGCGTAAATTTTTTTCTCGTAGATGGTTTTGATCTGCGTGCCGTCCCACACATAGCAAAAGTGCGGCCCCTGTATGCAGTTCGACAGGATGCGCGGGCGAAATACGCCGATGCATGAGCCGCGCTTATGGCGCACGCTGTCATAGACAATGCCGTTCGAATTGATTGCCTTGAGCGCCCGGCCGAAGGCTTGCCCGGCGGCGTAATTATCGGGATCGTATACGTCGGCGAGGTCCGTCCGTCCGCGAATATCGTGTAGTTCGCCTTTCACATCGGTTTGGTAAGTGCGCATATCGACCTCAATCGGCTCCTCATTGGTGCGCGACAAAAACCGCGCACGCGAGTAGCGCGTTTCTTCAATAGCGGTGTCTAGCGATTTTGCGGCGTAATAAATGCCATAGTTACCGTCGCTGAAGCGATTACCCTCGGGATCGAGATGCGTAAAAGCCGCCATGATCGGCGTGGTGCCGGGGCCGGTAATGCGATCCTCCGGCGGCACCAGTGAAATATCGCCCGTTTCCTGCCGCAAGCGCGGGTTGGTGAGGTTCTCCACGGCAAACACCGCTTCAAGATCGGCGGGGTCGGCCACGCGGTCGTAGATGCCCACTGGTGGAAAACGGCTGGGCACCAGCCGATAGCATGGCTTCCACGCCACGCGGGAAATTTCTGCGACCATCTTTACCCGCCGCGCTGTGCGTCAAGGTATTGCCGCACCACATAGAGATCCGCAACCTGCCCGGACAACATGCGATCCAGCGCGCTGCGTCTACCGAACAGTGGCGCAGTGTTGGGTTTTTTAATCCACGCGTCGGCAGCTTCAGGTTTGGGCAGAAGTACTTGCAATGCTGAATAGATGCCGAAGATATAGGAAATTCTTTCCAGCACATCGTACGGCAAAACCACGTGGTTGCCTTGTTTCCACTTGTAAAACGTCGAGCGCGGCGGGCTGCCGAGTAGTTTCATGAGTTCTGCGCTGCTGAGATCCCATGCGTCGGCGATGCGAAATAGCGTGCGTAATGCGCCCGAAGAAACTTTTCCGGCAACCACATACGGCGCGCGGACTTCCTTTACTTGGGCAATCATAGTTTTGTCCCTATATAGACTTAATGTCAATAATAGTATTTATATAGACAAAGTGCAATAGGTGTTAAGTGGACACCTGTGCTTCTAGTCAGACATAAGCGCGTCACGCCAGAGCGCAACCATAAAAAATAAAAATACGTTTAAAATCAAATACTTATGATTTATAGGCTAATGTGTTATAACGAACCAACAACAGGCCGGGCGTGTCCAGCCGCGTCGACACTACGCCTTACAATAACCACGCTGGCTTTTGCCCACGACTACTCACAAGTCAAATCCGATTCATCAACATGGAGCAAATCATCACGAATCGGCCGGCGCATCCAACGGTCGCCGCCACCGACGGGTTGCTCGAAGTCGAAAATCTGCATGTGCATTTCGTCACTGCGCGTGGCGTAGTGCGTGCGGTCGAAGGCATTTCATACAAAGTTCGCGCCGGTGAAGTGGTGGCACTGGTAGGAGAATCAGGCTGCGGCAAATCGGTGTCGTCGCTGGCGATCATGCGGCTGCTGGCGCGGCCTTCGGGACGCGTAACGCAAGGGCGTATCTTGTTCGAGGGGCGCGATCTGCTCAAGATCAGCGAAGACGACATGCGTGCGATACGCGGGCGCGATATCGCAATGATTTTTCAGGATCCGATGACTTCGTTGAATCCCGTGCTCACCATCGGTTTTCAGATCACCGAGCCGTTGCTGCTGCATTTGCGCATGACGCCGGAAGCGGCGCGTGCACGCGCGCTGGAATTGTTGGGGCTGGTGGGCATACCTGATGCGCAATCGAGGCTCGATCAGTATCCGCACCAGTTCTCCGGCGGCATGCGCCAGCGCGTAGTGATCGCCATCGCGCTCGCATGTAATCCCAAGCTCATCATCGCGGACGAGCCGACCACGGCGCTGGATGTGACGATACAGGCGCAGATACTCAAGTTGATGAAAGATCTTGCGCGCGATTTCAATATTGCAATGGTGGTGATTACGCACAATCTCGGCATCGTCGCGCGCTACGCCGACCGTGTAAATGTGATGTACGCCGCGCGCATGGCCGAACAGGGACGTGCAACCGACGTTTTTGCAAAGCCACTGCATCCTTACACCGCGGGCTTGCTGCGCTCGGTGCCGCGCCTCGATCAACCGCGCGGTCTGAAACTCGAAACCATCGACGGCGCGCCGCCGGACCTACTCGCGCCGCCGCCGGGTTGCCGCTTTGCGCCGCGCTGTGCCGCACGCCAGCCGGCGTGCGAGCAAGGCTTGCCTGAAATGGCCGAGGTGATACCAGGCCGCTACACCGCGTGTCTGCGTTCGCAAGAGCTGGATCGCTTAGGCCCATTGGCGCTGGGCTTGCAGGTGCCCGCGCAAAGCAGCGCCGCGGTGAAATCCGTGGATCGCGCCACGCCGCTGCTCAGCGTGCGTGCACTCAAAACTTATTTCGATGTGTCGACGGGCCTTAAAACTTTCGGCGGCAGGCGCGCCGAGGTGCGTGCGGTGGACGATGTGTCGTTTGATGTATTCAAAGGCGAAACAGTCGGCCTGGTGGGTGAGTCCGGCTGCGGCAAAACCACCGTCGGCCGCACCTTGCTGCGCCTGGAAAAATCCACCGCGGGCACCATCAGTTTTGGCGGCACCGACGTCACGCATATGGGCGGTGAGGCGCTGAAAAATTATCGCCGCAAAATCCAGGTGATTTTTCAGGACCCGTTCAGCTCGCTCAATCCGCGCATCACCATCGGCGACGGCATCGCTGAACCGCTGCTGGTTTATAAATTGCAGCCCGACAAGGCCGCGGCGCGCGCGAAAGTTAGCGCGTTGCTCAAACAAGTGGGCCTGTTTGATTACATGGCGGGCCGCTACCCGCACGAACTGTCCGGCGGGCAACGCCAGCGCGTGGGCATTGCGCGCGCGCTGGCGATGGAACCCGAGTTCATCGTGTGCGACGAGCCGGTGTCGGCGCTCGATGTCTCAATTCAGGCGCAAATCATCAATCTATTGGAAACCCGGAAAAAAAAACTGGGGCTCACCTATCTTTTCATCGCGCATGATCTTGCCGTGGTGCGGCATATCTCCGACCGCGTGATCGTGATGTATCTGGGCCGTGTAATGGAAATCGCCGATCGCGATGCGTTATATGCGGAGCCGCTGCATCCCTACACGCAGGCGCTGCTCGAAGCGGTGCCGGTGCCCGATCCGGTAATCGAGGCGCGGCGCGCGCATCGCGTGCTGGGCGGTGAAGTACCGAGTCCGCTTGCACCGCCCTCAGGCTGCGTGTTTCACACGCGCTGCCCGCGCGCCGATGCGGCGTGTAAGATCGAGCGGCCGCCGTTGCGCGAGGTGCGACCCGGCCATTTTGCGGCCTGCATCAAAATCTGATGGCGGCAGCGACGGGGTTTAGGCGGAGGAGGCCGTTGTTATATAAGTATTTGTTTTTATTATGTTTTTTTGTGATGTCAGGTGTGGGTGCGCAAACGCCTTCTGCACCGCAATCGGGCGGCGTGCTCAAGTTCGCCGTGGTGGGCGAACCGACTAATTACGACTGTCACGCGCAATCGTCGTTCAGCTTCGTCCATGCGGTGCGCCCGCATTACTCGACCCTGCTGGCGATTGATGCCGCGAAATATCCCGCGCTCAAAGGCGATATCGCGGCGTCGTGGACCGTATCTGAAGACCGGCTCACCTACACCTTTAAACTTAAAACCGGCGTGCGCTTTCATGACGGCAGTGCGCTGACGTCGCACGATGTGCAAGCGAGCTACGAACGCATCCGCCGTCCGCCACAGGGCGTCGTATCAGCGCGTGCCGAACGCTACGCGGACATATCGTCCATCGATGCGCCCGATGCGCATACCGTGGTGTTCAAGCTATCGCGTTCGAACAATGCGATGCTGCTCAACTTCGCCAGTCCCTTTGACTGCATTTACAGCGCCGCCAGATTGCATGCCGATGTGAAATTTCCCGAACGCAACGTGCTGGGTACGGGACCGTTCGTGTTCGACACGCACGCGCCCGGCGCGCAATGGAGCGGCAAACGCTACGCGCAGTATCACGAAACAGGCAAACCGTACCTCGACGGTTATACCGCGCAATTTTTGCCACGGTCGCGCATGGTCGACGCCCTGGCGGCGGGCGAGATCCATGCCGAGTTTCGCGGCCTTGCACCCGCCGATCGCGCGCGCGCCGTGCATGCATTGGGGTCACGCGCCGCGGTACACGAGTCGCCGTGGGCGTGCGCGATGGTGGTCACGTTCAATACCGCGAAAAAACCGTTCAACACCGGCCGCGTGCGGCGTGCACTGTCGATGGCGATAGACCGCTGGGGCGGCGTGCCGGCGCTGTCGAAGGTGTCGATGGTGCGGCAGGTTGGCGGATTGTCGCGACCCGGCTCGGCCATGTCGCTGTCAGAGCAGGAACTTACGGCGCAACCCGGTTTTTCCAAAGACATCGAAGCTTCGCGCGCACAGGCGCGCAAACTGTTGCAGGAAGTGGGCGTTGCCGAGCTCTCGTTTACGCTGATCAATCGCCTGTCGGACACGCTGTATGGCCCCGTCGGCGATTTTCTGGTGGCGCAATGGCGGCAGATTGGCGTTACCGTGCGTCACGAACAATACTCGCCGCGCGCTTTTCTGGAGACTCTGCAGCGCGAAAATCCGCCGTTCGACGCGGCGCTGGATTTTGCCTGTAATTACGCCGATGAACCCAATCTGCAACTCGCGCGCTACCTGTCGCATGATCGCACGGCAACCAATTACGGGCAGCACTTTGATCGCACGCTTGACAATCTATTTGACCGTCAGTCGGGCGAACCGGATCGCCGCAAGCGCTATGAACTGCTACGCCAATTCGAGCGCCGCGCGCTGCGGCTGGCGTATGTGGTGCCGGTGCTATGGTGGCAACGCGCGGTGGTGATGGACCGCAACGTGCGCGGCTGGCATGTCACGCCCAGTCATTACATCGGCCAGGATTTGGCCGACGTATGGTTGGCGAAATAAAAAACCGAGTTAAATTTTACCGATGGTTTTTACGACTTGAGCCATGCGCTTATAGTCAGCCTCGAAAAATTTCGCGAACTCCGCGCCTTCGCGGTAGTCGGGCACCACCTGCGCCTTGTCCAGCGCCTGTTTGAACAGTGGATCGTTGGCCGCGCGACGGATCAGGTCGCGCATTTTCGTCAGCGTCGCCGGCGGTACGCCTTTGGCGGTAAACAGGCCTACCCACAAGTAGGCTTCGATATCCATACCCATCGATTTGAACGTCGGCACATCCGGCATCGCGGGATACGGCTTGACGCCCCAGCTGCCGAGGGCGCGTAATTTGCCCGCCTGTACATAGGTGTAGATGGCCGCGGGCCCGCCGCTGGTCACTTGCGAGTGGCCGCCCAGCGCCTGGGTGATTGCCGGGCCGCCGCCGGTGGTCGGCAGGTGGCGCATCTTGATCTTGGTCGCGTCCATGAACATCGCGATGGGGGCGTGCGTGACGCCATACAACCCTGAACTCGAGAACACCAGTTCGTTGGGCTTGGCTTTGGCGAGTGCGATCAACTCCTTGCTGTTTTTCACCGGCAGCGACGGATGCACCACCATGATCAGCGGATCGGCGGACAGCAGCGCGAGCGGTTCGATCTGTTCGAGCGTATACGGCGTCTTCGCGCCGTAGAGTTTGTCTTTTTCGATCGCCAGATAAATATTCGGTGTAGTGACCAGGATGTGATGGCCATCGGGCGGCTGATTGACGACAAACGCGGTGCCGGCGGCGGCTACCGCACCGGGGCGGTTGACTACCGGCGCCGGCTGGCCGGTGAGTTTTTCCAGTATCGCCGACAGCGGCTGCGCGTGGATCTGGTTCATCCCACCGGGAGGATTGGGCACGGTGAGGGTGATGGCTTTGGTGGGGAAATCCTGTGCTTGTATAGCGGGAGCGGCAATGATGCCGGCGATTAAACTAGCAACGAATAACAGCTTTTTCATGTGAATCTCCTCCGGTATTTTTGTCATGAAGCGAATGTCGAAATCGAGGTGAATCTGCGCCGGTTATAATGACAGATAATAGTTAGCCCATTCGAAGTGAAGAAGACAATAGCGCGGCGCTTCCGTAACTATCTGTTTTTAATGATATTTTGTCAAAAGAAGGATAAGGATGTTTAATCCATTCAAGAAACTCGAACTCCTCGAGACCGAGCTGTTCATGTCGATGCCGGCGAAATTTCGCAAGAAGCAACGCACCGCGTGGTCCGATCCGAATCGCCAGAACGCCGAGGTCGAATGCTTTCTCGAAGGGCCGTCGTTCGATCGCGACGGCAACCTGTGGTTTGTCGATATTCCGTTCGGGCGCATTTTTCGCATCACGCCGAAAAAAGAGTGGGAACTGGTTACGCAGTACGACGGCTGGCCCAACGGTCTGAAGATTCATAAAGACGGCCGCATTTTTATTTGCGATTACAAAGAAGGCTTGCTGATGCTGGACCCGAAAACCGGCAAGCTCGAAACCATTTTACGCACGGCGTTCAGCGAAGGCTTCAAGGGCCTGAATGATTTGCACTTCGCTGCGAACGGTGATTTGTATTTCACCGATCAGGGCCAGACCGGCATCACCGATCCGACCGGGCGCGTGTTTCGTTTTTCGGCGAACGGGCGTCTCGATCGTTTGTGCGACAACCTGCCCAGTCCCAACGGCATTACGCTGTCCACCACCGATAAACATTGTTATGTGGGCGTGACGCGCTCGCAGCAAATCTGGCGTCTGCCGATCATGGCCGACGGCAACATCTCCAAGACCGGCGTGGCGGTGCAGCTTTCCGGGGGCGTGGGCGGTCCCGACGGCATCGAGATGGATTCCGAGAACGGCTTGCTGGTTTGCCAGTTGGGGGTGGGCATCTGGCGTTTCGACTCGAACATGCTGCCCACGCATCTGATTCATTCGCCCGATCACAAACATCATCATCTGGCGAACATCGCTGCCGGTGGCAGGCAAGAAGCTGTATTCACACCAATAAAAACATCTGCGCCAGGTGGGGCGTGCAAGCGAGGGCGTGTGATGCGGATGAGTTATCTATGCAGGTAAGGGATAGGACGCGAACGCGTTTTCATCCCGCGTCAACAACGTCAGCAGTTTGGGATGTACGAAGAGTTTTTCCTTGCCGACGGCTTGCTCGCGTATAACGCCGATGCCCACCAGCGCCTTGAGATAACGTGAAGCGGCTTGCCTGCCTGCAAGTCCTGCATCGACCAGGTTGGAAATTCGGCAGTAGGGCTGTTCGAAAATAGCCTCCACCAATTCGCGGCTATAGATTTTGGGCAGGCTGCGGCGCGTGTGTTCCGTGGTGTGTGCCACGAGCTCGCGAATGGCGGCGATTTTTGCGGTGGTCCAGGTGGCGGTTTCTTCAATGCCGCGCAGCATGTAGATGAGCCACGGCTCCCACGCCTGCTCGCGCGTGACGCCGAGCAGCAGCCGGTAATAATCCGCTTTTTGCGCAATGATGTAGCGGCTCAGATACAAAATGGGCAGCCGCAGCAGGCCCTGTTCGACGAGAAACAGGCTGTTCAACACGCGCCCGGTGCGCCCGTTGCCGTCGGTAAACGGGTGTATGGCCTCGAACTGATAATGCGCAGCGGCCATGCGTATCAGGGGGTCAATGGAAGTTTCGTTATGCAAAAAGCGCTCCCAATTGGCAAGCAGATCGCGCAGGCGCGATTCACCTTCGGGCGGCGTGTAAATGACTTCGCGGGTGATGTGGTTGCCGATCTTGGTACCCGGCACTCTGCGCACCGTCATCTCCTCACCCATGATTTGCGTACAAATGGTTTCGGCAGTGCGGGTGGTCAGCGGGCGTGTTTCCAGGGATTTAGCGCCGTCGGCCAGCGCACGACGGTAACGCAATGCTTCCTTCGTGGCCGGATTAGCGTTGCTGTCATCGTGGGCGTATTGGAAAAGGTTGTCGGTGGTAGTGACAATGTTTTCGATCTCTGAGCTGGCCTGTGCTTCCAGCATGGGTAAGGTGTTCAACAGCATCGCTGCGTTGGGGATCAATTCCATCGCCTGATTCAGGCCTGCAAGCGCCGATCTTGATGTAATACATTGTTTTAAAACAATTTTTGTTTCAATCTCTATGGTGGGCGGAAGCAGCGGCAGATCGTCAAAAGGCTGGTCTGGCCGCCATGCAGGAATGTTTTTCATGTTGCAAAAATACAGTTTTTGCAACATGAATGCAAACTCATGTTATTGCCAGCGACATGAACATAGCCATGTGTTGCGAAAATGCGATTATTGGAGCATGAGTAAACTCTCATGTTGCCGTCGGCAACATGATCGCGAAAACATGTTGCCGTAAATCGACAAATGCGACACGACTGCGTGTTTCTCTTGCAAGAGACCATCAATTAGCCCGCACTAACTCAATTCTCAAAATCTGGCGCATTGCCATTTCGGAACACCTTAAGTCCACCGACTTAGTCTACCGCGGAGACAATTTATGTCATTAATTATAATAATTAAATGATGTAATATATGTTTTATCAATTGTCGGCACGAAAACATGTTGTAAAATATGGAATTTAGCAACATGATAACGCCGATGTAATATCCCTACCCTCCAGTGTGAAATTTCATGCCCAGCCACATTTCCTACGTTCGCGACGGCGTGATCGCCACCGTCCTCATCGACAATGCCGATAAACTCAACGTGCTCACCGTCGCAATGTGGCGCGAACTCGCTCGCACGATGCGTGAGTTGTCGGCAGATGACGATTTGCGTTGCATCGTGCTGCGCGGTGCAGGCGACAAAGCCTTCGCCGCCGGTGCCGACATCGCGGAATTTGCCGCGGTGCGCGCGACGCGCGAGCAAGGCGTGGTTTATCACCGCGAGCATGTGTACGGCGCATTGCAAGCGGTGGCTGAATGCCGGCACCCGGTGGTGGCGATGATTCATGGGCCGTGCGTCGGCGGCGGGCTGGAGCTCGCGTGTCAGTGTGATCTGCGCATCGCGGGTGAGTCTGCGCGCTTTGGTGTGCCGATCAATCGCCTGGGGTTTTCAATTGCGTACGATGAACTCGCCGGTGTGCTGCCGGTGGTGGGCCGCGCAGCCGCATTGGAGATTCTGATTGAAGGCCGCGTGTGGGATGCGCGTGAAGCTTTCGCCAAAGGACTGCTCACGCGCGTGGTGCCGGATGCCGATCTGGCTCAGGAAGTCGGCGCCACGGTCGCGCGCATTGCGTCGGGCGCGCCGCTGGTTGCGCGTTGGCACAAACAATTCATCCGCCGCTTAGTGCCGCTCACCGCGCCACTCACCGCGCAGGAAATCGACGCCAGCTTCGCTTATTTCGAGACCGAAGATTTTCGCATCGGCTACGATGCGTTTATCCAAAAGAAGACGCCCCGGTTCATGGGGCGCTAAAAATTGTTATCATAAGTATTTGTTTTTAAACAATATTTTGGATTGTAGTATACTTGCTCATCGACGCACCGTCGAGCCTGTCCGTCAGAAAAATAAACGTCCCGAGGAGATATCTTGAAAATTCCTGCAACCGTTGCACTCGTTTTTTTTGGCGCCTATGCACCATGGGCAACACACGCTGTGGCGCAGGAGTGGCCCGCGAAAGCGATTACGCTGGTGGTGCCTTTTCCAGCGGGCGGCGGCACGGATGCGTTTGCGCGACCCCTATCGGCGATACTGTCCAAACAGCTTGGCAGGCAAGTCGTCAACGACAATCGCGGCGGCGCGGGCGGCAATCTGGGCGCGGGTATCGCGGCGCGCGCGGCGAAAGACGGCTACACTTACTTCATGGGCGCAGTACATCACGCGATTGCCCCCAGCGTTTACAAGAAGCTGGATTACAGTCTGGAAAAAGATTTCGCGCCGATCGCGGTGGTGGCGGTGGTGCCGCAGGTGATCGTGGTCACCCCCAAACGCATCAAGGAAACCGATCTGGCGGCGTTCATCGCGCTGGCGAAGCAGAATCCGGGCAAGCTTAACTACGCCTCGGCGGGCAGCGGGACGTCGCATCACCTCGCTGGAGAATTGTTCAAAATCGCAGCAGGCGTCGATATCGCACATGTGCCTCACAAAGGCGCCGGCCCTGCGCTGCAGGATTTGCTGAGCGGGCAACAAGTCGATGTCATGTTCGACGGCTTGGGATCATCGGCGCAATACATCAAATCCGGATTGATTATGCCGTTGGCGGTAGCTGCAAAATCACGCTCCACCGCGATTCCCTTCGTGCCGACAGCGGCCGAAGCGGGACTTAAAGGTTACGAAGTCTCGACTTGGTACGCGTTGTGGGGCGTCGCGGGTTCGCCGCAGGCAATCAATGATCGTATGGTTGCCGAGACCGCCAAGGCGCTCGCCGCGCCCGAGTTGAAAACGTTGTGGGCGGCACAAGGTGCCATACTGGGACCAGCGAATTCGAAAGAGATGACAGCGTTTGTCAGTGCAGAAATCGCGAAGTGGGCCAAGGTCGCCAAGAGCGCCAATATACAAGTCGATTGATTCAGGGAACCAAAATGTCCGGACCGTTATCGCATATCAAAGTACTCGACCTTTCGCGTGTGCTCGCGGGTCCGTGGACCGCGCAAAATCTGGCTGATCTCGGCGCGGAAGTCATCAAGGTTGAACGCCCCGGCAAGGGAGACGATTCACGCGCCTACGCGCCACCGTTTTTAAAAGACGAACAGGGAAAAGAAACCAAAGAGTCTGCCTATTTTTGCGCGGCCAACCGCGGCAAGAAATCGATTACCGTCAACCTCAGCAAACCCGAAGGCCAGCAACTGGTGCGTGAACTGGCAACGCAATGCGACGTGCTGGTTGAAAATTACAAGGTCGGCGACCTTGCGCGTTATGGACTGGGCTACGAAGACCTGAAAAAACTCAATCCGGGTTTGATCTACTGTTCGGTCACCGGTTTCGGTCAGACCGGCCCGTACAAAGATCGCCCCGGCTACGACTTCATGGCGCAGGGGATGGGCGGGCTCATGAGCATCACCGGTGAGGCGGATGGTCTGCCCGGCGCCGGGCCGCAGCGCGTGGGTATTCCCATCATCGACATGACCACCGGCATGTACGCCACCATTGCCATCTGCGCGGCGATTGCGCATCGTGCAGTGAGCGGCAAGGGACAATGGATCGACGTCGCGCTGCTCGATACCTGCGTTGCCTTCTTAGCCAATCAGGCGATGAATTACTTCGCCACCGGCGAATCGCCCTCGCGCATCGGCAACGCACATCCGAACATCGTGCCGTATCAGACGTTCAAAACCAAAGACGGCGCGGTGATCCTCGCCTGCGGCAACGACAATCTGTTCAATAAATTCTGTGAGGCGGCCGGTTGCGCGCATCTGCTCAAAGACCCGATCTTCGCCACCAACGGCGACCGCGTGAAAAACCGCGTCGAAGTCACACGCGTTTTGAACGAGATTTTTGACAAGCGTTCCACGCAGGAATGGGTAAAGTTATTGGATGATGCTGGTGTCGCCAACGGCCCCATCAACACTATCGCCGAAGTGTTCAAGGAACCGCAGGTCATCGCGCGCGGCCTGAAAATAGAATTGCCGCACGCGGTGGCCGGTAAAGTGCCGTTGGTGGCGAGTCCGATGCGCTTTTCCGAAACGCCGATCAAGCACGAGATTCCACCGCCTGCCGTCGGGCAGCATACGGATGAGATCCTGCGTGGCGTGTTAAAGAAAAGCGATGCGGAGATTGCTGGGTTGCGGAACGCCGGCGTGCTGTAAATCTGTTTCCCGAAGGTCCGGCGGCGCAGACGGACGGCGTCGCTTACTTTTGGCGGCTATGTGCGTATGCACGCCACGCCCGCCCGCGATCAGGATGGCATAATAGCCAGCCATAATCCGATTGAATGGGGCGAAAGTGGCTATGGGCGATACACCCGTGCAGCGGTCGCGTATTTTTATCAGCTACCGCAGAGCTGACGCAGAGCAGGCAGCAGGCCGGCTTGCGGCCGATCTGCGCAGCCACTTCGACCCGGATCAGATCTTCGAAGACATCGCCAGTATCGATCCCGGAGCCGATTTCGAGGAGGCTCTACGCGACGGGCTTGCAAGCTGTGCTGCGGTCATCGTGGTGATGGGGCCCACGTGGTCCACTGTCACCGATAGGCAGGGACGGCGGCGTATTGACCTTCCGGATGATTGGGTGCGGCAGGAAGTGGCGCACTGTGTGCAAAGTCCCGGCGTGCGCGTGTTCCCGGTGCTGGTGGGTGATGCGCACATGCCCAGCGCGGAAGATTTGCCTGAGGTGCTGCGGTCGCTGACGCGGCGGCAGGCATATCCATTGGTAGCACGCCACTGGACCAAGGATATTGCATTGCTGGTCGGGCATTTGAAACGGATTCCCGGTCTTGCTCAACTGCCGGTCGTACCATTGCAGCAAGAGCTTGCGGATCAAAAAGGTAAAGCGCCGCGCAAAGTAAAGAAACCCGAAGTTGTTTTGGCGGCCCTCAAGAGCCAGCAAGTGCTTGCGCCCGGCAATGTTTTTCGTGATTGCGACATCAGTCCGGAAATGGTGGTGATTCCCCCCGGCAGCTTCACCATGGGCGCGAATGACATGACAGACGACCAAAAACCACCGCACCGGGTCAATATTCCGCGGCAATTCGCGGCGGGCAGGTACCAAGTCACTTTTGACGAGTGGGACGCCTGCGTGCGTGACGGCGGCTGCACGCACAATCCTGGTGACGAAGGCTGGGGCCGCGGCAGGCGACCGGTAATTAATGTCTCATGGAACGATGCCAAGCAGTACACGCTATGGCTTTCGGCCAAGACCGGCAAGTCTTATCGATTACTGACCGAAGCGGAATGGGAATACGTGGCGCGCGCAGGTACCACGACGCCGTACAGCACCGGTGCAAACATCAAACCCACTCAAGCTAACTACGATAAGTCGTTCTGGGAAATCCTGACTGGTGGCACCGCAAAGGAGCAGACTGTGCCGGTGGGCAGTTATCAGCCCAATAAATTTGGGCTGTTTGACGTGCATGGCAATGTATCGGAATGGACCGAGGATTGCTGGAATGCAAACCACAAGGGCGCGCCGAGAGACGGCACTGCGCGCACAACCGGCGACTGTGACCGGCGCGTGTTGCGTGGTGGTTCGTGGTACGACGGTCCACAGGGTTTACGTTCCGCAGTCCGCTACGGGCACACCGTCGCCGGTCGTGACAACAGCGTCGGTTTCCGTGTCGCCAGGACGTTATAAGGTCTTTGATCTGAGGTTCTTTGCATCGTTCCGCGCCGCAGGGGCTTTATGTCACAACCTAAGCAATTTGGTCGCGTTCGCACCCAATATCATCTCCCGCTCGGCCCCCGACAGTGATACACCGAAGCGATTAACCGTCGCCACCGGGTGATCGTCGCCGATACCGAAGCAATAATCACTGCCCATGACGATGCGCTCGACACCCACTTCGCGTATCACGTGATGCATGTAGGCGTCATTGTGGGCGATGGTGTCGTAGTAAAAACGCTTCAGATATTCGGACGGGTGCAGTTTGCAGCCCTGCATTTCTTCCTTCATGTGGTTGCCGTGGTCCCAGCGTCCGGCCAGCGGCGGAAACATGCCGCCGGCGTGTGGTAGTACGACATTCAGTTTTGGAAACACGTCCATCACGCCGCCGAAAATCAGTGACGCCACCGCGATCGCCGTGGCGTACGGAAAACCGATGACATTGCGCAGATAATACTTGTCGAGTCGTTCGGCGTGCAGCGGATCAAGCGGATGCAAAAACACCGGCCAGCCCAGTTCCTCGCACTTAGCCCAGATCGGATAAAACGCTTTTTCGTCGAGGTTTTGCTTGTTGATGTGCGTTCCCATGTAAAGACCGCGCATGCCGGGTAGCTTGGCGGCACGCGTGAGTTCCTGCAGCGCCAACTCCGGCGCCTGCATCGGAATCACCGCCATGCCAATTAGCCGTTTCGGGTGTTTGACACAGGCTTCGGAGCACGCATCGTTATAAACCTGCGCGAGTTTCAGGCCGAATTCCGGCGTTGCCCAGTTCACCATCGGCGTGGTGAGCGACAGGCAATGCATGTCGAGTCCCTTGGCGTCCATGTGTTGCAGCCGTACGTTGAGATCGATAAAGCCTTTGAGAAAAATTTGCTTAATGCCAGGAAAGGCAAACGTCACCGCACCATCGGTATTTTTGCCCATGGCGGCGCCGTTGTTCGGTCCTTCCTTGACCAGCAGGCGTACCCATTCCTCGGGGAAAAAATGGGCGTGAGTGTCTATGGTATTCATGTTTGCTCTCGATAGAATGGCCGGATTGTATTAGAGTCCAGCATCGATTTGTTGAACAAGGTTAAAGCATGCGTATCGGCGTTTTGTTGCCCCACCGCGGCGTGATTATTCAGTCGGCACGGCGTCCGCCGGTGGAAGACTGCTGGACCATCGCACGCCTGTGCGATGACGCGGACATGGACGTGTGGGTGGGCGACAGCGTGGTGGCCAAGCCGCGGCTGGAGCCGCTGACCACGCTCGCATACGTGGCAGCGATAACCCAACGTGCGCGGCTGGGCACCGCAATTCTGTTACCTGCGTTGCGGCAGCCCACCGTGCTGGCGCATCAGCTTGCCAACATCGACCAGATTTCACAGGGACGGCTGGTGTTAGGTCTCGGCGTAGGTTGGGGCATGCCCGCCATCGTGCGTGAGTGGGAGGCGTGCGGCAAAGTACACAAGCGCCGCGTCAAAGACCTTGAGGAACACATGACCGTGTGGCGCAAGTTGTGGAGCGGTGATCCGGTCACCTTTGAAGGCAACGGCTTCAAGTTGACCGAACACACCATCGGTCCGCTGCCGTGGAACGAGGAAGGCCCGCCACTGCTGGTCACTGCCGGTAATCGCGGCGAAATTATTCCGGCGCAGATCGAGCGCGTTGGCAAGTTCGGCGATGGCGTGATTACGACGTACGTGAACGAAGACGATATACGCCAACTGCGTGCCATGTGTGCGGAGGCGATGGCAAAACACGGCCGGCCAAGGCCGGATTTTCCTATGTGTGTTTACACTACGATCCGACTTGAAGACGACGTCGCCAAAGCGGAGTCGATGACGCGAGACTTTCTCGAAAAATACTACGGCGGCGGCGTGAATTTCCGTGGCATGATGGGCCTGGGGCCGGCGTCGGCGGTGATCGATGTCATGAAGCGTTATGAAGCGGCGGGCGTGACTGATCTTTGCGTGCGGCTGGTGGGTGAGGATCAAGTGGCACAACTGGAACAGTTCATACGCGATGTGCTGCCGAATTTGCGAAAATAGAAGTAGCAGCTTATGCAAAAAACATCCCTCACCCCCGGTCTCTCTGCTCTGCTTCAAGTGTTCCCTTGTCCCGGAGGGCGGGGGGTGAAAAGCCCTTCTCCCGCCGGGAGAAGGGTGGGGATGAGGGAAATATTTCGAAGGGACCAACGAGCAACATGAATACCAATTTACTTACATACTCGCTAACGCTGGCGGCATCCTTGTTCTGCGCCAGCGCCGCCGCGCAAACATTTCCCACCAAACCGATACGCCTGATCGTCGCCTTCGCCCCCGGCGGCGCCACCGACACCTTCGCGCGCATCACCGCAGCCGAACTCACGCGTGCGCTGGGTCAACAGGTCGTCGTCGAAAACCGCCCCGGCGCGGGTACCACCATCGCAGCAGAGTTCGTCGCCAAGTCGTCGGCGGACGGCTACACGCTGTTGTTAACCGATCTGTCGACGCACGCCATCATGCCGTCGCTGTATCATAAGCTCGGCTTCAACCACGCGCGCGATCTCATCGCCGTGGCCCCGGTGTCAGTCTCACCGCTGATCATGGCGGCGCACCCGTCGCTGGGCGTGAAAAACGCCAAGGAACTGATCGCGCTGGCGAAGAAAAACCCCGGTATCACCTGCGGCAACTCCGGCGCAGGCACGGTGACACATCTCGCCGCGGAAAAATTCCGCACGCGTGCGGGTATCGATCTCACGTCGGTCAACTACAAGGGAGGCACCACCTCCACCGTGTCATTACTCACCGGCGAACTGTCGCTGATCGTCAACACCATCCCCGCAGTGCTCGAGCACGTGAAAAGCAAAAAGCTCGTCGCGGTGGGCATCACCGCCGATAAACGCGCCGCTGCGCTACCCGACATTCCCGCGCTCGGCGAAACGGTGAAAGGCGTGGATGCTGCCGTGATCGCCGGCGTGCTCGCGCCCGCCAACACCCCGCGCGCGGCGATCGAGCGGCTGAATGCCGAATTCGCCAAGGCGGTGGATGCGCCCAAGGCGAAGGAGAGTTTTCTGGTCAATGCGGCCGAGCCGCTGAAGCAAACGCCGGAGGTGATGCAAGCCGCCTTGGAGCGGGATGCTAAGACTTGGGCGGAGGTGGTGAAAGTGACGGGCGTAAAACTCAATTAATTTGGAAAGCGCTTGAAGGACTCTCGTATCCGCCATGTAGTACGGCAGTTGGACGCTTCTAGGTGGTCGGAAATAGAGGTAGCTTGGGCAAAACTTAGGCCATTTGGCGCAAAGGTTGTGCCATTTTTAGCCGAATTCTACCCACATGCTCGTAAGTGGCAAGGGCGCGTTACACTCGTGTACCATTCAATTCGATTTGCTCGGATATCGGAGGTCGCTTTTCAGTTGGGGCTATCCGCTCTAAGCGACAATGCAGTCGCTGTGCGGTATCGAGCTTGTGGGCTGTGTGCCTATTCGTTGCGAACAGACGCAATGCCTTTGCTCAAAAAATTACTTCGCCAGCGGCATCCACAAACAATTGAGGACGCTCGCGCAGCGATAGATGCAATCTCAAGTCAAAATCACCACTTTTTCGTGGATCGTGATCATAGCGGTCGTTCATTTTGGGTAGTAAATCCTGAAGATGAACCAGTTATTCAATGATCACGCACTCGAAAATCTGGACAATAATTCTGTGATTTCCTATTCCCGCAAAGTCTTCATCCCGCTGACGCGCCTGTGCCGCGACGTCTGCGGCTATTGCACCTTCGCGAAAGCGCCGCAGCCGAGCAAGCGCGCTTACCTGACGGCAGACGAAGTGCTGGCCATCGCAAAAGCAGGTCAAGCGGCAGGCTGCACCGAAGCGCTGTTTACCCTTGGCGATAAACCCGAACTGCGTTACAAGGCCGCGCGCGAGGAACTCGCGGTGCTGGGCTACGCGACCACCATCGATTACCTGCAAGCGATGTGCGCTTTGGTGCTGAAAGAAACGTCGCTGTTGCCGCATGTGAACCCCGGCGTGATGACGCACGACGAAATGCTGCGGTTGCGCGAGGTCAGCGCGTCGATGGGGTTGATGTTGGAAAGCATGTCCGAGCGGCTGTGCGAAAAAGGCGGGCCGCATTTTGGTTCGCCGGACAAGCATCCGAAAGTAAGGCTGGAAATGCTGCGGATCGCCGGTGAACTGAAAATCCCGTTCACCACCGGCATCCTCATCGGCATTGGTGAAACGCGGCAAGAGCGTATCGACGCGCTGATGGCAATCCGCGATTTGCATCAACAGTACGGCCATATACAGGAAGTGATTATCCAGAATTTCCGCGCCAAACCCGATACGCGCATGGCCGATGCGCCGCATGCGCCGCACGAAGAACTGCTGTGGACGATTGCTGCGGCACGGCTGATTTTGGGTGCGGAAATGAATATTCAGGCGCCGCCGAATTTAAGCGCCGGAAATTGTGCCGCGTTGATCGACGCCGGCATCAACGATTGGGGCGGCGTGTCGCCGGTGACACCCGATCATGTGAACCCGGAAGCGCCGTGGCCCGCTGTTGAAGAACTGCGCCGCGTAACGGCTTCACGTGGCAAGGCGTTAGTGGCGCGGCTGCCGAGTTATCCCGCGTATGTACGCGATGCGCAGCGCTGGCATGCGTCCGACATTGCGACGCGTTTGATACGCGCGAGTGACAGTGAAGGTTATGCGCGCGACGATGCGTGGTCGCCGGGATTGACGGTGCCGCTCGCCTTGTCCCAGCGACTGCTTCCTTTTGGCAACAAATCCTCCCGCATCCCCAGCCCTTCTCCCGCCGGGACAAGGGAACACTTGAAGCAGAGCAGAGGGGCAGGGGTGAGGGAAACGTTTGGTGCGCAGACCGACGATAGCGACAATCGCCCCATAAAAAAATATTCAATAAAATCAAATACTTACAGTATTACTATGGAAGAGAGCATTACGCACCTATTCGCCGCGCGCGGCAGCGAATTTCACGACATCTGCGCCGCTGCCGATGATCTGCGCCGCGCAACCGTCGGCGACACCGTGCGCTATGTGGTGAACCGCAATATCAACTACACCAATATCTGCGCTTATCGCTGCACGTTCTGCGCCTTTTCCAAAGGCACGCACAGCGCGTCGCTGCGCGGCGAGCCGTATGATTTACCGCTGGAAGAAATCGAGCGTCGCGTGGCGGAAGCGTGGTCGCGCGGCGCGACGGAAGTGTGCATGCAGGGCGGCATACACCCATCGTACACCGGCGACACGTATCTCGATATTCTGCGCGCGGTGAAACGCGCGGCGCCCGGCATCCACGTGCATGCATTTACGCCGTTGGAAGTCACGCATGGCGCGCAAACGCTGGGCTTGCCGGTGCGCGAATTTCTGGCGCGTCTGATCGACGCGGGTTTGAACAGCCTGCCCGGCACCGCAGCAGAAATTCTGGATGATGAAGTAAGACAAGTCATTTGCCCCGACAAGGTCAATACGCAGGAATGGCTCGATGTGATGCAAACCGCGCACGAACTGGGCTTGCGCTCCACGGCCACCATTATGTTCGGCCACGTCGAGCAGCCGGTGCATTGGGCGCGGCACCTGCTGCGCATCCGTGCGCTGCAGGAGCAAACCGGCGGTTTCACCGAATTCATCCCGCTGCCGTTCGTGCACATGGGCGCGCCGGTGTACCTCAAGGGCCACGCCCGCCGCGGGCCGACTTCGCGCGAAGCGATCCTGATGCATGCGGTGGCGCGGCTGGTGCTGCATCCGGTGATACAAAACATACAAGTGTCGTGGGTGAAACTGGGCGAGGCCGGCGTAGCGGCTTGTCTTGCGGCGGGCGCCAACGATGCGGGTGGTACGCTGATGAATGAAAGTATTTCGCGCGCGGCGGGCACACAGCACGGTCAGGAAATGCCACCCGTACGAATGGAAGCCATGATCCGCGCGGCGGGACGCGTGCCGCAGCAGCGCACCACGCTCTATGGTGTAGCGGCGGCGGAACGTCACGCCGCCGCGCAGACTGCACCCGTGTTAACGGCCTTGCCCGTCGCCAATCTTGGACCGCGAGTGGCAGCGTGAACATCGGTGTGCTCGGTGGCACCGGCAAGGAAGGCAGCGGCCTCGCCTATCGCTGGGCATTGAAGGGCCACAAGATTATTATTGGCTCGCGCGATCCAGCCAAAGCCGAAGCGGGCGCATTGGAATTGAATCGGCTGCTCGAAGGAAAAGCGGTCGTGCGTGGCGCAAACAACCTTGATGCCGCGCAGGCGGAATTGGTCGTGCTCACGGTGCCGTACGCCGCGCAGCTTGCCACGGCCGAAAGCGTCGCAGAACGCCTTGCCGGGAAGATCCTCATCGATGTCACCGTGCCGCTGATGCCGCCCAAAGTGGATCGCGCGCAGTTGCCCAACGGCGAATCCGCGGTGGTTGCGCTGCAGCGCCGGCTGGGTGCGGCGGTGAAAGTGGTCTCTGCGTTTCAGAATGTTTCCGCCACGCATTTGAAAGATGCCGCGCACGCCGTCGACTGTGATGTGCTGGTGTGCGGCGATGATGCCGATGCACGCGAAGTGGTGATTGGCCTCGCGCGCGACGCAGGCCTGCGTGCGTGGCATGCGGGGGTGCTTGCAAATTCCATCGCGGCCGAGGCGCTGACATCGGTGTTGATCGCGATTAACAAGCGTTACAAAGTTGCGGGATCGGGAATACGGATCACCGGTTTGCCCTCGCAGTAGACCATGCTACACGGCACGCAGCGAGAGCTCCGGATTATTGCACTGAGTGGAATGCCAGAAATCGAGTGCGATGCGCCGTTGAGTGTACTGCTGTGCGCCGCGTTGACGCGCATGAGCATGACTCTGCAAGCCGGCGACATTCTCGTGCTCGCGCAGAAAATCATCTCTAAAGCTGAAGGCCGCGTCGTGCGACTGACGGGCGTTACGCCGTCCGAACGCGCGCAAACCATCGCCCGTGAAGCCGATAAAGACCCGCGCATCGTCGAACTCATACTGCGCGAGTCGCGCCGGGTGCTGCGCGTGAAGCAGGGTGTAATCATCGTTGAGCACAAACTCGGTTTCGTGATGGCGAATGCGGGCATTGATCAATCCAACGTGCCGGGCGCTGACGATGCAGCGCTGTTGCTGCCATCAGATCCTGATGCGTCCGCATGCAAACTGCGAGATGAATTGCGCGAAGTCTGCGGTGTTGAAATCGGTGTGCTGATTATCGACAGTTTTGGTCGCGCGTGGCGCAATGGTGTTACCGGCACGGCTATTGGCGTTGCAGGCCTGCCGGCGCTGGTGGATCTGCGCGGCAATAAAGATCGCGGAGGCCGCACGTTAAAAGTAACCCAGGTGGCGGCAGCGGATGAACTCGCGGCTGCCGCTTCACTCGTTATGGGGCAGGCGGACGAGAGCACGCCCGCCGTGCTGGTGCGCGGGTTTCCGTACGCATTGCGCAACGGGTCGGCCAAGGAACTGTTGCGTCCGGAAGCCGAGGATTTGTTCCGATGATTGTGGCGCTGGCTGGGGGTGTCGGTGGCGCCCGGCTCGCAGTCGGTCTGGCGGCCGTGTTGCCGCCCGGCGAACTCACAGTCGTTGTGAATACCGGCGATGATTTTGAACACCTGGGTTTCACCATCTGCCCTGATCTCGATTCGGTAATGTACACGCTGGCGGGCGTGAACAATCCCAAAACGGGCTGGGGACGCGCCGGTGAAACCTGGCGGTTCATGGGCGAACTGAAACGCCTGCGCGGCGAGGACTGGTTTCAATTGGGTGATCGCGATTTGGCGGTGCATGTGCTGCGGCGGGAGGCGCTGCGCCGTGGCACGCCATTGTCGGAAGTGACGCGCGATCTTGCCCTGCGCTTTGGCGTCCGGCATGCGATAGTGCCGATGAGCGACACGCCGGTGCGCACTCGGGTAAAAACCAAATCACAAGAGCTTTCGTTTCAGGATTATTTTGTGCGCCTGCGCTGCACGCCGCGCGTGACGGGATTTCGCTTCACCGGCGCGCGCACCGCGCGTGTGCCGCCGACGCTGCAACGGTTGATGCGGTCGCGACAGGTCGAGGCGGTGGTGTTGTGTCCGTCGAACCCATTCGTGAGCATCGCGCCCATCATGAGCATACCTGTCATCCGTGCAT
>Ga0193752_1000588_pt1 | contig 34189 bp, 29 predicted proteins | sample H1c1metaG_FD_144924 | JGI IMG/M metagenome (GOLD analysis project Ga0193752, IMG submission 144924) | Soil microbial communities from a riparian zone of the East river system, Colorado, United States - H1c1 | ecosystem: Environmental > Terrestrial > Soil > Riparian zone | place: USA: East River... | reverse complement strand
ACCGAAAAACAATATTTGAATCCTGAAAAACAATCCACTTTATTTGCTCACCAGTGGAGCACTCTTGTTGCCAAAATTGGTGCACTCCCAATTGCCATTTTTGGTGCATTGTTCCTTACCGACTACAACAGGCCGCCAAGACCAAGAAGTGGCGCTGTCTGAACTACTTGAAGCGGCTTTTTGAAAGTAGATCGATCATACCTTTTACAGATCCAGCGAATGGACAAGCGTCTTGATCAACTCAAACAGATTGATGCATATCTCGCCGGCGAACTGTCGGCGGAAGAGATTGTGTTGTTTGAAGAGAGGTTCCGAATGGAGCAGGGGATTCAAGACGATGTGGAGATCACCAGGAGGCTAGTCAACGCGATCCGGGGGTACGGTTTCAAGGAAATGCTCAAGCGGATACACAACGAGCATTTTAGAGATTCCTGACCATCGATCATTTTTCCTTTGGAGCCGTGGCTATTTTTCTGCACCACCAATCGCTTCAACTTCTTTTTTCGACGTTCTCTTTTTCATCTGAAGCTCGAATCCAAAGCGAACGTTTAGCCTTTGCATGTACGGACTGTTGTCGTGGTCGTCGTAAAGGTTGTACATGAATTGGAAATTGCCTTTCAATCGCTTGATGAACTGATACTGCTTCTTAATGCCGATGAACGCGCTCCAGACCCAGGCCCGGACGTTGGGGTCGGGCGTGGGAGAGCTTGGTGGGGCCGGAATGTAGGTGTTCATCTTTTCTATGTCCAATCGCGCGGAGAATCCTTTAAATACCTTGAATTCGGTGAATGCCCTCGGACCAAAAACCCGTAGGTTCAGGGATGGTCTGAAGTTGTCGATCGTAAAACGTTCGTTCCAGCCTGCGCCCGCGAGCAGGCGACCGGTGAACCGATAAGCAACATTGGGATTATAGTCAATGATGTACGCGTCGCCGCGCTGAATCTGGAGTTCAATGCCCGGAACGATCCGCTCGATCAACGGCTTTCCGTACATAGCGTTCTTCATTTTCTTTGGAAGATTATCCTTTACGGTGTTCAGGTGCGGATATTTGGCCTTCAGTTTATTCAGCTGACCCATTGCCTCGTGCAGAACCTTCTCCTTTCCTGCGAAATGGTTGATAGCAGCAGCATACACCTTCTTGGCGGCCATCTGTTTCAGCTGATCCGGGTCGGCAACGTCTGCAGGGATATCTATCACCCCACCCGCCTGCGCAATTTCCTTTTGAATGGCCTTAGCTTGTTCCGTTTGTGCCAATCGTTCCTCCAGTGCACCCGGAACGTCTTCCAGCTGACCCGCGCCTTCTTCGGCAATCGAGGAGATGTTTGACGTGGCTTCTCTAATTCCATCGACCGATTCGCTAACTCCAGAAAGGTTCTCATTGACGTCGCCTAATACATTCACGTTGTTATCCAGGTCGCCAATGCCCGGCAAGTCATCGCCGATGCCCGGAAGGTTGGTGTCTCCCAAAGTTGGCAGATCGCCAGCAGGTACGTCGAAGCCGGATATTCCAGGAATATCGGTGAGCTTCGTAACCTTGTCGAGTGGCACCAGCGACAGGTTCTCTGGCAAGTTAGCTCCCGCGCCACCGTCCTGTCGCATTTGACCCAGTTTGGCATTGATCTTTGTGGCAGTCTCCGTGACGGGTTTCAGTGCCTTGTCGCGTTTTTCCGCCACCGCGCTATTGACCTTTTCCAGCCGGTATTTGGGATTCAATGAACGGAGACTGTCGAGTTTTTTTGTTAAACGATCAGTGGGCAGGTTGAGGCGCCTAAGGCTGTCGATCTTATCGGTCATTTTCTGCTCTGCGGAATCAAGTGTTGATTTGAAACGCAACTTTAAGGAATCAGCTGTCGCCGTCAACTGGATCACGGTATCTGCTTCGGTAGGAACACGAATGCTGTTAAGGAGGTTTAGGGAATCAATCCTCCTTAATACTGAAGGTAGGGTATCGTCAAGGGTTACGTTCCTTTGAATTTGCCGGGCTGAATCCTGAGCGGCAACACCCTGTGTGAGGACCAGAAGGATTATCGCTGCCAGCAAGATCCTTGCGCCGCCACGGATCAAGGTATGATGCGGGTGAAAGATTCCTGCTGACAGGATCGAAAAATTTCTAAGCGTTGACGTTCCTCCAGCCAAAGGCACAGTTCCAAGTGTTTTAGACTTTGTGCCGAGAGTATTGCCCAGGTCATCACGTTTTTGTGATTTTTTTGCGCGCCGCCATTCTGTTTCTATTACCAGGTACTTACCACTGGCAAAAAATGTTTGTGGCGGTTGATGACTTCGTCTCCGTTCGCGGACTAACCAGCAGGAAGATTGGATTTGAAGATAATCGAAGCTCGTACCTGACAGGCTACAACAAGGTGCTCGATCTCAAAGCTGTGCCCGAACGCCACATCAATGACCTCGGAGGTTTTCTCACGGCCTATGTTGTGAGCGATGCGACTGGTGCGCCCCCCCAGGCTATTTATACTGGACACGCGGCATGTCGACGGCACACAGATCGCCCATTTTGCAGCGTTTGCTGGTCACCGCGCCTAACACGATCGTATTTGAATGTTTCAAAAAGAAAACGGGAGACCTTTTCGTGAAGATCGAGCTTGCGAAGTGATTTGCAAACCAACCCTCTACGCATCCCGCACACGATAGTGTTGCCCTCCATCGGAATACTACGCACATATCAGCGGCCGCAGCATTTTTCCCTGAGCTGCTTCCTCATATCCACAAGCAGGCATTTGTTGGGCAGGCAGATTGATTTCTACTATATTGCCCGGTGGAGCCAAGCCATTTCCTGCGCCTGTCCGGCTGGCTGAAAAGATAACGGATACCGATTCATGAGAGAGGCCGATTCATCCCGAATAATTGCTTAACGCCCTATGCACGTAGACAGGTCAGCAATTTATTGGAACTACGGAGCCACATTCCTGAAAATGGCTTCCGGCGCCATTCTATTGCCGTTCATTCTGCGGTTGATGCCCGCAGAAAAGGTCGCCATCTGGTCTCTTTTCACTACCATAACCTCATTTGCGCTGCTGCTCGATTTTGGATTTCAACCGTCCTTCGCAAGAAATGTAACCTACGTATTCAGCGGTGTTAAAACCCTAAGGTCAAAAGGATTCGTAAGTCCTGAGGTCAGCGGTGCCAGCGTGGACTACGGTCTTCTCAACGGTCTTCTGGCGGCCATGAAGTGGTTTTACTTTCGCATAGCCGCCACGGTGCTGCTCGTGCTGGCGACTGCGGGAACGGTGTATATCTACACCATACTTAGAAATTACCACGACAGTCACCAGGAGGTGTACATTGCCTGGGGAGTCCTTTGCCTGCTAAATTCAGCTAACCTCTTTACCCTTTACTACGACGCTTTGCTGCAGGGCAAGGGTATGGTGAAAAGGGCTAAACAAATAGCCGTGATCTCCCAATTGGCGTACCTGATCCTTGCGCTGCTACTCACGATTCTTGGATTTGGCCTCATAGCCATCGTCAGCTCTCAGGCGGTTTCAATTCTTGTATCAAGAACGCTTGCCAGGCGTGCATTCTTTACCCGGGAAATGGATAAGCTCATGAGCAAGGCCGCGACAGTTCCCACGAAAGATGTGTTGCGCACTATCTTTCCCAACAGCGCAAAAATGGGCCTGACATCGTTGGGGGGATTCATGATTCAGAAGTCTGCGCTGCTGATTGGCTCAATCTACCTTCCTTTGGCAGTCATAGCTTCGTATTCCATCACGATACAGCTGATAAACGTGATCGCCGGTCTTGCCGGGATTTATGTTGCAACATACGGCCCAAGGCTGTCTCACCTCAGGGTGGTAGGCGATCTGGAGGGTATGAAGAAGATCTATCTGAAGAGCCAGTTCGTCACTTTGTCTACCTTTCTTTTCGCCGGCCTGGTGCTGGTGGTATTGGGGCCGCACGTCCTGGCGCTCATAGGTAGTAAGACGGTCTTGTTGCCTGCTACGCTGACCCTGATTGCCCTGGCCACGGCGTTCGAACAAACCAACATGAGCATCGCCGGCGATATCCTGCTCACTAAAAATGAGGTCCCTTTCTTCAAACCTTCGCTCGTTTCCGGAATCTGCACGATTGTGCTCTTGATAGCCGTTTTCTCGATTTTTGACCTGGGTATTTTAACCATGCTGCTGGTTCCGCTGGCAGTGGATCTATCCTATCAGGCATGGAAATGGCCGTGGCAGGTGAAGGAAGATCTGGGGATGTCATTTAGTGATTTGTACAAGGTGTTCAGGCCGAATATGCCGCGATGAAACGCGCGGAAGCACGGTCTCGATCCGGGGTTTATGGCACAAACGTTTTCGTTCGAATATTGAAAAGGCATTTTGGTATTTTTGCAGAATGGACCATTCTACCGCTATCTTTAGCGTGGTGTGTGGGCCTGGATTTAGTCTGTTTTCCGTTGCCTGAAGACCAATTAAGTTTAAGAAGTGAAGCGAAATAAAACTAATAAGACCGCAAGCCAACCCAATCTTCTTGAGGTGTTGATGTTTCGTTTCTTTCCGTATTGGCCGTTATTTCTCGTGCTGTCGGGTTTGATGCTGGTAGCGGCCTGGGTTTACGTGGGACTCACGAATCCAACGTACGAGGTAACCACAACGCTGCTGATCAAAGATGAGAAGAAGGGTGTGGAGGACTCGCACATGTTGGAGTCGTTCAACATCTACACGTCGAAGAAGATCGTTGAAAACGAAATCGAGGTCATTAAGTCAAAAGCATTGATTCGTGAGACGGTCAAGCGATTGAACCTTTGTTCTTCCATAGCCGAAGATGATTTTTTTACAGACCGTCCGGCATATACTTCGAGTCCTGTGATGGTAGAGGTGAAGAATATTGATAGTTTGATTTCGGCGGACAGGTTGAAGCTCTACTATGATAAACTTCACGGGATCGCGACGTTGGAAGGTGAAGATTTTCCACTTAATCGTTGGGTAAAGTCGTATTACGGCCTGATCCGGTTTGTTCCGAATCCATATTTTGCGCGCGAGGCCGCTGGTGCATTATACGTATCATTCCATGATCCGCGGCTGGTAGTGGATGGCATCAGTAGCAGTCTGAATGTACTCGCCTCAAATAAGCTCACTACGGTAATTACGCTGATGTTGCGCGACCCGGTTCCGATCCGGGGCGAGAATATTCTGAATACACTCGTCGATGCCTATCGTAAGGCAGGTACCGCAGACAAAAGAAATCTGGCACAGAATACCATGAATTTTGTTGACGAGCGAATCAAGCTTGTCGAGCATGAACTGGATTCTGTTGAGAAGAGTATTCAGCGTTATAAATCCTCGAGGGGAATTGTCGATCTCAGCGAACAAGGAAAGGTATTTCTCAAGAATGTCGGAGACAATGACCAGCGACTATCGGAATTGAGTATGCAAGTGGCCGTGCTGGACAGGGTACAGGCTTATATCGTTAAGAAGGACAGCACGTCACGAATCATTCCTTCGACACTTGGCATCAGGGATGACAATCTGGTCCGAATGATTCAGCGCCTGTATGAGGTGGAACTGGACTATGCACGCCAACGCAGAACGTCAACCTCGACCAATCCGCTGCTCATGCAACTGCAGGAAGAGATTCAGAATATACGAGGGCGCATACTGGAGAATGTGAAGACGCAACGCGCAAGCCTTCTTACACAGCGTGGCAATCTCAACTCGACCAATAGCCGGTACGCATCTGTGCTGGGAACGCTTCCTCAACAGGAACGTGAACTGCTGGAAGCGCAGCGCCAGCAAGCAATCAAGAGTGATGTCTATACATTCCTGTTGCAGAAGCGGGAAGAAACAGCGTTGACTCAGACAGCCAATGTTAGCGACAGTCTGGTGGTTGACGCCGCAGAAGCGACCCTCTTTCCGGTAGCACCAAAGAAGATGCTCATTTATGCGCTGGCCCTGCTCGGAGGCTTTGCATTAAGTGCAGCGTGGGTGGTTTGGAAGGAATTGCTGAACAAGGCCATATTGTTCCGTTCAGAAATAGAATCGCAGACAAGTATTCCAATTGTTGCAGAGATCCTCGATTCCGGATCGCGCGACTACATTGTGGTCGACAACCTGAAAAACCCTGTTGGCACCGAACAGTTTATGCAGATGAGGGCGTCTATCGGCCTGTACGGTAGCAGCGCAATGAAGGTTGTCGCAGTTACGTCGTCCATCGCCGGGGAAGGAAAGACATTTGTGAGTACCAACTTTGCCATAAGCCTGGCAGCTGCCAACAAACGGGTACTCCTGGTAGACCTTGATTTTCGCAACCCCAGGCTCTCGAATCTCTTCAAGGCTGCTCACGGCATAGGAGCCGCGGAAGTACTTCTCGAAAACGCGGAACTGAACAAGGCGATTCGCGCTACGCAACGGCCGAACCTGTACCTAATGGGTGTTGGCCAGAAACGTGCTGGAGGCACAACTACCTTAATGGATGGCAATCTGGACACCATGTTCACGCAACTGCGCGCAAAGTTTGATTATATCGTGGTCGATATGCCGCCGATCAAACCGCTGGTCGATAGCTTCGTCGTATCCAAGCTTTGCGACATTACGCTTTTCGTCGTGCGCCATGGAAAGACACCCAAGAGACTCGACACATTGAAGGGGACGCGTAGCATCAGCCAGTTAAAAAATGTAGGTATCGTTTTTAACGGTATCAAGCAGCGTGGGTTGTTGACGCGAGCGGGCTCCTACGGCTATGGCTACGGATACGAATATGGAGAGACATACGGACCGGGTTCACCAACCCATAAACGCGGACTCCGACGCCTTTTCGGTCAGTAATAAACCTCGAATGTCAATCCTGCCGCAAGTCTGTATCGTAAACTTTGTACGTGTGAAATGAAGTTTACTATTGGAATACCCGCGTATAAGGCCAGATACCTGAGGGCGTGCATAGATAGCGTGCTCGCTCAAACTTGTACGGACTTCGAGATTGTGATCGTTAATGATGCCTCTCCGGAGGACATAGACTCAATTGTTCATGCCTATGATTCACCCAGAATCAGATACTACAAGAACGAGGTCAACAGGGGTGCCTTGCATGTCACAGACAATTGGAACAAATGTCTTTCGTTGGCCCTGGGATCATTCTTTGTCCTGATGGGTGACGACGACATCATGGATCGACGGTATTTGGAGGGATTCGAGGCCCTCATCGAACGGTATCCGGCCTGTGGTGTGTATCACTGCAGGACAAAGATCATCGATGAGAATTCGCAGGCCGTCCGGCTTAGTGAACCGAGGCCGGAGTTTGAATCTGTTTATGACTCGGTTCTTGAAAGAATGACGGGGGGACGGATATTTTTTGTCTCTGACTATCTCTATCGCACCGAAACCCTGCGTAAAGTGGGAGGATACTACAAACTGCCACTGGCCTGGGCGTCGGATGATATCACGTCGTACCTGGCTGCTATGGACCATGGGATTGCCCATACTAATGAACCATTATTCATGTACCGCCAAAGCGCACTCACCCTTTCGTCCACAGGCAATATCATGCATAAAATGGATGCCATCATGCAGGAGGGGGTTTGGCTGGAGGCATTTGCCGCGCGCGCGCCCTCAAATGAAGTGGATCAATTGTTATTGGTGAGCATCAGGCGGGAAATCAGGAAGTTCATTCAAAAGAAGAAGATTCGCACGATCTGCTCGTCAGGCGATGGAGTCATAGGTATACTGTTTAAGTGGTTCGGACGGCGAAAGAAATATACCTTGTCGGTCTCCGAGATATTTTACGCGGCAGCAATGCGCGTGGTTGAAAAGCGCAAAAGTGTATACGTATTCATTATCGTGTTATTGTCACAAGGGTTCATGATACCCGGTAACGGAGAAATGATTTAACGTGCCCAGGATACCCGAAATCGGAAATGAGCAGGTATTCTGCTAAAATAAATGAGCGTACCGGATGCTCCGTAGCGAAAGGGAGAGGTTGAAAATATGAGCGTGATAAAGACTGAAAAGCAGAGCATTGTATGGATCACGGCCGATTACTTTGTGGATTGTGATTTTGATCCTGCTGTTTTTGAAGGGCTGCTTAAGGTATTCGACATTCATTGGATTGTCTTGTTGCCAGCAAGCAACGCCCGGTTTTCAGAAAAGGATTTTGCGGGCTTGAAAAGACTCAGCGGGCTTCAAATCGAAGTTCGCGTTTGGCGTTGCCGGGCGAGAAGTCCAAGGATGCTTTTGTTTTATGAATCTCTTTACAAGAGGATACGGAAACTGAAGCCGGATCTCGTTTACTTCAATGAGGTACCGACCAATCCGTACATCCTTCCCTTGTACAGGCGCATTGCGCGGCGAAAGTCTATTGTCACGGCGCATGATGGAAAGGTGAATGCGAGTTTTAAGCTCGCGTGGATCTCTAACCTGGTGTTCGAGTTGGCTTTTTCCGCAGTCAGCTTTGTCAACATGTTTTCTGCATCTCAGGCGAGAATATTTCTCGAAAATTTTCCTCGTCCCAAGGTTTTTCTTATCCCGCTTGGATTGAAGAATTTCGGTCCTGTGTTGAAACCGCGGCGTTCGGACGCGATAGTTTTCTTTTTCTTCGGCGCCATACATCCGACTAAGAATGTTGAACTGCTCATTGACGCGGCGTGTAGGCTATACGATGAAGGCGTAAGAGGTTTTAAAGTGGCTATCTGCGGTCGTTCCGACGATTGGGAGCGGTACAGGCAACGTATCCGCTATCCTGAGATTTTTGAATGCGACATCAGGACCTTTCCAAGTTCGGAATTGCCAGGGGTCTTTGGTGAGAACCACTATATGGTGCTTCCTTACAGTCGCATGTCACAAAGTGGTGCGTTGAAGGCAGCATTCAATTATCGGACTCCGGTGATTGTGTCTGACCTGGAGGCCTTCAAGGATGAGGTCGCGGATGGTGTGAATGGATTCGTATTCAAATCGGAAGATGTTGCTGATCTCGCGCGGGTGATGCGGGAACGTATCCTTAAGCACGCGGAAGAATTTTCATTGATCGTAAAGCGCCTGGATCATTTTGTCGAAGAACACTATTCAAAGAATCGTATGATTTCGATGTATGCCGACATGTTTCACGAAGTCCTGGCAACGTGATACGAAACGTGCTTTTCTTTCAGGAGTCGATATCCCCGGATGATGGCGGAGTTCCACGCGTCACGAACGTGCTGTCGCGCCAGCTTGAATCGCGTGGATACCGGTGTTTTTTTGTGTTTTCGTCGGCCGATAATTCTGACTACGACGCGCCTGCTAAGTTGAGCATAGATGTCCATGATCCCGCGACCGCACAGCGGATCATTGAGTTTATTCGCTCCCAAGACATTGATATTTTGATTTGCCAGAACGCCTACCACAACGTTTTTATTGCAGCGTTCAAGCAGATACGCGTGAGTTTTCCGCAGCTGCCTTTTGTTTGTTTTCTTCATGCTTCACCAACGTATTGGAAGGCTGTTCACAGGCCGGTGCGGGAAATGTTTCAGTATAAGTTCTGGATACATACGGTCAAAAATATTGGAAAGACCTTGCTGTTTCCGATAAGGAATCCATATGTTTCAAGCTACCGTTCGCTTTATAACATTTCAGATAAGTTCGTGCTTCTTTCAGAGTCCTTTAAGAAACCTTTTCGGGATATTTGCGGAATTGTGTCTGACCGTGACAAACTGCTGGTCATTCCAAATCCATTGTCCTTCGATGTCTTTGTAACCCCCGGCGATATCAAGGCGAAAGAGAAGATTGTTTTGATAGTGAGTCGGTTGGATGAGGATCAAAAGAGGCTATCGCAGGCACTCCGGGCGTGGTGGGAAGTGGGCCGACGAAAAGTAAACGACTGGAAATTGATTATCGTAGGAAGCGGCCCCGACGAAGGATATTATCGCGAATACGTGAGACGAAAAAGAATGAGCAACGTCATATTTGCCGGGCAACAAAGAAGCGTCTCAGGCTTCTACGAGCGCTCAAGCATCTTTTTGATGACGTCTGTTTGGGAGGGGCTTCCGATGTCGCTATTGGAAGCGCAGCAACACGGGGTGGTACCCGTCGTGTATGATAGCTTTTCGGCGATTCACGATGTTGTGACCGACGGCCAAACGGGTCGTTTGATTAAGAATGGCGATATCGGGGCATTTGCGTTGGCGGTTGAGCGTCTTATGGAAGATGACGAAGGCAGGGCACGTATGGCCACGCAGGCGGTTGAAGCCAGCCGGCGCTTCCGTCTTTCAGGAATTGTCGATGAATGGGAGAAGTTAATCATGGCCGTATGAAGCAGTCCGCAGTTTTGTTCATATTTCAGGACTGGAAAGCCAATTCCAAGAATCCAAAGGGTAGGATTTTTGTGTTGTTGTTCCGCATAGCCAACCTTTGTTCCAGAAGTCGTGTATACTTTTATCTCGGTGTACCCTACCTGTTCTTCTATAAGGCAATTGTTCAGACGATTTTTGCTCTTGAAGTGCCGTGGAACATTAGCGCGGGCCGGGGCCTCGTCATTTATCATTGTGTTGGCCTCATCATCAACAAAGGAGTTACCATAGGAAGCAACTGCGTACTGAGACACTGTACGACGATTGGCAACAAGCAGATGGCTGATGGAACCATGAGCGAATGTCCTCGGATTGGTAACCATGTGGATGTAGGGTGTAACGCATGTGTCATCGGTGACATTACGATCGGTGACAATGTCCGGATCGGTAGCGGTTCCATTGTTGTGAAGAGTGTGTCTGCAAATTGCGTCATCGCGGGAAACCCCGCTTCTGTCAAATCGTTTACGGGCTCCCGGCAAAGCAGCAGTTGACAATGATGTCAGAAACCATATCCAGGGCCGTTCTCACGGTTGGCCAAACGTATAAGGACCCACGCGGTGGCATTTCCAGCGTCATCAAGACGTATGCGGGACATTTTACGGGCTTTAAATTTGTCGCGACCTATAATCCACATTGGGGTAAGTGGCTCAATGTATTTCAATTTGCTTCGGGCCTGGCACCGTTGTTAGCAACCTTGATGTTGGATCGCGATATCAAGGTGGTGCATATGCATGTCGCCGAAAGAGGCTCATTCTTCAGGAAGTATCTCGTGCTGCTAATCGCCCGACGAATATTTAGGAAGAAGGTGGTTTTCCACAGTCATGGAGCCGAATTCCATTTGTTTTACGAGAACAGCAATTCGCTGGTCAGGCGTTTGGTCCGGTCTTGTATAAATGAATGCGATATGGTGATCTGCCTGTCCAGGCAATGGGAGACCTTTTTCAGATCGAACTTCGACAATACCATGGTAGAGGTGCTTGAGAACATTGTTGATCAACCGGTACCTCCGCCCACCGTAAAGCAGACAGCAAAGTTGCAAATGTTGTTTTTGGGCGAGATCGGCGAACGAAAAGGGATATTTGATCTTATCGAGGCAATTGCCGTGAAGAAGGAATACTTTTCGGGACTGTTGAGGCTTCGAATTGGCGGGAAGGGAGACACCGGGCGTTTATCCAATCTGGTTGACAGGCATGGACTGCAGGAGATCGTGAGTTTTGAGGGTTGGGTATCGGGTATTCACAAAGACTCGTTACTCGGTGAAGCAGATGTGTACGTCCTTCCTTCTTATAACGAAGGGTTGCCGATTTCTATTCTCGAAGCAATGAGCTACGGCCTTCCTGTTATTTCCACAAACGTTGGTGGAATTCCCGAAGTGGTTCATGACCGCGTCAATGGATTTGTTATTGCACCCGGCGATATAACCACGCTGGCGGAAAGGATCCAGCAACTTGTCGGGAACCCGGTGCTCCGGGTTCAAATGGGCAAGGAATCTCTTCGGATTGTAACGCCATACTATGCGTCTTCAGTGATTCCAAAGTTGGAAGACCTGTATGCGTCGATGCTGAACCGAGGACCCGAAGAATAGGACGAATGGGCGAACGAAGACGTTGGGAGGCGATTGATGATGTGCATTTCATCAATGCCTATTGTGGAAAATGGTTGTTTCGCCAGATAAGTTGTGATCGTGGTTTTGTTTCAAACGATTTCGAAATCGTTTACATTGAAGATGGCATGAGACGTGAACGACAAGCTCACGGGGTTCATCACCTTCACTTCAATCGATACTTTAAGGTGTGGCCTTACCGTAGCGAGAATGGTATATAATTATAACACAAAACTTTGCTAAAGGTATTTGATTATCCAGGGGCGATGCCTTACTTTGTCAATAATGCATCTAGTATCTAGTTGGATATAATGGTGCTTGTTGTGTAGACTTACCCAGACCCAGCCTGTTTGTCGATAATGAAAGTAATAGCGATTGCATCTGCAGGAGGTCATTGGATAGAGTTGTTAAGACTCATGCCAGCCTTTCACGGAAAGAATTTGGTCTTTATATCGACGGACAGAAGTTTCGGAGATTCAGTTCCCGGTCATCAATTCTTTGACGTTCCGGATGCCAGCCGGTGGAACAAGATGCGGCTGATTTACATGGCCTTTTGTGTGATGTTGATCATTGTGAGGCAGAGACCCAAGATGATTATCAGTACAGGAGCGGCTCCCGGCCTTATGGGAGTCATTGCCGGCCGTCTTGTAGGGGCGAATACTATTTGGATCGACAGTATAGCAAACGTTGAACGGATATCGATGAGTGGAAAGATTGCCTTGAATTTTGTTCACAAATTCTATACGCAATGGCCTCATTTGTCAACCTCTAAAATTATCTACAAAGGAAACGTATTGACATGATTTTTGTCACTATCGGAACACAAGGACCATTTGACCGACTTATTCGCACGGTTGATCGTGCAGCAGAGTATTTCGATGATCCGATTGTGGCGCAAATAGCTACTGACGGAAAGTATGCACCCGTCAACATGAAGACCTCAGCCTTCATGCCATACTCGGAATTCCATGAACACTTCCGCAAATCCAGAATGATCATTGCTCACGCAGGTATGGGCACAATTATTAATGCGCTGGTAGAGTACAAACCTATTATCATTCTGCCGAGACTGGCAAAGTATGGCGAACAGCGGAACGACCACCAATGGGATACCGCCAAGGCACTTGAAAAACTAGGGTATGTGCATGCGGCATACGACGAAGATGAGTTGTTCGAAAAGCTGAAATTATTTGCCACGACTGGCCTTAAGCCGCTGCATTCGATCGGTGAATTCGCCGCTGGTGAACTCATTACGGCACTAAGAAAAGACCTCAATCACCATACAGCGCTTTCAGATCATCCCTCGTTCGAAATGCGGTCTACATGAGTGTGGAGGATCGTTCATAAAATCATGTTAACGCCCTGCTATTTTCAATAAGCATGGATGCCAGGTTCAAGGAAAACAATTTCGATCTGCTACGGATTTTTGCTGCCACGCAGGTAGTTATAACACACTGCGTGTTTCATCTTGAGCTTGAGGACAACCTCTTTGTTCACATAAGTTCTTTTTTCTTGGTGTGCCCATGTTCTTTGTGATTAGTGGATTTCTTATCTCGGCATCTTTCGAACGCAGCAACAACGTCAGTAGTTATTTCATCAAACGGGCATTCAGAATTTATCCTGCGCTCTGGTTGTGCATCTTGATTACGATACCGGTTATTTATGTCGTCGGAAAGATCAACTTTTTCAATTACCAGACAATCCCATGGCTGTTTAGTCAATTCGTTGGCGTTATTTACACGCCGGAATTTCTCAAGGGATATGGATTTGGATCGTACAATGGCAGTCTTTGGACCATACCTGTGGAACTGCAGTTCTATGTATTGATTCCCATAGTGTATTGGATAGGGAGTAAGCTCCTGGCAGGGAAAACAACGACGCTGGTGATTGCCAGTCTCTTTGTGGCGTTCGTTATCATGGCCTATCTCTTCACGGCGAGTTACCCGGCCGAGGGTGTCAGTGGTGAAACGACCATTCAAAAGCTTATCCGTTATTCATTCGTACCCCATTTCTACTTGTTTCTCTTTGGTGTGCTCTTGCGTCGACTGACCGTTCATTCGTCGCCCTTTATCGAGGGAAAGGGTTTGTGGTGGACCATTGCTTTCATCGCCACATCATTTGTGATGCCGCTTACACCAGCTTCCGGCATTGTCTTAAAGCTCATGTTGGGAGTCACTACCATATCTCTTGCCTACACTTTAACAGGACTCTCACACAGGATATTGCGCGGTAATGACATTTCCTACGGCGTCTATATTTTTCATGGCCTGGTGATTGGTGTTTTTGTTGAGCTGGGTCTTCGGGATAGTTATGGCTATGCGGTAGCCGTGTACGTGACGTCATGTTTGCTTGCCTGGGCATCATGGACTTATCTTGAAAATCCCATATTGAAACTGAAACACACTAAAATTTCAGGTGCCAGTTCACTAGCCAGATTTTTTGGTTCTACCGTCGCCAACCGGTAGCCTTGGCGGTATGGACAGGATGGTAGTAGCCCTGGATTGGGTTATATTCGCCCCTGATTTTTGCCAGTAATGCCGAAGCGCTCAAGGACCAGGATTTTGCTCGTTAATTCGTACGATATGCAAATGGTCCGTGCCAGACGGGAGTCAGGCCAATTGCCCAGCCATCATATGTTCGGCGGATTTGAATTGGAGAGAGACTATAGCGTCGAACTCATTATTCCGAAGTTGGTTAAATATGCGTGGATCAACAGGATCGGCAATTGGTGTCAAATTGAGTTTCTCGATCAGCAATTGAGAAGCCTGTTCCTGCTTCGAAAGTGCGATGCCATTTACGCACCCTATGCCGCGACGAATACGAAACTTCTCGTGTTGCTAAAGACGCTTGGACTGATCCGAAAACCGTTGATCATCCTCGTTCATTTGCCACTCCTCGGACAGGTGAGTAAATCGCCCTGGAAAAGAGCCGTTGCGAAGAGGCTCATTCAGCAATATGACAGAATAATTTTTTTCAGCAACCGGATACGGCAGGAGATCGAGAAGGGATATGCATTTGATGAAGCATACTGCCAGCGGCATTTTGTCAGCTCACAATGGGGCTTCGACATGGATTACTTTACGAGATTTGATCGCACGGACGTTGCCGCTGTTCCTTTTGCCATTTCGGCTGGAAACTCGTGGAGAGACTTTGATATACTCGTTCGGGCAGCCAGGAGATTTGAATTCCCTTTAAAGATATATTGCAAGCCGGAGTCTTATCCCCGGGAGCGTGATATACCGCCTCATGTAGAACTGCTAAGCGGCGAGTTTCCGTATGAAGATATCTGCAAGGATCAGGTGCGTGCTCAGTTCATTCTCATTCCCATTTTACCAGGAGCTCCCGGTATGTTGGGTTATACCAGTTTGCTGGAGGCGCTTGTTATTGGAAAGCCCGTAATCATGACAAGAAATTTGAATATCGATTTAGATATCGAAAAAGCTGGCATTGGCTTATATGTTGACGAGGGCGATGAAGACGGTTGGTACCGGGCCATCAAGCGCATGGTAGAGGAACCAGCCTTGAGAGGACAAATGACAGCAACAATCGCTTCAATAGACAAGCGTGAGCTGAGTATTGACATTCTTGCCAGGACGCTGGCAAAAACCATCAGCGGGCTCACGGATATCCCACGCTGATTTACCTGGTGAGCACGCGACGCATTGAGCAGGTATTCTCCTATTGCAGCACAAGAGGCAAGGGAACGATTGCTAATGTCGGTTCTGGCAGTGGAGCCCAAATAGCTACCACGTTAAGGAACCCTAGCTGAACGCAAAGCTTGAGATATCAGCCATATAATTGCTGAACGTCTTCTCAGGCATGAAATTTTTAGCAGACTTTACGAGCTTACTTCTCAGGTCTGAGTCACTCAGCAGCTTGTCAACAGCCGCTTGAAGTTCCTTTGGGTTGTAGGGCGGAACGATGAGGGCATTCACCTGGTCCACGGCATAGTCGCGCAAACCAACAACATCCGAGACCACGACAGGCACGCCATTCTCAATCGAATTCATAAACCGGATCTGACCCACACTCACATGATATTCCAACAGAGAGATGACAAAGACAGTTGCCCCTTTTACATACTGGGCGTGTTCATATTGACTGATGTTGTTTACAATAATGATGTTGGGATCGCCTTCTGCTAATATTTCAATGAAGCTCCTGTGCTTCTTCGAACAGACGGCCAGCAGCGTCCACCCACCAGTCCGGGCAGCTTTGATCACGGTATCCCAATCCACGTTGTTTAACCCGCTTACCATAACGAATGGTTTTCCGTCGACCAGGAGAGAACTGGCATCCGTTGATTTAATTGCCTCGGCCGTTCGTTCGATATCATAATGAAGCGGCCATGGAATGTAATGCAGCTTTTCGATCGGCACGTTGAATTTTTGTGCGTAGGAACTTACTTCATACGTGGTTAGTACCTGCGCCTTGCACAAGGTTTTGGCCAAGGCTGGCTGGAGAAAAAGCCGGGACCAGGCGGGATATACTTTCCTCATGATCGATGAATAGGGTATGGCCCTGATAAATTCCAGGACGAGCAGGCGCGATCTGCGCCTGGAGAAAATCCACTCAAAAAGGATGAAGTAATATACTCCCGGATTGGCGATGGATATCAAGACCCTGTCAAACGAACGGCTTGACCAAAAGAACAGAAAGTTTTTTACGAGCGCACTCCGCGTTGCCAGGAGTTTAATGAAAGCCGGATACTCTGTGAGGAACGATTTTTCGAAATCAACAATCTCCGGCCGAATGTGATGCGAGTACCAGGTATCAGAAATAACGCGGGGCAAATGGCTATGTGTTTAGGGACAAAGGGCAAGACAACCCTATTTTGTTTGTCAACTCAATGGATAAAATTAGCTCGTTTGCGCGCGGGGTTGATACGACAGTTGCATTTTATTTTTCCTGATGTATGCATTTGCAATCGTCTTCGGGCTCCCTGAGAATGGTCCTGTTCGCTATGACCAACGTACCTGGTGTAAAGAGAGAATCTGATTCCGGTGGATGTTGTTGGTGTGTCGCACTTGTCGTACTATTACCAGGAGAAATGACCCCTCAGATTTGAAGGTGTCATTTTGTGAATAAGCCGCTCCAGGATGAAAAATGTCTTTGAATTAGACGTCAATCCGAATAGAACTTACGGACTTGACATTCTTAGGGCAGCGGCAATTCTGTTTGTAGTGCTGGAACACAGTGGCAACCTGTTACCGCCCGTGGCTAACAGGATTACGAACCTATTCGTATTTGATGGTGTATCGATCTTTTTTGTATTAAGCGGCTTTTTGATTGGCGGTATCTTGTTAAGGGAGCTCCACGGTCCAATAGACAAGTACTCTTTGCTGGACTTTTGGATGAGGCGATGGCTCAGGACACTGCCCAGTTACTTTCTTATTCTGCTTCTTTTACTAGCGATTCAATATTTCATGGGCGACGAAGCCAATTTGGGACTTGTGTGGCGCTACGTTTTATTTTCACAAAACTTGATTTCACCCCATCCTGCTTTCTTTCCGGAAGCCTGGAGCCTTAGCGTGGAAGAATGGTTTTACCTCATCATACCATCAACTGTTTTTCTACTTATTTATGCATTTAAGTTAACGCCAAGAAAGGCGATGATATGGGTAGCCATAACCGTGCTGGTGAGTGTTACTTATTTCAGATATCAGAGATTCGAATGGATTGTGATCGCTGCTGAAGGAGATTGGGATGTCCTCTTTAGAAAGCAAGTATTCACGCGGCTCGATAGTTTGATGTATGGCGTAATTGCCGCGCATCTCAAACATTATCACCAGGGAATATGGATGAAACACAAGGTTAAGTTGCTCATAGCAGGTGTTGCCATTTTCATGGTGAATAAGTTTGTTGTGCCGCAATTCGCTTCTTTCAACAGTCTTTACAACTGCGTGTTCTCATTTTCAATAGTATCAATCGGAGCCGTGGCACTGCTGCCTTTTCTTGACTCGGTTAAACAGGGAGCGGGTGCGGTCTACAAGGGTGTCACCTATATTAGCCTCGTATCGTATTCGATGTATTTAATAAACCTCTCGCTGGTTCAGGTCCTGATTATTGGTAAAATACCCTGGTCGGACATTTTCAGCTCAAGATATGTGTCCGTTTTGTGCAGCTTCAGTTTGTTTTGGCTCCTGGTCATTGCGCTGTCGATCTTGATGTATAAATATTTCGAATTGCCCGTAATCAGGCTGAGAGATAAGTTGAGAATCAGGGATTCGATGCTGATGCGCGAGGGGAGTAGCAGCAAAGCTTAGGCAGCATGAAGAATCGTAGCGGCTCAACCTGGATTTTTCTATTTGTCATCTTCGTAACGCAGACCGGCAGTCGGATGTGGTCGTTCCATGGATTGCCCGATGTGGTGTTTGATATCTGCGAGTTTCTTTCCGCGCTGGCGCTCGTCATTGTGGTCGCGATGCACTATCACGCAATTGATGAAGAAAGAATGCAGTTCCGCTTCAATGTACTTTTGTTTTTGTTACTGCCGCTGGTAAGTATGATTCCTGCGGCGATTTTTCACAACCAGTCGTTTTGGCTTTCCTTTTCCATATTGCGAACGAACTTTGCCTGGCTGCTCTATTTTGTCTTACACATCTTCAAGGTTCCCCGGAAGTTTGTCATTACCTGGATGACGATTGTGGGTGTGGTGTGGGCGCTTCTCACCATTATTCAACAGTTTACCTTTCCTTACTATTGGTTCTATACGCGCGATGCAATCACCAGCGGCGACTTTTTCCGTGCGGGCCTTTACAGGTTCATGCTCGATCCTCATCTGTTTGGAACATTCATCGTTATCTATTATTACAACAGCTTCCTGGTTAACTGGAAGTGGCAATCACTTTTAATAGTTATTATTGGCCTGGTAGGATTCTATTGTTATACCACGCGCCAGGTCGCGCTGGCGGTTGTAATCTGTATGGTGATCATCTCCGTGATGCAACCCGGAAGGGCCAAGTATGTAGCCTTGTCTGTAATGGCTATTGGTTTCATTTTGTTGCTGCTGAATCTTGACGCCCTCTTAGGAAGTTATATTGAATTAACCAGTGAGCAGCTGGCTAAGGACAATATCAGGATCTATTCTGCTAAATATTTTCTTTTCGAATACTGGCCCCACTGGACTACGGTATTGTTTGGAAATGGCGCCGAGCACATGAATTCCGATTATGGAAAGGAGATTGCCGGCCTGGGAGAAAACCTCGGCTACTTTAAGGGAGACGTGGGACTTATTTCGCCGCTGAGTACGTTCGGCATTTTATACGTCTTGAACATTATTTTTGTCAACCTCAAAGGCCTAAGGCCTTCTTACTACGGTACAGCAAAATCATACTTCCTGCCGGCCTTATTTCTGTATTCTCTGATGCTTCTTTTGATTTCGGAACACTATGCCTATCCTGCAGCCATCCCATATTTTTGCATGATCTTCTATCTGGTTGATAAGTCGTATTGGAAGAGGAGGGGCGAACTCCCCGATGAGGCAGAGGAAGAGGACCATCTGCTCAGGCGCGCAGGATAATTCGCAATGGGCCATGCACAATTGTTTCACCCTACACAGCAACAGTTTTATCGCTAATTTTGAGGAATTCTGATTTTACTTGGTCCCACATAAAGCCGCCTTCATCATCTCGCTTGACTTCGAACTCCACTGGGGTGGCTTCGAAAAATGGCCCGTCGCCCAATACCAACAATACTTTGCCAATACCCGTGCCGTTATCCCGCGCATGCTCGACCTGTTCGTCAAACAGGAAGTTCACGTTACCTGGGCAACGGTAGGGATGCTGTTCCACCAATCACGACCACAGCTGCAGGCGCATTTTCCGGCCACCAGACCGACGTATCGCCAGCAAAGGCTGTCAGCCTATCACTTCATTGACGAACATGGCATAGGCGACTCTGAAGCCTCAGATCCATTGCACTATGCCGATTCCCTCATTGGCCAGATAATCGCCACCCCACACCAGGAACTCGCGTCCCATACCTTTGCTCACTACTACTGCAACGAAGCCGGACAAACCCTCGACCAGTTCCGCGACGACTTGCGCGCGGCGCAGAAGGCTGCCGGCCGCTACAATCAAAAGCTCAGGTCACTGGTCTTCCCGCGAAATCAGTTCAACGAAGACTACCTGCGCGTTTGTTTCGAGGAAGGCTTCACCTCCGTCCGCGACAATCCCCGCGACTGGTTCTGGAACATCCAAAGCACACAACACGAGTCTTACTGGAAGCGCCTCAATCGCGGACTCGATGCCTACTTTCCTGTGGGCCGGCAGAATACTTACCAACTGGATAGCCTCGACGTTCGCCCGGGAATGCCTGTGTGCATCCCCGCGAGCCGGCTACTTCGTCCATACAACCCCAAGGAACTCTTCCTGAATACGATGAAGATCGCTCGTATCTGCGCCGAAATGGACCGTGCAGCTGCTAACAACGAGGTGTACCACCTATGGTGGCATCCCCATAATTTCGGATCCTATCCGGAGCAAAGTATGCAAGGGCTTGCACGAATTATTGCGCACTTCAGCAAACTGCGCGACAGCGCAAAGATGGTCAGCCTCTCGATGGGAGAGTTGACCGACGTCAGATTATTCCCGAAGACGAAAAGCTAGATGAAGGTAAAAGCTAGATAGGGGAGCGTTAAGAGGCTCCCAAAGCTCCGTGTCCAATGGATTTCCTCCCTGCAACCTCTGCGAACTCTCCTTCCATCACAACCGGCTGGCTACACCTTAACCTGTACTTTCCCGTCTGCCTTTTTTAGTTCCACTTCCTGAGAAATTCCGTTCACCGTGACTCTGTACTTCCCATAGAAAGCCTTCACCTGGTACTTGCCATCCTTGCCCACCTTCCCCGTTTCCTTTGTCCACCATTCCTTGAAAAGAAGTTTCTGATACGCCTCAGCCGCCGGCGTTGGCGACCAGTCCTTATGATACAGTGACGAAACCGGTATCCAGTTTGCCCCCTCCCAAAATCCCCACATGATAATGCCTCCGACGGCAGGATGGGCAAAACAGATCCGGTAGAAGTCGGTGAGTTCCTTTGCCTTTTCTGCCTCCGCCTCGGGTGTCATCGTGAGGATCTTTTCCTTGTAGTACCGCGACCGTTGTCCGGGTACGTTGAACTCGGTAATGCGAATAGGCAGCTTGAAGATCGCCAGCGAATCGAGCGATCGTTTGAGCTCCTTTCGGTCGAACGTCTCGGCATGGAGGTGGCCCTGCACGCCGATGCCGGCGACCGGCACGCCCTGCTTGAGCAGCGACCGTATCTGTGCCATGTATTCGGGTAGCTTATTGCCGGTGGTAATGTCGTAGTCGTTCAGGAAGAGCTTTGCACCAGGGTCACCGTTGTGCGCCCAGGTGGCCATGTCTTTGGTGATACCGGGTCCGAGCCGGTCCTCATAGAAGTTTCCGTGTACCATTTCGTTGTTCAGGTCGTACTCGGCGAATCGCCCGCGATAGCGACTGGTTACGGTCTCGGCCCTGCGCTGGAGCGTGGCGCGAAGCTCCTCATTCGACATCTCTTTCAGCCAGGGCTGGACGAACTTATCGATGCCCCAGTAGAGGTTATGGCCGCGCAGGGGAATATGATTCCTGTCGGTCCAGGCGAGTATGCTGTCGACGACGGCATAGTTGACTTTACCCTTTTCCCGTTCCATGCTGAGCCACTTCACGGCATTTTCGGTGACCGCCGAATTGAAGTTCTGCAGGAACTTTTCGTTGTACTGGGCTCGGTCGGCCGCCGGCATCGTGCCGTCGACAAATCCGTTGCTGATGGCACAGCCGAACCAGAACTCGTGCCGTAGTTGCTCGACGATGACCGTAGCACCCGGCTTAGCGTTCACGATCAGGTCGCCCTGGCGATTTTTCATGATATCTTTTTCCTGGTTCTGTGCTGTCGCAGACAGCACAGCCAGTTGCAGGAGCATTGCCGGAATGAGATGGCTGAGTTTGATCATGGGAATCTTGTCGATTGGTTCGTCTTCAATAGTAGCGATGATTTTGTAATGCCCCGTTACCGTCCAGCAAATGATGTATCAGGAGAAATCGAGGAGGTGCAGGAGGCTTTTCATTCTCACATTCGGGTGAGCGCGGTTTAAAAGAGAAGTGTCGATAGCGAAGATGCAAAGGAAGCAAAGTATTTTTAACCGCAAAGACGCAAGGACGCAAAGTTTGCGCAAAGTTTTTTTTAACGTGCTCATAGTGAAGTGAGAAGCCATGTATCACTGTACAATGAAATGCTGTTAAAAAAAGTCTTTGCGCAAACTTTGCGTCCTTGCGTCTTTGCGGTTAAAAATACTCTGCTCCCTTTGCGCCTTCTCCGAGAACCACGGTCAGGACAGATCGAAAAACTCCCGCAGGTTCAAATGTATAATGCCCTCGCTGCTCGTTCCGGTCGACAGGTCGTTTAATGTAACGACGTATTTTGGATAATTGTCTTCGATCTTCAGCAGATTCCCGAATTCACGCCTGGCAGTAGCCTCATCGTTGTCCAGCGTCAGGCAGGCTTGCACATAGATCCTGCTGCGCTCTCTTATTCCCACGAAGTCGATCTCCGTGTCATCTAATTTTCCCACATAGACCTGGTATCCTTGCCTCAGGAGGTGGAGATAGATCACATTTTCCAGGAGCTTGTGCAAGTCTGCGCGCTGGTTAAAGCCCACAATGGCATTGCGCAACCCCAGGTCTTCGAAGTAATACTTTTCGCCGATCTCGAAGATCTTCAGTCCGCCGATCTCCGCGCGAGACACTTTGTGTATCAGGTAGGCGTTGCCCAGAGCTTTCAGGTAGTTGAGTGTCAGCTGGGGCGACATGTCCACGCGCTGAGACTTGAGATACTTGCTGATGTTATTGGCTGAGAACAGACTGCCCGTGTTATTGGCCAGGTAAGCGACGAGGTTTTCGAGAAAGGAAACATGGCGAATGTTTTCACGGGCAACCACGTCTTTGAGAAGAACGGTTGAGTAGACATTACGCAGGTATTCGAAGGGGCTCTCATCAGCCAGTCCGATGTTAGCGAGGAAGGGCATGCCACCAAAGCGCAGATACTTCATCACGTCGGCGAATTCATCACTCAACTGATGAAACTGGAGAAACTCTTGATAGCTGAGACTGTGTATGTCGAAGGAGATATATCGTCCTGAAAGGTGCGTGGCGAGTTCACCGGATAGCATGTTGGCATTGCTGCCTGTGCAGTAGATGTCACAAGCGTTCTTGCTCAACAGGCTTCGCAGCGTTCGTTCGAACGATTCGACTTCCTGAACTTCGTCGATGAAGAAATAGTTGCTGCTTTCGGCCGGGAACCTTCCTTTGAGGTAGGCATTGAGGTCGGTATGTGTTTTTATGGAAGTGAACTCATCCAGCTCCATGTTGATGTAAATGATGTTTGCGCGGGAGTCTGTCGCCCGGATATGATCCATCAGCTGCAGCATAACACAACTCTTGCCTACACGGCGTTGCCCCGTGAGCACTTTGATGACCTGTTTGTTGACGAAAGGAATTATCCTATCGATATACCCCGTCCTATTATATAGTTTCATGTATAACTAAAATCTTGATAAATATACTTAAAAGTTTACGTTATACATGAAACACTAATATGTGTATTTAAATATTTGATTATCAGTAATATGTAAAATGTGTCCTGGGTTCATTTTTATGTTTCTTCCCTGCTCTTGCCTGTGGAATTGGTTCCGCACGAATCTGAGAACAAAGTTTTGAACATCCGCTTAAACAGTGCTCATGCGGTGAACGGCGCGTTGGGCACATTCTTTGATGGGGCTTATTTCACAACGAAGGAAGGACGATAACTGAAGTGTAACTATATGAAAGCAATTTGGTCTGGCGCTATAGGTTTCGGCCTGGTCAACATCCCGGTTAAACTATTCAGTGGATCCCAGGACAGCAGCATTGACCTGGATCTGCTTGACAAAAAAGATCATGCGCGTATTCATTACCAGCGCGTGAACGAAGACACAGGAAAGACCATTGAATGGAAGAATATTGTCAAAGGTTATAAGCTCAACGGCGACTACGTTGTCCTGAGCGATGACGATTTTAAAAAGGCGAGCCCCGAAAAGACGAAGACGGTAGCCATTGATGCCTTCATTGACGAAAACGAAATTGAGAGCGTGTATTATGAAGTTCCCTATTTCCTGGAACCGGCGAAGGGAGGGGAGCGCGCCTACGTGTTACTACGCGATGCATTGAAGAAGAGCAAAAAGGTTGGTGTCGGCAGCTTCGTACTGCGAAGCAAAGAACACCTGTGCGTCGTGAGCCCTTACGAGAATATTCTCCTCCTTGAAAAGATCCGATATGCCGAAGAAGTCCGGAAGACCACCGAACTTAAGATACCGAAGTCGAAGCCGAAAGCGGGAGAGTTAAAGATGGCGCTGAAGCTGATTGATCAGCAATCCTCGTCCTTCGACATCAGGCAGTATAAGGATACGTACACACAGGCGTTGATGAAGTTCATCAAGACCAAAGCGAAGGGCGGCAAGGTGAAGGAGGAGCCCACACTGAAAGTCACGCATCGAAAGCCCAAAGACATCATGTCTCTGCTGAAAGAGAGTATCCAGAAAGCTTCATAACCCTCATTCGAAAAAACTTAGCGATCCTTCGCGCCTTTGTGTCTTTGCGGTGGGCCCGCCGCAGTCGTCCTCCGCTTTCTCAAGCCTCCCTGCCTACCCTCTACATGGTATACCATCACCCCTCCACAGGGTATTCTGCATTGAAACCCATCCGAATTGTTTGAATTGCAACTCACTGAATTCATATTTGCCGCCTCTATTTAGAAACATTCTGGCATTTATGAAGAATATATACGCACTGCTACTCCTGACCTGGGCCATTAACGTCTCCGCACAATCCACCGGGAGTATATCGGGAATAATTAAAACCTCCGACGGCAACCCAGCCGAATTCGTGAACGTGAAACTCGAAGGAACCAGCAAAGGCGCGGTTGCCGGGAAGAAGGGTAACTACGAAATCAAGAACGTGACACCCGGTGGCTATACGCTGGTGATATCCTTTGTCGGAATAGAAACGCAAAAGCAGACGATCGCGGTTGAAAGCGGCCAGAACACCACCGCCGATTTCGTAATCAGCGAGAACAGTCAGCAGCTGCAGGAGGTGGTGGTTACGTCAGACCGTTTGATTACCGAAAGCGTGTACGTCTCCAAGATGCCACTCAAGAACATTGAGAATCCCCAGGTCTACAACACCGTTTCCGCGCAGTTATTGAAGGAGCAGGTGGTGACAAATTATGAAGACGCCATGAAGAACGTGCCCGGCATTTTCAAGTTGTGGGAGACAACGGGTCGGGGCGGAGATGGCGGATCCTACTATTCCCTCAGAGGCTTCGAAACACAGGCGACGATCATCAACGGTATGCCTGGACTCACTAACGGAAGCCTGGATCCCTCAAACATCGAGAAGATCGAAGTGATCAAGGGCCCTTCGGGAACACTGTTCGGAAGCTCTATCGTATCTTATGGTGGACTGATCAACACGGTTACGAAGAAGCCATACTCGACTTTCGGCGGCGAAGTATCCTATATAACCGGAAGCTTTGGCCTGAATCGGATCACGGCGGATGTCAATGCACCCGTCAATGAGGATGTAGCCGTGCGCGTGAATACAGCGTACCAGTCCGAAAACAGCTTCCAGGATGCGGGTTTCAGAAACGCCTTCTTTGTAGCGCCCGTTCTCTCGTACAAGGTCAATTCGAAGCTTTCATTCCTGGTATCTACCGAGTTTCTGATGGAACAACGCACCACGCCTCCCATGCTTTTCCTGGGACGGGAGACACCGCTGCAGTTCAGAGATCTCACTGATCTGAACTACAATACGGACCTTTCATTCTACAGCAATGACCTCGCGATGAAAAATCCGAGTTACAGCATGCAGGCGCAGATGATCTATAAACTGTCGGATCACTGGACGTCACAGACCGTGCTGTCCAGAAGTTCAACGCGTTCCAACGGGTACTATAGTTACATCTATGACAATCAGAATGGCAACCGTGACTTTGGACTGTACATCACCCGCGAACAATCACAAACCACCACGACGGATATTCAACAGAACTTCATAGGTGACTTCAAGCTGGGTACGATGCGCAACCGCGTGGTCGCCGGTATCGATATTTTTCGCCGTAACGTGATGTACGGCGGATCGGGCTGGGCGTGGGTGTACAACGTAACCCCGCAGGGAGAGATCGATTACATCGACCCCGTGACCGGTGAAGAGGCAGAACCAAGTTATCTGTCACAATCTTCCATCGACAACCTGCTCGCCGTTCAGGCGCCATACATATTGAACAACCGGGATGCGGCGTATAGCGCTTACGTGTCTGATGTCCTTAACATCACCCCGGGCCTGATGATAATGGCGAGTCTGCGGGTGGATTACTTCGACACGGAGGCTGACATAACTACCGACGACGACGATTACAGCCAGACGGCTTACTCGCCAAAATTTGGATTCGTATATCAGCCCATTCAAGACAAGTTGTCGGTGTTCGGAAACTATATGAATGGATTCAGGAACGTCGCTCCGGGTCCCGTGTATAATGAGGATGGGGACTACCAGGGTTCACAAACCTTCAGACCCGAGCATGCCAATCAATGGGAGGTGGGTGTAAAGTCTGATTTGTTCTCTGACAGACTGATAGGCTCCGTGAGTTACTATGACATCGAGGTTAGTGATGTAGTGCTTTCACCGCCTTCCGGATATGGCTTCAGCACACAGGGCGGAACGGTGAGGAGCAAGGGTCTCGAGTTTGACATCACGGCGAACCCGATCGATGGCCTCAATGTGCTGTTAGGATTCAGCTTTAACGACAGTGAGGTAACACAAGGAGACGAAGGAAACATCTGGCTGGAGAACGGGAAGCGTCCCTTCTGGGCCGGGCCTAAGAATCTGGCGAACACATGGATCACTTATCGCGTTACGACTGGTTCAGCGCGCGGACTTGGTTTCGGATTGGGAGGTAACTATGCCAGCGAAAACAATACGCTTGACAGCGAGGTGACGGGCAAATTCACCCTGCCGTCTTATACGGTGGTGAACGGTTCAATTTTCTATGACAACGACCGGGTGAGAGTGGCTTTCAACCTCAATAACATCACCGACAAGCATTACTTCGGCGGTGGCTGGTCTACCTTAAATCCGCAAAAGCCCCGTAATGCTGTGCTGAGCCTTAGCTACAAGTTTTAAAGGAAAAAAAAAGAGATCGGCTCATAAAGCCGATCTCCCTGAAACTATAAAAAGGATTTTTAGTCCATTATTCTAGTAACCTTCACCGCGTTCATACCCTTCTTACCTTTTTCTTCTTCGTAGGTAACTTCATCGTTCTCCTGGATCTCATCTACTAAACCAGAAACGTGAACGAAAATGTCACTCTTTGAATTAGAATCCGTCGGTGTAATGAATCCAAAACCTTTGGCTTCATTGAAAAACTTTACTTTTCCTTGCATTGTATTAAATATTAAAATAAAAATTATTCGTGTTGTTTGTGGATCGCTCCGTTGCTACGCCATAAGAAAGTCAAAACGACGAGAGAAGAACAAAGTGAACGTCGCTGCGTGCTTAAGATGACTGCCGGAAAGCATTGATGATTTATTAGCAACAATGATGCCCGATAGCCCGGCTTACCCTATCCAAGGTATGACTTTAACGTTTTACTCTTTGCCGTATGCCTGAGTCGCCGCGTCGCTTTCTCTTTGATTTGTCTGACGCGTTCGCGCGTAAGGTCAAATTTATCAGCGATCTCTTCCAGCGTCATGGATTCATGGTTGTTTAGACCGAAATACAGACTGATTACTTCTGCCTCCCGGGTGGTCAGCGTTGCCAGTGAGCGCTGCACTTCTTTAACCAGCGATTCGGCCATCATGTCCGATTCCGGATTAGATGCGTTCGAGTCGGCAAGGACGTCAAACAGACTACCTTCTTCGCCTTGTGCAAAGGGGGCATCCATCGATACGTGGCGTCCGGAAATTTTCAGGTTGTCAATGATCTCCTGCGTCGTAACGCCGATCACTTCCGCGACTTCTTCGCTGGAAGGTTCTCGCTGAAACTTCTGTTCGAGATCCGAAAATGTCTTGGATATTTTGGTGAGTGAACCGATCCGGTTCAACGGCAGTCTTACAATTCGTGACTGTTCTGCCAGCGCCTGCATGATCGACTGACGAATCCACCAAACGGCATAAGAGATAAACTTAAATCCTCTCTTCTCATCAAATCTTCCCGCCGCCTTGATCAAACCCAGGTTTCCTTCATTGATAAGATCTCCGAGTGAAAGTCCGTTGTTCTGATATTGTTTAGCAACCGACACTACGAAGCGAAGGTTTGCCTTTGTAAGCTTCTCCAGGGCAACCTGATCACCCTCTCTGATTCGCCTCGCCAGTTCCACTTCAACCTCAGACGTAATCAGATCTACTTTGCCGATTTCCTGCAAATACTTGTCAAGAGACTGACTCTCGCGGTTTGTAATCTGTTTACTGATCTTAAGTTGTCGCATGAATGTTGGTTTCGTGAATTATTGAATTATGACCTGACCAAGCAACGGCTCAGTCAAGCTGGATGAACTGAATTACCTCGAAAAGGCAGATTAGGCAGGTTGTAATTTTGCGCAAGTAACACATTAAATACGAGATGTCTACCATTATTATTTCGCCAGTCGATTGCACTCTCCCTGGACGGTATTTCCGCTGCCATGCTTTGTATTTTAATTGCGCCTTATTCGAAACAAATTACCTGTGGAATGAGTTCATAGTTGACGTAAATTGTGTCTACAGAGCCAACCGCGATTTTCACATTATTATTCATGTGCATGCATCATCGGGGCGGACCGTCGCTGGCGCCGACGACCCTGGCGGCTGACGACCCTGGCGCCAGACTTCAGTCTGGTGCCTGCGTCCCGGCGTAGACTTTAGTCTTCAGCCGGCCGCTTCCCCCGGCGAGACTTTAGTCTTAAGCCGGCTACTTACTCTAAATTTGAAAATAAAAACCTTAAACCATGAAGTTAACACGCTTGCTCTTGCTCCTCCTCCCGATCACCCTTCTCGCTCAACCCCAGCCCCAGCCCATCAGCGTTCCCGTTGCCGCGGCACAAGCGATCAAAAAACTATACCCCGAAGCCTCCGAGCTTTCCTGGGAGAAAAAAAAGGAACTCTACCGGGCAAAGTTCAAGACCGGCAAAGTCGATCACAAGGTTTGGCTGCAGGCAGACGGCACCGTGTCCAGGCATGAATACGAAATCAAGAAAGATCAACTCCCCAAGCCAGTTACTGACGCGATCGCGAAAGACTTCAGCGCCTACACCATCGGCGATTGCGAGCAGAATGACGAAAAAGGTGCCACCAGCTACAAAGTTGAGCTGAAAAGCCCTCAAGGCAAAAAGAATGTCCAATTTCTCAGCGACGGCAAGGTACATTCGAAAAAATCCGACGACTAACCACACACGCGGCGCGAACGCCAAACAGAAGTCAGGCGCCGACCCAGGACCAGGGCGCGAATTATGCAAAAAATCCTGCGTTCAAAGAAGGGGATTAGAACTTGCTTTAAGGCATCTTTGGTATAACCAACCCACCCCCCAGACGAATGAAACCATCCCTCACTGTTTTGGCCATTTGCGTCGTGCTTTGCACCGCATTCAAGGCCATCGACAACATCATCTCGAAGCTCGGCATGCAGGAAGAAACGGCCCGGTATTTCATCCTGAAAGACTTCACCGGTCGCTTCTCGACATCTCCCATTGAAGACGGTGACGCGAACACAGACACACCCGGAGAAATTAGCGAGCAGACCAAAAGCTTTCAAATTCCCGATGCGAAGTTGCTGGCAGCAGTGATCTCAGGTGACAAGCGGGCAGCGGCGAAGGAGTTGTGCGAATATGTGAAAGCCTATGTAACCAGTCCCGAATTTCTGTCGGCCTATCAGAGGGCACGCGAGGCGGCAAAACCCGTCTCAGAACCCTACTCTTTGGATGCCGCAAGTCTGGAGGCCATGAAGGCGTCGGTAGCCGAGATGGAAAAGCAGTACGAGACCCTGAAAGCAACCAAGCAGGTTCCCGAAGCTTCGCTGGAGGAGTTCAGAAAAACGACTCAGCAGATGAAAGCGAAGCTCGCGACGCAAGGTGATCCAACACCAAATCTCACGAGGTGGAATAAGCTGTACCCTGAAGATCCTGCCGTAATAATCAAGGCCCGTCTGAACGAATACCTGCAGTTATCGGCCACGGTCGATTTTGGCGCGCAGCTCACCGGCGCTACTGCCAGCAACCGGAAGTTTGTTAACCCGGCATATGAAAAGCAAAGTCTGAAATGGAAAGCGATTTACCGCGCAGGCAAAGATGTAAATGAGGTCGCCTCGGCCTTTGCAAAGGAGTGGCTGAAGGGTCCGATCGTCTCCAGGTAGTTGTCATTGGAAAGCGTTCAATACCGAACAAGCTTGTTCCGCCTTTGAACGACTGAAAAGATGGGTTGTTTGTTTCTCCCTGTGTATCCGCTGAATTGACCCTTTCGCGTTGGCACACCTTTGGCCAGGGACGACGTAAACCCATGGCCGGAGCCTGATATGATGTTGCTCAATTCCCTTGTCGTAGCCTTGCGCCAGTTGAGAAAAAGTCCCGGCCTGGCCGTGCTGAATATCGCGGGACTTGCCATCGGCATCTCGACATTCCTGTTATTGATTGCCTACCTGCGAAAGGAAACGAGTTACGATGTCCATCACAACAAGCCGGATCAGTTGTACCGGGTCGTCAACCATTATCGCACCGAGGTAGAACAAAATACGGACGCGTGGGTACCCACGGCGATTGCTGAATACATCCAGCACGAAGGCACCAAAACCATCTCACAGGCCACGCGGCTATTTCGCTATCGATCGCCAGTCGTGATGATGGATCCTGCGTCGCAGAAATACTTCACAGAGGAGAACAGTGTTTGGGCCGATGCGAACCTGTTCGAAGTGTTCACTTTCAACTTCATTTCCGGAAACAATCGTTCCCTGGAGCTTCCGCATTCCATGGTTGTTTCCGAATCAACGGCCCTTAAGTACTTTGGTACAACCGATGTTCGCGGGAAGAGCCTCACCGACGTGACGATGGGAGCGGCGTTCACTATCTCTGGCGTTGTTCGGGACCTGCCGTCCACGAGTCACTTTAAGGCTGATTTTATTTGCGCGCTTTCCGCGCTTCCTTCCCTGTGGGGCAATACCATCCTCAACAATTGGGGCAATAGCTTTTCATATACTTATGTGCGCACCGACGCAGATCCTTTGGCGGCAGCGCAGGAGATCAACGCGTTGGCGTCAAAGTTTATTCAGAACACCGAACAGTATACGGCGCATTTCTCGCTACAGCGCGTCACTGACATTCACCTTCACTCTCATGTGTTGAATGAATGGACGGCCAACTCGGATATCAAGTACGTCTACATACTTTTCGCAATAGCCGCGTTGATCCTGGGGGTCACGATCGTCAACTACATCAACCTATGGATTGCGCGTTCACATCAGCGAACCAGGGAGATCGGCATCCGTCAGGCAGTTGGAGGAAGCAAATCAAATCTCACAGCACAGTTCGCCATGGAAAGTGTCGCGCAGATAACGCTCGCCGTGCTGGTGAGCGCGGTACTGATTCAACTTTGCGCTCCATTCATAACGGAGTACCTGGGTGATGATTTGTTGTTCACTGCCTCGGGAGTTTCGTTTTGGATCGCATGTTTTTTCGGAGTCGTTTTCTTCATTGCACTGGTCATGCTGTATCCGTCGAAAGTGATTGCCAGCATCCGGCCGGCGATGGCGATCAAGGGACAACCGAAGACTGCTGCCTATGGCATTACCCTGTGGCAGACACTGATCGGCTTTCAGGTAGTGGTTACCGCGTGTTTGATAACAGCTGCCCTCCTGATCCGACAGCAGGTCTCGTTCATCCAGGAGCGGCCATTGGGATATAACGACGCTCAATTGATCAATGTATCGGAAATGTCGAACGCCACGAACTACCGGCGATTCAAAGAGGCGCTATTGCAAAACAGCAGGGTAACGATGGCGTCAGGTGTATCGCATGCGCTGGGCGGCACCCTGTATCAATCCGGCTATGAGATTGCCGACAGGGGAAAAAAGGTGTCCGTCATCTGGCAGCGCATTCATACCGATCATGACTATTGTAAGACGTACAGTATCCCGATCGTTGCGGGAAGAGATTTTTCCAGGAATGTCGCGGCCGATACGATGAACTACCTCGTGAACGAAGCCGCCTGTCGTGCGCTGGGATATGAGAATCCCGAAGATGTTCTGGGCCTCGAGGTGAACGCCGGTGCGCCGATTCGTGGAAAGATCATTGGCGTGATGAAGGATTTTCATTTCAAGTCGCTGCACAACGCTATTGAACCGCTCATCCTTCACATTGTCCCCGACCGCATCCGCTTTCTCACCGTGCGCATCGAGGCGGGCGACTTTGGTAATACGATTCGCTGGATAGACAGCCAGTGGAAGCACCTTCAGCCTGAAGTGCCGTTTGTGTATGCCGTGCTGAACGATGCGCGAGCAGGACGTTACGCATTTGAACAGCGGTTCAGCCAGGTGATTCTGATCTTTACCATCATCGTCGTGATGCTTTCTGCCAATGGACTGATCAGCCTGAATGTCTACCTGGCCAATCTGCAGCGAAGGGAGTTCGGCATCCGAAAGATACTGGGCGCGACGACGACAACCCTGTTGCTTCATTTCTCGAGGCGTTTTGTGTTGGTCACAGCCGTGGGTTTCCTGTTATCGGTACCGTTGAGCTGGTATGCCGTGCATGCCTGGCTGAGTGGATTTGCTTATAAGGTGGATGTAACGACGGGCCTGTTTATGTCGAGCGCCGGACTGACTTTGCTGGTGACATTGATTTCAATCACCCTGCCTTCCTGGAAGGTAACGACCGCCCCGGTCGTGAATGCGCTGAAAGTGGAATAGCCTGGCTTTCCTTGTCCGGCTGCCACTTAATCCGCATTTTCAGGAAAACTTTTCATCATGGTTGTAGTCGTTATCGGTGGAACCGGTCACATTGGCACCTATCTGATTCCGCGCCTGGTGATGGCGGGGCATGAAGTGATTAGCGTGAGTCGTCAACAGCGGGAACCTTATAGTCCCCATGCGTTGTGGAAATCTGTCAGGGATGTGAACATCGATCGGGAAGAGGCTGAAGCATCCGGATCTTTTGGTGCACAGATTCGTGCGCTGGAAGGAGAGGTGGTCATCGATCTCATCTGTTTTACGCCGGCAAGTGCGACGGAGATCGTGGAAACACTCAAGGGTCACGTCCGGCATTTCATTCATTGTGGTACGATGTGGGTGCATGGGCACAGTGACCTCGTGCCGACACGGGAAGAGCAGGAGCGGAAGCCCTTTGGCGAATACGGTATCAACAAGGCAAAGATTGAGTCGTATCTGCTGGCGTCTGCGAAAGACGGCGGGTTTCCGGCAACTATTCTTCATCCAGGGCACATAACGGGGCCGGGTTGGCTACCGGTAAATCCCGCAGGCAATCTTGATCCGGAAGTATTTCTGCGGCTCGCACAAGGCAAAGAAGTTGTGTTGCCAAATCTGGGTATGGAAACGGTTCACCACGTGCATGCCGATGACGTCGCGCAGGCGTTCATGAATAGCATCGACAACAGAGAGCGTTCGATAGGAGAGGCATTCCATATTGTTTCTGAGCAGGCCATTACTCTTCGCGGATACGCCCAGGCAATGGCGAGGTGGTTCGGACGAGACGCTCAACTCGGTTTTTTGTCATGGGAGGAATGGAAGTCGACAACAAATCAGCAAAATGCTGAGTTGACGTGGGATCATATCGCGCACAGCCCCAATGGCAGCATAGAAAAGGCCAGGAGGCTGATAAATTATCAGCCGCGATATACATCGCTGCAGGCAGTGCAGGAAGCCGTCGCGCATTATTTCGCGATGAAGGGGATTGAGATTTCCAATGTGAAGTCGTGACCCGGAAGCAAAAAAATGAAACAGTTCTTATGGCTGTTGTGGGATAAGTGTTAGCGACGGCTAAGAGAAATCCAACACACGCGGAGGCTCGCGGAGCTTTTGAGCTACTGGCCGCACGTTGATTTTTAGTTGCGTACCTGGAATAAGATAAGACAGGGTAGCTCTTCGTGGATGGTTCAATCCGGAGTCATAGGAGCACTGCGACTCGTTCGGGAATGCTTCGATGCTACGCATCGAGGCCGCTGGATGGTGTGCCTCCATTGTTAATTACTAATTCTATAGGGTTGTGGGCATGGGATGGTTTTGCAGGTCCGCTAAGAGAAATCCAACACACGCGGA
>Ga0193752_1000587_pt1 | contig 34236 bp, 17 predicted proteins | sample H1c1metaG_FD_144924 | JGI IMG/M metagenome (GOLD analysis project Ga0193752, IMG submission 144924) | Soil microbial communities from a riparian zone of the East river system, Colorado, United States - H1c1 | ecosystem: Environmental > Terrestrial > Soil > Riparian zone | place: USA: East River... | reverse complement strand
CGACCGAACAGCCGCTGCTCGTTTCGCCAGTCGCATACCCTTCCAATCGCGAACCCGCGCTACCGCTCAGCGAAGGTCGCTACAAGATTCACTTCACCGCGGGCCAACGCGTGCATGATTTGCTGCAGGAGGCCCAAGACCTGTTTCGCAATCAGCTACCCAACGGCGATATCGAGGTGCTCGTCGAACGCGCGCTCGTGCTGCTCGTGTCCGAACGCAAAAAGCAACTCTACGCGCAAACCGATAAGCCGCGCCGTTCGTCGGACACCGCTCCGACTTCGAAGCCGAACTCACGACATATTCCTAATACGATTAAGCGTCGCGTGTACGTGCGCGACAGAGGCCAATGCCGTTTCGTGAGTCCAACCGGTGAACGGTGTTGTGCGCGAAGTCGTCTCGAGTTCCATCACGTCCAAGCATTTGGCTTCGGCGGACCTCCGACCGAGAAAAACATCGTCCTGTTCTGTCGTGCGCACAATGCTTTGATGGCCGAGCGCGACTTCGGTCGCGAACACATCCAACGCTGCATCCAGGCCAGTCGCGTCTGGATGAATCCTTGCGCTTTGGAGCTGCGAACTCGTAACTGCTCGAAAATCGTTAAGTTACCGCGCGCAATTCGCGAGGATACTTCAGGTCTGTAACGGGTGGATCTACGCGGCACAACAGACGCACCTGGCGCGTCGTGACAACGCCGGACGCGTAGGCTTCGACGCTGACGAGCGGCTTCGGCGCCACCTGCATTAGTGCGCGAGCAACTCGGATGCCAGCTCTCGATGACCTTCGACCGTTGGATGCTCGTCCGTTGGAAAGAATGCTCTCGCACCCAGATGCTGCAAACGGAGCGTCGGATCCATACAGGTTAGATTCAAGCCCGCGCAGACTTCGAGCACGCGCCGCGTCGGCTCGTCGACGTCGATCGTGCTCGGATCGACCACGACGCCCTGCGCTCGCAACTCCGACAACAGGTTCGGGTAATGCAAAATCGCGAGCTTCGACAACACTCGCGACGGCGATGGCACGAGCAACACCTTCACCTTGAAAGCGTGCTCGCGACCGAGCTCTATGAAGTCGCTGAAGACTTGCCTCAAGACTTCGTACGCGTGATCGATCTCCACCGACTGCGGCACAACGTACGTCGCCAACTCGCCCTCGGGGTAACTCAACATGTGCAAACCGCGCTGGTCCTTCAATACCGCTGGAAGCGGCACCCAGTCCGCTGCCGAACGCTGCGACCTCGCGCCAAACGCCAACAATCTCAAGCTCACGAAGTGCACCAGCGCGCTGTGGCTTCGCCACACTTCAAATGTCGTCGATGAACGCAACTGACGCTCGCGGTGACCGAGATTGAAGTTGATGTCATTGGACATGAACAACCCGATCACCACCACATCCGGCTTCAGCAGCAACAACTTGTCTTTCAGCAAGTGGTACTCGTCGATCGTCGTCATGCCCCACACGCCCGCGTTGATCACCCGCACTTCGCGCACGGGGTCCGTCGCTTTCAACCGCGCAGCGAACTGGTTTGGAAAGCTGTTTTCCAATCCGACTAGTGCGCCTTCGGTCGCCGAATCACCGACGAACAACACGCGCGTCTCGCCCACCGGTTTCGCGAGTGGGATGAGCTGCCCGCGCAGGTCGACCGCTTGGTGCTTCGCCGGGTCGATGTCGAAACTCCAAATCCAACTGTCGCGCGGCACGGTGCCATATCGCGGGTCGAACACGCTGCGCTCGCGCTCGTGGTCGCCCGGGTATCCGATCACCCGCAACGCGAGTTCGCAGATCAGCAGGGCGAGCCCGCAGCCGAACACGAGCGCGAACAGCTTCTTCACGAAGCCGTTGTACCGCGCGATGCGGCCCGACTCAGCGCGGATTCAACCGCGCGATCGGTCAGCCCCTGTCGCGGCCTGTTACGACCGCGGCTGGGCATACGAGCACCTGAGCTCTGCCGCTCAGCGCGGCCGCAAGCGAATGACTTGGCCTTTGCTCGGCGGTGGGTCCACCGGGGGCAACGCAAACAACAGTTCTTCGATTCCGGGCAGCACGTGAAGGATCGCGGACTCGACGTGCAGCTCCGAGAACGGCCCTTCGAATACCGCAATGATCTGGTAGATGTTCGCGAAGCCACGCGCGATGTAACCGTACTGCGGCTCGTGGTGAATGCTCCGCACGTGCTCGCCACGATGCATCTTCTGGCGCACGGACGCGATCGCCAGCGTCGTCAGCAAACGATGCCGCGCCGAAGACTCGTCCGAGTCGCGGGTGACGAGCATCGACAAGAGCTCTTCGTGCGCGCGCTCGATCCCGCGCTTACGTAACGCGTTGATCAGCGCATCCGCATCCTGCAGCGCGAGCTGATCGAGCGTCAGACCACGATCGCGAGCGACCGCGAGCGCGGCACCTATTCTGGCTAGGTCATCGACGTTGATCAGCTCGTGACCCGGCTCGGAACTGCCCCAGAGCACCGGCGACTGGCCATCGATAACGACGATCGAAACCGCACCCGTCCGCGCCCGTAGCGCTTCGAGAGCGTCGTCGAGGCGCCGCGCCGGCAACGCCGTGGCACTACGCGCCGCGGGCGAATTGAGCTCGCTGAGCGTGTGCGCGAACGTGTCGGCCATGCGGTCGAGCCGCAGCTGCGCAGCCTGTCGGTCCTCGGGCGGCTTATCGAAGATCGCTACGATCCTGAACCCACCCGGAATCATCTTCCAGACTAGGTTTTCCGATGTTGGGTCGCGGCCGCCAAGCTCCGCGCGCACATCATCGGCGCCCAGCTCTCGAGACACGAGCTCCAAGAATCTACGAACCCCGGTATCCGTCATGCGCTCCTCGGCTTTAGCACGTCCCACACCTACTGGGCGAGCGACAGGCGCAGGATGATGTCTCTCTGATGTGAGAGCGTGCGACAACCGGAGGTCGGACTCCTACATGACACCGACCGAGCCAGACACTAAACCTGGAAAACTTCGGATTCGCGCCTCCATGGTGTGTGTGCACCGAGCACAGCTGCTCTGCGTTCGCATGCGCGATCCGAGCACGCGAGTCGCACGCCTATTCGTGCCGGGCGGCGCAATCGAAGTTGGCGAAACACCGGCAGTTGCCGCCGAACGCGAGGCGCTCGAGGAGACGGGCTACCGCATTCGCGCGGACGTCGAGAGCGAGCTGGTGGCCCACTATCCCTACGAATGGGATGGCGAGCCGCGACAGATCGTCACGCATTTTTTCCGCGGTCAGCTGCTCGAGCCCGACGCCGAACCGTCACCCGTGAACGACGCGAACTATCACGAAGGCGTCGTCTGGCTACCGCTCTCGGAGATCGTCACCACGCTCGGTTTCAACGCCGTGATACTTTCAGCAATCGAGCAATTACTCTGATGCAGCCCACGGCGGCGCAGTCAGCGCGGGACTTCCTCGCGGAGCAGCACGCCCTCGTGCTCTAGCTTCGCGATCTCGTCGCCTCGAAGCTCGAGCCAACGCTCGAGTACATCGTGATTGTGCTCCCCGCGATACGGGGCGCGCAGTCCAGCGCCGGTCTTACTCGCAGAGAACCGATACGGCGATTGAATCACGCGCCGCATTCCGCCCGCGCGATCGTCGACGGGCACTACCGTGCCACGCACGCGTGCGGTCTCGGACATCAGTGCGGCTTGCGACGACCGCACTTCGCCGAACGCGAGATCGGCGCGCTCGAGCGCACCGAACACACTCACACGATCCGGCAGCGACCGCAGGTAGTTGCGGACGGTCTCGCGACGAAGCGAGATCTTCTGCTCGAGCGGTGCGCCGGCAGGTGTCGGGTCGACGAGACCGGCGGACTCGGAGAGCTGGCGCCAGATCCAGCGAAAGTCGCCCGCGATCGTGACTTGGCCGAATGAGACTTCCCAGATCTCGTTGACCTGGTTGTGCCGCATCGGCATGTCGTCGAGCGCCAGGTGCAATTGGTCGTCGGTTGCGAGCATGGCGTCGAGCATTGCGACGTCGAGGTGCTGGCCGCGCCCCGTCCGATCGCGCCCGTGAAGCGCCGCGAGAATTCCGACGAGGCCGTGCAGACCCGCGTTGGTATCCGCGATCGAAATGTGCGGATCGACGGGCTGCACTCCGTCGATCGCGGCTTGGCGGTGGACGACGCCCGACTCCGCGTGAATCACAGAGGCGTATGCCGCGCGTTGAGCCTCGGGGCCCGCTTGCCCGTAGCCGCTGATCGACAACATCAAAAGCCGCGGATTGTCTGGGGCGAGCTCTTCGTACGAGAGCCCGTATTGTTTGAGCACACCCGGCCGAAAATTCTCGACCAAGATGTCGGCGCGCGAGGCCAAGCGCCGCACGAGTTGCGGGGCGCCGTCTCTTCGAAGGTCGATGCAGATGCCCTGCTTACCGACGTTTTGTTGTGTGTAATAGCCAGACAGGCCGGCGATGACGCGGCCCCAGTTGCGAGTCACGTCGCCTTCGGGTGGTTCGACTTTGACGACCTCGGCTCCGAGATCCGCGAGCAAGCGCCCGACGTAAGGCCCGGCGAGAACGCGAGACAGATCGAGAACACGCAGATCACTCAGAGGTCCGGCACTCATGAGAGCTCCTTGGCAGCGCCGGCAACACCCTAGCGCCGGAGCACCTACAAGTGAAATGGCCGAAGCGCGACGACCCGAAGCGCGCCGGATGAGTCTTCAATCGGCGGTGTCTCGGTCAAAAGCAGAAGGCCCGGTCTGCGTTACCGCAGCCGGGCCTTGCTGTACTCGCGAGCCTCGCAGCTCAGTTCACATCACTGAAAACGGTACGGGTACTTCACCTGGAAGTTCGGCTTCGAGAACTTCGGGAACTTCGCATTCCTCGCAGCCCTCGCGATGCACGAACCGACTTCACCGGTGATGCCCGTCACCGTCGCGTTCGTCACGCGACCGGTCGTACCGGAAACCGTGATCTGCACCTCGGCCATGCCCTTTTCGGAGCCGGTCGCGCACGCACGCACTGCCGGCTCGACTCCACGCATCGCCGCGAGCACCTCGTCACGCGACGGCGAAGGCGGCATGTCGTCCGCATCGCTCGCAGCTGCCGAAGCCGCAGGGGCAGCAGCAGGCGCCGGAGCCGGCTCCTTCTTCGCCACTGGCTTGTCGCCCGCACCATCGAGCAAGTCGTCGATCGACCGGCTCTTCGATGCAGTCTTGGCCGCAGGCTTGCTCGTGCCACCGAGCAAGTCGTCGATGTCGGAGTTGCCGCTGTGCTTCGTGTCGTGCTTCGCCGGCGGCGGCTCGGGCTCCGCAACCTTCTCGGGCTTCGCAGGCTTCGCAGCGAGCATCACCTCGTCGGAAGAAGGCGGCGCTGACGACTCCTTCTCCTTCTTCGGCTTCGCCTTCTCAGCGGGGATCGTGTCCTTCGACTTCTCCTCCGAAGCGGTGCGCGCCGAGCGCGGGCGCTTCGCAGCCTTGCCGTTCGCGAGCGCGTCGCTCTCCGGCTCGGCCGGCGTCGGTTCGGCCGCCTTTTCTTCGGCGGCGGGCTCGGGCGCAGCAGCAGCTGGCGGCGGCTCGGGCGTGACCGTCGGCTGCGCTGCCGCGGCAATCGCAGTATCCGGCACGACCGGAATCGAAGCGGCCTCGGGCTGCTTCGCTTCACGCGTGATCAAGATCGCCGCAAAGGCGGCAGCCGCAACCAACGCAAAGCCACCGAGGATCGCGAGCGGAACCGCGGCACTGCTGCTCGAGCTCGTCGTCGATACCGGCGCGAGACTGTCGACGCGATTGAACGCGCCCGTCTGATTCATCACCGCCATGCGCGAATCGTCGTCGGCACGGTAGCGATCGTATGCCGCCCCAGGCGCAATCTGCGGCGCGCTCTGCTTCGCGAGCGAAGCCAGTGCACGAATGTCGATCAGACCCGACGCCTCGCCACTCGCAAAGCCCGGATTGACCGAGCTGTAGCCGGGCTGACTCGTCGTCATCGCGACCTGTTGCAAGTTCGAGGTCGAGAACAAGACCGAGTCCTCATGCCGCTCACCGGTCATCGCCTGCGCCGCCGTGACGCGCGGCGAAGCCGACGCACCACCCGACCAGCCGCCCCCGACCGCTGCCGCCGGAGCAGCCGCGATCGCCGGACTCGAACGCGTACGAATCGCCGAAGGACGAGCCCGCAAATCATCTGGGCTCTGCGCACCCGTCAGAGTCTTCGGGCGCCGCGTCACGCCGACGTCTTCGGGCGCGAACGTGCGCGTTGGACCTTCTTCTTCTTCGCCGTCGTCGTCGTGGCCATCGTGGCCATCGTGGCCGTTCGCAGCAGCGAAATCCGACTCGCTCGCGACTGGAGCAGGCTCGCTCTGCACCCCGACCGAAGGCGCAGCCGCCATCAGCTCAGGACACGCCCGAACCTCCACCCAATCGGTGAAACCATCACGCCAAACATGCGCTTCCCACCCGCCCGGTTGGGCGTCGAGCCAGCGCAGCAAGGTGCTCGTATCGAACGGGCCGTAACTCTGGCCCTCGATACTCGCGTGCCACTCGAGCTCCGCCGCGGGAGCAGCCTGAGACAGCTCCGAGGAGTCGACTCCAGGTGCAACGCCGTCTGCGAGCCCTACCGCCGCCAGGTCTCCCCGAATCAGCACGGTGGCCCCACAACGCTTACACCGAATCTTCAGTTTCTTTCCCGCGACTCGCTCGTCGGGAACTTGGTACTTGGCCTGGCAACTCTCACAAACAACCTTCATCGCCGTCGGTCCTTTCCGCTTCTCTTCTTCTGGACAAGCCCGCTAAGTCCCTGGCCGCGAGCGGGCGCGGCTCTGAGCTGTATGGAGCTGCCTCCATTTGGGACTGTACACTCTTTTCGCACAGCTGAACAGGGGCGCCTGTAAGGTCGAAGTCGTAAGGGGCCGGGACCATACCACAATCGATGCGGTTCCTGACAGCCTACGAAACGCCCCGGGATCGCCGACGAATCGCCCGTCCTGAGTCGGCGACGCCCCGCCGATTCCCGCGAAATTGACTGCAATTGCTCCCCCGGACCGGCGCGTAACTGAAACGCGCGCCGGCCTACCCACCTATTTTGGCAAGAAACTCGTCGACCTCAATGAGATTTTCATCGAGCGACTTGGCTTTTCTTGCCCAGTGCTGGGCCCGCTGGACGTCGCCGCGCACGACCGCAATCTGCGCCTGCTTCAAAAACGCGAGAGCACGCGTGATCGGTCGCGGGTCTTCCATCATCGTCAGCGTCCGCAACGCCTTCATCGCGGTGTCGTAATCCTCGATGGCCATCGAAGCTTCGGCGAGCTCGGACGCGACCTCGCCGCTCTTGCGATCGGTTTCGAGCGCCGTGTTCAACCAGCGCAGCTGCGAAGCTTGGTCGCCACGCTGCGCGCTGATCCGCGCCATGCGCTGCTGAAACATCGCCAGCTCGGGTGAACGCTTGCGCTTCGCGTTGCCGACGATCGGCTCCACGATCGCTGCCGCCTCGTCGACTCGACCGAGCGACAAGTGCAAATCGACCAACATCAGACGCGTTCGGTCGTCATCCGGCGACAATTGCAACGCACGGCTCAGCGGGTGACTCGCCATCTCCGCCTCGCCGATCTCCAGGAACAGCTCTGCCGCGCGGAGCAGCAACCCGAGCTTGTCTCCCGCATCGCTTTCGAGCTCGGCATCTCCCGTGATGAGCAGCGCTAGCTCACGCTTGAAACCCAGTTGTTCGTAGAGCGCGCGCAGGCGCTGGCGAAGCTCGAGTGAGTCGGGCGCATCTTCGTGAACGCGCTGAAGTGCTGGCAACGCATCGCCCGGCTGTCCGAGTTTTTCGCATGCGTCAGCAAGCCCGAGCGCCGCTTCGATGCGGGCATCGCCTTGCTCGACATCCATCAGCCGCATGCAGATGGCTGCGACGTCCGCCCAGCGCTGCGCGAGCGTGTCGCGACTGCGGAGCGCACGCAGCACTTCGGTGTCGTCCGCGGCTTCGTCCGCCCACTCCGCGAGCACGTCGCGCGCGCGGTCCGACTCGCCCGAGTCGTCGAGTACCGAGACCAGGTGCAGGCTCGCGTTGCGCGCTTCGGCACGGTCACCCGCCTGAGCGGCGTGGCGACGCCACTGGTCGAGCGCATCGACGAGCGCGTCCGAGACGGTCGCACGCGAGATCTGGTAGGCCTCACTCAAGTCCTGCACCGCGTGGCCCGGCAACCCGGCAGCCAGGCAGAGCTCCGCGCGCACGCGCAAGAGCTCCACGCGACCAGCATCCGCTTGGCCGTGCGCGTCGATCAACCGACCCACGTCTTCGATCGCCGCTTCGTGCTTGCCCGCAGCCGCGAGGTTGCGCGCGTGCTCCGCCAGCAGCGAAGAGTCGTTCGGGCTCAGGAGGAGGGCCGCACGCAGCGCCTCAGCCGAACCGTCGACGTCGCCGAGCTTATCGCGATACAGCGCCGACGCCTGTTTGTAGCTGGCGATCGCGTCAGCGCCGGAGCCGAGCCGGCTCCCTTCGCTCATCATCAGCTCGGCGAGCGGCCGCCACTGCTCGCGCTCGACGTAATACGTCTGCAGGCGCTGGCGAAGGTCGCCGTCGTCCGGGACAGCCGCGACGCCGAGCTGCAACGCTTCGAGCAGGCGGTCGTCGTCTTCGAAGCTGGCGAACGTGTCGGCGAGGTTGTCCGCCATCGCGCTCGCGTGCAGCCCAGTCTCGGACTTGAGCAGCCGCAACATCAGCTCTGCGCGCTCGCGCGGATCAGTATCGGGCGGCAGCACTCCGAGCAGCGCCTGCAACAAGCCACGGTGACTCAAGTCCCACTCGAGCGCCGCGCGGTAGGCGTCGGCTGCCGCATCTGGATGCGTGCCGCCGTAGGCTGCGCCCAAGCGCAACGCGAGCTCGGTGATCGCGACCACGTCGCGCTCGTCGCGCGCGCGGTCGAACTGCTGCTGCAAGAGCTCGGCGAACTCGCTGTGCAAGCCGTGCTGCTGATAGATGCCGAGCAAGCGATCGGTCGCCGCGAGATTTCCCGGCTCCTCTTCGAGGATCTGCTTGAGCGCCGGGATCGCCTCAGGCTGCGCGCCCGACCCGATCAGGAAGTTCGCGTACCCGAGCATCAGGAACACACGCTCGCTGATGGGCAAGAGCGCCCCGAGCGTACGATTGATGAACGCATCCATCCGCGCGCGGTCGCCGAGGTTGGTCAAGATGCCGAGCATCGGCTCCCACAACGCGCGATCGGCCGGTTCGCGTTCGAGCAATCCCTCGTAGGCTTCAGCGGCGAGCGCGAGGTCTCCGTTCGGACCGGCTGCGAGCTGCGCGAGCTCGCGACGCAACGCATCGGCTTCGGGTTCAACCGCGTAGCTGATCGCGTCGCGCAGGTAGCCCATCGCGCTGCGCGCGTCGTTCGCCTGCAAGCGACACTCGGCCAGACCCGAGAACACCCAGGTCGCGAGACCGCTGTCGTCGCCGCCTTCCTTGACGAGCTCCGCCGCTCTCCGCAGCAACGCTTCGGCGCGCTCGACCTGCTGGACGCGCAGTGCGAGCTCGATACCTTCGCGCAACTGCGGCAGCTTCGCGTTCGGCAGAAACGCGCGCCGCTCGAGCATGTCGAGCAGCATGCCTTCGTCTTGCGCCGTTCGCGCGACGCGTTCGAACAGCTCGATCACCCCGGTGTGATTCGGTGCGGCCGCGAGCGCTCGGCTGAGCACCGCCTTCGCCCGCGCGTAGTCCGGTTGTTCCTCGAGAGCACGCGCGAGCGATGCGACGCCGTCGTCGCGCCACTGCGGATCGGCGAGCTCCATCTCGGCGAGCAAGAACCGCGCTTCATCGCGCGCCTTGCGATCGGCCTGCGCGTCGTCGAGCGTCGAGATCTTCTGCAGCACGCGACGTTGCTCGGCGCGATCACCGCGCGCACCTGCGACGCGAGCCATCGCAAACCAAGCTTCGATCACGCACTCGCCGGAAGCTTCGACCTTCGCGTACAAGCCCGCGGCGTGGTCGTAGTTGTGAAGCTTCTCTTCGATCACGCGACCGAGCCGCAACGTCAGCAGCGCAGACGTGCGCGCGCCCGCCGGTGTACGCGTGCGCTGTGCGTCTTCCGCAAACTGCGCGAGCGCATCGGTGTAGCGCGAGAGCTCGTCCATGCCGACCGCGAGCTCGAGTGCGGCCGTGTGCAACGCGTCGGAGTGTTGGTCGAGCTGCAAGGACTGCAGCCGGAGCTCGAGCGCTTCGGCACGGCGTGCGGGCTGGGCTTCGAGCGCACTCGCCTTCGCCGACATGATCTCGGCCTGCAACCGCGGCTCGCGCGCGAGCCCCATGCGCTGGTCGAGCACACGCATCAAGAGGTCGGTTTCACCGCGCTCCGCGAGCAACTTCGAGAACCGCTGCGCTTCGGTGTCGGTTTGAGCGGCGCTTTCGAACGCCGACGCCAGGAGCTCTCCTGCCGAGTCGCGCTGATTGCGCGCGATAGCGATCCGATACAGCTCGTAGAACACCTCGGACGGTCCGAGGAGCACGTCGGCGTCCGCCTTGTGACGCCGCACGACGAGGAGCAACCCGCGGTACGCGCGTTCGGCGCGTTCGAGATCGCCCTGCGTGTGGGCCAAGCGCGCGAGCGCATGGAGTGCGCCCTGATGCGCGAGATCCATTTTCGAGGCGGTCTCGAGCTCGGCGAACGCTTCGTCGATCAAGCCGGCCGACTCGCAGACGCGACCCAGGCGGTAGTGCAACTCGGCGCGTTCGGGCGAACGCTTGCGGCCGTAGGCTTCGATCAGCGCCTTGAGCACGCCGCGCGCTTCATCGAAGCGGCCCGCCACGTGAAAGCCTTCCGAAAGCATGATACGCAGACGCAGCTCGTCCGGCGCGAGCTCAGTCGCCCGCGACAACACGGGGATCGCGCGATCGGGCGCTTTGAGCTTGTCGTAGTAGAGATCGGCCGCTTCGCGCAGGTAGTCGAGCCGGCGCGCCGGTTCGCTGATGAGCTCGGCACCGGTCGAGAGCAGCCGCGCGAGCAACTCGTGTGAGGCGTCTTCGCGGTAGAGCTGCGCGAGCAAGTCGCGCGCTTCATCGACCGACGGATCGGCGACCAGCGCTTGCTCGAGACACGCGCGAGCGCGCGCCGGCTGGAGCGAGGCGATGTGCGCGCGTGCGAGCGCGATCGCGATGCCTGACCGCAACTCTTGCGGTGCTGCCGCGAGCCGGATCTCCCACCACTCGGCGGCCTTCGCGTGCTCGCCTTGGCCGGCATGCAGACGCGCGAGTGCTTCGCTCGCATCGCCGTCGGGCTGCAACGCGTGAAGCTCGCGATAAGCGACCAGCGCTCCGGAGACGTCCGCGAGTGCGCGTTCACGCAACTCCGCGACTTGTCGATACAGCCAGGCCGCTTCGTCGCCGCGACCCATGTCGCGGAGAATGCGCGCTTGCTTGTCGAAGATGACCGTGAGCTCGGCGTGTTGGCCCTTCTGGCGAAGGATCATGCCGAGCGCGTCGAGCGACAGCTTGTGGCCCGGTCGGTCGGCGAGGTTCTGCTGGAGCGCTCCGACGCGATCACCGCGCGCTTCGAGCTCACCCGTCAGGCGCGCGACTTCGAGCCGCAGCGCGAGCTTGCGTTCGAGATCCGGCGACAAGGCGAGCTCGTGGCGCCGCAACATCAAGAGCTCGGGCAAGCGCTCGCGCTCCGTATACAGCTGGCCGAGGGCGACGAGCGCGACCGTGTCGCGCGGATCGTGTGCGAGCAAGTCGCGATACAACTCGCTCGCGCGATCGGCGTCCGCGAGTGGACCCATCGCGAGCGCAGCCGCTTGGTGCAACCAACGCTGGCGCTGGGCGGAATCGAACGGAAGGCCTGCCGCCTCCGTCAGCAACACGAGCGCGCGCTGATTGTCGTTCTGTTCTTTGTGATACGTGACCAAGCGGTCGACCGCCCATGCCACCGCGGCCTGAGGATCGCGCTTGCCGTTCGGTTTCTTGCCGCGACGCCAAAGCCCGAGCGCACGCGTGTAGAGCGCTTCGAGCGTGGAGCCGAGCTGGCGCTTGTCGCGCACGTGCTCGATGCACACCTCGGCCGCTTCCCAGAGCGCGTCCAGCTGCTCGTCGTCGCCGTCCGCGATCGATCGCAACGTCGTCACGAGCGCAGGCCCGGGCTCGGTGCGTTGAACTTCCGCGAGCGCGATCAACGTCGCACGGTGACCCGGCTCGGCCCGCAATGCCCGCGTCAGCGCAGACTCGGCCGCGCGCGGATCGTCGCGTCGATCCCGGTGCAACGTGGCGATGCGGGTCTGCAGCTCACGGCTGACGGTGGAGGAAAGCCCGCCGCCGTGTGCGACCGTCGCTTCCGACAGCGCGATGCACAACGCGTCGAAGCCTTCGACTTCTTCCGCGACCTGCTCCACCGCTTTCAAGAGCGGCTCGCTGTACGCGCCCTTGGCGTTCATGTGCATCAGCACTTGTTCCGCCGCAACTCGGAATTGTCCGACCTGACCGGCGAGCCGCGCGGCTGCCGTCGCGAACTCGACACGTTCGGGGCTGATGCGCGCGGCATCGACGTACGCCTCGAGCGCCGCTTCGCGATCGTTCAAGCGTTGCTCGAAGACTTGGCCTTCCGCGTGCCGGAGCTCGGCGACGCGAGGTGTCGGCCGCGGGAAGCCCGCGAGCGTGTCGCGGTACGCCGAGACGACTGCGAGCCACTGTCCGAGCGCTTCGGCGAGGCGCCGGATCTCGCGTTCGGTCGCACGATCATCCGGACTCAGCGCGAACGCGCGGCGGTAACACTCGAGTGCTTGCTGCCGATCGTTCAGCTTCTGCTCGCAGAGCTGGGCCGTCTCGATCAGGATCTTCGCGCGCTCTTCGGGCGCAGAGGTCGAGAGCAGGCGCGGCTCGAGCAGCGCGACGACGTGTGGCCACTCTTCGGTGTGCTTGTACGCGTCGGCGAGCGAGCTCACCGCAATCGCACGCGTCGCGTCGTGGCCGATCAGCGTCTGTTGGCCTGCGCGCGCGTCGGAGTGCTTCGGATCGATCTGCAGCGCAGTCCGGTAGCGCAGCACCGCCAGCTCAGGCTTCCCGAGCCGCGTGCGATACGCGTCGCCGAGTTGCGTCTGAAGCTCGGTGAAGCGACCGACTTCGCCTTCGGCCGCGCGACTGAGCACGTCCGCGAGCTCGGCCCAACGCTCGGAGCGACTCAGCAAGTCGGTGAGCGCGTTGACGGCTTCGCGGTCTTCCGGAAACAGCTCCTGAATCTGGCGCCAGGTCTGAATCGCGCCGTCCAAGTCGCGCAGGTTTTCGTCGCAAATCTTTGCGAGCCAACCCAAGTCGGAGCGCTTCACCTGCAAGTTGCTGGTGACGCGCTCACGCTGGCGAAGCAACTTCGCGAGGGCCGCGTAGTCTTCGTCGCGCGTCGCAGCCGAGACGAGTGCGTCGAGCGCTTCGACGTCGCTGCTGTCATCGCCAACGCGCGAGTTCCAAGCGCGACGTGCGCGGTCTTTGTCGCCGAGCTTTTCGGCGAGCTGGGCCAACCTGCCCAACATTTGCTTGCGCACGACTTCGACAGGCTCGATCTCGCTCATGCGCGAGAGCACGTCCATCGTCTCCTGCTCGCGGTCGGTCTGCTCGAGCAGCTTCAACAAGCGACGACCGGCCGCGATGCTGCTCTCCGCGCTCGCGGCGGCGTCGAACACCTCGCGGTACAGCGTGATCGCTTCCGGCACTTGGCCGAGCTGCTCTTCGCGCAAGCGCGCGGCTTCCATCGCCAGCTCGGTCTGCAGCGCCGGATCCTTGGTGAACCGCGAAGCCTCGACGAGCGCGCTCGCATAACGCTCGAAGTCTCGCGTCTCTTCCGCGAGCGAGCGCAACACGTCGCGCTCTGGCGCGGTCGGATCGAGCACGAGGAGCACGGCTTGGTGACCGAGCGCGCGGTCGTATTCCTTGAGCGCGGTCGTCCGCTGGACGAGCTCGCGCAGCTGAGAGCGGCGCTCGGTCGGCGTCGCGAAGTTCAGCCCGAGCTCGAGCACGCGCACGACTTCGTCTTGCTTCTTCTGCTTCTCGAAGTAGTCGACGAGCCGCGCCAGCGCGACTTCGCGCGTCTCCGCCGGAGCGGCATCGGCGACCAGGATCCGCTCGAGGAGCTCGAGCGCCGGTTTGTACTCCGGCGCGTCCTTGCGAAGTTTGTCGAGCTCGATCAGCGCCGAACCGTAGTCCTTGAGCGCGTCGATGTAACACTGCGCCATGCGCTGGCGCTGCTCGCGCTGCTGGCGCGCCGGCGCCAGCTCGATCCGCGAGCCCCACAACGCGATCAAGTCGCGATGGCGCCCTTGGCGTTCGAGCAAGCGCTCGAGCGACGCGACGAGCGACGCGTTGTCGGGATCGAGCGACGTCAACTGGCTCATGTAGCCGATCGCGCGATCGGGCTGCTGCGCGAAGTCTTTTGCGACTTGCGCCGCTTCATCGAGCAGCTTCATCCGACGCGCGGTTTGATCCGCCCGTGTGATCGCCGCGTCGTACGCATCGAGCAGATCCGTCCAGCGTTCTGCGACCGTGAGCGCAACCGTCAGCCGCTCGAACGCCCAGGAAGCACCTGCATCGATCTCGACGACCTTCGACAGCAGATCCGCGAGCTCGCGCGAGTCGTCGCCGTACCAGGCCTCGTAAAAACGCACCGCGCGCTGCCCGATCTGAGACGCCACGCGCGCCACCAGATCATCCTTCGACAACACGGTGCGGAACAGCTCGCGCACGTCACTCGGACGCTGCGCGCTGTCGACCAGCTCTTCGACGAGCTCCCAGTGTTGATCGTTGTCGGGTTCACGCTTGACCGCTTCGATCGCCGTTGTCAGCGCATCGGATGGCGGCGGTACGATCTGTCCTCGCGCTTTATCGGCCATGGGCTCCTCGGCGACGTGATGCGTCGCACTCACTTCGCGCGACACGCATTCCATTGCACCGCCGCCGCTCGTGTGAACACGCAAGGTCGATCGGTGTGTCGTCGCGGAAATTCAAGATGAAACACGATTATACGTTAGCCGTGAGAGATGGATCCACGTCGATCGCGTTGCAGCTCTCCGCTGCAGCGGTCACGCTCGTACACCGCCGCACGCACCGACTTCGGACGCGCCGGAGCACCGTGATCGACCGCGCTCGTGTGCCTTGATCACACGCGAGCTTGGATGTACGACGTGGGCAGCCATGACCCAGAAGCGGAAGCTCAACACCTACAGCGCGCGCATCACCGAACCTCGGTCACAGGGCGCCTCCCAGGCCATGCTCATCGGCACCGGCCTCTCGGAGAGCGACCTCGAGAAGCCCGAGGTAGGAATTGCCTCGATGTGGTACGAGGGCAACACCTGCAACATGCACCTGGACACCCTCGCCGCCTCGGTGAAGCAGGGCGTCCGCGAGGCCGGCATGGTGGGGATGCGGTTCAACACCATCGGTGTGAGCGACGGCATCTCGATGGGGACGGACGGGATGAGCTACTCCCTCCAGTCGCGCGATTTGATCGCCGACTCGATCGAAACCGTGATGGGCGCCCAGTGGTACGACGCGCTGGTCACGATTCCGGGCTGCGACAAAAACATGCCCGGCTGTCTGATCGCGATGGGGCGGCTCGACCGCCCTTCGCTGATGGTCTACGGCGGGTCGATTCGGGCCGGCCACGCGGGCGGCCGAGTACTCGACGTGATCAGCGCGTTCCAGAGCTACGGCGAGGCTCTCGCCGGCTCGATCACCGAGTCGCAGCGCAAAGAGATCATCGCAAACGCCTGCCCCGGCGCAGGGGCGTGCGGTGGGATGTACACCGCGAACACGATGGCGTGCGCGGTTGAAGCCCTCGGCATGTCCCTGCCGTACAGCTCGTCGACGCCGGCGGAAGATCCGAAGAAAAAGGATGAGTGCGTCGCCGCCGGCAAGGCGATCCTCAACCTGCTCGAGCTCGGCTTGAAGCCGCGGCAGATCATGACGCGCGCGGCGTTCGAAAACGCGATGGTCGTCGTGATGGCGCTCGGCGGTTCGACGAACGCGGTGCTGCACATGATCGCGATGGCGCGCGCCGTGGACGTTCCGCTCACGGTCGACGACTTTCAGAAGGTGAGCGACCGCATTCCGCTGCTCGCCGACATGAAGCCGAGCGGCAAGTACGTGATGGAAGACGTGCACCACATCGGCGGTACACCGGCGGTCATGAAGTATTTGCTCGAGAAGGGCTTGCTCGATGGCAGCTGCATGACCGTGACCGGCAAGACGGTCGCAGAGAACCTCGCCGCGCTCCCCGGCCTCACGAGCGGCCAGAAGATCCTCGTCCCGCTCGAAGACCCAATCAAAAAGTCCGGCCACATTCGGATTTTGCGCGGATCGCTGGCGCCGGATGGCGCGGTCGCGAAGATCACGGGTAAGGAGGGCGAGAAGTTCTCCGGCCCGGCCCGCGTGTACGACAGCGAAGAGGACATGCTGCACGCGCTCGAGCAGAAGAAGATCGGCAAGGGCGACGTGGTGGTGATCCGGTACGAAGGTCCGAAGGGCGGGCCTGGAATGCCGGAAATGCTTACGCCGACGAGCGCGATCATGGGCGCCGGGCTCGGAAACGACGTCGCTCTACTGACGGACGGTCGTTTCTCGGGCGGCTCGCACGGATTTATTGTCGGCCATATTACGCCTGAAGCTCAGAGCGGCGGGCCGATCGCGCTCGTGAAGGACGGCGATGTGATCAGCATCGACGCGGTGAGCAATCGCATCGACTTGGGTGTGGAGCCGGCTGAGCTCGCGAAGCGAGGCGAAGCTTGGAGAGCTCCGCCGCTGAAAGCGACGCGCGGAACGCTCTACAAGTACATCAAGAACGTTAAGAGCGCTTCTGAGGGTTGCGTTACTGACGAATGACCCGTTTGCCTGCGCGCGACACTCGCTGCAAAGGCTCTAACTCGGCGGTGGGTGAGGGTTGTTTCACTGCGCAACGCGCTGCGTGATCGCGCCTAAGAAACCTCGGAATTGGCAGCTTCTTGGCGGAAGGATCTCGCGTCTTCCGCAGTCCTACGCGAATGTTCGATTTGCTCGCACGCCGCTACCTGGATACATTCGGCGCGTGCGGTACACGTTCGTTGGTTACGAACTGGATACGGACGCTTACAAGCTCACCCATGGCAGCCAAGAGCTGCGGCTTCAGCCGCAAGTCTTCGATGTGCTGCGGTACCTGGTTGAGCATCGCGAACGTGTTGTCAGTAAAGATGAGTTGTTGAGCGCGCTTTGGCCCGATGCTCACGTAAATGAAGCGGCAGTCACCTGGAGCATCAGCCACGCGCGGCGCGCTCTCGGGCAGACGCGCGGCGCGAAGCTGCCGATCGAAACCGTGCACGGGCGCGGCTATCGGTTTGCTGCGGACGTGCATTCGCTCGACGCCCTGCCTACGGCGGGGACGAATGCGAACGCCACGCTCAGCGACAGCGTGCGACCCCCGCCCACGTCCGCCGCGGTTAATTCGCTTCAGGCGGCGCCGCCCGCAGCGGCGATCAGCGTCCCTGCGCTTCCGTTCGTCGGTCGCGAAGAGCTGATGGCCCAGCTGCATGGGCAGCTGATCGAAGCCCAAGTCGGCGCGGGTCGGTTGTGCTTGCTGATCGGCGAGGCCGGCATCGGCAAGACGCGCTGTGCGACCGAGCTCGCCGCGTTCGCGCGAGCGCGCGGCGTGACCGTGCTCTCCGGGCGTTCGGTCGAAGGCGTGGGCGCGCCGGTGTTCTGGCCCTGGCAGCAGATCTTACGCGAGCTCGTGCAGGTTCAGCCGGACCTGCGGCCGGGCGGGAGCGCCCTCCTCGCGCAGCTGTCAGCGGCAGAGGTGAGCGACGAGCAATCGGAACCGCAGCGGCCGGTGTCGGTCACGGCGGCGGGGCGAGTTCGGATCTTCGACGAGGTCACGCGCCTGTTGCTGCAAGCGGCGCAAGCCGCGCCGCTCTTGCTCGTGTTCGACGACTTGCACTGGGCGGATGCCGGTACGATCGAGCTCTTGTCGTTCGCCGCGCCGGAGTTCGCTCGCGCGCGGCTGATGGTGCTCGGCACCCAACGCGAAGAGTTCATGCTGCACAGCGCGCGCACTTCGTCGCAGCTGTCGCGTCGAGCGCTGACGTTCAGCGTCGCGTATCTCACGCAATCGGACATCGCGAAGTACATCGCGAGCGTCACGCAGCACGGCGAGCCGAGTGCAGAGCTCTGCGCGGCCGTGTTGGCCGCGACTGCGGGCAACCCGCTGTTCGTGCAAGAGACGGTGCGTTCGCTGATCGCACACGCCGGTGCAGGTGGTTTGCGCGAGCTCTCACAGCGCGCGATCCAGCCCTCGAAGCTCGCACGCGACGTGTTGCGGATGCCGCTGCGCGCGCTCGAGCCTCACGCGCTCGCACTCCTGTCGATCGCTGCCGTGCTCGGTGAAGTGTTCGAGCTGACGTTGCTCAACCAAGTCGCCGAGCTGGATATCGACACCTTGCTCGATCGCTTGGACGCCGCGCTGACTCGCGGCTTCGTCCTCGCCGAGGCGCCGAATCGCTATCGCTTCCAGCACGCGCTGATTCGCACGATCTTGTACGACGACGTGAAGCCGACCGAACGTGTGGCGACGCATCGCCGCGCGGCGGAGCTCTTGTCGAAGTTTGCCGATCGCGAGCACCACGCGAGCGAGATCGCGATTCACTACTACCGTTCGCTCGCGTCCGGCGATCCGGGCGCGGTCACCGACGCTTGCGTGCGCGCCGCGCAAGTCGCGGAGCGTTCACACGCCTTCCAAGACGCGACGATGTTTTATCAGTGGGCGCTCGAAGCCCAAGCGCTCGACTTGTCAGTGACCTCGCGGCAACGCGCAGAGCTGCTGCTTCGAGCCGGAAAGGCTCAGCGCTGGGCGGGCCGCGAAGAAGAGACGCGGCACACCTTGAAGCTCGCGATCGGGCTGGCGTCGAAGGACGGTCACGGCGATCTGCTGGTGAAGGCAGCGCGCATTTTGCGGCCGACTCACGCGATGAGCACGTTGCCGGACGAGCTGGTTCGCGAAGCGCTGGAACAAGCGCTGCGTACGGCACCGGAAGGGCCGAGCCCGCAGCGGATCAGCGCGCTCAGTCAGCTCGCGTGTGTACCGCCGATCGCGAGCGATCTCGAGCAGAGCAAGCGCACGAGTGCTCTCGCGCTGTCGCTCGCACGCGAACGCTGGAACGCCGGCAAGCTCACACCGAGCGACGCCAGCGCTGCGGGCCGCGACGGCAAGTCGAACGTCTTCGAAGCACTGCGCGCGCGCCTCTACTCGTTGAGTGGGCCGGACGACATCGACGCTTCGCTCGCGGTCTCGGACGAGATCACCGCGCTCGATCGGCCGCTGACCGACGTGAGCTGGGACGCGCACATGGCTCGCTTCAGCGCACTGATGTACCGCGGCGACATCAAGTCCGCGAGCGTCGTGCTCGAAGGGCTCGGCCACCTCGGCAACGAGCTGCGGATGCCGGAGACTCGCTGGTACTACGATCGCCAGCGCGCGCAGGCGCAGCTTTTGCGCGGGCAATTCACCGAGGCGCTCGAGGCCTGCAATTCGCTGCACGAGAGCGGCATGCGGATGGGGCTCAGCTACTGCCGGCTATTCGTCGGCGCGCTGCGCAGCGTCGTCAGCTACTTCTCGAGCGGCGCCGAAGCGCTGAAGATGTACATCGACTTGAGCGGCGCGACGTGGCCCGCCGAGCTCCCCTCCAGCCTGTGGTCGTACGGCGTGATGCTCGCAGCCGAGAGCGGCGACCTCGAAGCCGCGCGCCGCCAGTACCAGACGCTGGCTCGGCGCGACTTCGACAACGTGCCGAAGGAAATCAGCTACCTGATGACGCTGTGCAACTCGGCTGTGGTGGCGTCGATCCTCGGCGACCGGCCACGCGCAGAAAAGTTGTACACGCTGCTGTCGCCCTACCCGAATCACAACACGCCCGACTTGATGCTGATCCATCAGGGCAGCGTGTCGCACTACCTTGGCCTCCTGGCTGCTGCGACCGGTCGAGACAATCGCGTCGAAGCGCACTTCGAGTCCGCGATCGCAATGAACGAGCGAATCGAGCACCTACCTCAGCTCGCGCGCACTTTTTACGAGTACGCGCGGTGGTTGCGCGCTCGGCCTGACGCTTCCGCGAAAGATCGTGGCCAGGCGCTGGCGCGGCGTTCGACTGAGTTGAGCCATCGCCTCGGCATGACTTGGCTGTACGAGCGAGCGCGCGTCCTGCCGTAGGCGCAGGTGCTGCCGTAGACGCGTTTAGAAGCCCGTCGTGAGCTGAAAGAACCAGATGAAGTCCTCCTTGCCGTTCGGCAAGAAGTCGACTCCGCACTCGCTCTTCAACCTCAAGTTGCGCGTCGAGCGCTGCTCGGGAAACGGATACAGCGCGACGCCGCCGAGCACACGGTGCTCGACGCCGTTGTTATCGGCAAAGTCGTACTGGGCGTACGGCTCGATCCACGGAATCGGCCGGCCCGCGACGAGGAAGTACATGCCGAACTTGTGCAGCACTTCGTCGGTGGTCTGTTCCCAGGCGAGTGCGGCTTCGCTGCGGATCGTCAGGTACTGGTCTCGGTAGGACAGATCCACGTCGCCGATGCTGAGCCGCCGGTTGCGCTCGATCGTGTAGCGGCCGCTGTACCCGGAGACACCGATGTCGAACTCGTCGATCTCGAGACCAAGCCGGCCGCCGAACGCTTTGTCGCCGTTGTACTGATCGTTGATGTTGTATCGCATCGTGCGGATCTCGCCGCCCTCCGCGACGCGTCCGTCCATCCGATTTTCGTCCGGCTGCTCCAGCCCGTTTACGACGAAGACCGCGTACGTGAGGTTCGTGATGCCCGTCAGCGCGAACCGGCCACGAAGCTGGACGCCGACCTCGGACCACAGCCCCGGGATCACGTAGCGCGTGAATAGCGGGCCGGTGCCGGTGATGCGCAGAAAGTCGGGATACAAATACTCGTTGAAGGCGCCGACCGGAACCTCGAACCAACCTGCGCGCAAGATCAACTGCTCGGCGAACTTCACGTCCATGAACGCGTGCGGCAAGTAGAAGTCGCCCTGAGCGCGGAACAAGTGCTCGTACTCGAGCGCGAACTCGAGCGAGACCGCGTGCTGAAAGGCCGCCCGAATCATCGCGACGACGTGGTGCATGTCGAAGCCGGCGGAGCTGTCCTCGCTTGCTTCCTTGAACTCCAAGCTCAAATATCCGTGCACGCCGACTTCCACGCCGAGCTCTTCCAAGCGGAGCGCGTACGAACCCGTCTGACCACCGCGGATGTCGCGGCGCAGGAACTCCTCGAGCTCGCCTTCGCCCAACCCGAACAAGTGGGGATCTCGCTCGCCTCCGAACTCCGTCAGCACGTTCTCGCGGTCATCGACGAGAAACGCGTACACCTCGACCGGGTCCGTCGCCTTGAGCGACTGCACGTCGAACAGCATCTCCTGCGAGATCGGGTGCACTTGCTTCACGTAGGCGCGGCCGCCGATGCGATACCAGACGTGCACCGCGTGTCCCCAGCGGAGCGGATCGCGCACCCGCACGACGATCTGATGCTCGCGACGCGCGTAGCTCACGTCCATCCCGAACGAATCGCGGCGAACGGACCAAAACCCGCGCGCGTTCAACACCGAGCTGCGCCGCTGCGGTGCGAGCCGCGTCGAGATCGTGGAGTCGGGCTCGAGCGCGAACAAACGGATGAACGCCTCTTCGGCAGCGCGGTCTTCGCCGAGTTGTGCCGACGAAACCGCGATCAAGCGATAGGCGCGAACCAGGCCGTCGCTATCGAGTTTGCCGCGTGCAAGGGCTGCACTCGCGAGCTCGCGGCTGCGCGCGTAGTCGATCTGCGTCATCGCGTCTTCGGCGAGAGTGAGCAGCGCGTTCGCATCGAGGTTCGGCATCGCCGCTGGAGGTGGCAACGGGCCAGGCGGCGCCGGGGCGTCGTCGGCGCGCTCCTCCAAACGATCGGCTTGGGCGCGTGCTCGTTTTGCGACTGCGCCGAGCAGCGCGAATGTAACCATCAACGACAACGCGCAGGTCACGGACAGGGCGCGAGCGGCTCGCCTGGATTGGACTGCCGCCCTCCCCGGCGAGCCTAGCTTCATCGATGTTCCCACCCCACTAAGCGCGAGACTGTCTTGCCGGCGTGAATCTCGACCGCGTACGACGTGGAGACTCCGAGCTCGGGATTGCGGAGCGTCAAGAGGTACTTGCCCGGCGGAAGCGGCACGCGGATGAGCGGCGTCGTTCCGAGGCGATCGGTACCCAAAAAGACGTCGGACCACGGCGCGCTATCGAGGCTGAGGTAACCAGGCTCGGCTGGCTGCGAATCGTAGTTCGGGTTCGCTTGCGCGGCGGGGGCGTGTGGGCCGCCGCTCGCAGCTTCGGCCGCGGTTTCGTTTTCGAAGTCGCTCATGCTGAGCGCAGCAGTTCGGGGAGCCGCGCCACGGCGGAGCTTCGGGCCTTCGACGCGTTCACGCGAGTCGGACGGCTTCTCGCGCTCAGGCGCAGTTTTTGCCGCGGTGGCGACTGCCGGCGGCGCAGACTTGCGGCTTGCAGCTGTTGGCTGCGACTTCGAACCTTGCGCGGAACCGCGCGGCTTGGCTTCTGCACGTGCGATCGGAGCGAGGCTCGGGTGCGACGGCGCTTCAGTCGGCTCGGCGACCGGCATGGCCGGAGCCTGCGGCGCCGCAACCGCGAGCTGCGACTCCGAGCTGGAAGCCGCGGCGACCAGCGGCTCGGGAGGCGACATCGGAACAGTCGTTTCCGCCGCGCTCACAGGCTGCTCGTTCGAGGCCGCAGCAGTCGAGGTTTCGCGATGACTTCCAGCCCGACGCACGGTGGAGATCGCGAACGCGAGGGCGGCGATCAGGCAAGCGGCGCCGGCTGCGACCGGAAGCCAGGCGCGCAGGCGCGGCTCGCCTGCAGCCATCGGCGGCGCCGCCTTCGGCGCTTCAGCCAAAGCCGTGCGGCCGGTGGGCTCCGGCAGCTCGACTTCGACCTCGAGGCGCTGCGAAGTCGGCGGCTCTTCGTCGAACTCCTCCGCGGCGGAGGTGATGGCCGAGTTCTCGGCGTCGCTCACGCGCAATCGCGAATCCGTCGGCGTCGGCGCGTGATTGTGCAGCCCTAGAGCCACGACGCCACTCGCCCCGGGGTCTTCGGGCTCCACCGATGGACGCCGAGAGAGCGCACGCGTCACAGCTTTCTCGCGCTCGCGGTCGCCCCGGGGTGTGTCGACTGCCGGCGCGCTCAAGGTTGTGTCACTCGCGAAGTTCGCCGCCGTCGATCGAAAGCGGTGTCCGGACGCCGCTCCGCCGACAGCTGCCGGCACCGAACGCCGCATGACATACGGCTCGACCACACCCAGCGCAATCGAAAGCTCGGTCAACGCCTGATCGAACTCCAACATCGTCGCGAACCGATCCTCACGGCGCTTCGCGAGCATGCGCAGGATCACCTGCTCGAGCTCCGGCGAGATCTCAGGATTGTGTCGGGATGGCGGCTCCGGTTGCACCGTCATGTGCATCATCATCAGCTCGCCCGCGCCATCCGCGAGAAACGGCGGACGCCCGCAGAGCATCTCGTACAAGATGATTCCAAGCGCGTAGATGTCCGTGCGCTCGTCGATCTCTTCGGGCAGCCCGCGGCACTGCTCGGGCGACATGTACGGAGGCGTGCCGAGCACCGCTCCGACCATCGTGTCGAACGGCGGCGCCGCGAGATCGCCACGAAGCTTTGCAATGCCGAAGTCGAGCACTTTGACGAGCTCGCGGTCGTCGATCCGCTCGTCCGGCACGAGGAACAAGTTGTCGGGTTTCAAATCCCGGTGAACGATTCGAAGTGCGTGCGCTGCGACGAGCGCACTCGCCGCCTGGTGCGCGTAGTCGAGCGCGACTGCAATCTCCAGCGACCCCAGACGTTCGAGACGCTCGCCGAGACTCTCGCCTTCGAGCAACTCCATCACGAGGTACGGCACGCCATCCGGCAGCCGACCGACGTCGATCACCTCGACGATGTTCGGATGCCGGATCGCGCTCGTCGCCCGCGCCTCGTTGAAAAAGCGCTGCACTTGCGCGCTGTCCACCGAGAGCTCGCTCTTCAGCACCTTCACCGCGACCTTGCGCTGAATCAACGCATGTTCCGCCTCGTAGACGGAACTCATCCCGCCTTCGCCGAGCAGGCGCATGATCGCGAAGTTATGAAGCCGTTGGCCGAGCACGACCCCCTCTGCCTTCGCACGCACAGCGGGACTAGCGCTGCTTCACGTGCGCGGCAGGATCATAGATCAATCTCGCCTGCGAGAGTCAGGCCACCGCGTGGTGTTCATTTGCCCACACGTCGGACTTTCGATCATCGAGCACTGCAGCGGATAGCTGCAGTGACCTCGATAGGCTGTGGGGCTGTGTTACGTGATCAGCCCTTCATGCCGGCCAACGCTGTGGCCACGAAGTTGCCAACACCACCTGATGCTTCGAGGTGCAGAAGGCTTTTTCCTAACCCCAGCAAATTCTTGTGATCGAAGAACCACGCGGGCGCGGGCCGAATCCGGAACGGCGCACGGACGACAGATTTCTGCGGGTAGTCCAGCAGGAACGTGTTGTGGACCACACCCGTACCTGACTGGATGTCAGTGTTCGGATGGCCTGGGAAAGCACCCCAAGTGGGCGATGCGAGCGCGTACAGCAAGCCGGCCCATGAGTTGATGCACACGCCGCCGTATCGCAAGCGTTCGACCACGGAGTCGAGCAGCTTGGATTCTCGACGTGCGGTGGCTTCGTCGATCATCAACATGCACGAGAGCGTGCCCCAGCAGTCGTCGTTCGCGAACTGGACGGCGCGCTCGAGAAACTCCGCGGCCGTCGTGGCTTCGAGCTCGACTTCCGCGAGCACGCCGCAAAACGCTTCGTTCGTGAGCGCGTATTCACCGTGTTTTGCAGGCACATTCGGGATCACGGTCCACGGAACGATGCCTTCGCCTGCCGCTCCGAGCGGCTTCGCGGCCGGATATTTATCGAGGAAGCCGCGATAACGCGTCTCGGCACCGGGGTAATACGCCTTGCGCGCGGGCGCCCGCGCGAGTGCCGCGTGCACTTTTTCGAGGAAGCGTTCGCGCTGTGGCCAGCCTTTGGCCGTGACGAGCACCTTCGCGGCGTTGCAATTGAAGCTCGCGTTCTGCGCCACCATGCTGACGACATGGCGAGCTTGAAACTCGAGGTCGTCTTCGCTCCAGTCACCCGGCACGATCATGCACGGCGTCACGCAACCGAGCTCGGCGCTGAACGGCCGCGTGTTGATCGGCTTGCCTTCTGACTTTCGACGCGCTTGCTCCGCCGGATCGGTGCCCCAGACGATCGCGTCGTAAGTGCGGTCGGATCCGGTCACGTGCAGCGTGTCCACCTGCGGATGATTCGCGAGGTGGGCACCGACTTCTGCGCCTCCGTACACGACTGCCAAGAAACCCGCGTCGACCAAGGCCGCAAACGCGCGCGCGATGTGCGGCCCCGCAACTGCGTTCACCGGATTCATCTTGAGCACGACGACTTCGTCTTCGACGAACAACTTGTAGAGCACGTCCATCGGCGGAATCGAGCTGACGTTGCCGGCGCCGAGCACGAGCGAGACTTTGCCCGGGCCCTTCGGCTCGCGATAGATGCGACCTTGGCTCGGCGGCTTGCCCGGTTCGATCCAGACGTCGACGGTCACGCCCGCGAACATCAAGCGTTCCTTGAGCTCGCCCGGCGTAACGCGTGCAACCCATTGGCCGTTCGGTCGTTGCGACACGTCCGGCAGCTTCGGCGCGCCGTTCGCTTGGAGCGCTTGAATCAACAACCGCACGTTCCGCGCAGTCGTCGCCGGGCCCGCGAGCCACTCTTCACCCGCGAGGTTTTCCTCGGGCGAGAAGCCTTTGACGCGGCACATGTCGCGCACCCACGCCGACGCCGCGCTCTCGACACCGGCGAGACACAGTTCGAGGAGCGAGATGCGCTCGGGGATGCTCGTCGCAATCCACGCTTCCTTCTTCGAGGCGACGCGTTCGACCGCGGCGTCGACGTCGTTGATTGAAGTGGGAGGAATCGAGGCGGGAGGTTCGGGAAAGCGAGGCGAGGTCATGTGCGAAGCGCTCCGTGTAGGCCGCGCGGCGCACCCTGGCCTGCCGCGGGCCAGTTGTTATAGCGGGTTTTTGCGACGGCGGGTCAAGCGCCGCCGCGACCAGCCGAGGAGCACTCCGACGGCCAAGCCGTCCTGTGTCAGGTGCTCCAGGAGAAGCCGAGTCGGAACGCCAACGCCAAATCGGCAAAGCTGACTGCTCGCGTCATGTCAGCTCGAAAGTTCAGGCCGCCCGGGATGTAGGCGATATCGGCGCCGATGAGCAGATCGTAGGTCGGGGCGAGCTCGAAACGAAGCACCGACGAGACGCCCAGCATCATCAGCCAGCCGTCTTTGTCGCTCGCGGTGAAACGGTCGTCGTCGGACGACGCCAGCACGCGCGCGTACGCCACGCGCAACATTGGACCGAGCTGAAAGGTCGGCGCCGTTCGAGTCGCGAAACACAACGCTGCACCCAAGCTCAGCCAGACAGTGTCGAGGTCGGCGATCGGGCCGCTCGAGTCGCGCACGAGTTGACGCCCGTACATGGCCTCGAAATCGAATGTGAAGCGAAGTTGATCCGAGCGCCGTGACTCGATTGCAAAATTGAGCCCGGTGAGACCCGTGCCGCGCGACGGAAACGAGCGCGCTACGAGCGAACCGCTCAGCGCGATCGTGGGGTTCGGTGGCAGCACCGGCCTCGGCTGAAGCACGGGCGGGAGCTCGTCCGGCATCTCTGCAGCTGTTGGCGGCGGGCGCAAACTGTCGCTCAACCGCCGGCGCAGTGCGACGCGTACACTCTCGGGCATTGCGGACGGTCCGGCGCCAGCTTCAGCTTGGGCCGGGCGTGACGCCAACAGCGACCAGGAGCTCTCCAGGAGCGATGCGATCGCGATCGAAAGCGCGCGCGCTCGACCGCTCGGCTTCAGGTCGTCGATCAACAGCTCGCGGCTGACGCGGTTACCTCCGAGCATGTCTGCGAGCTCGATCGCGAGCGTCGCAGCGACGGTGCCGCAGCCGAGGTGAATCAACGCGAGCGAATGTGTGCTCGACGACTCCGGGATCGAAGGCTCGACGCGCAGCGTCGGAACGCCGAGGCCACGAAGCTCGACGCGAAGGAGCTCGACCAGCTCGGCAGCGTCGTACGTGGCCGATTCACACGGCGTGAGCTGGAGGATCACTTCGCCGGGCGGTGCGGGCCGTTCCTGTGCGATCGCCGAGGCAGGCACGAGCACGAGCACGAGCACGAGTGCCAAACGCTGGATAAACGAGCTGAACGAGCGGATCCTGCGGCTACAGGCGAGTCGCTTCAGTCGAGGTCTAGCCACGCAGCCACGTTCGCGCTTCGAGGACCATCCGGGAAGCGGCGACCATAGCGTGCTGCAGCAGAGCGAGCGAGTTCCTTCTCGCCCGATTTCGCGTACGCCTCGACGAGGCGCGCGGCGCCTTCCTCTGCGACGGCATCGGGCAAGCCCAGACGATCTGCACGCGCGAACGAGATCGCAGCCGACTTCGGGGACGCGAGTTGATCGAGCTGCAATCGACCGAGCGTGAGCGCGACGATCGCCGCGCGCGTGTCACTCGGATACAGCGCGAGAAAGCGCTGGAGGTTACGTGCAGCGCGACGATAGTCACCGGTCGCGCGCGCCGCGTCGGCGGCCTTCAACAGTTGATCGGCCGTGACCTCGGACGCTGGCGCACTCGGAGTATCCGCAAGGCGCGGCTCGGTTGGGAGCTCGCCCTCGGGTTGCAGCGCGACCTCACTTGCCGCGGGTGGCGCGCTGGCCGCTGATGGCGGCGGTGCGACGATCAGCCGCTCACCCTGCCCCAAGACTTGCAAACCTTCGGGAACACCCGGCCCACGCACGGCGACCTTGCCGCGATCGACCGCGACCGTCACTCGCTCTCGATCGCGTTCGACGCTGAAACGTGTGCCGATCACTTCGACCGAGCTGTCCCCCGCATCGATGATCCAGCGGCGCGGTCCGCCGGGCTTCACGTCGAACGTGACTTTGCCGCGCTCGAGTGCGACCCGGAACTGCTTGCCGTCCGAGCGCTGCGTGACGAGCTTCGCGCCAGGTTGCAGCCGAATGCCCGAGCCATCGGAGAGCGCGACTGCGAGCGCAGCGCCGGTGCCAGTCGTATCGAGCACGTGCAGCAGCTCGCCGTTCGAGCGAAGCAGCGGGCCGTCGTTCTCATCGTGCGCATTGTTCGCATTGTTCGCATTGTTCGCATCGTGCGCGTCGTGCGCGTCGTGCGAGCTTGCGACGCCCCAGCTCTCGCGAGCGGGCGGCACCGCTAAGATCACCGCGAGCGCGGCAAACGCAAACACCGCCGCGAGCGCGCCTGCAAACCCGACCACGCGGGTTGCGGGCGCTCGCAAACCTACGCGCTGCGAGCGCACGGCTTCGATCCGCGACCACAACCCATCGACTGGCACGTGCGGATCGCGAAGCAGTTGTTTGATCGGTCGGTCGAGCTCAGTCATGGCTGACCTCCCCTGCCACATGCGCGGCGATCCGCTGATCGGCGAGCACGAGCCAGCGCTTGATGCTTGCGAGCGAGGCTTCGCATGCGCTCGCGATCTCCGCGAGCTCCTGACCCTCGACGTTTCGCAGCATCCACACGACCCGCTGCCGCGCAGGTAACCGCGCGAGCACACGATCGAGCACGGCCAGCTCGGCGCGTTGATCCGCCTCGACATGCGGCGCCGCGAGTCCGGCAAGTGACACGTCATCTTGTCCGCGATCGAGCCCGAGTGTGCGCAGCAGCTTACGGCGGCGGTAACGCCGGTGAACCTCGTGCACGGTGATCCGCATCAACCACGCGCGAAACAGCGCGCCATCTCTCAGCTGATCCATGCGCGTGAATGCGGTTACGAACGCGTCTTGCACGACATCCTCTGCATCGCTCGAACGACCGAGCAGCCTCATCGCGAGCCCGGTCACCGATTCCACGTGTGTCCGATACAAGAGCTCTTCGGCCGAGCGGTCCTTTGCACGAGCGCGTGCGACGAGCTCTCCGTCGCGGCCGGCGGTGCGCACAGGCGTGTCGTTTGGCGCGCTGTGCGTTCCCATCGTGCCGCGGTTGCGTGTCATCGGGAGGTAGGACTGCAAGGGTCGGGCCGAAGGCGGGTGATTTAGTCCCCCCCAACATAGCCAGAGCCGTGAAGTCGCCGCCGTAGCTCAACGTCTCGAAAAAAAACGTGCGTTGAGCTGCGACTTACCCGTAGAGGCTCTAACCGTCATGACGCGACGCATCGCCCCGAAAGCAGCACTAGCATGCGTACTCGTGCTGCTGCTCCCAGCGGCGGCCTGTCCCGATCCGACGGAGGTACCGGTCCTCGAACGGCAACAAGACCGCGAACACGAGCTTGCCGCCACCAACGCCGAACCGCCTGAAGAGACCGACCTACGCATCAGGATGACCGGCCTCGAAATGAGCAACTCAGTTGGCGGCGCGGCACAACCTGCGCCAGCGCCGATCCAGTGCTCGCGGGGCGGACTCTGCCGGCAACTCTCGGCTCCCATCTCGAGCGGAGTCGACCTGTTGTTCGTGGTCGATAACTCGGGCTCGATGCGCCAGGAGCAAGCGTCGTTGCAGGAACAATTCCCGCGGATGATCCAGATGTTGACGAGTGGCGAGCGCTCGGACGGTTCAGTCTTTTCACCCGCGCGCGACGTACACCTCGGTGTGGTGTCGACCGACATGGGCTTGATCGGGCTCTCCACCAACTTTCCGGGCTGCAACACAGAGCACTCGTACAACGGAGGGGACGACGGCGTATTGCACCATCGCGGCATCGGCGCGGACTGCGCCTCCACGTATCCGCCGTTTCTCGAGTACACGGCGGATCGGGATGATCCCGAAAAGCTCGCTCGAGACTTTGGCTGCATCACCAACCTCGGCACCAGCGGCTGCGGGTTCGAGCAGCCGCTCGAAGCGGCGCTCAAAGCGCTTTGGCCGATGAGCTATACGGATTCGAACGGGAACACGTACCCGCCCGAATCCAATCCGTTGCAGTTTTTGTCAGTGACCCCGCAAGGTCGCTACGGACATGGCGACCTGCCCCCGACTGCGGGAGGAAACGGCGGATTCGCGCGCAACGATCCGTCCAGGGGTTTGTCGCTGCTCGCGGTGGTCGTCGTGAGTGACGAGGATGATTGCTCGTCGCGAAGCCTGGAACACTTCACTTCCACGAACGACCCCGCGAATCCCTTGAGCAAGCAAGGGCTGAACCTGCGCTGCTTCTACAACAAGCAGAACTTGTTCGCGGTCGAGCGCTACACACTCGGCTTGCGAAGCGTGCGACCGAATCACCAGGACACGATTCGCTTTGCTGCAATCGTAGGTGTACCGCCCGACTTGGTCGATGCCGAAGCGCGCGAAGCGGTCGACTTCGAGGACGCGACTTCGCGCGAGGCCTTTTACGATCGGATCTTGAAAGATCGACGCATGCGGGAGACGCCGCAGAACGAGCACATACCCGCGCTCGCAAACGTCGCGCCATCGTGCGAGCGAGTGGACCTATACGAACAGAAGGCCGATGCATACCCGCCGCGTCGCATCGTCGAGGTCGCCAAGGGTTTTGGAAGGAATGGTCTCGTGCAGTCGATTTGTCAGGATGACTTCGGACCCGCGATCGACGGGGTCGTGGACATGATGGCGAGAGATGTCGCCGCGCAGTGTCTGCCGAGTCCACTGAAGCGGCGCGACGGGAAGGTGCAGTGCGACGTGATCGTCGAGAACGCGAGCTGTGACGCTCCGTATCTGCAGACCGTGGAAGGCGGCGGCGCATCTGGCGAGACACGCTGTAAGGTCGCGCAGCTGCCCGTGCGCGAGGGACGGGTCGGCTCGGGTGAAGGCTTCTACTACGATGACTTCAGCGAGCCTGCGCGAAAGCTCGCGGAAAAAGATCTGGTTTGCGGGGACGGCCCAGGCGCGTTGATCACATTTACGCAGGAAGCCCGGCCGGCACCGGGCGTGCGCGTGTACCTCGATTGTGACAAGAGCGCTCAAGACTGAGCGCTCGAAAATCGTCGCCGCCGTGAGCCGCGGCGACCGTCTGGTGGCTCTCATCGTAATGGCTTTCCGCGGCAACGGATGGACGCTCGCGTGCAGTCTCGGATTGCTGCTTACAGCTGCGGGTTGTTTCCAGAGTCACGAGAAGTCGGTGCTCGAGCGCAAACGAACTCGGGTGGACGGTGGCGTGGTGGGCGTGGGTGCAGCCGGCAGCGGCGCAGACGGTCGGGTGATTGCGGGCGCCCCGTCAGATCCGACCTTCGTCGTGCCGGGACGTGACCCGAGTGGCCGCGAAAAGGTCAGGCGCGAGCGGGAGACCCCGGCGGAACGCGGCATCTGCGAGAAGGGGGGCTACTGCGCAGAGCTCGGGTCCGCGAAGACGACCGGCGCCGACTTGTTGTTCGTTGTCGACAACTCGAGCTCGATGCGGGAGGAGCAAGCCGCGCTGAGCGTGCAGTTCCCGCGAATGATTCGGATCATGACCGGTGGAGAGCCAAACTCGCGCGGCGAAGTCTTTCCCCCGGTGAGCAGCTTGCATCTCGGAGTCGTCTCGACCGACATGGGCGTGGTCGGCGTGCCGAACAATTGGCCGGGATGCAGCGACCCGCGGCACATCGCAGGCGGCGACGACGGCGTCTTGGAGCAGTCGACGGACTGGACGAAGAACTGCAACGTGTCCGCGCCTTCGTTCCTGACGTTCTCGGCGGGTCAGACGGACCCCGAAAAAGTCGCGCAGGACTTCGGCTGCATCGCCACGCTCGGCACCGACGGTTGCGGTTTCGAGCAGCCGCTGGAAGCGGCACTCAAAGCGCTGTGGCCGAGGATCTACATCGATCAGGATGGCAATCAGCTGTCGGGCTCGATGAATCCGATCCAGTTCCTCTCGACGACGGCAGACGGCCTCTACGGGCATGGTGACACGCCGCCGAACCGAGGCTTTTTGCGAAACGATCCGGTCGCCGGTGTCTCGCTGCTCCAGGTGATCGTGGTCACGGATGAAGAGGATTGCTCGTCCCGCAACACATCGCACCTCGCTCCCGGCATCGATCCAAACGATCCCCAGAGCAGTCCACCCGTGAACCTGCGCTGCTTCTCGAACAAACAGAACTTGTACGAGGTCGAGCGGTACGTGAACGGGCTGAAGAGCCTGCGACCCGGCTACGAAGACACGGTCGTGTTCGGCGCGCTCGTCGGGGTGCCGCCCGACTTGGCCGAGAATTACGAGATCGAGACTCCGACGGGTTTCACGGGCTGGGAGACTGACATCTACTTCGACCGCATCTTGAACGACCCGCGCATGCAAGAACGCGTGGTGCACGAAGACGATCCGTTGATGGCGAACCTGGCACCGTCGTGCTCTCGCATCGATCGACGCGGTGAACGCGCAGACGCGTATCCGCCGAGGCGAATCGTCGAAGTCGCGAAGGGGTTCCACGACCACAGCTGGGTGGCATCGATCTGTCAGGACGACTTTACGTCGGCGATCGACAACGTGTTCAGCTGGTCGTTTGCCGACATCAACTCGATGTGTCTTCCGCGCGCATTGATGCGCAACCCGAGCGGCAAGATCGATTGCGAGATGATCGTGGAGTTGCCGCCACCCGGTCCATTCGCGCAGCCCAACCCGACCGAATGCACTGGTCCGCTAATGTCGCCAGTCAGTGCGCCGCGTTCGGAGAAGAACCCCGGAGGCGGTGTGAACTGTAAGATCACACAGCTCGCCGTACACGACGGCATGCCCGACAGTGGCGAGGGCTTCTATTACGACAACACGATCGGCGCCTACAACAAGTCGACGTGCATGAAGAATCGAGGCACGAGCATCCGGTTCACGGACAACGCCACCTCCTGGCTCGGCCTGCGCATGTACATCGATTGCTCTGCCGGGATCGAAGATCCGACCGCGCCGTGAGCTTCGAAGGTCGCGTCGCGGCTCCGATCCATATGAACGCTCGCTCGAACGCACTGACTCGACTGCTCTGCAACTTGGGCTGCTTGTTCTGCCTCGCCGCTTGCATCAAAGAACAGTCGGTCCTCGAGCGCAAACGGGCAACGAGCCCAACTGACATCGACTTCGCTGCCGCTGGTAGCGGCGCGCCCGACCGGCCGCGCGCCGCGCCGCCGAACGTTTCGGCCGGGTCGACGGGCGACATTCCGCCGTTCGTCGCTCAGGGTTCGCCCATCCAGCCGATTCCTAGCGGTCGTCCGATCGACCTCTTGTTCGTGGTCGACGACTCGAGCTCGATGGAGCGGGAACAAGCCGCGCTCCGGGGGCAGATCCCGGCGATGATCCAAGCCATCACGACCGGCGTGCTCAATGGCCGCAGCACGGCGCCGATTCCCGATGTCCAGATCGGCGTCGTCTCAGCCGACTTGGGCGTCGCAGGGGTCGAGACCGGTTGGCCTGGCTGCAGTCCCTACGGCGGCGATGATGGCGTGTTTCAACACGCCGGCTCGACGGCGCCAGGCTGCAAAGCAGCCTATCCGCCGTTTCTCGGGTTCGCGCTAGGCCGCGACGATCCCGAACAGCTCGCTGCGGATTTCGCGTGCATGGCCGATCTCGGCTTCCAAGGCTGCGTCGTGAAGCAGCCGCTCGAAGCTGCACTCAAGGCACTCTGGCCGAAGAGCTACACCGACGCAGCGGGCAGCACGTACGCGCCTGAACAGAACCCAGTGCAGTTTCTTTCAACCAGTGACGAACGAAGGTTCGGCCACGGCGACTCGTCGCCCAACGTCGGCTTCCTTCGGAACGACACGCGCATCGGTCCAACGACGTTGGCGATCGTCTTGATCACGGACTCCGACGACTGTTCGGTGCGTGACACTGCGGGGTTCCAGCCGTCGAGTGATCCCGCGAACGACGTCGGTCCGAATGTGCGCTGCTATCACAACAAGGACAACTTGTTCGATCTGGTTCGATACGCAACTGGATATCCGTTGCTGAAGCAAGACGATGAGAGCTCGGTGTTCTTCGGTGCGATCGTGGGAGTGCCGGCGGACCTCGTGACCGCAGATGAACGCGCGAAGATCGATTGGTCGGACACTTCGGCCACGGACGCCTACTACGAAGCGCTCTTGAGCGACCCTCGAATGCAGGAGCGCCCGATGAACGAGGCTACGCCGAGCATCGCGCACTTGGCGCCTTCGTGTACGAGGAACGACGGAGCGCGAGCAGACGCCTATCCGCCGCGGCGGATTGTGGAGGTGGCGAAAGCCTTCGGCTCGC
>Ga0193752_1000585_pt1 | contig 34324 bp, 24 predicted proteins | sample H1c1metaG_FD_144924 | JGI IMG/M metagenome (GOLD analysis project Ga0193752, IMG submission 144924) | Soil microbial communities from a riparian zone of the East river system, Colorado, United States - H1c1 | ecosystem: Environmental > Terrestrial > Soil > Riparian zone | place: USA: East River... | reverse complement strand
CATAGAGCTCTTTGCGAGCGTAGAAGAGCCGCGTTCGAACCGTAAGCAGCGGTACCTCGACAATCCGCGCGATCTCCGCGGCGGGCACACCTTCGAGGTCGTGCAATACGAGCACTGTGCGCTTTTTTTCGCTCAGCCCGTCGAGGCAGCGGTACAGCGCCCGGACATCGTCGCTGCGCTCGGCCTCCGCTTCGGGCGTGGCGTCGCTCGCCGCGTTGCGCGCCAGCTGGTTGGGCTCGGCGAGATCGAGCACCGGCCGCGAAGCCTTCGCGCGCAGATGCATGCGCGCCACGTTCGAGACCACGCGATAGAGCCAGGTCGAGAACTTCGAGTGCCCTTGGAAGCCGTGTAGCGAGCGAGCGACCTGGAACAGCGCCTCCTGCACCACGTCGTCGAGGTCGGAGCTCGGCCCGAGCATGCGGTGTGCGATCCGGGCGACGTCCGGGGCGTAGCGCCGGAGCACCTCCTCGAGCGCTCGGGCGTCGCCGTCTTTTGCTCGCTGGATCAGAGCATCCATCGCATGAAGCCGCGGGCACGGCCGGGCCCGGCCTGCGAGCACCGCAAATGCGGCTCGCGATAACCCACCCGGCAGAAAAACACGCAGCGACGCTACCATGGCTCCTTCCCATGGGTTGCCGGCTGACACGCGTTGATTCAAACGCGGTACGTGCCGCAAGCGACCGCGGTTGCGTCGTTCGGGAGTCTCGGGTACCAGGCCGCAGCGAAATAAAGCCGCCCGCAGGCGGTTTACCGCAGCGTTTTCCAAGGCCTTTCCCACCCGTGATCCAGGTCGAACAACTCGTAAAGCGCTATGGCGAGCGCATCGCGGTCGCCGGAATCAGCTTCCGGATCGAGCCCGGTGAGGTCGTCGGCTTCCTCGGCCCCAACGGCGCCGGCAAGAGCACGACGCTGCGTATGCTGACCGGCTACCTGCCCCCCACCTCCGGCACCATCAAGATCGGCGGCATCGACGCGCTCAGCGACCCGATCGGAGCGCGGCGCCAGATCGGCTATCTGCCCGAGTCCGTGCCGCTGTACCGCGAGATGCGGGTCGAGGAGTACCTGCGCTACCGGGCCCGGCTCAAAGGGGTCGCCCGTGCTCAGGTGAGCAAGCGCGTCGATGAGTCGCTGCAGCTCGCGACCATCACCGACGTGCGCAAGCGCATCATCGGCCAGCTGTCCAAGGGCTACCGCTCGCGCGTCGGGATCGCCGATGCGCTGGTTGCCGATCCGCCGCTGCTCGTGCTCGACGAGCCGACCGCCGGCCTCGACCCGAATCAGATCCGCCAGGTGCGCGACCTCGTCCGCAGCATGGCCGGCAAGAAGACCGTGATCTTGTCCACCCACATCCTGCCCGAGGTCGAGTCGTCGTGCAGTCGCGTGCTGATCATCAACCAGGGCCAGATCGTCGGCGAAGGCGCGCCCGGCGAGCTGCGCTCCGCAGGGCAGGGCGCGCAGGTGTTCACGCTCGAAGGCCGCGGCGATCGCGAGCGCTTCGAGAGCGTGCTCAAAGCGGTCGACGGCGTAAAGGCGATCATCGACGTGGCGGCGATGGAAGGCGACGGCCTACGCATTCGCATCGACGCCGCGGCCGGTCCGGTCGACGAGCGCATCTTCAGCGCAGTCGCGGCCGCGGGCCTGGTGCTGCGCGGGCTCAAGCGCGAGCAGGCGTCGCTCGAGGACGTGTTCGCCGCGCTCACCACCCGCGAGCCGGACGTGAGCGCCGAGCCCGAGGCGAAGGCCGAGCCCGAAGCCAAGGCGGGAGAGAAGTCATGAGCGCGATCCTGACCATCGCGCGCCGCGAGGTGCTCTCGTTTTTCGTCTCGCCGATCGCCTACGTCGTCGCGACGGTGTGGCTGCTGTTCTTCGGCATCGTGTTCTTCTGGCTGGCGCTGATGTTCACGCAGCAGCCGCCGTCGGCGAACACGAACCTGATCCAGTCGTTCTTCGGCGGCACGATGCTGTTCTATCTGCCACTGCTGGTGTTCTCGCCGGTGCTGACGATGCGCCTGCTCGCCGAGGAGCGCTCGCAGGGCACGATCGAGACGCTGCTGACCGCGCCCGTGACCGAGACCCAGATCGTGCTCGGCAAGTACCTCGCCGCGCTCAGCTTCTGGGTCGTGCTGTGGCTGCCCACGCTGTTCTACGTGTGGATCGCGGCGAGCACCGGCGAGGACGTGCTCGACTACGGCGCGGTCGCCTCTACGTACCTGGGCGTGTTCTGCCTCGGCGTGCAGTACATGGCCGTCGGCCTGTTCATGAGCGCCGTCGCGCGCAACCAAATCGTCGCCGCGATGCTCACGTTCCTGGTGCTCGGTGGCCTCTTCATCGTCGGCCTCGGCACGTACACCAGCACCGGCGATTCGATGCGCGCGGTGTTCGAGTACGTCGGCTTGTGGACGCAGATGGCCGCTTTCGCGAAGGGCATCGTGGACACCCGACACCTGGCGTTCGACCTCTCACTGACGGTGCTCGCGCTCTATCTCACCGTGCGCGTCCTCAAGACCAACCGGGGGCAATGATGGCGCCCGAGACCACCCAAAAAGCCCAAAGCAGCACCGCAAAATCGGAGCTCTTCCAAGTCATCACCACCGCGCTGATCGTGCTGGTGCTGGGCCTCGTGAACTACCTGGCGTTCCGCCACTACGAGCGCTTCGACTGGACCAGCGCCGGCATGTACACGCTCTCGGACAAGTCCAAGAGCGTGCTCAAGGGCCTCAAGGAAGACGTCACGGTCTACCTGTTCATGTCGCGCAACGAGCCCTCGTTCACCGACACGGACGAGCTGCTGCAGCGCTACAAGACGGCGTCTCAGCACGTGGTGGTCGAGTACGTCGACCCGGATCGCGAGCCGGGTGAGTTCCAAATCTTGTCGCAGCGCTTCGGCGTGACGCAGGGCGTCAACGAGCTGGGCGAGACCCGCGTCGACGTCGCTGCGGTGGTCGCGATGGGCGACAAGAAATGGCACGTCGATCGCGATGATCTCGTCGGCTTCGACCTCGGGCCGATCCCCGGCGTCGACAGCATCGAGGTCAACATCAAGGCCGAGCAGGCGATGACTGGCGCGATCGTCCAGGTGCTCAGCGGACGCGCGACCAAGGTGTGCGTCACCAGTGGCCACGGCGAGATCAGCCTCGACGACCAAGACGAGCGCTCGCTGATCGCGGTGAAGAACGCGCTGCGCCACGACAACGTGGAGCTCGAGCCGCTCGAGACCATGGGCAAGACCGCGGTCCCGAAGGAGTGCGACGCCGTGCTCGTGCTCGGCCCGCAGAACGCCTTCGCCGAGAGCGAGGCCAAGGTCATCATCGAGTATGTGAAGGGCGGCGGTCGCGCGCTGCTCGCGCTCGATCCGGTGATCGAAAACGACGTCGTGCAACCGACCGGCTTCGAAGGCCCGCTCGAGACGCTCGGTGTCCGGCTCGATCGCTCGCTGGCGCTCGAGCTGAACGAAGAGCACCTGCTCTCGCCGAGCCCGCTGCTGTTCCTGGTCACCGAGTTCGGCCAGCATCGGGCGACGCGCCTGTTGCGCGGCGGCGCTCGCGTCGTGCTTACGCTGGCCCGCAGCCTGTCGGTGCTGGCCGAGAGCGACAAGATCGAGGTGCTGCTGCGCGCCAGCCCGCAATCGTTCGCGGTGACCGACGTCGCGCGCATTAAGGAAGGCGACGCTGCCGTGCCGACGCAGGCACCCGGCGACATCCCCGGCCCGGTCGATCTCGCCCTCGCCGTACACACCGGCGGCGAAGAAGAGACCAAGAAGGACGGCCGCCTGATCGTGATCGGCGACAGCGACTTCTTGCAGACGCAGTTCATCGATGCCCCGGAGCTCGAGAACTTTCATTTGATGAGCGCCTTCATCGGGCACCTTACCGAACGCGACGCGCTGATCGAGATCGCGCCGAAGAAGGTCAAGGGCGGCAACATCGTCTTCACCCAAGACGACCTGACCGCGCTGCTGTTCCGCGTCGGCGTGCTCATCCCGGGCGCTGCGCTTCTGCTCGGATTGGCCGTCTGGCTCCAGCGCCGATCCTAAACTCGCTGTTAGGCGAACCAAGGAGACATCATGAAGGCGAGCATCGTCCTGGGCGTAATCGCAGCGCTCTTGCTCGGCTACATTCTCATCTTCGAGCGCGGCACCGTCGGCACGCGCGAGCTAGAGACCCGTCAGGGCAGCGTGTTGCCCGAGCTGATCCGCGACCGCGTGAGCAAGCTCGAGGTGCAGCGCAAAGGCGCGACCCTCGTGCTCGAGCGCAACCTCGAGGGCATCGACGAGGAAGCACTGTGGAAGGTCAAGGCGCCGTACCAGGCCGAGGCCGACGGCGACGCCGTCGACACGCTGATCGGTGACCTCGAGTGGCTGCACCCCAAGCGCACGCTGCGCGACGTGACCGCCGACGACCAGAAGAAATTCGGCGTGACCACGCCGCGCGCTCGCGCCTGGTTCACCGTGGGTACCCAGCGCATGGCGGTCCGCATCGGTAACGAGACGCCGCAGCACGACGGCGTCTACGTGAGCACCGACGAGAAGGGCACCGTGTACGTGGTCGGCAAAGACTTCGCCGACGCGCTCGCCCAGCCGCCGGAGCACTACCACAGCAAGACTTTGCACGAGGGCGTGCTGGTCACCACCGCGCGCAAGGTCCAAGCGCGCGACGCTGCCGGCCTGCGGGTCGCGACGCGCGACCGCGATGGCCTGTGGCGGATCGCCGAGCCCAGCGCGGCCAAAGACATGTTGGCTGCGAGCGCCGAGATCACCGGCTTGATCGAAGCGACCGATCAGCTGAAGGCGACGCGCTACGTGACGAGCGAGAAGGGCGTGCTCGCCCGCTACGGCCTCGATCCCGCGCAGCTCGACATGTCGATCGAGAAGCGCGGCAAGATCGACATGAAGAACACGGGCGATGAAGGCGCCAACGTGCTCGCGGTGCGCGTGCGCGCCGGCGCCCCGTGCGAGGGCCAGCCGACCGAGCGCTACATCACCGTCGGTGACAACGGCATCGTGTTCTGCGCGCAGACCGCGGACCTGGACAAGCTCAAGCTGCCCGAAGAGCGGCTGCGCGAGACGCGCTTACTGCCGATCGATCCGCGCGACGTGAAGGGGATTCGGCTGGTCCGCGGCGATCGCTCACTGGCGCTCGATCGCATCGGCGGCATCCCGCAGGCCGGCGAAGCCGAGCCTTGGAGCTTCGAGCAGAAGCGCGGCGAGAAGGTGCTGGCGAAAGGCACCGTACGCGAGGGCTCGATCGACGACCTGCTCGACGCGCTGCGCGCCGCGGTAGCTCTGCCCGATGCCGCGGCGAACGGCACAGCTCAAGGTGCAGGGTTCACGGCGACGTTTCTGCGCAACGACAAGAAGCCCGAGCTGGTCTTTCACATCGCGTTGCGCGGCCTCGACGAAGCGCTGGTGCAGCGCCAAGGCGAGCCGCAGCCGCTGGCCTTTGCCCCGGCCGCCGTCGAGCTGCTCGATCCCAGCATCGCGCCGTTCAAAGCGCTGGGCGTGCTCGCGCTGAACGAGGCTGACCTGCGCTCGCTCGAGATCGTGCGGGGCGGCGTCACGGAGCGCGCCGAACGCGCCGACGCCGGCGCGGCGTTCGCCGTGTCGAAGCCGATCAGCGTGGAGGCGGATCGGATCGCGACCTCGGATGTCGTGCGGCTGTTCAGCAACCTAGAAGCGGTGCGCTTCGTCGCCGACAGCGCGGAGCCCGTGCACGGCCTCGACGCACCGGTCGCGATCGTGCGCGCGCACTACGCCGCGCGCGGCGAGACCAAGGAACAAGACGTCGCGCTGCGGATCGGTGCTGCGACCGAAGGCGGCTACTTCGCCCGGCTCGACTCGGACCCGGCGGTGTTCGTGGTGTCCACTCAGGTCGCGGACCTGCTCAAGGCGCCGCTCGCCTCGCGCACGCTGCTCGCGACGCCGCTCGAGAGCATCGCCGCGATCGACGTGGCACAGGGTGCTCGCAAGCTGCGCGTGCAGCGCGCCGGCGAGGGCTTCGAGGTCGCTGGCAACGCCGCCGACAAACGAGCGGACGCAGCGCAGGCCCTCGCCAAGGCCGTCGCAACGCTGCGTGCGATCACCGTGGTCAGCTACGGCGAGCCGGCCGTTGACCAAGGCTTCAAGGCGCCGTTCGCAACGCTGCGCGTCGAGCGCACCGGCGGCGACCCGGTCGAGCTGCTCCTAGGCGCGCAAGCGCCCACCGGCGAGCGCTACGCCCGGCGCCGCGACCTGGCCGCGACGCTGCTGTTACCCGAAACCGCCGCCGCCGCGCTGCTCGCCGTTCTGCCCTGAAGCGGCATGAAAGCACGAAGGCCAGCGGGCTCTTTCGAGCTGCTGGCCTTCGATACGTATCAGCTGGCGAGCTGCTTACTTCTGCGCTGCCGCCGCCGGCTCAGCCGCCGGCTCGAGCGTCTCGTGCCCACCGTAGGTCAGCACGCCTTCGCTCGACTGGAAGCCCGAGCCCGAGATGAACGAGAACCGGCCCTTGGCCTTGATCTTCGCGCCCGGGAACAGGTCGACCGGGATCGGCAGGACGCCCATCTCGGCGAGCTCAGCAGCATCCTGCTTCTTGCCCTTCTTGGCGTCCTTCATGGCGTCGTCGATCGCCTTCTGGTTCTCGGCGTAGCCGGCGACCAGGAGCAGCTTGGTCTCGTCGGCTTCACCCGCCACGTCGGCCAGCCACATGTGAGGCGCCGGCGGGAGCGGACACTTCTGGTCCTTCGGGCACTCCGGCGGCACGAACACCTTGGCGATGTAGCCGGTGAGCTGCACCTCGGTGTCGATCGTCTTGCGCATCGCTCTGCGCACCCCGTACACGCTGTAGCTCTGGTCAGAGTACTGCGTGGGGTGCGGAGGCGGCGGAAGCGTCGGCACCGGCGGCAAGGTAGGCTTCACATCGGGAAGCCGCTCGACGGTCACGTTGGCCTTGGTCATCTGGTCGCAGCCAACCGTTGATACCAACCCGCCCAACAGGGCGATTACACACACGATTCGGGAGAGCCTTGTCATGAACCCCTCGTTCTCTGGACCCAAAGCTGCGCGAACCTACCACGCTGTACGATAAGATCACAACCGCAGCCCGAGGGCTCACTCGCGTCTCTGAAACAGCCGCGAAAGGCGGGCAGCCTACATCGCCGGACCAGGCGCTGGCGAGGGAGATGCGCAAGCCGCTTTACGGGCAGCGGCCTGCTTAGCCATGGCCTTAAGACCGGGCGGCGAGGTCGGCCGCGCCGCGATGCGCTGCGCGTCGGCCGCCGCTTCGCCACCCAGGTCGGCGAGCGCCTCGAACACCGGTCCGCCGACCTCCGCTTCGAACGGCGCGGCGTTGGGTTTGAGCGCCCGCACCAACAGCTCGGCGAGCGGCTCGCGCGCTTGCTGCACGCACAACGCTCGCGCGTAGGCGGCGGCTTCGACCGTCACCTCGGGCCACTCGTTGTCATTGAGCAGCACCTTCTCCACCGCCGGCCACGCCGAGACGACGCGCGCTGCGGTGAGCGCGCGCAGCGCGGCCGCGCGGACCGACTTGGAGCGATCCTCGACGCCGCCTTGCAGCGTCGCGCCCGTGCCTGAGTGCTTCGCCAACACCTCGTATGCCGCGGCTCGCACCATCGGCCAGCGATCCCGCTGCGCATGCGCGGTGAGCTGGGCGGTCGCGGAAGCCTCGCCGGCGAGCGCTTGCACGGCCACCAGCCGCACCCGCGGGTACTCGTCCTTGAGCGCCTTCCTCGCGAGCTCGACGCTGGCCGCAGCTTTGCGTTGGCCGAGCGCTGTAAGCGCGGTTGCGCGGAGCATCCAGCGCTCGTCCGTGGCAGCGAGCTCTGCCAGCCAAGCATCGACCTCGGGGCTCGGACCGGCGGCGGTGGAAGCGCCGACGAACCGCCAGCGATCCTCAAAGGCGTTCGCTTCGGGGGCAGCGCCCGCGATCAATGTCGCGATCAGCTCCGACGCGCCGTTCGCCGCGGCGTGACTGGCCAACGCCAACGCGACGGACGCCCGCGCGGCGACCTTCGGCTGCGCCGTCCCGAGCCACCCGCGCACCGCCTCGACGCACGCTGCTTTGAGCTGCTCGCAGGCAGCAGCCAGCGCGTCGCGCAGCTCCGCGCGCTCGCTCGCGCCCTCAGTGCCGAGCGCGGCGAGCACCGCGCCCGTCGCTTCTTTCGGCGCGGTGCGTGCCAGCGCGGTCGCAGCCGCTTCAGCGCCGGGGCCTGCAGCGCTGATGCGCGCGATCAGCACGTCGCGCGCGGCTTGATCGCCTTGCGCGAGCGCTTCATACGCCAGCTCGCGCACGCGCGCGTCGGGATCATCGAGCGCCCCTTGAAGCGCTGCTCGCGCAGCCGAATCACCGAGATAAGCGGACCAAACGCGGACCGCGCGCGCACGCGCGCTAGGCGACAGTGACGGCAGCGCTGCGACCAACGGCGCGACCACCGCCGGCCCCATCCGTCGCAGCACGTCGACCGATTGCGCAGCCGGTGCGCCGCCCGCCGATAGCTCGGCGATCAATCGCTCCACGCCGCCGCCAAAGTCGAGATCCGTGTACGCCGTGAGCTCGGCGAGCGCTGCGCTGCCGGGCTTGGCTGCGTCGGCGCCCACGACTTGATCGATCACGACCGACACGCAGCGCATCGCGCGGGGCTCGGCGAGCGCGACCCATTGGACCTGTCCTTCGCTGATCGGCTCGGCGAGCGTCACGCGCAACGCCGGCCCTTCCTCCGGCACGAGCCAAACCGCGCGCGGCGTCAGCGCGCTGCTGCCGACCGGCTTCGCGACGATCGAAAACGCTCGGATCGGCCGGCCTGCGGCATCGACGCTGAAGGTCACGAAGGCATGCTGAGCCGGCTGATCGGTAGCCGTGCTCCATGCGCTGCGCGGATCGCCGTCGGTCAGCGCGGAGATCGGGTTGCCGAGCCAGGGCAGCGAAGCATCGCGCAAGCTCGACGCTGCGGTTACCCGCAGAGCGCGGAGCTGTGGCGCGGCCTGGGGCCCGGGCGAGGTGGCGCTCGCCGCGACCTCGACGACAGCGCGCTGACCGAACGGGCGCGCTACCAAAGCCGGCATGAGCTTGCCGGTTTGCGGATCGAGGGCCTGAGGCGCTATCGCCGCAGGCTCGGCCCCACACACAGCGGTGCGCTCCTGCTTCTGGCTCACGAGCAGCTGCGCTTCGCCGTTCGGCTGTGCGGGTGCCTCGATCGCCGACCACGTGCGTTCCCCGGGATCGCCGCGCGGGTCGAGCGGACCGACGAACACGGCCTCAACGCCGCGCCGGCCGCGCACCAGCACCGCGCCGGCGCGCGCGCCCGTCTGCGAAAAGACGGTCACGATGACCGCGCTGTGCCCCTTGGTTAGCGCGACGTTTTGCGACTCGATCCGAGCGGCGTCGCGTAGCGGCAAGGGGTGGCGCTGGCCATCGACCGCGAGCGCGATGCCGCTGTCCTCTCGCAACACCTCGACTCGGCTCGGCTTGCCCGCACCGAGCCGGACGGTGGCTTCGAGCTTGGGCGCCGGCTCTTGTGCGCAGACCTGCGCCGAACCGGCGCTGAGTAGACAAGCCACAGCTCCCAGCAACACCAACCGTTCATGCATGCGCGGACCATACGCGACTTCGCAAAGGACCCAATCAGGCCCGACCGACGCTTGCCACTGCGGGCCTCCGACCCCACGAATAGCGCTGTCGCTGGGTGCTCGGGTGCCTCAGCCCCTCGATTGACTTTATGTAGGCAACCAGTCTACCGTGTCATACCTCGGACTGGGGCTTGTAGCGCCTTTCGACACGAGACCCCGAGTCGCCGAGCTGTGTAGTTGGCTGAAAAAAAGCCTGCCCTTGTAGCAACAAATGGGCGGGCTGACGCGTAACAGCGGATGGGTGGTCGTTGACCGAGCCGGAGTGGCCGGTCAGCGGACACTCAGATGTGAAACGCAGTTTTTGTCACGAGTGCAAAATTTCGTCAGCGGAGAAGGTCATGGCGGTCGCGAAGTTGATTGGTTCTGGGAGCAATCTGAAGCACGAGCCCGTGCGGCATGACAAGCCGCTTACGGGCACGAAACGTGCACGTGCTCCGGAGTCAACGAACGCGAAGGTGACTCTACCCGCCAAGCGTTCTGAAGCACGAGCCGCGGCTGGCGGCAACCCGGCCAAGGAGAAAGCAATGGCGGAGCGAGCGATGAGCGAGTCCCCCTCGATCGAAGCGAGCCACGACAACGAAGTCGCGGAGGTCGGGGTCGTGACCCACGATGACACCGAGAAGGTGTTCAAGCAGCTCGATCGTGAGTCGGGCGGCGACAGCACGCTCTCACGCTACTTCCGCGAGATGGCGCAGCACCGCGTGCTGACGCCCAAGGAAGAAGTCGAAGCGGCCGTGCTGGTCGAGCGCCTCGAGATCGGGTTCTGGGAAGCGCTGCTCTCGTATGCGCCTGCCTACGAGACGGTTGCGTCCGTGGTCGAGCGGCACATTTCGAAGGATGCCGAGCTGAAGATGCCCGAAGAGCTGGCGGCGCTGCGTAAGCACGCCAACGTCGCCAAGCGCGGCCAGCTGAGCAAGGCCTCGCAGACCAAGTGGGACGGGCTCGTGGTGGCGCTTTCGAAGACGCTGCGCGTGCTCGACAGCGACCGGCTCTACGTGAACGAATCGTGCGACGCCGTGCACCGGCTCGCCGGCATGTACTCGGAAGAGCGCGACATCGAGGGCGATGAAGTGCGGATTACCCCGGCGTTTCAGCGCTACCTCTCGACGGTGCGCAAGGCGCGGCGCGCGCAGAGCGATGCCAAGAATCGTTTCGTGGCGGCCAATCTTCGCCTCGTCGTGTCGATTGCTCGTCGCTACAACCGCGGTCGCTTGCCGCTGATCGATCTCATCCAAGAGGGCAACATCGGCCTGATGAAGGCGGTGGAGCGCTTCGATCACACGCGCGGCTATCGCTTCAGCACCTACGCGTCGTGGTGGATTCGCCACGCGATCAGCCGCGCGCTCGCCGATAAGGGTCGCGCCGTGCGCATCCCCGTGCACATGCTCGACACGTACAACCGTGTCGCGCGCGCCACGCAGACCATCTCGACCCGCACCGGCGAGCAACCCACGCCGGCGCAGCTCGAGGAGGAGACGGGCATCTCCGCGGAGAAGCTCGAAAAGATCCGTGGCTACTGGGCCGAGACGCCGTTCTCGCTCGACCGGCCGGTCAATGATGAGGACGGCCGCAAGTTCATCGACTTCCTGGAAGAAGAGAACACGCCCGATCCTTACGAGAACCTGGTCAGCGCGAGCTGGTCGGAGGAGGTGCAACGCCTCCTGACCACGCTCACGCCGATGGAAGCGCGCATCCTGCGGTGGCGGTTCGGCCTCGATGAAGAGGACGAGCTGACGCTCAAGGAGATCGGCGACAAGTACAACCTGTCGCGCGAGCGCATCCGCCAGCTGCAGGAGCAGGCGCTCGGCAAGATTCGCCGCCAGATCCGCGAGTAAGCGCGAGCTGAAAGCGCATAAGAAAAACAGGGCCGCAGCCTTCCCAGGCGCGGCCCTGTCGCTTTCCGTCTCATTCCCGCAGAGGCCAGCGGTGCCACTGGAGAGGGCTACCGTGCCTGCGATCGCCACAGGTGTTGTGCGAGGTCCACAGCGATCTGGTCTGCCAAAGCGCGCGCGATTTGCTGCTTTCCGCCAACTCCGTTGGCGAGCACGCTGAATGCAAAGGCCTGCTCCGGACGCGGACCCCGCACGTAACCTGAGAGCGCGATCACATCGTTGAGCGTGCCGGTTTTTGCGCGCACGACGCGCGGCTCGGTGGCCTGCAGCCGGTTGACGAGCGTGCCGTCCACACCACCGATCGCAAGGTGCGCGATGTACTCCGCGCGCACGGCGCTATCGCCGTGCATCGACGCCAGCAGCGCGCTCAGCTGACCGGCACTGACACGGTTTCCGTTGAACAACCCGGATCCGTTAATCAGAGTCATGCCCTCCGTGGTCACGCCGCGCCGCTTGAGCACGTCGAGCACGAAGGCCGTCGCGTCCTCGGACCGCCCCGGCTGGCGCACTCGCTCGGCTGCGATCGTCTTCCACAGCATCTCCGCGACGAAGTTGTCGCTGTCTTTGCCGAGCGACGGGAGGATCGAGGCGAGCGGTGGTGACATCCGTGTCGCGAGCAGCGGCAGGCCTTTCGGCGTCGTCGCGATCCGCACGCGCCGCGGAACCTGCACGCGCAGCGCCTTGAGCGCATCGATCAACACGTGCCCGGCGTACTCGAGCGGCGCCTCGACGCGGCGGCGGTAGCTGAGCATGCCGATGCCGGGCGGCACGCTGCCCGACAGCGACAGCGAAAGCCGATCGCCTTTGGTGGCTTGAACCGCGACGACGTTGGGCGGGCCGGCACGGGTCGCGATCTGATTCGTGATAGCGAAATAGCCTTCGCCCTCGAGCGAGACGCGCGCTGGCGCATCGGCGGCCGGACCGGGCGTCACGCGCAGCGTGTACGCGTTCTCGTCGACCGACATGGCGGCGACCGCGGCGCGAAACGGCGCGACCTCGTCGGGCTGTTGCTCGAACGCGGGCGGCAGGACTTTGTCGTCGAAGTAGCTGCCATCGACCACGACCTCGTCGACGCTGCGTACGCCGCGCGCCACCAGCTCTTGGGCCAAGTCGACCAGGTCCGCGCTGCGCAGAGTGGGATCGCCGAAGCCGCGCAGCACCAGCGCGCCGCGTACGCGATCGCCTTCGATCTGCCCGTACAAGCCGGTGCGCATGCGAAACGCGGGGCCGAGCTCGATCAGCGCGACGGCTGCCGTGATCAGCTTCTGGTTCGATGCCGGATTGAGGAGCGCGTCCGCGCGGTGCTCGATCACGCGCGCGCCGGTCTGCAGATCGATCACGGAGACGCCGACGCCTTCGCCGAGCTGCGCCGCGTCGATCCGGGACTGAAGCTTGGCGCCGAGCACCCCGAACGAGATGACGTCGCGCGTCGTGGCGGTCTTGCGATCGTCTTGGGCGCGCGTGAGCGCCGGCGTGCCGGCGGCGAAGAGGACGATGAAAGCGCACGCGAGGCTGCGGCGGCGCGGAGAACGTGGCTGGTCGTGACGCGGCTGCATGGCTCGGGCTACCGTTCGGCGGGATGGCTTGTAGCCCTCTCGCCGAACCCTCGCAACGCTTGCCGGCGCGGAGGTTCCTCGTGCTCGCCATGCTCGCCGCGCTCGTCGCGTCAGGGTGCGCCAAGGCCGAGCGCGACGGCTCGAGCCTGATCGTGCTGTTGCCGCGCGACGTTCAGGAGCTCGACCCGCGGCTCACCGGCGATGCGTACGGGCACAAAGTCTCTCGGCTCTTGTTTGCGTCGCTGGTGACACTGGATCCGGACACGCTCGCACCGGCGCTCGACCTCGCGGAGCACATCGATGAGCTCGATCCGATCACCTATCGGGTGAGGTTGCGCAGCGGCCTGCGCTTTAGCGACGGCAGCGCGCTCGATGCGCGCGATGTGGTCGCGACGTTCGAGAGCGTGGTCGCACCCGCGATGCAGAGCCGCTACGCGAGCACGTACCGGCGGATCGCACGGATGACGATCGAAGATCCTCTGACCGTGCGCTTCACGCTGACCGGGCCGCACGCGACGTTCATCACCGACCTCGAGCTGCCCGTCGTGCGCGAGGAGGATCGCGCGACGCAGCTCGGGCGGCTCGGACGAAGCGCGCCCGTCGGGTCCGGGCCGTACGTGCTGGAGGCGCGCGGGGAAGGGCGCTTGCGCTTGCGCGCGAACCCGCACTGGCATCGCGGCAGCGTCAAACGCCCGAGCGTCGAGCTGCTGGTCGTGCGCGACGACAACACGCGCGCGTTGCGCCTGCTCGCGGGCGCGGGCGATGTGGCGATCAACGCGGTGCCGCCGCTGCTCCTGCCGCTGTTCACGGATGACGCCGCCTTCACCGTGCAGAGCGCACCGGGGGCCGGCATGACGTATCTCGGACTGAATCTCGAAGCACCGGTCTTCGCCGACCGGCGCGTCCGCGCCGCGCTCGCGCACGCGATCGATCGCGATGCGCTGATTCGAGCCAAGCTCGGCGGCCGCGCTCGGCTCGCCGACGGCTTTCTGCCGCCGCAACACTGGGCACAATCGCCGTTTCCCGCGCACGCTTACGATCCGGCGAGAGCGCGCGCGCTGCTCGATGCGGCCGGCAAGCGGCCTAACGCCAGCGGCGAGCGGATACGCGTCGCGCTGCGCTGCGGCAGCGACCGCGCGCGCGTCTCGATCGCGCGTGCGATCGCCGCGATGCTCGCCGAGGTCGGCGTGCACGTCGATGTTCGGCCGACCGAGACAGCCACGCTGATCGCGGCGCTCAACCACGGCCAGTTCGAGCTCTCGTTCCTGCAGGTGCCGGAGGTCGTCGAGCCGCATTTGCTTTCGTGGTTCTTCGGTGCCGATCACATCCCAGGCCCTAACGTCGAGGGCGCAAACCGCTGGCGACTGCGCTCCGCCGAGCTCGATGCCGCGCTCGAGCGCGGCCGGCTCACCACGGATCGGGCTCAGCGCATCGAGGCCTACCGCACGGCGCACCGCGTCCTGCACGAAGAGCTGCCGGTGATCCCGCTATGGCACGAGGATGTCGTCGTCATCGCGGCGAGCCGCGTCGGCGCGGTCGGCGTCTCGCGGCTCGGGCGATTTGACCCGCTCGCTCAATGACCTGCCGCAATAGCCAGGTTTCGTCCCGCGCATGGCGACCGTGCCACGGTGGACCGGCGCACGCGGCGTGTGATACGGCGCTTGCTCTTGGAAACCGTGGCGGACAGCTCCTCGGCGTTGACGGTCCTGCTGACCGCAGCGGTAACGATCGCAGCCGGCCACACCGTCATCGGTATCGATCACTCGCTGCCGTTCATCGTGCTCGGGCGCGCGCGCGGTTGGTCGCTCGGGCGGGTGCTCACGGTGACGGGGCTGTGCGGCGTTGGCCACGTGCTTTCGTCCGTGCTGCTCGGCTTCGTCGGCATCGGGATCGGCGTCGCGCTCGAGCGGCTCGAGTGGATCGAGGCAGCGCGTGGGTCGATCGCGGCGTGGCTGCTGATCGCGTTCGGCGCGCTGTACGCGGCGCGCGCGTGGATGCGGCTGCAGCGGAAGAAATCGCATACGCATCAACACGGGCACGGGCACGGTAGCGAGCACAGCCACGAGCATGATCACTCGGTGCCGGAGCACATGCACCCGCACGAGGTCGCTGGCCAGAACGTGGTCACGATCTGGGCGCTTTTCATCGTGTTCGCGTTCGGGCCGTGCGAGCCGCTGATCCCGCTCTTGATGGCGCCCGCGGCGGTGCACAACTGGGCATGGGTCGCGCTCGTCTCTCTGGTGTTCGGCGCGGTCACGATCAGCGTGATGATGCTCGTAGTCACAATTGGCTATCTCGGCCTGTCCGGCGTGCGGATGGCGTGGGCCGAACGGCACGCCGACTTGCTAGCGGGCGTCGCGATCGCCTGCAGCGGCCTGGCGATTCAGGTCTTCGGCATATGATCCTTCGCGATCCGGTCCACGGCCTGGTCGCGTTCGAAGGGGTCGCCGAGCAGGTCATCGGGCGGCTGCTGCGAGCGCGCGAGGTCCAACGGCTGCGCAACGTGCGACAGCTCGGCTTCACGTCGCTGGTGTTCCCGGGCGCCGAGCACTCGCGGTTCGCCCACTCGCTAGGCGCGGCGCACGTGATGGTGCGAATGCTGTCGCGCATGCGGGTCGTGCAAGGCGTCTTGCCGCGCGAGCTCGTGCTCGACCAAGAAGCCGAAGCCGATGCGCTCGCCGCCGCGCTCTTGCACGACCTCGGCCACGGGCCCTTCTCCCATCTGTTCGAAGAGGTCATGCCGCACGCGCGCGCGCACGAAGATTGGACCGTGGACATCGTGCGCGACCCGTCGACCGACGTGCACCGCGTGCTGAACGGCCTGTCGAGCGGCATGCCCGAGCGCGTGGCGTCGCTGATCGAAGGCGAGCATCGGCTGGGCTACCTCGCGCGCTGCGTCAGCAGCACGCTCGATGCAGACCGCTGCGACTACTTGCTGCGCGACAGCCACATGACCGGCGTGCGCTACGGCATCTACGACCTCGACTGGCTGCTCCAAGCGCTCGCGTTCGGCGAGCTGCCGACGTCCGGCGAGTGGGTCCTGGCGATCGAAGGCCGCAAAGGCTTGCCGCCGATCGAGGGCTTCTTCCTGGCCCGCCAGTACATGTACCAGCAGGTCTATCACCACAAAGCGACCCGCTCGGCCGAAGCGCTGATCCGCGCGATCTTCATTCGCGCCGCGGAGCTGACGCGCGATGGCGCGCCGCCGCCAGCGATGCCGATCGCGCTCGAGAACGCGGTGCTCGGCAAGCCGGTGACGCTCGGCGAGTATCTCGCGCTGGATGACATCACGCTGCTCTCGGCGTTCCGCGCTTGGGAGCAGGGCAGCGACCCGCTGCTCGCTACGTTCGCAAGGCAGCTGGCGGTGCGCGACTTGCCGAAGACGATCCCGCTCGACGAGCGCGGCTCGGAGGCGAGCTGGAACCGCGCCCTCGAGGCAGCGCGCGAGATCGCCACGGAACGGGGCCTTCGCGCCGATCTTGCGGTCCAGCTCGACGTGGCGACCGACATCCCTTACGGCGAGGACGACCTGGAATCACCCGATGGCTTGTGGGTAGTCATTCGGCACCGGCCGATCGAGCGCCTCGGCCGGAGCTCGTTTCTGCTCAGTCAGCTCCGCAATCAGCGCATCGTGCGCCCGCGGCTGGTCCTGCCGGAATTGCTTCGGGATCCCGTCCGCAGCGCGATTGAGCCGCTGCTCGGCGGGGCAGTGAGCGCGTAAATTTTTCTACGCGCCGCGACAGCATTTGCGAGCTTGCACACGTTGACGCGAACGGGGCATAACCCATGGACACGTCGCGGTCTGGCGCCGTGGCCAGGCTTGGTCTTGGCAAGGTCCCGGGGGACCGATGGCAAAAGTCCTTGTCGTCGACGATCAGCGCAACATGCGCACGACTCTTGCGCTCATGTTGGGCGACGCCGGCTATGAGGTCGTCGAGGCCTACGACGGTGAGCACGCGTGCGACATGGTCGGCGGAGATGCGTTCGACCTCGTCCTGACCGACCTCAAGATGGGGTCGACCGACGGCATCGACGTGCTGCGGCACACCAAAGAGGTCGCGCCGCTCACCGAGGTCATCGTGATGACCGCTTACGGCACGATCGAGACCGCCGTCGAGGCGATGAAGCTCGGCGCGCACGACTACATTCAAAAGCCGTTCAGCGAGCAGGAGCTGCTGATCAAAGTTCAGAAGGCGATGGAGAAGCGTCACCTCGCCGGCGAGGTGAGCTTGCTCGCGGCCGAGTTCCGCGAGCGCTACCGCTTCGAGAACATCATCGGCCGCTCGGGCGCGGTGCGCGACGTGCTCGGCCGCATCGTGCGTATCGCACCGACCGACGCCACCGTGCTCATCACCGGCGAAAGCGGCACGGGCAAAGAGCTGGTCGCCAAGGCGGTGCACGCGAACTCGAAGCGCGCGACGCGCCCGTTCGTGACCGTGAACTGCGCGGCGATCTCGGAGACGCTGCTCGAGAGCGAGCTGTTCGGCCACGCGCGCGGTGCTTTCACCGGCGCGGTCACAGCGCGTAAGGGCCTGTTCGAAGAGGCCGACGGCGGCACGTTCTTCTTCGATGAGATCGCGGAGACGCCGCCTTCGTTCCAAGCCAAGTTGCTGCGCGCGATCCAGGAAGGCGAGATTCGTCGCCTCGGCGAGAGCCGCAACCTGCGCGTCGACGTGCGCATCATCGCCGCGACCAACCAGGACCTGCAGCAGTCCATCCGCGACAAGTCGTTTCGCCAAGACCTGTACTACCGCTTGAACGTAGCGCGGTTCGTGCTGCCGCCGTTGCGCGAGCGCCGCGAGGACATCCCGCTCTTGGTCGAGCACTTCCTGGACAAGTCGAACAAGAAGATGAGCCGGCGTGTGGTGCTCGGGCCGTCGGTGCTCGAGTACCTGATGGACTACCCGTTCACGGGCAACATCCGCGAGCTCGAGAACATGATCGAGCAGGGCGTCGCGCTCGCCGAGGGCAACCTGATGCGGCACGAGGATATCGTCCCGCTCGACGCCGAGCCGAGCGCCGTTGAGCGCAAGGCCCGCTCGATGCAAGAAGTCGTCGACGAGGCCGAGGCGCAGGCCATCCAGTCCGCGCTGCGCGAGGTCGACGGCAATAAGGAGAAGGCCGCCGAAATGCTCGGCCTTAGCCCCACGACGCTTTGGCGCAAAATGAAGCGCCTGAGCATTGATGTTCCTCGCCCCAGCTGAGCTCGTGCCGGGCTGCAGGCTGCAGCCCTGCAATGTTTGATTTCAAACAGGCAAGTCTTGCGGCCCCGAGTGCCGCATCCCTGCTCGCGCCCGCGCCACGATGTGCCGCCGCGGCGGGCCCAGCCTGTGACAAGGATCTCAATCGTTTCGCGGTCTTGCCAGTCGGACCCGGACGCCGAGCGAGTTAAAGTCGTGGCGTAGATCGTCGCGGCATGCGTTTTGCTCAAAGTGCGAGCGGTCGGTCTCCTACGGAAGCAGTCGTTCGATGCAGGCGATGCAACACCGAATTCTCGTCGTCGATGACGATGGCCCTCAGCGGCGCAGCCTTTGCCTAGGCCTCGAGCTGCTCGGCTTTTCGCCCGTCGAAGCGTCCAGCTCGGGCAACGCAGTCGATATTCTCGACACCGTCCCCGTCACATTGGCGTTGGTCGACGTCGGGCTGAGCTACGACAGCAGCGTGCAGCTCGTGCGGCGACTGCGCTTCCGCTATCCGCGCCTGCCCGTGATCCTTACGAGCGGCGGCTGCGCCGGTGTTTCAGAGCGCGAGCGCGCGACGATGGCCAACGTCGTCGCCTTCGTCCCCAAGCCCTATAACCTGGACGAGCTAGCCAATTTCCTCCAGCGCAAGCTCGAGCAAGCCGTGGCTGGCTGACTATTCTTGGGCGCCGTCGCGGCGTAGGCCGAAGGCGCGCATCTTCTTGTGCAGGTGGGTACGCTCGAGGCCGAGCGCGACCGCTGCCTTCGAGATGTTCCATTCGCAGGTGAGCAGCGTTGCGCGGATGAACTCGGCCTCCGCGCGATCGCGAAACGCTCGCAGCGTGAGCCGCTCGCCGCTCTGCACCGGGATGTGAAACGCGTCGTCCGGCGCGACGGTCGCGGCTGGTACGCCGCCGGGCTCGTCGGTCGCCGGCCCATCGCTGCCGGCATCGGCTTGCGGCAACCAATCGTGCGGCACGTCGTCGACCGTGATCGTGGGGCCGCTCAAGATCACCATGCGCTCGACCACGTTGCGCAGCTCGCGCACGTTGCCCGGCCACGGCCGGCGCTTTAGCAACTCGAACACCTCGGGATCGGCTGGCTTCTCGCGACCGCCGTATTCGCGGCAGAAGTGGTCGAGAAAGGCGACGGTGAGCGTCGGGATGTCCTCGACCCGCTCGCGCAACGAAGGGCTGCGCAGCGGCACGACGTTCAACCGGAAGTACAGGTCCTCGCGAAACCGCCCGCTGGCGACCTCCTGCTCCATGTCCTTATTCGTCGCGGCGATCACCCGAACGTCGACGTTGATCGGGCGCTCGCTGCCGACGCGCGTGATCTCGCCGCTCTGCAGCGCGCGCAGCACCTTGGCTTGTGCGCCGATGCTCATGTCGCCGATCTCGTCCAGGAATAGCGTGCCGGCGTTGGCGACCTCGAACATGCCCTTCTTGCGGCCGTGGGCGCCGGTGAACGCACCTCGCTCGTGACCGAACAGCTCGCTCTCGATCAGCTCGGCCGGAATGGCCGCGCAGTTGAGCATCACGAACGGCGCCGCCACGCGATCGCTCAAGCGATGGATCGCGCGCGCGATCAGCTCTTTGCCGGTGCCGCTCTCGCCGGTGATCAGCACCCGCCCGCGCGTCGGCGCGATCTTTTCGAGCGCCGCGAACAGCTGCTTCATGACCGGCGTCTCGCCGATCATCTCGTAGCGGTTGTGCACCTCGGCGCGCAGCCGCGCGACCTCGCGCTCCAACTTGTGCGAGCGCAGTGCGTTCTCGACGCTCACCAGCACGCGATCACGATCGAGCGGCTTCTCGAGGAAGTCGTTGGCGCCGACCTTCACCGAGTGGACCGCTTCGCCGAGCGACGCGTGCCCGGAGATCACGATCGCCGGCAAGCGCTCGAAGCCCGGCCGCTTGCGAATCTGCTCGAGCACCTCGATGCCGCTCATCTGCGGCAGGCGAATGTCGAGGATCACGAGATCGACGTCTTCCTCGTCGAGCACCTTGAGCGCTTCTTCGCCGCTCGCCGCTTCGAGCACGGCATAGCCCGGACTCTCGAGGACCATGCGCAGCGTGCGCCGGATGTTTTTCTCGTCGTCGACAACCAGAACGCGACCCGTCATGCGCCGCATCCTAATGCGGGTCACGGCTTACTGCTCGGGCCGACCGGGTTACTTTCGAGAGTCGCTCGCGGGCGCTACGTCGGCCGGCGCGGCCGGCGCGGCCTCGACGCCTTCCTCGAGCATCGCGCGGGCCCGAACCGCCACCGGGGCAACTTGAGAGGCGCGCTTCAAAGTAGCGCGCGCGCTGCTCTCGCGGCCGAGCTGCCACTGGCACTCGGCGAGCTCCATGAGCGCTGTGCCCAACACTGCCGACTGCGGCGACGACCGCGAGTACTCTTGTACGGCTTGCTCATAGGCGGGCAGGGCAGCTGCACAGCCCTCGGTCGCACGCGCGGTACGTGCTCGCTCGATTGACGAGGTGCCGGAGCTCGGCTTGGCCTTCGGCTTCGCTGGCGCGCTAGCCAGCGAGTCGTCGCCCAGCCCCTCCATATCTAGAAGCGCTCCCCCCTCGGCTTTGCGTTGTTGCGCCGCTGGAGCCGTCGCCGCCGGCGGAGCGGGCGCTGCAGCCGATACCGGCGCGGATGCCCGCTCGACGCTGCGACCGCGCATGCCGGTCGAAGCCTTGGCGAGCTCGCCAAGGTCGCTCTCGGGAAACGCGTCCGGGCCGGCCGACTTACTCCGCTTGGACTCGCCGAGATCGGCCTTCGAAGCGGTCGGCTGCGACTTGGCTGCCGGGTAGGCCTCCGCTTCTAGATCGGCTCGCCGTTCCAATTCAGCATTTTGCGCGACCAGACGATCGTCGGTCAGCGTCGGCTCGACCGCAGGCGGCTCCTCAGCCGCCAGCTCGCTGGCAGCCTGCGCGTTGTTCTTCGCGAGCTGCGCGGCCTCGGCCAGCTCGTCGCGCGATCGGATCCGGCGGCTGCGCGCATCGACCGCCAGGTCGAGCGGCTCGGCCGGCGCCAGACCTCCGCTGGGTGCGGCCTCGCCGGCCGGGTCTGGGCTCACGACGGTCACGCCATGGCCTTCGGGCAGTGGCTGCAGCTCGGGGATCACCCACACGCCGACCGTAACGACCAGCGCGAACACCGTGGCCATCGCGAACTGCCGGCCCGAAGCGAGCCGGCCGATGAAATCGAAGATGCTCTGCACGAAGCCGATGCGTGGCTTGGCGGCAACCTTCGCTGCGATCGCCGCTTGCGCGCGTTCGCGCGCGTGTTGCTCGGCGTAGGCGAGAATGTTCGCGCTCATCGCTGCCGGCGGCTCGAGCCACGCGAGCTGCTCGGCGCCTTCCATCCCTTGCTGCAAAGCCTTGAGCGCGGCGCCGCAGTTGTCGCAGCCGTCGACGTGCTGGCGCACCACGGTCGCGAGCTCGGGCGCAAGCTCGCCGTAGGCGAGGTCGAGCAACGTGGGCTGGCAGGTCCGGCAATCCATGACGTTCTTTCGATCAACCTTCCGCGCGAGCGAGCTCTTCGCAATCCGACAGCGCCTCTTGCAGACGCTCGAGCGCGTAGCGCATGCGGCTTTTGACCGTGTTTTCGGGCGCGCCCACCACCACCGAAATTTCGGCAAACGACAGGTGCTGCAAGTTGCGCATCAAGAAGACCTCGCGCTGCTCCGCGGGTAGGGCATCCACCGCGCGACCGATCCGCTCGCGCAGCCCGACCGCGTACGCACCCGCCTCGGCATCCACACCTTTGCCGGCGACGCGCTCGATCAGCGGCGCGCTATGGTCATCGTGCGCCGTGTGCGGCGCGTCAAGTGAGGCATGGCGCCGGTGCTTCATGCGCCGCGAATGATCGATGCAGAGGTTGCGCGCGATCGTGTAGAGCCACGTGGAAAACTTCGAATTGCGATTGAACTGGGACGCGTTCTGCACGACACGCGCGAACGCCTCTTGCACGAGGTCCGCGGCGACATCGATCTCTCGAACGTGACGCGCTACGAAGTTGTAGAGCGGTCGTTGGTAGCGCGACAGCAGCACTCCAAAAGCCTCCACATCACCCGCCGCGTAACGGTTGAGCAGCTCATCATCAGGCATCTGCTCGAACGTCCCGCGCACCTCGCGTAGCTCCCAACCTCTCCGTTGCAGCGCTCGCGCATTACGCGCTTCGACGCGCCTGGCTGTGCGTTGGGTCTTGGGACCGCTCGGACAGCCTTGCCGGAGAGCCAGGCCAGCATACCTGCCTCACGCCAAGGCTCCGACTTCCAAACACAAATGCGTGAGATCGGGAAGGGTCGCGTAACGCCCCGGAGGTCATTCCAATATCGACGCCATTTCACGGGGTTACATCGCCGCGACCTAAAACCTCGCGTTGACCCCCACCCCCCCCGTTGTTATAAACGCCGCACTTTCGCGAGGCGGTGGCGCGACACGCCTCTCTTTAGAGACACGGAGACGCTTGCCATGCGCAGACTGAAGCTCGTTTCCTGCTCGCTTGCGATGTTGCTCTTGGCTTCCGCGGGCGCATTTGCGCAGCAGGCGGGGACGGGCACGGGCGGCGGCGTATCGGTGACTACCAGCGGCGCGGGGGCGCAAGCCCAAACCACGACGCCGGGCGCTACCACAACAGCGGCACCTGCCGCGCCTGCAACACCGGCGAAGCCGGCGGACGACCGCTGCACCCGCGGCCGGGGCTGAAGCCGCACCCGCCGCAGGTGCGGTGACGGCGCAGCCGACGGCGGCGGCTCCGGCCTCGTCGGCCGAGCCCGAGACCGTCGATGCCGGCACGTACAGCGTGCGGCTACGCGATCTCGAGCAACGCGTGAACGAGCTGAAGGAGCAGATCTTCCGCTCCAAGGCTCGTTTGTCCTTGCTCGCCGAGACGGTGCTCCAGGGCGTCGTCGCCGGCTCACACGCCCGCATCGTTCACGAAAACAAGATGGGCAACAGCTACAAGCTGGTGAAGGTGCTGTACGCGCTGGACGGCGCGCCCATCCTCAATAAGGCGGACGAGGAGGGCGGCATCGGCGAAGGCGAGCCGTTCGACGTCTATAACGGCAGCATCGTCCCGGGCGAGCACACGTTGACCGTGCAGCTCGAGTATCGGGGCCACGGCTACGGCATCTTCTCGTACCTCAAGGGCTACCGCTTCAAGGTCAGCTCGAGCCACACGTTCACGGCGCCGGAAGGCAAGGCCGCGACGCTTCGGATCGTCGGTTACGAGAAGGGCGGCCCGACCGCGCCGCTCGAAGAACGGCCGGCCGTTCGCTACATCGAGCGCGTTGACGATCTCGGCGCCAGCACGCCGACCCCAAGCGCGCCGGCCCCGGCGCCCGCCGCCCCGGCACCGGCGCCTGCCGCTCCGGCCCCGGCGCCTGCCGCTCCGGCACCCAGCGCGCCCGCACCTGCAGCATCCGGTTCGATCGGCACGTCGGCAGCGGGAGGCATCTGATGCGCAAGCAGCCGAAATGGCTGCTGCTCACCTCGGCTGCCGCGTTTGCGGCAGCTCCGTGCGCTGCGTTCGCGCAGTCGATCGAGGGCTCTATCAAGAGCCTCACGGAAATCGAGGCTGAGACGCAGCAGCTGGTCCAGATGCCGTTGCGCAAGAGCGAGCAGCGCAGCGCGACGTACGTCGAGGAGCGCTTGGCGGACGGAGAGCTGTTCTTCCGCCTGCAGGACTACGTCAGCGCGAGCGTGATCCTCACCGATATCGTCGACAATCACCCGCAGCATCGCGCCGTTCCGGACGCGACGTTCTTGCTCGGCGAGTCGCTGTTCAAAGCCGGCGACTACTTCGGCGCGCGCAATCGCTACCGCTTGGTCATCGAGCACGCCGATCAGCCGAGCTACCGCCCGTTCGTGCAGCGCTCGCTCGGTCGCTTGATCGAGATCGCAATTCACACGAGCGATTTCGAGGGCGTCGATGATTATTTCGCACGGCTGAGCCGCTTGCCGCCGTCCGAGGTGGAGTCTGCGACCAGCTACTTCCGCGCCAAATATCTCTACAGCCTGGCGCTGCAATCGGCGGAGGATCTCGAGCTCAACGTCGACAAGACGAAGGTCACGGCCGAGCCGCTCGAGCAAGCGCGGCTGGCGTTCGAGGCCGTCGGTGAGCGCAGCCCGTACTACCCGCAGGCCCGCTATTTTATCGGCGTAATCCACGTTTTGCGCGGCCAGCTCGGCCCGGCGGTCGATGCGTTCCGGCGTGTCTCGCGGATCAAGCCGACGACCGACGCGCATCGCCGCGTCGTCGACCTCTCATTCCTGGCGATGGGCCGCATTCACTACGAGTTCAGCCACGTCGAGCACGCGATGGAGGCGTACCAAGCGGTCCAGCGCACCTCGCCGCTGTTCGACACCGCGCTGTACGAGATCGCTTGGGTGTACATCCGCATGGGCGACGCGACGCGCGCCGAACGCGCGCTCGAAGTGCTGAGCGTCGCCGTGCCAGACAGCCGCCACATCCCGGACGGCAAGCTACTGCGCGGCAACTTGCTGCTGCGCTCCGGCCGTTTCGATGACGCCTCGGGCGTCTTCGAGGACGTCACGCAGCAGTTCGGCCCGGTGCGCGACGAGCTCAACGGCCTCGTAGCCTCGCGCGAGGCGCCCGAGGCTTATTTTCAGGATTTGGTGCGGAACAACCTCGACACGTTCGACGCCGAAGCGTTCCTACCGCCGCTCGCTCTGCAGTGGGCCAGCAGCGAAGGTGAGATGGGCCGCGCGATGGGCTCGCTCGGCGATCTCGCACAAGCGCGTCAGCTGACGCAGGAGACCGAGAGCATCGTGCTGCGGCTCCGCGGCGCGCTTTCGGGCGGCGATGCGGTGAACGTGTTCCGCGACATGCGCATGCAGCGCGAGCGCACGATCGCTCTCCAGAACCGGATCGGCAAAGTGCGAGCGGACCTGCTCGCAGCCGACGCCAAAGCCGTGGCCGGCATAGCGAGCCCGGAGCTGACCGCAGTGCGCACCAAGCGCCGCGACGTCGAGGGCAAGCTGGGGTCGGCGCCGCAGAAAGCGGAGGATCTGCAGAAGCGCGCTGCGCAGGGCCTTCATGCCTATACGTTGCTCGACAAGGACCTGAGCCGCGCGAAGGTCGACCTGCTCGGCATCGAAGCGCAGATCACGGCGACCGAGCTCTTTATCCTGCAGACCACGGGCGCCCGCGAGCCGAGCGCCACGGCGGCCGTGCAGGCTGAGCTGAACACTCAGCGCGGCGCGCTCAAGGCGTATCGCGATCAGGTCGCCCAGCTCGCGATCGACGTGGAAGCTGCCCGCATGCACGTCGGCGTGGGCGATGAGCTCTCGCAGCGCGAAAAAGCGCTGCGCGAGGAGCATGCCCAGCTGGTCGAGCAAGAACGGGCGCTGCTCAAGCAGCTGAACGCTCCGATCGACGGTCGGATCGACTCGGCCCTGGGGCGCACGACGAATGCCCAGGCCAAGCTCCAAGCTAGAGACGCCGAGATCGACGCGGTCGTCGCCACGCGCGTCGCCGAGATGAACGTCGTGATCGACGAAGAGAGCCAAAAGCTCGTCGGCTACCGCGCGCGCCTCGGCGAGCTCGAGCAAGACGCCGTGATCGTGGTCGGCGGCGTGGCGTACGCCAACTACCGCAAGGTGCAGCGCCGTTTCTATGACCTCGTGCTCCGCGCGGACGTCGGCATCGTCGACGTCGCGTGGGCGATCCGCGAGGAGCACCGTCTCAACGCCGAGCGGCTGACGCGCGATCGCGCTCGCTCGCTCAAAGCACTCGCGGACGAGTATCGCGACATCACCGACGAAGCGGAGAGCTCCGAGTGACCTGCGCAGCAAACAAGCCTCGTAAATGGTTTGCGCTGCTGCTCGCGGCAGCGCTGCTTAGCTCGCCTGCGTTCGCGCAGACAGCGACCACCCCACCGGCCCCGCCCGCGCCGCCTGCGCCCACAGAGCCGGCGACTACGGCGACGACGGCCGCTGCTCCGGCCACGCCAGCGGCGACCGCCGCTAGCCCGAACGCCAATACGCCCAAGGCGGCGACGCCGGCAGCCGGCGCCGGAACCGAGGCCGCATGGGGAGAGACCCCGGCGGCCACGACGCCGAGCTTCCTCGACGCATCCGACAACCGTATTCGCGACGAGCGCCCCACGCCGACCCTCGAGCAAGTCGAGGGGCTGCGCGAGCTCGAAGCGGAGCTGGCGCGCTTCCGCGACCTCGGCGGTTCGTATCGCGACACCGTGATCGCGATGCTCAAGCGCGAGTACGAGCGCCAGCGCCGGCAGCGCGAGAGCGAATTCGCGATGCAGATCCGGGTCGAAGAGCGGCTCGAAGACTCCGCGCGCCTCGATGCGATCGCGTTGTTCGAGAAGTTCATCGCCCAGTACCCGGACGACCCCACGTACACGCCGGACGCGATGTTCCGCCTCGGCGAGCTGTACTTCGAGCGCGACGCGATCCGCCAGCAAGACGAGATGATCGCGTTCCTCGCCGAGCGCGATCGCCGCCTGGCCGCCGGCGAGTCGACCGACGTGTTGGTCGAGCCGCAGAAGAGCTACGCGGCGACGATTGACCTGTACCAGCAGCTGGTCAACAGGTTCCCGAACTACCCCAAGCTCGACGGCGTCTACTACCTGATCGGCTACTGCCACGGTGAGACCGGCGAGCTCGAGCTAGCGCGCAGCGCATGGCTGTCGATGGTCTGCGCCAATCACTACACGTACACAGGCGCGGTCGAAGCGCCCAAGCCGGTCGATCCCAAGGCCGATGCGGCGGCGGCCGCGGCCGCTGCGCACCCGGCATTGACCCTCGACAAGCCGGCGATGAAGGAGCCGGCGCTCACCGGCACCGATCCTTACGGCCCCTGTCAGCCGAAGGTGGCCGACTCGAAGTTCTGGGCGGAGACCTGGCTGCGCGTCGGCGAATACCACTTCGACCTCGACTTCAGCCCGGAAGGCTTGAACAAGGCCGTCAGCGCGTACCGCAAGGTCCTCGCGAAGCCCGAAGACCGCAACTACAACCTCGCGCTCTACAAGGTCGCATGGACGTACTACCGCGCGAGCCGCTACCCGGAAGCGCTCGAGAACTTCTGGAAGCTCGTCGAGTGGTCCGACCAGGAAGAGAAGAAGACCGGCAAGGGCTCGGAGCTTCGTGAAGAAGCGATCCAGTACCTCGCGATCGGCTTCGCATACGACGATTGGAACGAAAACCAGGTCGCCGATCCGCTCGAGGGTCAGCAGCGCGGCATCCAGCGCGTGCAAGACGCCAAGCTGATGCCGCAGGACAAGCCGTGGACGTCGGACGTCTTCTTCCGCCTCGGCTACGTGTATTTCGACGAGGCCAAGTACCCGGAAGCGATCGAGATGTGGAAGCTCGCGCTCAAGCGCTGGCCGCTCGATAAGCAGATCCCGGAAGTGCAGAACATGATCGCGGTCTCGCACGCTCGCTACAACGAGCCGGCGGAAGCGATCCTGGCGCGCGCCAAGCTGAGCGACTACGCCGAAGGCTCCGATTGGTGGGAAGCCAACAAGGACCATCCAGTCGAGCAGCGCCGTGCCGAGCAGCTGGCCGAGGAAGCGCTGATCAACATGGCGCTCGTGAACCACCAGCGCGCGCAGTCGCTGCGCCGCCAGTGCGTCGAGCAGCAGGACCCGTCGCTGTGCACCCAGGCGCAAGAGCAGTACCGCCTGGCTGCCCTCGCGTACCGCAACTACATCAAGCGCTATCCGAACAGCCCGCAGGCTTACGAGCTCAACTACAACTTGGCTGACGCGCTGTACTGGTCGGAGAGCTACGAGGAGGCCGCCAAGGAGTACGCGGCGGTTCGCGACAGCAACCTCGACGCTAAGTACTTGTCGATCGCCGCGCGTCTGGCCGTCGAGTCGGTCAAGCGCTTGGTCGAGATCAAGCAGGCCAGCGGTGAGATCGCGGTCCGCACCGAGCCGCCGGCCGCCGAAGGCTCGCCGCCGAAGGTCGCGCCGCTGGCGATGCCGTCGCTGGTCCAGGAGCTGGCGCGCGCTCGCGAGCTTTACCTCTCGCGCGTACCGCCCAAGGACGACCAAGAAGGCGTCCGCGACTCGTACTTCTACAACAACACGCTGTTGCTCTACCTCTACGGCTACTGGGACCTCGCTCGCTCGCGGTTCCTGCTCGACTACAGCGAGCACTGCCGCGGCGAGAAGGGCGACCCGATGGGTCAAACCTCGTGGGTCAATCTGCGCAACATGGCGGTCGGCCTCGAGCAGAACGAGGAAGTGCGCCGCCTGGGTGAGGACCTGGCCAAGAAGCAGTGCAGCTTCTCGCCGGACGGCACCGCGGTCGCTGCGGCGGACTGCACGAAACCGGAGAACAAAGACAAGCCGGTGTGCGTGGCGGGTCAAGACTTGACCAACCTGCGCTACCGCGACGCGGTCGCGATCTTCGCGCGCGCCGAGGGCAGCCGTGGCGACGAGCAGCGCGTGCTGTACGAGCGCGCGGCGACCGAGTTGGTCAAGGCCGTCAACGACGAGCCGAATCACCCACAAGCGCCGCTCGCGCTCGAAAAGGCTGCGATTGCGCTCGAGCGCACGAGCCGCTTCGAGTCGGCCGGCCGTTTGTATCAGCGCATCATCGATGAGGTCGGCCCGCGCAAGGCGGCGACGCCGGAGGAGCAGGCCTCGCTCGACGCGATCCTGGCCAACGCGTACTTCCGGCTCGCCTACAACGCGAATCGCTTCTTCGACTACGACCGTGCGATCGAGAACTACCGCACGCTCTCGGACTCGCCGCGCTTCGCGAAGTCGACGAATCCGAGCATGGCCGAGTGGCGCGAAGGCGCGCTGATCAACGCCGCGAAGATCCTCGAGTACGAACAGCAGTATCAGCGCGCGGCCGAGTACTACGTGCGCGGTGCCGACGCGTTGCGCGATCCGGGCCAACAGATGGCCGCTCGCTATCGCGTCGCGGAGATGGCGTTCAAGCAGAAGCAGTGGTCGCGTTCGATCACCGAGATGCGTGCGTTCATCGGCCGCTACAAGAGCGACAAGGGCGCTGGCGAGCTGACGACTCAGGCGTACTACCGGATCGCGCAAGCTCAGAAAGAGCTCGGCAAGGTCCGCGACTACCAGACCGCGCTCAGCGACGTGGTCGCCGCGTACGCTCGCTCGGGTCAAGAGCCCGGCTCGTACGCTGCGGAATACGCCGCGCAAGCACAGTTCGAGCTGGTCGAGCCGTCCAGCCAGAGCTTCGAGAGCTTCGCGATCAAGCCGGGCAAGCCGGCGACGCTCGACGCCTACGTGAAGAGCATCACGGCGCAGATCGAGACGGGCAGCAAGCAAGCAGGCGACACGGCGGCGGCGTTCAACGTCATCCCGCCGTACCGCCGTCCGACCTGGACGATCGCCGCGTTCGTGCGCCAAGGCCGCATCTACGAGGTGCTCGCCCGCGCGGTGCTCGAAACGCCGTTCACCGTGCCGGCCGACCTCAAGAAGAAGATGGCTGGTCTGCCGCAAGAGTCGCAGGAAGAGATCAAAGTGCAGGTCGAGGACACGATTCGTCAGGTGCTCGACTCGCGTACGCGACCGATCGAGTGCCTCGCCGTCGCCCGCTACGCGCTCGCTGCGCGTGCCGCGCGCGCCGGAACCATCGACAACGAGCAAACACGCGAAGCTTTCGATCGTATCAACGCCTACGGCGATGAGCGCATCGCGGAGTGCATCGCGCAGGCCGCCGCGCAAGACGCGACGTTCCAAGCCTACAAGCCCGGCGAATTCACGCGCGCGCCTCGCGGCCGCAACCTACCGGTCGCGCGTGAGATCACGCCGCCTGCGCTCTACGGAGGCCAGTGATGCGTAGCGCGATTACATGGATCGCCTGCCTGCTCGCGCTCAGCGCGTGCGGCGACGACGAAGAGACCAAGACCACGCCGTCCGCAGATGGCGAGAGCTGGGGCGGCGAGGTCGTCGACGAGTCGGACGGCGTCGCCAGACCATCCACGCCGGGAACCACACCCCAAGCGACAAAGGCCGGCGAGGAAACGGTAGGTCCGACCGAGGACTACCGCCCCGTCGTGCCGGACGCGCCGGCCGTGGCTACCGAAGAAAAAGAGATCGTCGCCGACAAGGGCCCGAGCCAGTGGGGCGCGACCGATGCCGAGAGCGGCAAGCCGCTGCCCAAGCGCAGCAAGCCCAACGCCAAGGCGGTCGAGGAGATTCGCGCCGGCAAGAAGTCGGCGCTCGACGGCAAGTACACAGAAGCGCGCAAGCACTTCGAGCAGGCGATGGCGGCGGACGCCCGCTCATTCGAAGCCGCGCACAATCTGGGCGTGGTCGCGGATCGCACCGGTCAGACCAACGTCGCGCTCGGCCACTACGCCAAGGCGCTGACGCTTCAGCCCGACTACGAGGCATCCGCGCAGGGCACCGCTCACATCTACTTGCGCCAAGGGCAGGCGCCCCAAGCGGTTACTTTCGTGCAGCCGCTCGCGACGCAGTGGGAACGCAACCTGCACTTGCTCGCGCTGTACTCGTCGGTGCTCACGGAAGCCGGTCGGCTCGACGAGGCGGAACAGCAAGCGCGTAAGGCGCTCAAGCGCGACGAGCGCTTCGTGCCGGCGATGACGGCGCTCGCCAAGGCCAGCATCAAGCGCGGCCGCTTCGAGCTCGCGGACGCAATCCTCGAGCAGGCGGTAACCGTCGACCCTAACAACTTCGAAGTGCACCTGCTTCAGGCGCGCCGTCACGTGCAGGAAGGTCGAACGGCGCAGGCCGTCACCTCGTACAAGCGCGCAGTCGAGCTCCGCGGCAGCAACGCCGAGTCGCGCACGGAGCTGGGCCTGCTGTATCTGGCCGCCGGCAACTACGCAGACGCGACCAAAGAGCTGGAGGAAGCTGCCGAGATGCTTTCGACGATGGTTCAGCCGCACCTCAACCTCGGCGACGCGTATCGCGCGAGCAAGCGCTGGCAAGATGCCAAGAAGGAGCTCGACCTGGCGCTGCGTTTGCAGTCGAACCTGCCGGAGGCGCACTACAACCTCGGCCTCCTGTACTACGAGGCCGGCGAAGGTTTCCCCGGCCTATCGAAGATCGAGTCGCTGCAGCGCGCGCAGCTCGAGCTCAACACCTATCGCGATCAAATGGGTCCGCGCATCGCGAAGGACGACCCGTCGGTCGCGTACCTGACCGATATCACGCGGCAGATCGAGCGCGAGCAACGTCGCCTTGAGCGCGAAGCGGCGGCGAAGAAGCGCGCCGCGGCCGCCGGAGAATCCAAATGACCATCGTCCGCTCCGCTCGCACGCTCGCGCTTGCCTTCGCAGTGCTTGCGCTGTTCGCACCTTCGTTCCCAAACAGCGCAGGCGCTCAAGATCGCAAGAAGGCGAGGGCGCCCAAGGTCATCGAGCTCGAGGAGATCAAGATCGAAGGCCGCGTTCAAAAGCCGAACGCGTTCTACATCTTGAATCGCTCGAACATCGGCTACGAGGTGATGGAGCTGCGCACGAGCTTCGTGAACGAGGTCGTTCGCAGCGTGCGCCGCGATCCGTTCTGAGCGCGGTGCTGTGACCGCGTGGCATGCTGCTCAGCTCGCCCTGACCGGCGCTGCGCTCGTTCAGCTGGCCCGAGTCGCGCTCGTGATCACGTGGCGGGCGCCCGGGGACTCGCGGGCGCTGGCCGACGCCTTTGCGGTGGCGATCCGCGGCCGGCAACCGGAGCTCGCGCGATCGATCGCCGCGGCGGCCCAGCCGGAGTGGGCTGCGCAGATGCTGGCGGGCGCGTTCGACGAATCGGAGGGCATACGGCCCGATGATGCGATGGAAGATGTGCGTGGCAGCTTGGTCAGCGACCAGGCCGATCGCGTGCGCGCGCTTGCCGCCTTCGGCCGTATCGCCGGGCCCTTGGCGTTTCTGGCCATCGTGCTCGAGCTGGGCGCGGCGTTCGGCCCGGGCCACGGCCTCGCGGCGTTGCAGCGCGGCCTCGTCCAGTCGGTCGCGATGGAGCGGGCGGCGCTGTCTTTTGCGATCGGCCTAAGCACGGCGCTGGTGTCCACCTCCAGCGCGAGCCTGATGCGCGAGCGGCTGCGCGCGCTCAGCGATGAGCTCAAGCGGGCTCGGGACGTGGCGGCTCGGGCCTTTCGTTTCGACCCCGACATGTAAGTCAAGTACGCGCGAGCTTTACGGTTCTTGGCTTGGCGGTGTAGTGTCTTGCGCGCGATTCTCTCGCGACCCGAAATCTTTTTTGGAGTGCTGGGAGTCTCAACTTCAGCCGTGTGTGAACGCCGCCGACTTCGTCGCGGCTTTTATCGTGATGCCCCCGAGGCCCGATGACCGCTGATCAACAAGAGCCGAATCAACCACCCAAGGGCACTCGGCCCGGCGCGATGACCATGGCCATGCAGGCCGTGCAGATCCCTCAAGCAGGCCCAAAGGTCCTGCGGATCGGCCTCATCCAGAACGGCCGCATCGTCGAAGAACGGATCATCGGCAAACGCGAGACCGTCACTGTCGGCACTTCGGAGAAGAACCACTTCGCGATCGGCGGCGACGGAGTGCCGTCGCGCTTCGAGGTCTTCCAGGTCGTCGGCAACGACTACATCCTGAACTTCACCGAGCAGATGTCGGGCCGCGTTGGCCTGCCCGGCGGCGTTCAAGATCTCGAGCAACTCCGTAAGAGCGGCGCCGCGCGCAACGCGGGCACGCACTTTCAAGTGAAGCTCAGCGACAGCTCGCGCGGCAAGGTGGTGATCGCCAACACCACACTGCTGTTTCAGTTCGTCTCGCCGCCGCCGGTACAGCCGAAGCCGCAGCTGCCCGCAGCGGCGCGCGCCGGCTTCGTGCGCACGATCGACTGGCTCTTCACGGCGCTCGTCGTGTTCACGTTCATGTCGATGTTCGGCTTCATCGTCTACCTCGAGAACGCCGACTGGCCGATCGAGCAAGGCATCTCGATGGTGCCCGATGACATCGCGAAGATGATTTTCGAAGAGCCCACGCCGCCGCCCGAGCCGGTCGAGCCGACTGAGGTCCCCGTCGAAGAGGGGCCCGACGAAGAGCCCGTTGCGGAAGAACAGCCCAAGCCGAGCGGCGAGGAAAAGCCGAGCTCTCCGGACGAAGGCACGGAGGAGGCGGCACAAGCCGTCGCAGAGAAGACGGCGCGGATCGCCGAAGAAGCGGCGCAGGCCGCGGAAGCGCTCATCGTCGGCGCTCTCGGCGAGGCAGGCGGCGCGCTGCAAGACGTGCTCGCGAACGGCGCAGTGACGGGCAGCGCGCAAGACATCCTCGCGCAAGCGTCGGGCATCGGCGTCGCGACCACTTCGAGCGGCACGCTGCGTACGCAGTCTGGCGGCGCGACCGGCAGCGGAGTGAAGGGACTCGGCGGGCTTCAGAAGGCCGGCGGATCCGAAACGACCGCAGGCAAGGGCGAAGGCAAAGTCGTTCAAGAGCGCACGATCAAAGGCAAGACCGAGCTAGGGTCGGGCGGCGATATCGGCGGCAGCGGTGACTTCGATGCAAATCTCGTGGTCGCGATGATCAAGAAGCGCATCGGCGCGATCCGCGCGTGTTACGAGAAGGAGCTGAAAAGGAATCCGACGCTGTCCGGCAAGGTCACGATCGAGTTCACGATTCAGCCTCAAGGCAACGTCACTGGTGTGAAGGTTGCCCAGAACACGACGACTGACGATAACGTGGGCACGTGCGTGAAGAACGCGGTTGCCGGGTTCCGTTTCAATCCAGGTCCGGAGGGCGGCAGCGTCTCGTTCTCCTATCCGTTTGTGTTCGCTCCTCAGAGCTGAAGCTGCGGCACGAATGCGTGAACGTGGCGACGTGCCGCAGCAACGCATAGGTGTCGAGAGCGTTTCGGCAACATTTGCGCAAGCATGCGAGATTCTTGAACATTGACACGTTAAAGTCGGGGCATATACTCGCTGCCGCGAGCTTGAGCCTCGGGAGACCGACTATGCGATCAACGCCCTTCAAGATGGTCCTGTTCTTAAGCGTGCTCGCGAGCTTCGCGACGATGACTTCTGCGCAGAACGGACAGCCTGAGAAGCCGGCTCCGCTCACCCCAGCGAAGATGATCGCGCAGGGCGAGGGTATCGTTCAGAACGGCACCGCGCTCAGTCAGACCGTCAG
>Ga0193752_1000584_pt1 | contig 34365 bp, 24 predicted proteins | sample H1c1metaG_FD_144924 | JGI IMG/M metagenome (GOLD analysis project Ga0193752, IMG submission 144924) | Soil microbial communities from a riparian zone of the East river system, Colorado, United States - H1c1 | ecosystem: Environmental > Terrestrial > Soil > Riparian zone | place: USA: East River... | reverse complement strand
ACACGTGGTGTTCACCTGGTGGCCCGCAATTCCTTCTACCTGCAAACGGTAATGATCGAATTTCGAATTGGTGTGCGCTACAACTTCTGTCACCACATTCGTAAGCGTTTTCACCGGGCCGATCGTCTCAAACGATTCGATCAGTTCCAGTTTGGTGTCGCGTTCGGCAACAATAAGATTGCGCGGGTGAAATGTAGATGCCGCTTCGTTACACGCGATGTGCAGAATGTGGATCGGAATTTCGCATTGCGTGTTTGCAGTAACGTGAAGAAAAACTCCGCCGGTGTTCAACGCCGTATTCCAGGCAATGAACGGATCGTTGGTTGCATGTGCCTGTTGCGCGTAATTGGCTTTCGCCGTTTCATCGGAAACAACTGCGTCGGCAATGGATTTCACCGTTACACCTTCCGGCAAACGATCGAGTTTACTCAATGCAGGAATGAAAACGCCATTCACGATCACGAGTTTTGCCGCGCCGGGAATCACGGTCATGCGTTCCACGTCGAGTGCGGTTACCTCACGGATCACCGGTGCGTTCGACATGAATTCGCCGATGCGGAAAAGTCCTTCCGGGTTGATGTATTTATAGTCTTCCCACTTTTTGGTTGGGATGCCTTTCTCCTGGAAATATGTCACCGCCTCGCGACGGGTGTGTCCATCACCGTAGAGCGACGGAAGCTTGCTTTCGATCCCGTTGAGAATTCTTGATGTCAATGATTTTTCTGCCACCGCGCTCATGCCTCAACGTTTACTTCTGATTTAATCCAGTCGTAGCCTTTTTGCTCGAGTTCCAGTGCAAGTTCTTTCGAACCTGATTTTACGATGCGTCCGTTGTACAAAACGTGTACGAAATCAGGAATGATGTAATCGAGCAAACGCTGGTAGTGCGTAACCACGATGAATGCGCGGTCTTTGTTGCGGAGTTTGTTTACACCACTCGCTACAATGCGTAGTGCATCGATGTCGAGACCGGAATCTGTTTCATCAAGAATAGCGAGTTTCGGTTCGAGCATCGCCATCTGGAAAATCTCGTTGCGTTTTTTCTCACCACCGGAAAAACCTTCGTTCACCGAACGGCCGGTGAGTTTTCCGTCGAGCTCCACGAGCTTTTGCATTTCTTTCACGCGTGCGAGAAAATCTTTCGGTTCAATAGGACCAAGCCCTTTGTACTCGCGGATCTCATTGATTGCAGTCTTCAGGAAGTTGATGTTGCTCACACCTGGAATTTCAATCGGGTACTGGAACGCAAGAAATAATCCTTCGCGTGCACGATCTTCGATGGACATATCGAGCAAATCTTTCCCTTCGAAAGAAACTTCGCCTTCAGTAATTTCGTAATCTTCTCTTCCGGCAAGTACAGATGCGAGCGTACTTTTTCCGGATCCGTTCGGTCCCATAATCGCGTGGACTTCGCCAGCTTTTACTTCGAGATTCAATCCGCGGAGGATTTCTTTTCCGTCAACGGATGCGTGTAAATTCTTAATCGAGATCATATTGGTTGAAAAAGTTCTTTAGTTTCTGGTTAAAAAGTTTCTGCGTGCCACTCAAGACTATTTATCTCTTCGGATAAAACAAGTTTTTCGTCTTCGGCGCGCTTATAAATAGTTTCTGGCTCTTTGAATTTCAAGCCGCGATGTTCAGTTGTATTCATGTATCGCATAAGACTCGCGAGCATTTTACCGATATTTTCTGCTTCCTTATAAAGCTCATTAAATGTTTCCTGCGTGATATATTTACGATCAAGCGCCCTGTACAGCTGGGAGCGAACTTCGCCACACGATCCTTTAGCGATGGACAAGAATTGTCTGAATTCAAATTTTCCATCGCGTTCAAATCCCTCCGAAATATTATCCATGACTGAACCGCTTGCTCCGTTTATCTGATCACGCAATTTGAAGTCGCGTGTGAAATCTCCTTCACGGGTCAATTCAAAGATCCGACGAGAAAGGGTTCGGGCCCTTTGCCATGCGGCAATATCTTCAAATCGTGTAATCGTGGCCATAACCAGAAACTATTTTCAATTTAGTGCGTCAACCAGAAACTTTTAACCAACACTTCCTTCCAAAGAAACCGCCAACAACTTCTGCGCTTCCACCGCGAATTCCATTGGTAATTGATTTAAAACTTCTTTGCAGTAACCGTTCACGATAAGCCCAATCGCCTTCTCCATTTCAATCCCGCGCTGGCGGCAATAGAAAAGCTGGTCTTCACCGATCTTCGACGTGGTGGCTTCGTGCTCTACAATTCCGGATTTATCGTGAATCTCGATGTACGGGAACGTATGCGCCCCGCATTTATCGCCCATGAGCAATGAATCGCACTGCGAAAAATTACGTGCGTTCGATGCGCCTTTGGAAATACGCACGAGTCCGCGGTAACTGTTGTTGCTTCTGCCAGCGGAAATTCCTTTCGAGATAATGGTGCTCTTCGTGTTCTTCCCGATGTGCAGCATTTTCGTTCCGGTATCGGCCTGCTGCATGTTGTTCGTTACAGCCACCGAATAAAATTCTCCAACGGAGTTATCTCCTTTGAGAATTACGGAAGGATATTTCCACGTGATGGCTGAACCGGTTTCCACCTGCGTCCAGGAAATTTTCGAATTGGATCCGAGACAGATTCCGCGCTTGGTAACGAAATTGAAAATTCCGCCCTTGCCGTTTTTGTCACCAGGATACCAGTTCTGCACCGTGGAGTATTTTACTTCGCCGTCTTTTTGTGCAACGATCTCAACAACTGCAGCGTGCAACTGGTTTTCGTCGCGTTGCGGTGCTGTGCATCCTTCGAGATAACTGACGTATGCGCCTTCTTCAGCAACGATCAGTGTTCTTTCGAACTGACCGGTTCCGCTGGAGTTGATGCGGAAATAAGTACTCAGTTCCATCGGGCAACGAACGCCTTTCGGAATGTGGCAGAATGAACCGTCACTGAATACAGCTGCATTCAACGCGGCGTAATAGTTGTCGGTATACGGAACAACCGAGCCCATGTATTTCTTAATGAGTTCCGGGTGTTCGTGTACAGCTTCGCTGAATGAACAAAAAGTAATTCCTTTTTCGGCGAGTACTTCTTTGAATGTGGTTTTCACAGAAACACTGTCGATCACGGCGTCAACCGCAATGCGCGATTCCATGCCCACCAAACGCTTTTGTTCTTCAAGCGAAATTCCGAGTTTCTCGAAAGTCTTTACGAGTTCCGGATCCACTTCGTCCATGCTGTTTACCGAAGGTTTTTTCTTCGGTGCGGCATAGTAGCTGATGTCCTGCAGGTCAATAGATGGATAGTCAAGATGTGCCCAATGTTTCGGCTCTTCCAGTGTTACCCAATGACGAAATGCTTTCAGACGAAACTCCAGCATCCATTCCGGTTCGTTCTTCTTATTGGAAATGAAGCGCACGATATCCTCGTTCAGACCTTTCGGCGCGAACTCGGTATCAATATCGGACACAAACCCGTACTTATATTCCGACGAGATGTGTTCTTCTAAAATTTCATTTTTTTCACTCATAATCTGTACTGCGCATAATGCAACTTGTCACTTCGAGCGCAGTCGAGAAGGCCAAGGTTGTATTTAGACAGAGAAACTCTCACCGCATCCGCACGTACGTGATGCATTCGGATTGTTAAACACAAATCCTTTTCCATTCAGTCCGCCGGAATAATCGAGTTCTGTTCCCGCGAGATAGAGAAAACTTTTGCGGTCGATCACGACTTTGATTCCTTTGTCTTCGAACACCTGGTCGCCTTCGCGCATTACGTTGTCGAATTCCAGTTTATAGGAAAGTCCGGAACAGCCGCCGCTGTCCACTCCAACGCGGATAAATGAGTCGGCAGGCTTGTTTTCCTGCTTGATCAGCTCGAGCGCATGGCTCTTGGCATTATCGCTAACTGTTATCATATTGAATATCAGCTATTTAATTGTTTATTCTTATTTAGATTAAATCTAAAGACGGCACAAAAATACCTAGTTTTTGGTATTCCTGCAAGCGTTATTAACATGATTTCGACAGGGGGCGAAGCTGAGCCGTTAGGTGCGGGAAGAATGGCCGCAAAGTCGCGAAGACGCCAAGAAAAGCGCAAAGAACTCCCGGAATCGGGTAGTGTCTCAGTTTGAGCATTTGATAATTTTTACACGGCGACACGGCGCTAAAAGAAGCATGAAACCCGTTCTAAGCCCGGGCGCTCACGGCGCGTTATCGTTATCTCGCCGTGAGCGCCCGGGCTTAGAATTAAGAAAATGCCGTAAAAATGCGCTGTGTCGCCGTGTCAAAAAGCAAAGTGAGACACTACCCCGAATCGGGCAATAGATTTTGCCGCCAGGTCACTAAGGCACTAAATTGGACAAAATCATCAGTAGGCTTTCCTTCTTCTTTTGATTCTTCGTGGTTCTTTGTGACTTCGCGGCTTAGTGGCAGAATAACGCGGTGTATTTGGTGCAAAAATTTCTCCTTTGCGATTCCTTTGCGGTCTCTGTGCCTTTGCGTCCATCACCCGCAACATTCTTCGCCTAAATCTTACATCCGTAACGAAGTCTCAGCGTTCAGCTGTGTGGATTGATCTGTCGCCGATACTTTTGATTCATCAAAAAAAAATAAACGTCATGAATCAACTGATCACACACAGCAATACCCCTTCCTTTTTCACCGGACTTTATGGTAGTCTGAAAACTTACCTGTCAAAAAGTACCGGTGAGAACGACATGCAATCCCGCTACGATAAAATTGCAGCAGAATTTTATGCGCTGTACACCGCTCCGGATCAATCCACGCTCCTGTCGATCTCCGATCCCGAAGGAAACATAACCTACGTGAACGGAAACTTCTGCAGGATGTCACAGTATTCCTTCAGCGAATTGATTGGGAGGCCACAATGTTTTGTACTTCACTCCGATACGCTCGCGGGTGTATTCACAGAAATGCATCGCACAATCACCAGCGGAGAGATCTGGGAAGGTGAATTGAAAAGCACGGATAAAAACGGTGATACACATTGGGTGTCTGCTGTAACGTCACCGATATTTGATGAAAGCGGGAAGCCGGCGAGGTACATCAGCATCTGGAAGAAACTTGTGTGCTGATTTCACCACGGCGGCACAGCGACATGGCGTTCAATATTTGATAACCACTGCCCGCGTCGACACAGCGCCGGTAAATATCACTTCGTGATATTATTACACAATCACATTTGGGATAACATATTAAGTCGCGAAGCGATTTGCTCCGTTCGCTGTGCCGACTTGGGAAACACATAAGCAATGCGCCGTGCCTCCGTGGTCCTATTTAAATTTCGACACCGGCCGCTGGAGATTGCCGATACTATGCACATCCGGAATCCCCCCAAATCACCGTAACTTTGCCGGATGTTAGAAAACCAGGCACGCATACCCATTTCCGAACTCGGTGAATTCGGATTGATCCGTCATCTTACAGAAAATATCCAGCTCAAACACGAGAATTCAATCAAAGGTGTGGGCGATGATGCTGCAGTGATCGGCAATACGGCCGACATGGTGACCGTGGTTTCTACCGACATGCTCACGGAAGGTGTTCACTTTGATCTCACGTACGTTCCACTGAAACATTTGGGTTACAAAGTGGCAACGGTGAATTTTTCCGACATCTGCGCGATGAACGCCAAACCGAAACAGCTGCTGATCTCGATTGCTGTGTCGAGTCGTTTTCCAGTGGATGCGATCGAAGAATTGTACTCTGGAATTTTGCTTGCCTGCGAACGTTACCAGGTTGATCTCGTGGGTGGTGATACAACGTCATCCAAATCGGGATTGACGATTTCTGCGACGATCATTGGTGAAGCGAAAAAAGAAAAACTCACGTACCGCAATGGCGCGAAAGAAAAAGACCTCATCTGCGTAACCGGCGATCTCGGCGGCGCTTATGTAGGATTGCTTCTTCTCGAAAGAGAGAAAGGCGTGTTCACCACATCCGAAGGTGTGCAACCGGAACTGGAAGGCAACGATTACATTCTCGAACGGCAATTGAAACCGGAAGCACGGATCGACATGCCGATCATATTCGAACAGATCGGGGTGTTGCCCACTTCGATGATTGATATTTCCGACGGACTCGCATCTGAGCTCATGCACATCTGCACGCAATCCGGTTTGGGCGCGCAATTGTACGAAGAAAAAATTCCGATCGATCCGATGACGTACGACCGCGCGCGGCAGTTCAATCTCGATCCGACAACCTGCGCACTCAACGGTGGTGAAGATTACGAATTGCTCTTCACGATCAACGCCGATGATTTCGAAAAGATCAAAGGCAATCCCGACATCACCGTGATTGGTTACATGACCGATAAAAATTCGGGAGTGAACCTGATCTCGAAATCGAATACGAGTCATCCGATTACGGCGCAAGGCTGGGACGCGATGAAGGGCAGTGCACAGTAGAAATCAGTGCGCAGTGCGCAGTAAAAATAGTGCGCAGTGTGGATAGCACGACTGCGTACTGCGCACTATTTTTACTGCGCACTAGCCTAACTCCTCAGTAAGCCCTGCCTTCTCCTTCACAATCTCTGCGAACAATCTTCCGCTCGCTTTCGCTTCTGCCCAGGCCGGAAAATCGAAATACTCGAACGCCGATTTTTCAAACGGGTCGAGCTCCAGGGATTTAAGCTGTTCGTGCAGCTCAGCAAACAAAGGCTGGAGTTCATCCTGGTCGCTCGATTTCGCTACCGTTTCTGCGAATTTCAAAAATATGTTTTCGAACTGGTACGAACGGTTGCGTGTTTTGAGATAGCGTTGCACCGAACGTCCAACGTACGGCAACAGATCGCGGTGCTCCAGTTCGATGTGCAGGATGAGCGAGAACACCTGTGCCACAGCGAAGATCCATTCGTTTTTGCCAACAGCGGTATCGTTGAGTAACCGCGATACCCAGCGCAGTGACTGTTGAAATTTTCCATCGCCGTAACAGGCCACAGCGCAGGTGATACAAAAATGCGCCACACGCAATTTGCTGATGCTGCTTTCGAACCGCTCGAGTCCTTCTGCAATTTTTGGAACGAGCGCCACCGCTTTGTCGAACTGCCCGATCGAATTGTACAGCGTAAGCTCGAGGCTGTATGCACTCGCAAACAATTTGACTTCGAGATTTTCATTGCGGGCCGTATCCAGTTTTTCAGGAAGCGCGCGAAGCTTGGTGAGATTCACGAGCACTTCGTTGTACCGCTTCAGGCGGCTGCATACATAGATCAGGTTGGTGAGTACGCCGAAATACACGTTTGGCTCGTCGCTGAAAATTTCCGTGTTGGCCTCAATGAGTTCCACGTTTGCCGCCAGGTGAAAATGACAATGTTCTGCATCGGAGATCGCGAAATAATACGCGCTGTACGTGTGATGATACATGAACCGCGACCAGACCGTGAGGTTCTCCGGCGATTTATCGCCCAGCGATGCGTCAATGAGTTTCTTGAAATCCTCCAGCTGTTCCGATCCGCGTGCGCGCCCTTTGGTATTGAGCATCATGAACAAACGGCTTTTCACATTCCACAGATCGTTGTAGGTGCGGATGTGATCAGCCACCACGTTGTCTTCGTTGAGTATGGCGAGAATATTCTCTTCCGTCATACCGGCATAGCTGTCTTTCTCCGCCAGCGCTTTTTCCAGCGTGTGCACCTGCACCAGCACGGCGTGCTTCTCGTATTTCTCAGCGAGTTTACGCGCACTCTTCAAACGTTTCGCGCATTGATCGTACAATGTTTTCGTATACAGGATCTCTGCGTAATGCAGTTCTTTCCACAATTGCGCATCAACCGATGAATTGTGATGAAACACGTCGAGGCTCCGCAGGATTGTTTCGTACAATCTTCCTTTGGTGATGCTGAAATTGTTGATGAAAAGCTCTTTACTGAATTTTTTCAGGAGCGCTTCTTCGTCATATTCTTTCACGCGCTCAATGGCATCAAACAAAACCACGTAGTTGTTTTGCTCGCCAATGGTGTGCCGCCCGGCGAAGATTTTGAAGTGGCGTTTTTCCTGCTTGGTGAGCGAGTGGATGAGTTTATGGAGCTGGTCAGATGATTTTCCGGACATGTTTAATTATGGGTCAATTTTGCGGGCTTGTTTTAGCCAATTCAAGGAATTTCCTGGAATGAACATGTTCAACGTGCGAAAGCTTTAAATGCTGCTTAATTGTTATTTTTATGAATAATGGGTGTATTTCAGTACATGTCAAGATAATTGAATTTGACCCATTAAACAACAGGTTCAACGCTTCACAGGACGCGTTTAGACGTGTATAATGATTGATCCGCATGAAAAGCATAAGGAACCTAAACCTTACATCAGTAAGTCTATCGGAATCAAGGGTTAGAACGGGGGCTGCGACAAATGCAACTTTGCCTTGACTAAGGGCATAAACACACACTCGCCCCCCATCCAAACCGCCCCCACAATGAGATCATTTCTACTTCTTCTGCTGCTTGCGTTGATTCCCGCACAAACTTTATTCGCCCAGACTTCCTGGAAAGGAACGGTGAGCACGAACTGGAGCACAGCGTCCAACTGGACAGCCGGTGTTCCAACATCATCAATAGACGCCATTATTGGTGATGTCAACTTCACCGGATCTTTTCATCCCACGATGACTTCGGGCAATACCGTTTTTTGTCGCGCGCTCACCATTGGAACAGGTGCCGTGGCATGCACATTGTCTGTCGGAAGAAATATCAATTGTTACGGAGACGTAACCATTGGTAGCAATGGCACGATCCTGCAAAACACAAATTCACGGATCATCACCGTAAAAGGAAACTGGACCAACAACGGAAACTATGCTGCGACCGGCACAAACACTTCGGTAACCTTCTCCGGGTCTGCGCAGATTATTTCCGGGACAACGAATTTCCGGTCGATCACCATTAACTCCGGCACCACGGTTACGCTCGGCACCAACCTCGCAGTGAGTACAACGCTCTCCATCAGCGGCACACTGGACCCTACTGCGAATCATGTTGTTTCCGGCACGTCTAATCTTACCGTGAATTCAGGAGGAACGTTGCTCGTTAAAGCAGCCACATTTGCAGGAAATTATGCGATCACCGGAATCGTTTCACTGAACGGAAGAAGTACAGTGAATTACGCTTCGTCGAGCATCAACCAGAACATCAGCGCTGCATACACCTACGGTTACCTGCGCATCAGCGGGGGGACAACAAAATTTCTGACTGCAAATTTGCCCGCTCTTAGTGCAACGTCGAGCAACAGCGGCCGCGTTTATGTAGACGCCGGAACATTCGACCTGCAATCTTTCACAGCTAACCGCGGAACAACCGTAAGCGGAGGATACTTCATTGTGGCTATCGGGGCGACTATGAAAATTGGCGGCTCCAATGAATTTCCGCAGAACTATTCTTACGTTTCTGTTGCCTCAAACAGCACGGTCAATTATTGCGGAACAAACCAGGTGATCCGCGATTACAATTACGGCAACCTTGTGTTTGAAAGCTCTGCCGGGGTAGCCATTAAAACCATGCCGGCTACATCGATTGTTATTGCCGGAAATTTTACATGCGCTACAGGGGCAGGAACCGGTGTAACATTTACAGCAGCAAGCAGCATTATCGTAAACCTCCATGTTGCCCTTGATGCTTCAACTGTTTTTAATGCCGGATCCTATTCGCACACATTCAAAGGAAACTGGACCAACGATGGTGTGTTCACAGGAAGCACCTCCACGGCAACGTTTTCAGGCAATGGCGCCGTACTCAGCGGAGCAGGCACGAACAACTTTTACAATCTTACGTTTACGGGAACCAGCATCACCGCATCCGGTTCAACAGCAATTAATGTTTCGGGCAACCTGGCCACAGCCGGTGCAGGATTTTTCACGCACGGCACCAATGGAAGCCTGGTCATGAGTGGCGCATCAAAAACCATCAGCGGTTCAGGATTGCGGCTCTTCAACCTGAACATCACAGGATCAGTTACAACAGCCAGCGCATTAACAGTTACCGGTGATCTCACGGTGAGCGGAACACTTACCGGAACTTCTCCATCCGTTATTACGATGAACGGGGCCGGCAAAAACATTTTCATTCCCGGAACAATTTCCTTTTACGCGCTGAAAATTTCCGGAACGATTTCCACCGCTGCCAGCTTCTCCATGCTGGCCAACATGAACGTGGTGTTCGGCAGTTCCTTTACTGCAACAGCAGGAACGTGTACATTTAACGGAGCATCTACTCTTTCCGGAACGGCCAATCTCTTTCATGTTACGATCAATGCCTTAAAATCGCTCGCACCCGGAACCAATTCTGTATTGGGGATTGCGGGAGTTTTTTCCAACAGCGGGTCACTCAATGTAACTTCTTATGTGCCGAACACGGTTACCTATAATGCCCCGGGCGCACAAACAATTGTCAATACAACGTACAATAATCTTGTGCTGGCCAATGGCGGAACCAAAACACCCGCAGGAAACTTCAGCATTAACCGCGATGTTACCATAAACGCCGGTGTAACATTCAACGCATCGTCCTATACGGTTTCAATCTACAGGCACTTCACCAACAACGGAACGTTCACTGCAGGCACCTCCACCATTCAATTGCTGGGCTCCAATGTGGCTATGTTGACCGGCGCAACCGTATTCAACAACCTGACCGAAAACAAAGCCAATTCCACGATATCGGTTGATCTTGCGGCCAACATTACAGTGACCAACTTTACCCTCACTGCAGGAAATCTTCAGACAGGTGCGTATGCGATTACAATCACAGGTACGCGTACCGGTAACGGAATTATTATCGGAACAATCACACACGCACATGCATTCGTCAATGCAACTGCATATTATTTCGAAGGTCCGAACAATGCAATTACATTCAGCAATCCTTCGGGACTGACATCAGTCACGGTGAAGGTTACGCAGGGCCCGGTTGCGAATATCAATCCGTCGATTGAATCGGTTAACCGCGAATATGAAATTGCAATTCCGGCAGGTACGTATACCAGCGCCACGTTTCGCTATCATTACGAAGACAATGAGCTGAACGCTTTTGCCGAACCATTTCTTTCCATTTTCAAATACAATTCGGGCATCCAGTGGGACAGTGTCGGTTATACCACCCGTAACGCTACTTCAAACTATGTTGAACGTACCGGTATCACCACACTTGCCGGAAGATATACTGCTTCAGGACTCAGGAACGTGGTGCGGTGGAACGGATCAGTAAGTTCTGCCTGGGAAACCGTTGCAAACTGGACAACCATTTCAGGTGCGAGCATGAGTAACCGTGTTCCTTCTTCCACTGATGTTGCACAATTCGGTCAGACCGCATTTACCAATCAGCCGGTGCTTAACTCTACACAGCAGATCGGGCTTATTGAATTCGGAAGTGTACAGCCGGTAACGCTCACCATTAACTCCGGAACACTGGACAACCTGGGAGGTGTTAATGGCATTTGGAATTCTTCCGTTTCGCATACCATTAATGTAGCTGCAGGAAGTTTGGTGGTGGGCACATTCATGAGTTTAAGTGATGGCACAGCGGGTCATGATATCACGCTTAATATTGGCTCCGGATCCGTGACTGTAAACTACAACCTGATACAGTCTGCAACGGGTGCAGTTAATTTCACCGGCAACGGAACACTTACGCTTGGAGGTCACTATACCTACACGGCAGGAACATTTACTGCGGGAACAGGTACCGTAATTTATGCCGGTTCCGAATCTCAAAACGTAGCGTCGGTTTCGTACTATGGTCTTTCTTTCACCAAAACAACCGCGTCTGCCTCTATCAATTCACCGGTAAGTGTTGCGGGCAACCTGGTTACAACGACGGGCGGTGAAATATTTGCCAATGCAGACGTAACTGTGGGTGGCAATATTACCATTGGTACAGGAACGAACCTCATCGAAAATGGTGTGACCATCAACAACGGAGGAAACTGGACCTGTACCGGACTCTTTACCGTAAACAGTGGCACAATCAATTTCAACGGAAGCGGTTCTCAGTCGGTAACCGCCACCACGTTCAATGATGTAACTGTAAACAAACCAGCAGGTAGTGTTGTGCTCACCGGAGATCTTATTATCAACAGCGACCTTACGGTTACATCGGGCACGTTCGATCTTGGTGTTCACCAGGCCAGCAGAAGCAACACAGGTGGCATACTCACGCTCGCCAGCGGAACCACATTGAAAGTGGCCGGAGCAAACAACTTCCCGCAGAATTACGTTACAGGAAATCTCGATCCGTCGAGCACGGTGCAATACATGGGCACAGTTGCACAAACTGTTTCAAACGAGGTCTACGGAAATATTGTTTTTTCCAATGGAGGAAGTTCAGCGAAATCGTTGGTGGCAAATACGGATATCGCAGGAGATCTGACCATCAATACGGGCGCGACGTTCAATCCCGGATCATCCACAACCACCCTGGACGGAAATTTTGTCATCAACGGAACATATACTCCGGGAACGAGCACGTTGAAATTAAATGGCACTTCAAAAACTGTGACTGGCAATTCCACCTTGCACACGCTGGTTGTGAGCGGAAGCTATGTGGTGTCCAGCGGAACCACGAATATGTCGGGCGACCTGATTGTACAAACCGGCGGTTCGCTGAATTTTGGCACGAATGCATCCAGTCTCGACGGTGATTTCACTGTGAATGGATCACTCACCAGCAATGGCGTCGCCACGTTTACCGGAACGCGCGTACAAACACTTCAGATTGTCAACGCAATTATTTCCGCTTCAACCGGCGTGATCAATTTCAACGGTACTGTAGCTCCGATCCTGAATTCAAATACATCGCCAACTTTTGCAACGGTGAATATCAACAACACAGCGGGTATCAGCCCTTCTGTTCCGTGGACTGTTTACTTTGCCTGCAACATTGCAGCCGGCGCTTCATTTCATGGAGGCTCGCTCACACATACATTCTACGGCAACTTTATCAATAACGGAACAGTGACGAGCAGCGGTGAACTCCGGTTTGTTCCTACAACACCATTCTCTGCAGCAGCAACCATTCAGCTCGACGGAATTTCATTCGTAAGCACGGGCAAAGTAACTTTTGGCGGAACATCGCCCATCACCATTGTCAATACCGCTCCAGGGCTGAATATTGTTGCAGTGACCAATACCGCAGCAGCCGGTGTTACTGCTCCATCCGGGTGGACCATCGATGATGAACTGCAGATTGGCAACGGCGCAACATTTCACGCCGGCTCTGGGATCACTCATACGATTATGCGCAGCATCTCGAACAACGGAACGCTCGACGGACAAACGTCAACCGTTGTATTCGCCGATACCAGTGCAGTGATCAATGGCCTGGGCACGAACAATTTTTACAACCTCACTATTGCGTCCACTTCGGATCTTGTAATCAACAGCAATATTTCAATCAGTAAAAATTTCGTGGTCGACGGAGTGTTCAGCTCAACAGGACGAAACGTGCGCTTCAACGGAACCACCACATCAACGATCAGTGGATTAGCCGGCAGCCTTACGTTGGATAATCTCGAACAGGATAAAACAGCTTCGACCACCACACTTTCCATTCCCGTGCTGGTAACCGGCGACCTGGCGCTGACCGATGGCATTATCATCACCTCAGCAACAAATATTCTTACGCTTGCTGATAATGCCGCTTCAACACCGGGCACGTCCACGAGTTTCGTAGATGGCCCAATGAAAAAAATCGGCGACGATGCATTTGTTTTTCCATTGGGCAATGGGGCTTTCTGGGCCCGTTTGGAAATCAGTGCACCTGCATCAACCACGGATGCATTTACCTCGCAATACTTTGCAGCAGCGTATACCAATACCACTGCAATGGCTGTATCTCCTACCCCGGTATTGAATCACGTGAGCACGGTTGAATACTGGACCTGCAACCGCACAAACGGTGCATCAGGTGTAACGGTTACACTGTACTGGGAAAGTACAGGAAGAAGCGTGATCAACAGTTATCCTGATCTCGTTGTCGCACGATGGAATGGCGCTGCGTGGGAAAATGCCGGTCAGTTGTCAATCAACGGTACCGATCCGGGAGATATTACTTCCAATACCGTAAACTCATTCAGCCCGTTTACGTTTGGATCTTTAACCGTTGGAAACCCGCTTCCTATCGAGCTGGTTTCTTTCGATGCCATCCTGAATCCGGAAAATGCAGTTGAACTCAACTGGGCCACTGCGGTTGAAATCGAGAATGATTATTTCACGATCGAAAAAACAAGCGACGGTGTAAATTATGAAACCGTATTGGTTGTTGACGGTGCAGGAAACAGTTCACAGCCATTGAACTATTCGTGTGTTGATCATTCTCCGTACAGCGGAATTTCATACTACCGGTTGAAACAAACCGATATGAATGGTCATTCCACGTATTCCAATATTGAAACGATTGAATACGCACCGGCTGTTGATTTCACGTTTGATATTTACCCGAATCCAGGCGATGGTTCATCGATCCAGCTGGCAGTGAATGCAAGCGCCAACGAACAGATCGGGGTTGTGATTTACGATGCATCAGGTAAAACGTGTCATTCCGAACAGTTCACTGCGGGTGGCGACGGTTTAAGTTACTACCGGATCATGTTCCCTGAAACACTTGCACCGGGTGTATACCTGGTGGTAGTGAGCAGCAGTGATGCTGAATCGGTACCTGCATCGCGGAAAATTATCGTGAAGTAAAAAACCCGTTGACATGTTCGATGTTTCTGCATTGAAACCGCCGCAACATTCCGGACAATCACAGCGTCACCACAACGGCATAACCGTGTCGTGCCAATCACTTTGATCCATTGGAACTGTATAATCATGCCCGATCGTGGCGATTGGCTGAAACTGTAACCGGAAACTTCCATTTATCACTGCATTTCAGACAGTTGCATACACACCGGCATGCTGGACGTGTAAATGCAGCACGCTTGATGGTTTGCAGTCAGCATGACCGATGATCTAGCTTCGTACTGTATTGGAAATTCATGCGATCCGCCGCGGGTTCGGTTTCAAAGGGGATGTTGGGCCGAACCCCGGTTATCGTAAGAAGTTTCGAGATCAAAGTCCCCAAATTTTCTGAAGGGAGAAACCTCAAAGAACATCGTTATGAAAAAAATAAATCTCTTTTTCGGTATGCTTCTGTGTACAGCACAATGTGCAAGCGCGCAGAATTTTGACACACTCAACATCAATAATATCAGTGCGGTGTTCAACCCTGGTGGCGACCTGTTCTACAACGTCAATACTTCCGGCACATTCATACAGGCGCCCGGGAATTCAATCGCATACTCGCTGGGAAATTTATGGATCGGCGGGTATGACAGCAACGGCAGGCTTCATGTTTCTGCCCTGACATACCGCCAGACAGGTGCCGATTTCTGGCCCGGTCCGATGGATACAACAGCTGCGATGTGTCCGCAGGCAGCGAGCAACGCTTACAACTATGTGTGGAAGGTTGGATGCGCTGAAGTTGATAGTTTTGTAAGGAACCAGACAGTTCCTATTCCTGGATATCCTGTTCCGCCGGATATACAGACGTGGCCGGGCAACGGCGATCCTACAGGCGGGCAAGGACAATTTCTTGCGCCGTTTGTTGATGTGGATGGCGACCAGTACTACAATTACCAGGCGGGCGATTATCCTTCAGTACGTGGTGAACAAGCACTGTATTACATTTACAATGACTCGCTGCAGTATAATCCACACGGAGAAACACAGGGAATTTCGCTGGGCGTACAGATTGAAGCCATGCCTTTTGCATACGCGTATCCGTGGGACGAAGCATTAATGAACACCATTTTCATTCACTACACCATCACCAATTACAGAACGTTTACGTACACCGGAACGAGAATCGGATTCTGGTCAGGCTTTGATTTTTACGGTTCAGCAACTGGCGCGGGATCAGACAGCCTTCTGGGTGTTGCATACCATTACAACGATGACAATGCTGTTGGTATTTATTTTTTGTCTGAGCCGATGGACGGTTGCATCAGTTATGAAAACAACCTTTCTCCAACTGGAAATCCGCAAACACCTCTGGGTTATTTTGAATTGATGCAACACAACTGGTCATCGTCAGATGCGTTGACCTACGGCGGAACAGGAATCAACACCGGCGATACAACCAACTGGATGTTCACCGGGAATCCCGCGGCCAATACCGGCTGGCTGGATCCGGGCGTATTTTCAGATCGCCGGCAACTCTCCAGCACCGATTCATTTACACTTTTGCCCGGCATGAGTAAAGAATTTGTTGTTGCGATTAGTTTCGCATACGATCCCGCGGGGAACAACGCCTCATTCACGAAGTTGAATCAATATGTCGGTCACGTCCGGCAGTTCTACGCGGGCAACAACGGTTTCTGCACGCCCATGCTCAATTCAGTGAATGAACAGTCCAGTAATGCGCCTGCCGTTTATCCAAATCCTGCTGTTGATGCAATCACGCTTACAGGAACATCGGCCAATGAAACCTATTTCATATACAATGCCCAGGGACAACTTGTAGCAACAGGTAAAACGCAGCAAGGTTCAACGATCATTGCTATTGATGCACTGTCAACCGGCATGTACCTGATACAGACCGATGGGGAGAATCAACGATCATCTTCAACCTTTTTTAAAACCGAATAACTTCCTTTTCGTCTGCGGATTTCGCCGTTCATTGGTTACTCAAAGCCCGCCCAAACCACTTATGTAATTTCGTGATTGCATTTCCACCGGAACACTTAACTTAGTTCCATGCCCGGAAGGAAATGGTTGCGCCAGGTGGCGCTTTTGATTTTTGGATTTTGCCTTTTCCCATTTGGAATTTTCTCCCAATCGTATCACTTCCGTAATTATTCCGTGGATGATGGCATGCCCTTCGTCCAGGTTTTTACCATCTACCAGGATGCAAACGGCTACCTGTGGATGGGAGCCTACGGCGGACTCAGCAAATTTGATGGCCTTAAGTTCCAGAATTACTCTCCGCTCAATGGACTTCCCAATCACTGGGTAAATGCAATCACGGAGCATGATAATGGAGCATTGTGGATAGGGACCATTGAAGGACTGTCGCGTCTTAAAGACGGGGTCTTTACCAATTACTCAACCAATGACGGACTGCCATCAAACTACATCAGCTGCCTGCTGCGCGATGAACGCAACAACCTGTACATAGGAACGGACCGCGGCTTTGCGAGATACAACGGCAACAAATTCGATAAACTCGAAATAGACCCGCTGTTCCCCAACCTGTCCATTCTCTGCATGTACCAGGAACCGAATACAGGAAAGATCTGGCTCGGAACTACTGAAGGTGTGTATGAATTATCGAACGGAAAATTTACACCGCAGCGCTTTCCTGTATTTTACGAAAACGATATCCGCGCAATCAACAAAGACAAAAACGGACGGATTGTGGCCGGTACGAATGATGGACTGTTCATCCTCGAGAACGGACTGTTCAAACAGTTTATTCCTCCCGACGGAACAGATATTCCGCTCATCAATGCGATGGTCACAGACATCAGCGGAGTGTTGTGGATCGGCGCGCAGAACGGCTTGTACTCATTCGACGGAAGCCGGTTCGAGCACATCCGTCTTTCCGACGATGTAAACGCGGAGAAAGTCCTCAGCGTGTACAACGATTACGAAAACAGTGTGTGGATCGGAACAGCTTCCGGTTTGTACCGCTTCCGCGGAAGAGGTTTCGTGAGTTATGGTGCGCGCGATGGACTCATTGGAAGTTTCATTTTTGGAATTACAAAAGACACCGGGAACAAGATGTGGTTCTGTTCCGATGAGAAAGGCGTGTTCCGCTACGATGGAGAAACCTTTAGCCAGTTCAGTAAAAAAGACGGAATGCCTTCCGACAAAACCAATGCCGTGTTCGCGCTGGATGATGGAAGCGTATTGGTAGGAACAACAAATGGACTCGTGCATTTTGTCAATGGGAAAATAGCGAAGGTGTACACAACAGAAGACGGACTGAACAACGACAGCGTAAACGTAATTTACCGTGATCCCCAGGGTGTACTCTGGCTTGGAGGAAACAACGGGATCACGAAAGTTGAAGACTGGAAGTTTACGCCGTACCACATCAACAGCGACGGTCCAAAACCGGATGTATGGTCCATGTTTGTCGACAGCAAAGGCAAGTTCTGGATCGGATCATATCTCGGAGGGCTATTCCTCTTCGAGAACGGCAGTTTCCGGCGAATGGATCGCGAGCTTGGTTTTTCCGGTGATTCGTATTTCAGTATCTGCGAAGACCGTTCAGGCAATCTTTATTACGCTTCGCTCGACGGCGTGTTCATTTACAACGGAACCACCACCGACAGTATCCGCGAGCAACACGGCCTGAACTCCGACCTGGTTTATGCCATGGCCATCGACCGGAAAAAAGATAACCTGTGGATCGGGACCAACCAGGGTGTAAATAAATTCGATGTTAACCTGTATAACAAAGAGAAGCGAAAATTCATTTACACCTTTGGCAAAGAAGAAGGCTTTACAGGCGTTGAGTGCAACACGAACGGAATTTATGAAGAAGAAGACGGCTCCATCTGGTTTGGCACAGTGAATGGCCTTGTGAAATACAACCCAGGGGAATATCGTTCAAACCCGTATTACACGAAAACCAATATTACGAACACGTACCTCGCGTATAAAGACACGTTGCTTCCCGATAACGCGCTACTGAATTACGACGAGAACAGTATTTCGTTTGAATATGTCGGCATTTGCATGACCAACCCGGCCAAAGTGAAATACCGGTACATGCTCGAAGGATTTGATGCCGATTATTCGCCGCCTACCAAAGAACGCATTGCACGGTATTCCAATGTTCCTTCAGGCACGTACACATTCAAAGTGATCAGTTGCAACAACGAAGGATTGTGGAACGAAGAGCCCGCCACATTCTCGTTTACGATTGCTACGCCGTTCTGGAAAAAATCGTGGTTCTGGTTGCTCATTTCGCTCGGTGCCGTTGCGATCCTCGTCGTTACCATCTTTGCGCGCATCAGGCAGATCAAGAAACGTGAACGCCGTGAAGCCGAAATGCGTGTGGCGCTGGCCGGAAACGAATTGAAAGCGCTGCGTGCGCAGATGAACCCGCACTTCGTATTTAATTCGCTCAATTCCATTCAGCACTTTATTCTCACGAATAAAACGAACGATGCCGGAAAATACCTGAACAAATTTGCGCGCCTCATGCGGGTGATCCTCAACAATTCGGAAAAATCGCTGATCACCGTTCGCGAGGAAATGGAATATCTCCAGCTCTACATGGAACTCGAAGCCATGCGTTTCGACAACAAGTTCGACTGGAGTGTAGACATCTCTGCCGACATTGATGCCGATTACATCGAAATACCAGCCATGCTTCTTCAGCCTTACGTGGAAAACGCCATCCTGCATGGACTAACACCGCGTGGTGAAGGAGGCAAACTGGAGATCATCCTGCGCATGCAGGGCCACAACCTCCTTTGCCGCATCAAAGACAACGGAATCGGTCGCGAGCAAGCCCGTGAAATGCGTCAACTCTCTGGCCGCAAGGACCACAAGTCGCTGGGAATGAAAATTACCTCCGATCGCCTGGAGCTCATCAACAACCTCCAGGGCTCGCACCTGAGCATGACCATTACCGACCTGAAAGACGCAGAAGGAGCGGCAACAGGAACCCAAGTTGATATATTCATACCTGTTTCCTAATTTGGCTGACCAGAAACGCCTATATGATCAACGCAGTTATTATTGAAGACGAGAAAAAGAGCATGGAAGTGCTTCTTTCTCTTGTGAAGTCAAATTGTCCAGAGATTAACATTGTCGGAATGGCAGACTCCGTTGCATCGGGCGTTGAACTCATTAAAAAGGAATCGCCAAACCTGATTTTCCTCGACATTGAAATGGCCGACGGAAGTGGTTTCGACCTGCTTGAACGCGTGGGCAACGCCAATTACGACGTGATATTCACCACCGCTTCGGATGCACATGCATTGAAAGCGATCAAGTTCAGCGCCATTGATTATCTCCTGAAACCAATTGACGGTGATGAACTCAAAGTGGCCTGCGACAAACTCAAAGAGAAAAAACCAAGCGACGCGAGTTTAGAGAACCTGCGTTTTCTCTTGTCCAACTTCAAAAAACCTTCTGAGCAATATTCCAAGATCACACTTCCTACCGGTAACGCGTATGAAATTGTAAACGTGAAAGAAATTATCCGCTGCGAAGCCGACGGAAGTTACACCACGTTTTTCATGGAGAACAAAAGGAAGCTCCTCGTTTCCGCTTCGTTGAAACATTACGAAGATCTTTTGCCGCCCGAAGATTTCATTCGCGTGCACCATCACCACCTGATCAATATGAATCACGTGGTACGTTACCTGAAAACAGATGGCGGTTACGCTGTGATGTCGGATGGTACGCAGATTGAGATCTCGAGACGTAAGAAAGAAGCTTTCGTTGCGCGCTTGAACAAGGCGTGATCCTTTACCACTTACGTTAAGTTAATTCACCATGGCGACACGGCGGAATCGCTTCGCGATTGTGTTGCTTAATAGTACACGGAACACGCCGAAGCCACAGAAATTCACGGAAATTAATATTTGAAATCCGTGGGACTTCGTGCATTCTGTGTTTTCTGTGTACCATTTTTTATTTTAAATCGCGAAGCGATTCGCCGTGCTGATGTCTCACGCATCCTACTTGTCACCTCGGGTCCGCTCGGTCTGACAAGTATCTTCGATCAAAATTCGTGATACGAGACGTGGAGGCTCGTGCCGTGCCGCCCTGTAATTCCGGCCACCAGCCTATGGCACGCAAATTGAAATATCACCACATAAGAAAGAAACATTTGCAGCGCCACTCCACTGATTAGTGTCAGCGTCAGTTAGATGTCGGTTCACCGAACACTGACTGACACTGATACTGACGCTGACACTAACTTCTGACCGTTTAGCGACAAATCAGTCCGCCGGACATTTCCCGTGCACCACTTATTCTTTTTTCAATCCCGTTTGCTTCCTGCGCATCACCACATATATAAAGTCGCTATCCTTTCCATGACGAGTAGCGTAATATTGAATGGAAATCAGGATCACACCTGGGATTCACGAAACAAGATTCGCTCATTGAAATTTTATTGAAGACTTAAAGAGCCGGGCCCTGAGCCTAAGGGTGTCAACAGATTGCCGGCGTATTCGGGGATGTTGCGTCAGCAGTAAGTTACACCCGGCTCTTTATCTGGCTTTGCTCTCCTGGTCAAACAGGAGATTCTCAATACGACGGTAACGTCATCGCGAGGAACGAAGCAATCTTTTTTTGGTTGAGATTGCTTCGTTCCGTCCGCCGCGGCGGACGCTGCTCCCTCGTTCTTTCTTCAGACAAGCATTCCGAAAATTATCGGAAGAGAGACAAAATATAAGTTAACCCTATAAATAAAGCGTGCCATGAAAAAGTCGATCACAAAAAAAGGTTCTTCAACATCAAATGTTGACGGCCTGGGCACCATCAGCATCCTTTTTGGTGTAGTATGCGTTGGTTTTATTATCTATAACGTGTTAAACGTTATTCTTTCCTGAGTGTGTGTGGAGGCCGTCCTTGCAGAAATGTGAGGACGGTTTTTTTATTCCCTTTCCTCAAGCGCTTCTGCTGCACACGTATAATCATCACTGAATCTGAATTGTATCCGCACAAATCTTTTTCCAATTTCACGGAATAGATTTTTCACCTGTTGCAAATAATCTGACATGAAAAAAACGCTACTCTTCTGCAGTCTTATCGCTTCCGTATTTTCAGTCCAGGCACAGCCATGGACAAATGCAGTGATAGACATCAACCAGGTTGAAACCCGTATCAATTCGAACGGAGATTTATTCTGGGATTACACCAGCGGACTTTATGAAGTTCCCAACGACAGCGGCGCCAACACGATGTTCGCAGGCGCATCGTGGATCGGTGGACTTGACGCAGGCGGACAATTACACCTCGGTGCGCAAACTTACCGTCAATCGGGAAGCGATTTTTATCCCGGACCCGTGATGAATACAGCGAACTATTCCGCTGCAAATGATTTGCTCTGGAATAAAGTGTGGAAGATCAACAAAACCACCATCGACTCATTCCTCACCTGGTGTTCATGGCCGTGGATGTATCCCGGTTATACTATTCCATCGGCGATTACCAGCTGGCCCGCACATGGTGATGTAAACCAGGGACAAGCATTGCAACTCGCACCGTTCGTAGATCGCGATGGCGATGGAATGTATAATCCCGTTGCTGGTGATTATCCCTGCATCAAAGGAGACCAGGCATTGTTCGTGATCTTTAACGACGACCGCAACATACACACGGAAACCGGCGGTACAAAACTGGGATTGGAAATTCACGCGATGATGTACGCCTATTCTGCACCGGGAACCTGGCTCGACAGTACCGTGTTTATCAATTACCAATTGTTTAACCGCAGTTCAGTGAGTTATCACGACATGTACTGGGGGCAGTGGACTGATTTTGATCTTGGAAGTCCGTTCGATGATTATGTAGGCTGCGATGTAACACGCAGTATTGGCTACGCATACAACGGCGGTCTGTATGATGGTGGAAACGCGTCACCCGGGCCCGGTCATTACGGAGCTAACCCTCCGGCGCAAGGCGTAGCGATTCTTCGCGGACCTGAAGCAACACCGCTCGACGGAATTGACAACGATCGTGATGGTGTTATCGATGAAGCCGATGAAACATGGGCCATGGGGCATTTCGTGTTCTACAACAATAACTTTACCACGACCGGCAACCCGGTAACTGCACAGGACCATTACGATTACCTGAGCGGTTACTGGCTCGATGGCTCACCGTTTACTTACGGCGGCAACGGGTATGGCGGATCTACACCGGCGGCTTTTATGTTTCCCGGAACGAGCGATCCATTGGGATGGGGAACCAACATGGTACCACAAATCCCGTGGGATGAAGCCTCTTCGGGCAATACGCCGAACGATCGCAGGGCACTCACTTCCGCCGGACCATTTCAATTTGATGCAGGCAAACAAATGTGTATTGCTGTAGCGTATGTATTCGGAAGGGGAACTTCCGGTCCGGCATCGGGCGTGAGAGCAATGCAGAATGCAACCGATAGCGCAAACGTATTTTATGCACAGAACAATCCATGCACGTGCGATGAAAATACAGTCGGCATTCAATCGCATTCTTCAGAAACAATTGGTCTATATCCAAATCCTGCGAACGAATCGATCAACATCATCTGCGGCGACAACTCCACCGGCTCAACCGTGGAGATCATCGACGTAAATGGCAAGGTGGTAAAAACAGCGATGGTGCTTTCCGGCAATTCAGTAATTGTAAATACAAGCAATCTCGCTGCCGGAGTTTATTTCGTCCGTGTAAATAAAGGCTCCGTAGTTCTGATGAGTAAGTTCGTCAGGAATTAAACGCTTTTCATCACACATCACTGTGAGGTATGAAGCAGTCTCATCTACGAAGGTGCGACTGTATCATACCTCGCAGTGGTTGTTACCACCTGCTCCCCCACCAGCGGCGTTAATCCCCTTCAAACGGTTATTGATCGAAATCTTTAAACTTCCGCATAACATTCGCGTAAGACTATACTATTAAGATTGACCCTATGAACTTATTGACCCGGCAAGAAGGGCTGAATTATCGGCTTGAAGGAAAATTATTACATCTCGAACCCCCAACATCTGTAAAAGACTGTTCATGGTCTGTATTTGACATTACAGGAACTGAAAAGTTCAATGGAAAATTTACGGGCGAAGTAGAAAGTGTAGTCGATGTTTCCAGTTTGAAACCTGGCGTATACGAAATATGCCTGATGGATGGAGAGAGATTGAGAAGCGCGCGTTTCAGGGTTCAGTAGTATCATCTTCAATTTTCAGGTTGATCATCCGTTGCAGTCCGTAGACATTCTGTCTCCTGTTCGTTGCAATCAGTCCTCGTGAACTTCATCTTCTTTTCTGATCAGATAAAATGGCATTTGCATTGTTGCGCCTTCGGCGTGGCGCCACAGATGCGCAGATTACGCAGATTTTGAGATCGAAATTTACTCAATCAATCTTGCTGATCAAATCAGTGAAATTTGGTGCAGATTAAACACTCAATTTTTTTAATCTGCGAAATCTGCGCATCTGTGGCCAAGGGCCGAAGGCCCAACCAACGCGATTGATTTTACCGGCCGGGAATGGTTGATCAAAGAGAAGCGAATTCCTGGATTTCACTTCCCGCAATTCCTAAATTATCCTAAACACGTAATGGCAGAGTTCCTGGCGGTAACTTTGTTCTGCTCTAAACCTTTGGATTGTCATGCTCTCCTATCGCCTGTGGTTACTTGCATTTATGCTCGTCTTACTGGTGGTTGTGGTTGTTGCCTGCATACAGATCAGCGAAGTGATCACCAGGAGCAATGATGGTTCATACCGCGATTGCAGCGGACTTGCACTTCCCTTTCGGGTTGTGATCTGTGTTTACGCGCTGGCATTTTTTTTGTGGTCGGGCGCTATTGCCATTGCTGCAAAGACAATCAATCAAACAAGGATGATCGTCCAGATAGTGCTCATCGGAATATTGGGGGTTTTGCCGACTGCCGCATGGACAACGCTGATCATCTGTTTCATGCTCAGCAGGTGACACGGGATATTAATCAATACGGAAGGGCTCATTTACCCGAGCGAAACGTGTACCCGCAAAACGCTTTCAATTTCTTCAGCGATTTTTCCTTCGCCTCCAAAAATCCCATGTGTCCTGTTTTATCCAGCGCAAGAAAACGGCAGTCCGCCGGAAGTTTCGATTGCGTTTCTGCAGACTCAAACGGAATCACATTGTCGCGTGTACCTGCAATGATCAGAACCGGGAATGCAGCATAACGCAAAATATTTTCACGGTTCTTCCGGATCTTCATTCCTTCCAGGCAAGCCACAATGCCCTGTTTCTTTGTTTTTGCAGCCATGCGCTTGAGCCAGGTAATTTCACTTTTGAAATAACGCACATTCGCCAGCGCAAATAAATTTCCGATCAGCGCGTTCGTATACTTCGTCGGCGATTTTTTCACCACGCGTATCGCGCGCTCCCGGTCTATTTTCTTCGCTTCAGTGTCGGGCAATGATGTGGAATGAAACAAACACAACCCACTCACGTGTTCCGGATATTTTTCTGCGAATGCCAGCGCAACGTATCCGCCCATCGAATGGCCAACAACTGTGTAACGCCGCAATCCGATTTCATCCATCACGTCCTTCACCACTTTGGCTATGCGTTCCATACGATGCACATACCCTACGCATTCCGATTTTCCATGTCCCGGCAAATCAATAGCGATCACGCGATAATGTTTCGCGAGCGATTGCGCAAAACCATTGCCAAACCAGACTTCGAGTGATTCGAGAAAACCGTGAATGAGCACAACCACGCGGCCTTTGCCCACGTCGGCGTAGCGCACCTTTGCTCCTATCGAGGTGGTGAACTTCGTTTCAGGGACCTGTGGTTTAAATACCGTCTGGTTGCTTTTCATGTCGTCAGTTCGAGTAGCCAAAAGCGCCTTTGTCGTCTCGATACATTTGACTTTGTCAAACACTCGACATGACAAAGGCGCTTTTGGCGTATCGAGAACGACGACTTATTTTTTCGCGTCCCGCATGAGTTGTTCAATATGATCTGCTTCAATCGGAATATTTTTCATCAGATCCACCGGACCTTTCTTCGTCAGCAGAATATCATTCTCGATGCGCACACCAATCGCTTCCTCCGGAATATAAATTCCAGGTTCGCAGGTATACACCATGCCTTCAGTGAATTTCCGGTAGCGGCTTCCCACATCATGCACGTCCAGTCCAAGATAATGCGAAGTGCCGTGCATGAAATATTTCTTGTACGCCGGCCATTCCGGGTTTTGCTTTTTGATATCGGTCTTGGTGATCAGGCGCAGCTTCAGCAATTCTTCTTCCATTGCTGCTCCTACTTCGCGGTGGTAATTCTGAATGGTATTACCTACCACGAGGCGCGACATCGCATAACGCATAACGCGCAAAACTGCGTTGTACACATTCTTCTGACGCTTCGTAAATTTTCCATTGACCGGAATGGTGCGCGTTAGATCGCTCTGGTAATTGGCGTAACCTGCTGCAAAATCCATGAGCAGGACATCACCGTCTTTGCATTGCTTGTCGTTGATGTTGTAATGCAACACGCAGGAATTTTTTCCGGATGCAATGATCGGCTCGTATCCTGCAAAGTTGCCACCACTCATGGTGAACTCGTGACCCAGCTCCGCTTCAATCTGGTATTCCCACACGCCCGGCTTCACGAAACCAAGCACGCGACGGAATCCTTGTCCGGTAAGATCACATGCGTGCTGCATGAGTTCCACTTCCATTTTCGATTTGATCGCGCGAAGCTCATGCATGATGGGCGCACTGCGCAGGTACGTATGTGCAGGATATTGTTTTTTGCACATGGTAATGAAACGTGCGTCGCGTGTTTCTACTTCAATCACGGAACGCACATGCTCGTTGGTATTCACGTATACATTCTCCGCTTCAACGATCAATCCAAAGAAAACCTGGTTGAACTGGTGCGACCAATACACTTTGCGTATACCGGAAACTTCAGTAGCCTGCGCTTTCGAAAGTTTCTCTCCCTCCCACACTGCAATGTGGTCATTCGTCTCGCGCACAAACAGCACTTCACGGTGATCCGGGTCCGGGCAATCCGGGAATACAACGAGTATCGTTTCTTCCTGGTCAACGCCGCTGAGATAAAACAGGTCGTTGTTCTGACGGAATTTCATGGTGCCGTCGGCATTCGTTGGCTGAACATCGTTGGCATTAAAAACCGCGATGGATTTTGGTTGCATTTTCGCAGCAAAACGTTTGCGGTTGTCGGTGAAAAGTGAGTTTGGAATGGGTGCGTAGCGCATAAATGGATTATTATGAAGGTTAAAGATACAATGAAAACAAAACTGGCGATAGAATGCGTGGTATACTTTCGCCGCAGATTACGCAGATGCCGCAGATGTTTGACTTGTTAACGCACAATTCTCCCGCACCACTATCGAACAAATTCCTTTGGCTGCTAATGTCCGGTTTCGATCTGCGACATCTGCGTAATCTGTGGCTAAAAAAAGTCGGGAGCGCAGTGACCATTCATCGGGTTATTTAGAATCGTTTTTAATAACCAGGCCACTTTTATCAACTTTTCCGCCCTTTCAGTCGAATAATCCGCATTTCCGTTTGATAAAAAACCCGTTACTAGGTACATTTGTACCCGCCAGACAATATCACCGGCAACAACCAAACTCACAGTTCAAGTATGAACAAATTTCTCACTTCTTCACTCGGCAAGAAGACAGTAATGGCCGCAACCGGTCTTTTCCTCATCGTTTTTCTTGTCGAACACCTCTACACCAACGTCCACCTTTTCTTTGGCGACGGCGGTGTCGAATTCAACGAAGCATCACACAGCATGGTGCACAGCATTTTCATTCGAATCGTCGAAGTGATCCTGTTTGTGGCCATCATCGTGCACGTGGCACAAGCCGTGATTCTTACCCGCGACAACAATGCGGCACGACCGGTGAAATATGCCGTTGACGGTGCAAGCAAAACATCACCGTGGATTTCCCGCAACATGGGAATCACCGGAAGCCTCATCCTGTTTTTCATCGTTGTTCACCTCTGGCAGTTTTTTGTTCCGTACCGCGTAACCAATACGGTTGGCCTGGACGGACAGCTCACACTCGCCGAAGAAGTTGCAGCGGCATTGGGTAACCCGCTGTACGCCGCGTTGTATTTCGTTTCGGTGATCATTCTCGCTTTTCACATCAGCCATGGATTTGCTTCTGCGTTCCAGTCACTCGGATTGAACAACAAGAAATACACACCGATCATGAAAATGGCGAGCACGGGGCTGGCCATACTTTTCGGAATAGGTTTCGCGGCCTTCCCGATTATTTTTTACGCGGCTAAAGTGATGGGCAAAGATTTCCTGCACTGGAATATGTAAACGCTTCGTGTAAATAATAAAAGTTCAAAAATCAAAAAAGACAAAACACAAATGGACAAATACTCAAAGATGATCTTGGTTCACGCCTTTTGATTTTTTGATTTTTTTGAAATTTGGAATCTCACATACTATGTCGTTACTCGATTCTAAAATACCCGAAGGTCCACTCGAACAAAAGTGGTCCGGTTACAAATCTTCAGCGCCGCTCGTAAACCCTGCAAACAAACGCAGCCTCGAAATCATCATCGTAGGTTCTGGTCTCGCCGGATCTGCTGCTGCTGCAAGTCTTGCGGAAATGGGATACAAAGTGAAAGTGTTCTGCTTCCAGGATTCTGCCCGTCGTGCACACTCCATCGCAGCACAAGGAGGAATTAACGCAGCAAAAAATTACCAGAACGATGGTGACTCTGTTTACCGTTTGTTCTACGATACAATCAAAGGCGGCGATTACCGCGCACGCGAAGGCAACGTGTATCGTCTTGCGGAAGTAAGCGCCAACATCATTGACCAGTGCGTAGCACAAGGCGTTCCGTTTGCACGCGAGTACGGCGGATTGCTCAGCAACCGATCATTCGGAGGAACACAGGTACAACGTACATTCTATGCAGCCGGACAAACCGGTCAGCAGCTTTTGCTCGGAGCCTATTCTGCATTGCAGCGCCAGGTTGGCCTCGGAAATGTAGAGATGCTGACCCGTCATGAAATGCTCGACGTAGTTACCGTCGATGGAAAAGCAAAAGGAATTATCGCACGCGATCTCATCACCGGTAAACTCGAGCGTCACTCCGGTCACGCAGTATTGCTGTGCACAGGCGGTTACGGAAACGTTTTCTTCCTGTCGACAAACGCCATGGGATCGAATGTTACCGCAGCCTGGAAAGCACACCGCAAAGGAGCGTACTTCGGAAATCCGTGCTTCACACAAATTCACCCTACCTGCATTCCGGTTACCGGCGATCACCAGTCGAAGCTGACGCTGATGTCGGAATCACTTCGTAACGACGGCCGCATCTGGGTTCCGAAAAAAGCAGACGACAAACGTAAAGCGAATGAAATTCCGGAAGACGAGCGCGATTATTACCTCGAACGCCGTTATCCTGCATTCGGAAACCTTGTACCGCGCGACGTTGCATCACGTGCAGCGAAAGAGCGTTGCGACGCAGGATTCGGAGTGGGCTCTTCGAAGATGGCGGTGTATCTCGACTTCGCAGCAGCGATCGAGCGTTACGGAAAACAGCAAGCCACAAAAACCAATGAGGCAAATGCATCGAAAGAGCGCATCATCGCATTAGGTAAAGAAGTGGTGAAAGAAAAATACGGCAACCTCTTCGACATGTACGCGAAGATCACGGATGAAAATCCGTACGAAATGCCCATGCGGATTTACCCGGCGGTGCATTACACCATGGGTGGTCTCTGGGTGGATTACAACCTCATGACCACCGTTCCCGGATTGTATGCATTGGGTGAAGCGAACTTCTCCGATCACGGTGCAAACCGTTTGGGCGCTTCTGCACTGATGCAAGGTTTGGCGGATGGTTACTTCGTAATTCCATACACCATCGGTTCTTACCTCAGCAGCCAGATCAAAGACAAAGCCCTGCCAACCGATCACGACGCGTTTGTTGCTTCCGAAAAAGAGGTGCAGGACACGCTGGACAAACTCGTGAACAACAAGGGCACCAAATCCGTTGATCATTTCCACAAACGTCTCGGAAAGATCATGTGGGACAAATGCGGAATGGCGCGCAATGCAGAAGGACTGAGATCAGCTGCTGCAGAGATCCGCGCACTGCGTGAAGAATTCTGGAAAGAAGTAAAAATTCTCGGTGGACAACACGAGATGAATACAGAGCTCGAGAAAGCAGGACGTGTTGCCGATTTTCTTGAACTGGGCGAATTGATGTGTCTCGATGCACTGAACAGAAACGAATCATGCGGCGGTCACTTCCGTGAAGAATACCAGACCGAAGACGGCGAAGCAATGCGTGATGATGAAAACTTCATGTACGCGGCGTGCTGGGAGTTTAAGCCGGGGGTGAATTTTGAGCTGCATAAGGAAGAACTCAAGTACGAAAGAATTAAAGTATCAGCACGTTCATATAAATAAACATTAACGCTGTGCCGCAGTGACGCCGTGTCGCCGTGGTTAAATTGAAAAGATTATGAATTTAACGTTGAAAGTCTGGAGACAGAAGAATGCAAGCGACAAAGGTTCGTTCGCAACTTACCAGGTGCATGACATCTCCGAAGACATGTCCTTCCTCGAAATGTTTGACGTCCTCAACGAACGTCTCATCGAGAAGAACGAAGAGCCGGTTGCATTCGACCACGATTGCCGCGAAGGAATCTGCGGAATGTGTTCGATGCATATCAACGGTCGCGCACACGGTCCGTGGGATGGAACAACCACCTGCCAGCTACACATGCGTGCGTTCAAAGACGGCGACACCATTACCGTTGAACCCTGGCGTGCGAAAGCATTCCCGGTGATCCGCGACCTTGTTGTTGACCGCACCGCGTTCGACAAGATCCAGGCAGCCGGCGGATTCGTTTCGGTAAACACCGGAAACGCACAGGATGCAAACTGTCTCCCGATCCCGAAAACAGATGCCGATGCTTCATTCGCAGCAGCGGCCTGTATTGGTTGCGGAGCTTGTGTTGCAGCCTGCAAAAATTCATCCGCGATGCTGTTCGTGTCGGCGAAAATTTCCCAGTACGCCTTGTTACCGCAGGGACAACCGGAACGTGTTGACCGCGCACTGAACATGGTGAAAGAAATGGACGCACTCGGGTTTGGTAACTGCACCAACACCGGAAGCTGCGAAGCCGAATGCCCGAAAGAAATTTCGCTGGAGAATATTGCGCGCATGAACCGCGAGTACTTGTTTGCAAACCTGAAGAAATAACACCATCCATAAGAAAGAAGCCTGCGGTTCACTCGCAGGCTTCTTCATTTTCGGTCCTGTGGTGTTATTAGGTAAGGCCATTTTCGAAAAAAATAAATGACAAACATGAATTGGATAAAACCAGGAACTATTTTAAATGGTGCGATAGTGGAACTTGTTCCATTGGAAGAAAAACATTTTGAAGAGTTAGTCCTTTTAGCAGGGGAAAAAAGGATTTGGGAATTTATTCCTGTTGATATGACGACCAAAGAAAAATGTTTTGAGATTTTTGATGATGCAATCCTGGAAAGGGAAAAAGGGTTTCAATTCCCATTTGTCATTGTACATAAAAAGGAAAAGAAAATAATCGGCAGCACAAGGTTGATGAATATTGAGCGTGCCCATAAAAAATTGGAAATCGGTTGGACCTGGCTTTTTCCCGACTATTGGTCCACCACCGTGAACCTGGAATGTAAATTATTATTGCTGACATTTTGTTTTGAAGAATTAGAAGCCGTTCGTGTGCAGTTAAAAACGGATGAAAATAATATCCGTTCGAGAAAAGCCATAGAAAAGATTCGCGGACAATACGAAGGTGTTTTAAGGCACGACCTGATAAGGGCGAACGGGACAATCAGGAACTCCGCTTATTTCAGCCTTATTAATACCGAATGGGATACTGCGAAGCAAAACCTGGCAAACCTGTTGGAAGCAAAAACTAACTGATTACTATGACGGAAATTCATTTTATCCATTTTCATTGATCATGAATGCGAAAAATGGTTAAGTAAATAGCATTGGCCACAGAGGTGCTTAAAATTCTCAGCGCGCAATACGAAGAAGAAGAAACGGAAAAACGGTCCAGGCAAATAGGCAACTTATCGGCACTGCATGCGTCTGCATTTAGCACAGGTGCAATCCGTGTCATTCGCGGCCAGATGAAAACTGAAACATGCCACTTAATGAACGGTAAGACCGATGTCAGTCTCTTACTCTAACTTTACAGCTCACTCTAAACTAAATCCATGAAAAAATTTCTACTCGTTATCCTGCTCGGCGCTTCATTAAGTACGATGAGCGCCCAATCATTGGCCAACACATACTGGGCCGATTACGACTCCACCAACAACTTTGGCATGTACTGGAATTTCACGAACGATTCCGTGAAGCTTAGTTTTGATCTCATCACCTGGGATCCAATCGCGAGCTACACGTACACGCCAAATATCTACCGCATGGTCGACGATCCTTCACTCGGATGCGGAAATCCAATGGACACCGGCGTTTATGCTACTTCATTCTCCGCCGACACTTTGTGGCTTATACCTATTTACGATTCCTGCAGTGAGCGCCTCGAGTATATAAGCTCGGTTTATTTGCTGAGCATCTCCCTGGGGATCAATGAGGAATCTGCGCTGCAGGATTTTGAAATGTACCCGAACCCATCCAACGGTAACGTCACCATTTCCTCTTCCGCGCAATCCGTTCCCCGGGAAATTATTGTCACTGACATGTCCGGAAGAGTCGTTCACCGGGAAATGAACACCACGAATACTTCCCTGGTTGTTCTTGATCTTCAAACCTTACCTGCGGGAACTTACCTCGTGAGTTGCGATTTTGGAGATCACACTTCCACAAAACGTATCGTTAGGTTATAACCTTACGGACCGAAAATCCGTACAAATAAAAAAGCCGCCCCGTCAACTCAAGTGACGGGACGGCTTTTTTATTTACGTGTGCTACTGCAAAAATCATTCCATTTTTCCGTTTTCGCGTCAAAATTGAGTAATTTGGTGGTGGAATCACGATTTTATGCTTAGACAAAGCCTACAACAGAAGTTACTCCAGAAGCTCTCCCCACAGCAGATTCAGCTCATGAAAATGCTGCAGCTTCCTACTGTTATGCTTGAGCAACGCATTAAGGAAGAACTGGAAATCAACCCGGCTCTCGAAGAAGGACAGGAGAACGACGAAGAAGAAAAAGACGATATCTCTGACGATGATGAAGGTCTTTTTGATGAAGAAGAAACAGCAGCCGGTGAAGATGAGATAACATCCACCGACAAAGAAGACGACCAGGCCACCACCAAGGAGGATTCGTTCGAGATCGACGATTACATGGACGAGGACGAAGCGTACTCGTACAAAGAACAAACCAGTAACGTGGGTCCGGATGATGAACGTCGCGAATCGCCACTGACACAAGGCCCCGGTTTTCATGAACAACTGATTGCGCAACTCGGTTTACAACCGCTCGACGATCATCATTACCAGGTGGGCATTTATCTCATCGGGAATATTGATGAAGACGGTTACATGCGCCGTGAGCTTGCAGCCATCGTTGATGATATTGCGTTCTCGCAAAACATCACCACCACCGAAGAAGAATTACTCGAAGTATTGCAGCTCATTCAGACGTTCGATCCTCCCGGTGTGGGAGCACGCGATCTCCAGGAATGTTTGCTGCTCCAGTTGCAGAGAAAAGTCCACAAGTCGGCGGAAATTGTTCTCGCCATGCGCGTCGTGAAAGAGCACATGGAAGAATTTTCCAAAAAGCATTACGACAAAATTGCACGCCGCCTGGGAGTTGAAGAAGAATCGCTCAAGCGTGTGATGAATGAAATTATTCATCTCAATCCGCGACCGGGCAATGCAACCGGCGATACCGCGCGTGCAGTTCAGGATGTTGTTCCCGATTTTGTGATCTACAACGTAGACGGAAAACTCGAGCTCGCTTTGAACGAACGCAACATGCCTGAACTCCGCGTGAGCAGCATGTACGGACAAATGCTCCAGGAATACGCGCGCAGCAAAGAGAAGAGCAGCAAAGAAGCCGTTACATTCATCCGCCAGAAAATAGATTCTGCAAAATGGTTCATTGATGCGCTCAAGCAACGCCAGCAAACACTGGTACTTACCATGCAATGCATCATGGAATACCAGTATGATTATTTCCTGGAAGGTGATGAAACATTGCTCCGCCCGATGATCCTGAAAGATATTGCAGACCGCATTGGCCTCGATATTTCAACGGTATCGCGTGTGGCAAACAGCAAGTACGTGCAAACCCAGTTCGGAACTTTCCTGCTCAAAACATTCTTCTCCGAATCACTTTCTACAGATACGGGCGAAGAAGTTTCCACGCGCGAAGTGAAGAAAATTCTTTCCGATTGCATCGCCGCAGAAAACAAACGCCGTCCGCTTACGGATGATGCGCTCGCAAAAATCCTCAAAGACAAAGGCTACAACATTGCGCGACGTACGGTAGCGAAATACCGCGAGCAGCTGGAAATTCCCGTTGCGCGTATGCGTAAAGAAATTTAACCGTGCGCACTACCTCGAAAGTTGTTTCGATCGTGTTGCATCCGTTGATGATGCCCACATTGGGTGCACTCTGCTATTTCCTGCTTTTTCCCAGTTTGGCCAGCCTGATGAACCCCGTACAGATGTGGTTGATTATCGGCGTAGTTGTGGCC
>Ga0193752_1000582_pt1 | contig 34481 bp, 19 predicted proteins | sample H1c1metaG_FD_144924 | JGI IMG/M metagenome (GOLD analysis project Ga0193752, IMG submission 144924) | Soil microbial communities from a riparian zone of the East river system, Colorado, United States - H1c1 | ecosystem: Environmental > Terrestrial > Soil > Riparian zone | place: USA: East River... | reverse complement strand
CGGCACGTACTCGGCGGACGAGGTACGTGAGCCACTGTTAGCCGCGCTCGAAGACGACGACGTCCAGGTTCGCAAAGCAGCCGCAGCGTCGGCGGGTCGAGTGCAGCTCAAAGAGGCGGCGCCGCTCTTGGCAGCATGGCTCGGCGATCGCGACGGCGAAGTTCGAACCGCGGCCGTGACTGCGCTCGGTCAACTCGCCGAACCGAGCTCCCGCGAAGCCCTGACACGTGCTCTGTCCGATGCGCTCCCGGCAGTGCGGCGAGAAGCCGCCGGTGCGCTCGCCCGAGTCGCGGATGACGAGGCGTTACTCGCGCTACAAACGACCGTGAGCGATGCCGATCCAACCGTCCGAGAAGCTGCGATTGCAGCGATGCGCGGTCGTGCGGACGGACGTGTTTTGCCCTCACTGTCAGCTCGGATTCAGGATGAATCGCCGGCGGTGCGCGCCGCCGTGCTGTCGACCTTGGGATCGCTGTCCGATCCGCGGGCGCTGCCGCTGCTCGCACGCGCTGCCGAAAGCGAACGCGACGAGGTCGAACTTGCGGCCGTTCGTGCGCTCGGCGAGCTGGGAGCGAACCTCGATTCGAGCTCGCCGCAGTTGCTGTCCGTATTGCGCAAGAAACTCCAAGCCGAGCCGCGCATCGCAAAAGCTGCGATCGCTGGGATTGGGCGGCTTCAAACGCCTGCCGCAGTCACACTTCTGGTCGAGACGCTTTCGAATCCGGAGCTAGCGCTGGCCGCGCAGAGTGCGCTGGCCGAACGCGTGCGACGTGGTGCCGGAACGAAAGCCGCAGCCGACGAGCAGGCGCAGCTGTCAGCGGCGCTCGCGCAAGCAGTGTCGAAGGCGCAGCGCGCGGAACAAGTGAACTTGATCGCGGATCTGGTCGAGTCGCTGTCCGACGTGATGCCGACGGCGAGCCTACAGTCCGCGCTCGTGCCTGCGCTCGAGCGAGGCCAAGGCGATCCGGCGCGGCTCAGTCGAGCGCTCGCAGCGACCGCATCACCGGATGCACTACTGCCGCTGCTCGAGCGGCTGAGCCAGCTCGGTGTTCCAGCGGCGAGCGCACCACCGGCGCAAGCGGCTGCTCCGCAAGCGCCGCGCGAGCGAACCGAGGCGACGCCAACAGCCGCCAGCCGACCCGGCGACGAGCCGACACCCCAACTCGACCTCCTGCTCGACTCACTCCTCCAGTATGCAGCCGCCGCCGCGAGCGATGGCCGCGCGGCAGACCCGCTGCTCGCGCAACTGGAAGCGGCACCGAAGCCGGTGACTCGCGTAAAGCTGATTCGACTGCTGGGATGGGCCGCAGCGCAGCGCGCGCTGCCCGCGCTGTCGAGCGAGCTCACCAACCCAGCGCTCGATGTTCAGCTCGCCGCGATCGACGCGATCGGGCGTATCGGTTCGCCTGACAGCTTGCCAGCGATCACACCGCTCTTGCGGGGATCGCGCATCGAGGTTCGGCTCGCTGCGGCGCGGGCGTGGGCGCAACTCGCGCGCGAGGCAGAAGTTGTCGAGCTGCTCCAAGAGCTCGACGGTCGCGGCGCAGCCGACCGCATCGCACTTCTCACTGCGGCCGGCCTGTCGCTCGGGCGTTTGCGCAACGCGCGGGCGCTCTCGGAGCCCGCGAGCAAAGCGGCACTCAAGACCCTCGGGAACTTCGTCGCGAGCACGGACCTCGAAGTCTCGGCCCATGCCCTCGATGCGCTTCGCCGCTTCGGCCACGAGGATGCCGCTCGCGTGATCGCACGCGAGTTGTTGTCCCCGAAACTCTCGCGCCGCGCAGCTGCGACGTTCGCGCTGGCAGACTTTCCCGGCGACGAGACGCGCCGACTGCTCCGCTTCGTCCTCCAGCGCAGCGCGCCGCGGTCGAGCATCGCCGCGTTGCTCGCGCTCGGCGAAGTAGGCGATCATCGCGACATCGCCGCGATCGTTCGCGTGGCGCGATTTGGCCATTGGCCGCTGCCCGCCGCGGCGACGTTCGCGTTGCGCCGAATCGCCGAAAAACCGGAGGTCAAGAAGCGCACGCTCGAGCGATCGTTGTGCGAGCTCACGGTCCTTCGGGATCCGTACGCGCGAGCGAACGTCGCATCGGCGCTCGCAGCTCTCGGCGGCAGCGGCTGCCCCGACTTCGATCTGCAAAAGTGGTACGCCGCCTCCGAGCCATCCGTCGTACGCGCTGCGACTGCGCGCTTTCTACGTATGCGCGCCGAGCAAACGGTCGCGAACGACGGCGCACTCCTTCAAACGCTTGCACTTTGCTCGAGCGATCCAGATCCACTCGTACGCGCTGCCTGCGCCCCGACCGCAGCCAGCCCGGCGCCGGCGCAATCCATCGACGTGGTCGCGTTCGACAGCGACGGGCAATCGCCGCTGCGGCAAAAGCTGGTCGCATTGCGCTTCTCGGATACGAGCACGTTCGTCGGCTACACCGACGCAAACGCCCGGGTCCTGTGGTCGAACGCTGCGGGCGGCCCGCTCACGCTCGAAAACCCGGGCGAGTGACCGTTACTTGCTGGCGGTCTTCTGCGGCGCCAACTCCGGCAACGGGCCGGTTTCCGGCGTCGCTGCACGCTCCTGGCGCAAGAACAACGCCAGCATCGTGATGTCGTGCGGGCTCAGATCTTCGGCGAACGCAGTCATCTTGTTGAGCTCACCGTAGATCGACTCCGGCTTCGAGATCTGCTTCTCGAGCCACTCCCGCGACGCGTATCCCGTCATGTCCGGACCGTCGAACGTGTCTGCGCCTTCGCCTTTGAAGAGGTGGCAGTCCATGCACGACTCCTTGAACACTTCGCCGCCCTTAGCTGCAAGCGCCGCGTTCACCGGTGGATCGGTCGGCTCTTGCCCTTGCGCGAACAACCACTCGGTCACCGCTTGCAGCTTCTCGTCGCCGAGCTTTTCCATCGACTTCATGTCGTCGATCTCGGTGCGACCGAAGTAGCGCGCATCCTGTGGGTCGTGGAGCATTCCGAGGATCCACGCGCGCGACGCAAACCCGGTGTGGACCGGCGCGTCGTATTCGCCCTTGCCTCGAAGGACGTGGCACTTCGTGCAGTGCTGCGCGTACAAATCGGCGCCGCGCGTGAGCGGATCGTTGCGCAACATCTCGAGGGGCCCGCCGGGTGGAATGCCGTTCCGAGCGAGTGCGATCGACCGCTCCGCTCGCACGTGTGCTTCCGCGGCCGCGTGCTGAAACTTCTCGTCGTGCGCGTCATCACGCTTCGACTGCACCGTGAGCAGCACGATTCCGACACCACCGAGCAAGATCGGCGCAAGCCACTGCCAGCGCAGCGAGATCCTCGTGGTCTCGCCCTTGTCCAGAAACGGCAGCGCGAACAGGAACAACCCCGCCAGGCCAGGCAGGATGATCGTTCCGACCAGCTCGAGCGAGCCCGGCAAGTACTTCAATAGCTGGAACAGGAACAGGAAGTACCACTCGGGCCGCGGCGGATAGTCGATCGACGGGTCCGAAGGTGCATCCAAGTGAGCGCCACGTGTCCAAGCCGTGATCACCGCGATCACCAGCAACACGACGACCGCAAACATCACGTCGAGCGCGAGCTGCGCCGGGAAGAATTTGTCTTTCTTCGTCAGGTCTGCATCTGCCGGGGGAGTCGCGCCGTGCTTACGGAATAGCGCGATGTGCATGGTGACCAGCAACACGAGCGTCGCAGGCAATACTCCGACATGCAGAACGTAGAACCGAGTCAACGTGGTCTGGCCGTAGTCGGCCCCGCCGACGATCAGCGTCTGAATCGAGGGCCCGAGCAGCGGTACCGTGCCGGCGATGTTCGTCGCGACCTTGGTCGCCCAATAGCCCTTCTGATCCCACGGCAAAAGATAGCCCGTGAGCGCGAGCCCTTGGACCACGCCGAGCAGTGCAAGCCCGAACCACCACGTGACCTCGCGCGGCCGCTTGTACGCGCCGTACAGCGCGACCTGGAGCAAATGCATGCCGAGGACGATCACCATCGCCTGCGCGCCGTACGCGTGCAGACCGCGCACGAACCAACCGCCCGCGACTTCGTGCTGCACGTAAAACACGCTGGACCACGCGCTGCCCACGGCAGGTGTGTACGTCGCCATCAACATCAGGCCGGTCACGACCTGACACGTGAACAACACCGCGAGCCCGCTACCAAACACGTAAACTACCCGCGCGCCACCCGGGATGTCTTCATCGAGTGCGTGCGCAACGAGTGCTTTGTAGCCAGTCCGTTCGTCGAGCCAATCCGAGATGGACGAAAACATCCAATCCTGCCTTTCGAGCGGCGGCGCTCAGCCGAGCTCGATTTTCTCTTTGATCTGTGCGCGGAAGCGAATGAACTTCACTTCTACGTGGCCGTCCTGCACGCGCGTCTCGAGCGAGTCCATCCCGCGCGGAGCAGGTCCGCCTTGGACATCGCCATCGAGCGTGAACGCGCTGTCGTGACACGGACAGCCGAAACTCTTCTTGGCTTCATCGAAGCCGACCTTGCACCCGAGGTGCGGGCACTCCGCGTTCCAGGCCGCGACCTTGTCGTCGCCCACGACACGCAGCCAGACGGTGCCGAGTCGCACCGCGGACGCCTTGGTCCATGCGTCGACTTGCTCGCCGACGACCGGCGCCGTCACCGGGTGATCCTTGCTCAGATTCGCGAGCTCTGCGACGCGAATCCAGCGACCCTTCGTCCCACCCGATCGAAGCACAGGATCGAGTATGTAGGCCGCACCAGGAACCAGCAGGATCGCACCGATCACGGCACTACCCGCCGCCGTCAATAAGGTTAGGAACCCTCGACGAGACTTAGACGTGTCCAACTCCATGTGGCAACCTCGACTGCAACTACGCAGCGCATACGAGCTTACTGCCGGCCATTCACCGGGTCTGCCTATTGCCCATTCCGTTGTCCCTATTCGTAACCGAATGGGCCGCCGGCTCGACGGCCAGACACATGATCACTTTTCGACGAGAATGGCAAGCCCGTGCGTTGCCTTTGCTTGACAGCCAAAAGCTCGCGACCGTCTGCGAACATCCAGCGTGCACACAAGTGTGCGAACGTGTTTCACGTTCCCACGCGATGCGTGGTATCTCGGCTTCTCGTCGTCGTACGAATCGATTCGAGTGCACTTCGTTTACAGCGCTCGGGTGCGCCCGCAATCCTCTCTCCTATAACTGGTATCGCGCAGCCTTCGTCCAAGACCAGAATTCTCGCTGCGGTCTTTTGTCGCAGCGAAAGCGTTGCGAAAAGCCTCGCCCTCGGCTTGTTGCTGCTGCTGGGGGCGACCGACCTCACCGGCTGCGCGGCCACGATTCCGCCCGGTCGTTATGGGGTGAATGACTTCGACATCGAGGGCAACGATCGGGTCGACGAAGCCGCGATCAAAGCCTGCCTCGCGACGCACGAGCGCGAGCGCGCAGGCTTCACGTTGGGTCCTTCGGAAGATCCGGAGTGCGGCGTACCGCCCTTCGACGAGACACGAATTCCGCTGAAGCTCTGGGCGTGGCCATGGACCGATTGGCCGCTCTACGACGAGGCGGTGTTCACGCGCGACATCGATCGCATCGAGCGCTTCTACCGCGCGCGCGGCTTCTACCAAGCGCGAGTCGCGGACGTGCAGCAGGAGAAACACGACGACGATCGGGAGATCGAGCTGCACGTGACGGTCGAAGAGCACGAACCCGTGCTCGTGCAATCGATCGACCTCGAAGGGGTGAAAGATCTCGAGCCGGATACGCGCCGGCGCGTCGAACGCGCGCAACGACTCGAGATCGACAAACCGTTCGACGAGGCGCTCTACGATCAATCGAAGCAGGCGATCCGCGCCGCGCTGCGCGAGTCTTCATACGCCGAAGCCGAGGTCGACGGGTCGGTCGTGCTCGACCCGAACGCGAGGTTCGGGCGGGTGCAATATCGCGTGAAGCCCGGCCAACGTTATCGGTTCGGCAAGGTGCAGATCAGCGGCCAAGAAGACTTGAGCCCGACGCCGATTTGGGGTGCTGCCAGCGTCGAAGAAAACACGCCGTTTCGACCGAGCGTTCTCGACGACGCCAAGCGAGCAATCTATGAGCTCGGACCGTTCGCGTCCGTCGACGTCGTCGAGGTGCCGCGCAAAAACGAACCGGTGATCGACATTCTGATCAAGGTCGTGCCCGGTCGCCGCTTTCGCTTCGGCATCGGCGCGGGCCTGCAGGTCGGTAACGATGTCACGTATTTCACGAGCTACGTGAGCAGCGACGTGAACTACTGGGACTTGCACCTCCTCGGAAAGATCGAGCACCGCGACTTTCTCGGAGGCATGCGCCGGCTGAGCATCGAAGACCGCCCGCGGTTGATCTTCGTCGAGCCGTTTCCGCGCACGCCCAAACCTCAGCTCGGTAACTTGCTGCTGATCGAGTTTCGTCAGCCCGCGTTCGCCGAGTCGCGCACGTCTTTGGTGCTGACCGGCCGCTGGGACCTCGGTCCAGACCCCTACGGCGGTGGATTCTTTCGTTCGGATCTCGTGGCGGGCATCGGGCCGGAACGCTCGTTTTTCCGCGGCAAGATCAGCTGGTCGACGACGCTGAACTTGAACCTGTTCATCCCACACGGCGCGGACGCAAACGAGCCCTACCCCGCGTACTACGCGACCTACATTCAACACGCCATCACACTCGACCTGCGCAACGATCCTCGCTCCCCGCGTCGCGGCGCGTATTTTGGTTTGAACGTGCAGCACGCGGGCTACTTCTTGCCGAGCGATTGGGACTACGTGCGCGTGGTTCCCGAAGCGCGCGGGTACATTCCGCTTCCGCTCGGCATGGTGCTCGCGGGTCGACTGCGCATCGGCGTCATGGAGATCACGAGCAGCGCGATTCGCGTACCGGCCGTCGATCAGTACGGCTACCGCGAACGACTTCGAGAGCTGGGCCCACTCCGCAATCGCCTCCGCGAAGGTGGCAGTAACAGCGTGCGTGGCTACAACTCGAATACCGTCGGAGACGTCACACAGGTCGCGAACCGGTTGGACAGTGGTGGCACGCGTTCGTGGGAGACGTCGCTCGAGCTTCGCATTCCGGTCACGGCGAGCATCGGTGCCGTGTTGTTCATCGACGCCGGCGACGTGAGCCGTGAAAAGAGGTTTCGCCTCAACCAGCCGCAAATGACGCTCGGCTTCGGCTTGCGCTACAAGACCATCGTGGGTCCGATTCGCTTCGACGTCGGTTTTGCGCCGCCTGGGCTGCAGTCGATCGGCCGCGACGAACGGCAACGCACCGGCTTCAACACTGCCGGCGACGAGGTTCCGTTCCCCGAGTCGCACTTCTTCGGCGCGCCCGGCGCGTGGCATTTCACGATCGGCGAGGCATTTTGATGCGCTGGCCGATGCGCGTCGTGATCGTGCTCGGCTGGATCCTGGCAGGCGTCGTATTGCTGCTCGCGAGCGCGGTCTATCACGCGCAATTGCCGCTCGCGCGCCGGATCGTTCGCGACACCGTCAACAAGTTCGTCACGGGGGAGATCTCCGGCGAGCTGGCGATCGGACGGCTCGATCAGGTCTCGCTCGATCACGTCGTCGCGCGTTGGGTCTCGCTCTACGATCCGAACGGCCGGCGGGTGATCGTCGCAGATCGGATCGACCTGTATCCGGACTTCGCCGCGCTGCGCGGCAACACTTTGCGCTTCAAGGTCTCGCGGCTGACGCACGGCACGGTGCGCATGATCGACGACGGCGAAAGCTCACCGACATGGATCGCCGCGCTGAATCCGCGCGTCAAAGGTGGCCCGCCGTCGCTCAATCCGCTGCACGCGTTGCTCGATCACATCGAGCTCGAGGACGTGACCATCTACGGCGACTTCCTCGGGCTCGAAAACTTTCGCGTGGAAGGTGTGCAAGCGCGCGGCAAGCTCGACATCCTGCGCGAAGCGCGCGTGCGGATCGACGGCGGCAAAGGGACGTTCGTGCAGCCGTTCCCGTTTCCCGGGATCGTCGACGACGTTCGCGGCTCGATCGACACCGATCCCACGCGTGGGATCGATCTCACGGTTGCAGCTCGTCGCGAGCACGGGTCGGCGGCGCCGCAGCCGAACCGCACCGACCCCGGCGACGAGCGCGTGAACGCACATGTGACGTATAAGAGCGCTGCGGCCAGTGTCCCGCAGGAGCTGCGCATCAGCGTCGAGACGGATGAGGTCACACCGGACTCGCTGCGCGGACTCGGATACACGTGGATCGGTCCGATCGATGCGCCGCTTCGCGGGCACGTCGAGCTGTTCGGGCCGGCGGCGGAGCTCGCGATCGAAGCCGACGTCGAATCCGCGGCAGGCAATGTGCGCGCTTCAGGCACGATCTCCGAAGCGCAAGGCGTGTCCGTGCACGTGCTGAGCAATCGGCTCGACCTGCCCAGCCTGATCTCGAACGCGCCCGAGCTCACCGTCGGCGGGACGTTTCACGTGTTGGCGCCGCCCGGCGACGAGCCACCGCACGTACACGTGTCACTGACGCCCACGCGCTACAAGGGTTTCACCGTTCCAGCGTTCGAGGTCGATGGGCGGCTCCAAGACGACAAGGTGATCATCGAACGCGCGCGTTCGTCGCAGGGCGGACGGCTCTCGGTGAGCGGGTCGGTCGGTTACGACGGGAGCACCGACTTGCGCGTGGATGCAAACCTGCCGGCGGTGCATCGCGAACCGAACCTCGCGCACTACGTGGCGGATCTCGAAGCGCAGCTGCAAGCGGCAGTCCGAATCCGCCTCCCGGCGAACCGAAGCTCGATCAACCTGGATGGCCGAATCGATCTCATCGACGTGCGTTACGCGTCGATCCGCGCGAGCCGCGTGACGATCGAGGGTATCGCGAAGGGCGATCCGGAGCTGCCACAAGTGGACGTCGAAGTCCGCGGCGAGAACGTGCGCGTGCTCGACTACGTGGTCGGCGTTGCGAGCTTCTCGCTCAAAGGCGGTCCTCCGTCGTACCACGCGCAGGGCGAGTTCTCGCCGAGTCCCGGGCAAAAGACGTTCTATTTCGACGCGAACATCGAAGCGAGTCGCAAGAAGTTCGTGATTCACGCCGATCCGATCGAGTTCGTGGTCGGCGACAAGACGTTTCGGGGCGCGGCGCGCGACCTCGCGATCGTCCTTGGACAGTCGATAACGCTCGGGTCGTTGCGGCTCGCAAGTGGTGCAGAACGTCTCGAAGCGAGCGGTACGTTGCGCGAGCACGGCGAGGACAACTTGCGCGCGGACCTGCAGCACTTCGACCTCGCTGCGTTGCATGCGCTGCTCGGCGATCAGTTTCCACTCACGCAGGGCAACGTCGACGCGACGGTCGAGTTGCGCGGCGATGTCGCGCGGCCCGAGTTGTTATTGCAGGGCGCGATGCGAGGCGGCCACGTGCTCGACGTGCAAAACGTCGATGCGATGTACTTCATCACGTACAAAGAGGGCGAGCTGGATATCGACATGCAGCTCGAAGTCGCCGGCCACGGTTCATTGCATTTGGCCGGTCAGGGCAACCTCGATCCGAAGATTGCGGATCCGATGGAGGCGCTCGAGACCGGTCACTACGAGATCGAGCTCGCGAGCACAGACTTCGACTTGCTCGTGATCCCGGCGGTGCGGAGCGTGCTTCATCAGTCTCGCGTCACGGGAACGGCGAAGTTCACTGGCGGCCTCGATGCGCCGAACCTGCAGGGCAGCGCATCGATCGCGGGCTTTTGTTTGATGAACATGCAGCCGGTCGATGTCGGCGGCGAGTTCGACTACGACGGCGCGCGTGCGACCACGAGCTTCGAGGTCGCCGATACGGCTGGGAAGCTCGCAGACATTGCCGGGCATGCACGAGTCGCTTGGGAAAAGCTGCGCGAAGATCCACGCGCTGCGCTTCGGGACGTGTTGGGCGGAAGCTGGGAGGTCACTGGGAACAGTGAGCCGCGTGGAATCGAGCAGCTTCCGTTCGAGATTCCCGCGAGCGCGGGGCTGCCTTTTGCGCTCGGGACTCGCTTCCAGCTCGGCCACGAGCCGGGCACGAGTCGCGGCAGCATTCAGTTCGGCGCGCGCGGCCTCGATCAATTCAAAGACGAGGAGTGCAAGCTGAGCTCGACGACGCAGTCGAGCGCCGAGCTGAAGATCCAAGGCGAAAGCCTCACCGGCACGTTTCAGATGATGCTCGACGGCAAACGTGTACTGGACGGCGAAGGTCGGTTGCAGATGGAGCTCGAGCCATGGCTCCAGGGGAAGAAGCCGTTTCGGTTCGTTCGCGCGGATGCGACTGCGCACGCGAACTTCGACGACATCGAACGCGTACCGGTATTGTGCCGGCACGGGCACGGCGACTTGCATGCGGACGTGCGGCTCGATTCGCTGTTCACGCCGGAGCAGCACGCGCAAGTCGATCTGATCGGCTCGCTCAATCCGCACGTGCGCGTGCTGGAAGGGCGACAGCGGCGCGTGGTCGAGAGTTGTCGGGACGACCCAGCGCGCGTGTGGATGCAGGCCAAGGTCGACGGGAAGCAGTTGAATGCGCAAGCCTGGCTGGAAGGCTGTTACGGCGGCCATAGCGACCTCGTCGCGAGTGTGCCGCTCACCTGGAACGCGGCGTCGATGGGGTTGCCCACGATCGACGGCGATCGTGACACGCGCGTCGAAGTCGACTTCGGCGAAACACAGCTGCGCCCGCTGCTCGATCGCTTGCCGGGTGTGCTCGGCTTCGGGGCGACTGCAACGGGACGCCTCGTCGCGCAAGGCAACAAGAAGCGCGTCAGTTACACCGGCCAGGTGGGGATCACCGACGGCAAGTTGTACATGCTCGCGACCGGTCAAGAGCTGAGCAACATCGAAGCGACCCTCGTCGGCAATGGCAACTGGGTGAAAGTCGATGGGTTGCGGGCGCAAACCGGAGACGGAAGTCTCCAAGCTTCGGGTGGCATCGGTTTCGAGCGTTGGAAGCCGGCGCGCGTGCAGCTCGGTCTCGTACTCAAGACGTTGCCGGTGCAGCGCGAAGGGCTCGAGCTCGCGTCGCTGAACGGAAGCGCGGCGTTGTCGACCGAGATCGGGCCCGAGGTTGCACAGACGGCGATCAAGATTCACTCGCTCGACGTCAGGATGCCGAGCACCAGCAGCCGTTCGCTGCAGAGCTTGGAGCCGCATCCGGATGTGATGGTGACGACCGACAAGCCGAAGCAGGCCGCGGAAAAGCCCTACACCTTCGAGTTTTACATCGATGGTCAGCGCGGCGTGACCGCGCGCCGCAACGACTTCGACGTCCAGCTCGCGCTGGAGATGGCGCTTCACTACGCCGATCCGGAGCTGCGCGTGGGCGGCTACGTCGAGTTCCGCCGCGGGACGTTCGAAGTGTTCGGCAAATCGTTCGAGGTCAATCGCGGCAGTCTGCAGTTCGACGGTGGACCGGAGCTGAACCCGGAAGTGAACCTCATCGCGACGCAAAAACCGGAAGCGGGTGAGAACGTCACCGACCGCGTCGTCGCACGCGTGAGCGGGACGCTCGCCAACCCCATCGTCGAGTTTTATTCGGAGACTTGCCCGGGCGAAGGCGCGGTCGTGTTGCTCGTCTCGGGGCGGTGTCCGAGTGAAGCGGACACGGCGATGCAAGACACGACCGGTACGCAAAATGCGTTTGCGGCCGGCATCGTCGGCGGCATTCTCACGCTCGGTGCGCGCAGTCAGCTCGGCGGTTTGATTCCTCGCATCTCGGTCGAGAGCACAGGGCAAGGCGCACAGACGCGGTTCAAGGCGGGCTTCGAAGCCGTACCGAAGTTCATGCGGCCACTCGTTCAGCGCGTGTATGTGCAGGGCGCGTTGTCGACGCGCGATGACACCGCGGCAGAGGGCTCGGGCAACACGAATTCGGCTACGCCCGATTTTCTGATCGAGCTCTACTTCCCGCACAACATCGTGGGGACGGGCCGCGTCGCTCCAACTTCGCGCAGCTGGGGTTTGGATGTGACGTGGGAGCCGTGATCGTTGCGCCGGCGCTTCAGCCGTCGATGCCGAAGGTCACGATGAATTGTGTCCCTTCGTGCTGAGCCACGCGGAGGTGGCCGTCGATCTGCTCGACCAACGCGCAGACGACTTGCATGCCGACGGAGGAACACGCCTCGGCCGAAAACCCGGCCGGCAGGCCTGAACCGTTGTCGGCGACGACAACTTCCATCTTCGAGTCCGGCGTGAGCGACACCTGCACGCGAACCAGGCCGCGGCTGCGTCCCGGCGGAAACGCGTGGCGCACGGCGTTGCTGATCAGCTCGTTCAAGATCAGCCCGCACGGGATCGCTTTGTCGACCGGTAGCTGCAAGTCGCCGATCTCGAGCTCCAAGCCGATGTCGCGAACCGAGGCGTTGAGGGCGTGAAAAACGCCGGATGCGAGGGAACGCACGTAGTTCGTGATCGGCACGCGTGCGTAGTCGCGCGCGCTGTAGATCGCCTCGTGCACGATCGCAACCGCGTGGATGCGGCCTTGGCATTCTTCGAGGGCGTTGCGCGCGTTCCCGTCGGCGACGATCGCGAGCTGCAGATTGATCAGACTCGACACGAGCTGAAGGTTGTTTTTGACGCGGTGATGGACTTCTTGAAGCAGGACATCCTTCTCGCGCAGTGACGCTTCGATCTGCGTTTGCAACGCCTTTTGCGCTTGGTCGTGTTCCTCGAGCTCGAGGTTGCGGCGACGGAGCTCGAGCTGGGCACTGACTTGAGACGCGAGGACCCCGAGAAGCGTGCGTTGCTCCGGTGTTAGCTCTCGCGGCTCATGATCGATTGCGCACAGCGTGCCGAGGACAAAACCATCGGGCGAGCGAATCGGCGCGCCAGCGTAGAACACGACGCGAGGATCGCCTGTGACGAGTGGGTTGTCGGAGAATCGCCGATCGGACCGAGCGTCACGCACCTCCAGCTCTGTTTCGTAGGTGACGACGTGGCTGCAAAATGAGCTGTCACGCGGAGACTCGGTCGCGCCGAGTCCGTGCGCGGATTTGAACCATTGCCGATCCCGATCGATGAGGGACACCAGAACGATCGGCACTTGAAGGATGTGTGCGGCGAGCGCAGTCAGCCCGTCGAACGCCTTTTCGGGAGGCGTATCGAGGATTCGGTAGGACGCGAGTGCATCGAGCCGTTCGGCTTCTTTCGCAGGCACCCCAGACGTTTCCATCGCGCGCAGTACCTCCGCGTGTTGCGAGCAGCTCGCTCGGCGAGTCTACACGCGGCGCTTCAGTGCGAGAACCGAGGCCGGTGACACACCGGATTGCGCGGGCAGGATCGTACCGTTTGGAAGTGTCAGCGCCCAAAGCGGCTACCTGGATCAGCGCTATTTCAGGCAATTTCTGCCCTCATGTGTGGCCGCTACATACCGATCAGCGCACCGCCCCGGGCTGCGACATGAACGTGTCGCGGACCAGGTTCGCAAACGCGCGGTTCAGAAGCGACAGCGCGACCACGCTGGTGAGCGCCATCGCGATGGCGTGTCCGTAGCCGTAATATTCTGGACTGAACCGCTGCGTGAGCCAGCTGAGACCGGCGTTGGATGTGCAGAGCAACAGGCCGACCGCGAGGGCGATGCGGCGGCGATCGAGGTAGAACAACAGACTGAGCACTGCCGACAGCAGCATTTGTAGGCTGAGCGCGAACGCGGTGACGGAGAACAGCGGTACGTGCAGATCCGCCGAAGTTCGATCCAGATCGAGCCAGCGAAGATAAACCGGGGCGAGCGCGAGACTGACGAGCCACGTGGCGGCCAACGTGCGAAGCAAGACGGCGATGCCGCTACGAGCTGCATCGGTCCAGAGCTGGGCGAGCGTTTCGAGCTGCTGAAGCGTTGCGCCTGCCAGCACGGCATCAGAAAATGCGCGTTGCCGTTCGGATAACTCAGTCTCCACGTGGACGAGAAACACCGCCGTGCCTGGCACGAGACAAGCGGACGCTGCGAAGCTCGGCAAGTCGTAGATGCTCGAGGCACGGAGCGGCCCGAGGACGGTTCGGCTGGTCGTGGGGTCGAGCCAAAACACGACCTCGTCGGCCCAGCAACCTAGATTGAACGCGAGGCCCGTGACGGCGAGCTCCAGATACATCGCGCGCGGCTCCAAGAAGCCGAAGGCGACCGGATCACACTGCGGGTCGCGAGATAGGCAACGCTGGATGACAGAGAGCCCGGCGAACACCAGCGTCGATTGCCCGAGCACGAACGCAGCGAGCAGCTCGGCGAGCCCGCGATGCGAAGCGAGACTGCACGCTGCGACCGTGACTGCATAGCCGGCGGCGAAGCACCCGAGAACCGCTCGGTGTCGTCGGAGGCTTCCGAGCACGACGATGATCAGCCACGCATCGCAGGCGCTGACGAACGCCGCTGCCAGCAAGGCTCGAACGAGAAGCGTCTGGTCGTGAAACGCCGCCAGCAAACACGCAGCCAGGAGCGCACTCGCGCCGCTTACGAACGCCATTGCGCCGAGAACGTTGGGCAGGATGCGTTCTCGCTCGCGCAGATACTCGCGGTCCGCGATGAAGCGGGTGAGCACGAGTTGGAGCGGCGATGTCCACACGAGGGACGCAGCGAGAATCCAAGTCACGGAAACTTGAAACCGTTCGACCACTGCGCTGTCTGCACCGCGCGAATCGGTAGAGCGACTCACGATGAGCAGCCCGACACTTGCGACGAGCCATGGCCCGGTGCCCACGACGCCGGCGGCGCCGAGACTGCGGGCGCGCGCGAGATACCCCCCGGCGAGCCCGCTCGCGCGAAGGCTAAACCCGATGCCTGCCACGGTGCCTCGTCATGGTTTATCGAGCGCCGCTCGGTAACAGTCGCGATAGGCATCGACCATCGACTGCTGCTCGTAGCAGCGACGCACGCGCCGCAAGCCCGAGACCTGACAGGCTTGCCACTCGTCAGCACTGGACAACAACTCGATCGCGGCCCGTGCGAGTGCATCGCTGTCTGCAAACGGCGCGATGCGACCCGCGCAGCCCAGCGCCTGGTCGTCCGGATCGCGACCCTCGATGAGCTCGCGACAACCTCCCACGTCGGTTGCGACGCACGGCACGCCCGCTGCGAATGCTTCCAAGAGCACGAGCGGTTGCCCTTCGCTGACCGAGGTGAGCATGACGACCCCGAGTTTGGGCAGGACCTCCGCCGTCCGCTGATGGCCGAGAAACTTCACACTCGCGTTCAACCGCAGTGCACCCACCAGCGCGACACATTCACGCGCGTACGCAGGCTCTTCATCGGCACCACCGATCACCCAGCCTTGTGCGCTCGGAATTTCCGCGACGACCGCGCCCATCGCGCGGATGAATGTCTTCACGTCTTTGATCGGCACGACGCGACCGATCAACCCGACCACGAGTGGTAGCTCCGCAGGCCTCGCGAGAAGCGCGCTTTCGAATGCGGCCACGTCGATGCCGTTCGATACGATGCGGACGCGTTCGGCGGGCGCGCCATCCGCGATTTGCCGCTGTCGGTTGCCTTCCGACAGCGCGACGATCGGATCCGCCGAGCGGTATGCGATCCGCCCGAGCGACTCGAAGTACCGAATCCAAAGCTCGCGCAGCTCCGCGCGAGGTTCACCGAGGCCAGGCTCGAATTCACCTCGTGTTGGCTCGAACCATTCGGTTTGGTTCAAGTCGATCCGGCGTTCTTTCGTGTAGATGCCGTGCTCGGAGAGAATGAACGGTCGCTCGCGCCGGCTTTGGAGAACCGCGCCGAGAAACCCCGCATAGCCAGTGGAGATGCTGTGATAGACGCGAGCCGGAGGAACCTGGTCCGCGATTCGCGCGAGCTGAAACAGCGGTGCATGCATGAGCCGCAGCGTCCAAAAGTAGTCGAGAAAGGAAGACTCGCGCGCACGAGTGACGTACGCGTTGCAGAGGATCTCCCAAGCGCCCGAGCTGTAGAGAAACTGAGCGAGCCTGAGCCCGCGGTCACGCCCGAGCTCGCGCAGTACCTCATCCAGCGCGCCGCTGCTCGGGGGCGCCTGCGGAGGTTTCTGCGGATCGGCCGGCGCCTGTGCCGCACGTGCGAGGGACTCGAGCTCGGCGTGGAGCGCGCAGACCTCTCTCACGCGCCGACCGGACAAGCGCGTGCGGTGCGGTGGGCACTCGCGCAGCGCGTCTTCCAGGTAATGCGCCTCGAGATGAACGACATTCGGTGGCAACGCGTACTGCGGCTCGCCGTAGTCCATGCGCCGCCCGCCGAGAAACACGAGTGCGAACGTGAGCTCGTGCAGGCTGCGGACCAACTGATGCAACCACGCCGATACGCCGCCACGTACGTATGGATACGTGCCTTCCAACAACAAACAGATATCTGCAGCTTGCATCACGCCCTGCTCCGACGCCCACGTTCGCTCTCATGAATGTCTCGGCCGACGATTCGAGGAGTTGCGTTCTGTGTGCAGCCAAAATGCAGCAACGCGACGAAGCCTGGGCCGCCACAACTGCCGCTCCGCACGTCGCAACCACTGCGGAATCTGTTCGAAGCGACGCAGCAAGAACGCTGCTTCGGCATAGAGCGGTGCGCGAGCGTCGCGTGCAACGCCGGCGTGCTCCGCGTGTTGGAGCCAGCGCCAGGCGTTCAGCCCGTCGGCTTGGCGAAGATGCGCGCGGGCGAGGAGCATGCAGAGCTCACCATCTGTGTGAAGTTTAACCGCCTCTTCCGCGAATCGACATGAACGAGCGAGAGCGTCGCGAGCGAGCTCGCCGTGAGTCAGCTCGCCTTCGACGAGGGCCCAATGCGAGTGAGCAAGCCGACGGAGCAGCTGCCTGCGGCGTCCCGACTCCAGGGAGCCGCTGTCGAGCTCAGCTTCGAGTGTTGCGATGGACACTCGAAGTCGGGTCTCGCGCCGGTCCAGCAGGGCGTGAGCAAGCAGCCGAACTTCTTTCAGGTGCTGCTTGCTCAACGCGCGAAGCCCAGGAACAGCGACCGCAGACGGCATCGAGCGTTGAGCAAGCAGCACCTGAACGCGTTGGCCGGTAGAACGTGATAGCGCGAGTAAGCGAGCGGCGTGCTCAGACGCCGCAAGCGACGAGTCGCTCCAGTCCGGCCGTGAGATCTGGAACACCGCAAGTGAGCGAAGTCGGCGAGCTCTAGCCAGCTGCGTAAGCACGACAGCCAAGCCGAGCACACCGGCGCCGGGCAAGCTGGCAGCGAGAACGAAAGCAAATCCGGCGAGGCGCCAGCGCGAGCGAGCACTGCAGCTGAGAGCAGCTCCGGCGACGGCACCGGCAAGAAGGCTGGAAGCGGTGTGCCAAACGATTGCGCCCCGCCCGGCCCCGCGAAGCACGCAATCGACTGCGCCAACTTCAGCTGCGAGGGAGCTGACGAAGAGCACTGACCACGCAAGCCGAAGCACAACCAGCTCGCGGCCGACAGCGCCTGCCGGTTCAGCGCAGTGCATGGGGTCACCGCCTCGTGATCAGCGCTCGCTCGAACGAGCACTCCGCTTCCGCTGCTGGCAGCGGCTTCAACTGAACATTCCCCACCTGGCTCTCGGCCTCGGCCCTGCCGCCCGTTTGCGATTGACTGCGGCGCCGCTCTCCGCGTCGCCAGCCGTCAACGCTGCTACCCACACACTCCATCGCTGCGGATCGATCTGACTCGTTACTCCGCTCACCAACACGAAAGCCCCACTCAACGCCGCCGGATGGAATGCTGCGAATGGCAGCTGCGTCAACGCCACGATACCCAACACACGTGCATCCGCCGCCATCAGCGGCAGCGCCGCCAACACGTCAGCCTGTCCCGCAACCGAAACCTGCTCGCCATCCACGACTGACACGAGCCGCCTCGTTCGCAAAGCACGCAGCACTAGCGGACTACTCGCCACCGCGCACCACTCACCACCCTCCCCCGCACTCGCACTCGACTCTGGCGCACGACCCAGCGCTGCAACCGGCGCGTCCACCAACACCCCGCTTCCGTCCAACGCAAACACCGCCCCGCCCTGCAACTCCGCCTGCTGCGCCAACAGATCCAACAGCGCTCGACCCAACTCCGACACGCTCGTCAGCTCGGACAACCGCTCCACCGCCGCAGCCACCGAGGCATCCAGACTGTGCGGCGCCCCGGCCAACCGCTCGAGCAACCGCTCATGTGACAACTGCAAGACGTGACGCGACGCTTTCTCCCTCGCCATCCCTTGCTCCAGTTGCACCACACGCCGCCTCAGCCGTTCACACTTTTCCCAATGCGCGTCTCGCGCTCGACCTGCAACTGCAGCGATCGCACAACTCGCGACCCCGAACGCCGGCGCCGGCACGGCACCACCGACCGCAACCGCGTGAACCCACGCTCCTCCACACAGCAACACCGCACTCGCCAACGCGCACTCGAGCCCGTGCTGCATTCCGATCGCGAGCGGCACGAGCGCCAACCACGGAAACCAACCTCGAAGCACGAACGGATCTCCAGACCCAAACGCGATCCGCAACCCGGGAAGCGCGGCCGTCAGCAGTAACGTCTCCAACCAACGCAGCCGTGCCGCGGCCAGCGGCTGCAGGTCCCCCGCACGTAACGGACTATCGCGCATAAGCCACGCTATCCGGCAGCATCACCGTTTCTGCGAGCATCGGCCTCAAGCTCCGCCACCCGGTCTGCTGCCCCGCATACAGCTGAAGCATGGCTGCATCACCACTCAGGCGGCTCTGCGCCGGCAGAGTCAGTGGGACCTGCACTGCGTCACTGCTCGACACCGCCACGGTCAAGCGGCCCGCCTCGACGTACGCAGTCACTTCGGCCTGACTCGCGACCCAGTCCGCGCGATCCCGCAACTCCACACCGGCTTCCGCGAGTGTCAACGATACCAAGGGCACGTCCGCCGCGAACAGCCCGCGATAGTCCGCAAGCGCGCGTTCCAATACCGGATACAACAACCGATCCTCCGCGAGATTCGACTGATGGGCATAGTGCGGACGCGGATCGTTCGACAGTGCGTGCAGCAGCATCGCCCGAGCCTCCCGCGGGACGATCCACCCTTCGAAACCACGCTCGAGATCGAGCGGCGCCAAACACGTCGCCTGCACATTCTGCGAGCACAGACCACTCCCGCCACTCGCAACACTCGAGTGAATCCAGTTGAACTCATCGATCAGTTCTTCGCGGCGCCCGACGTTGAAGAACAAGTTCATCGGATACCGCGGCACCGTGCGCGCGCCAGCAGCTGGGCGCTGCTCCCGCTCACGTGACGCATCCGATGCGACCCAAGCGATCCCTTGGGCGCGCAGAGCCTCGAGGAGATTCGGATTGTCCGACGGCTCTTCCGGCGCTCGCCGCAGCCCCGAGTGTTCACCGGCAACGAGCTCACTCGGATCGAACGCCAGCCCGTGTGCCCGAGCAAATGCCTGATTTTTGCCGATCTCGTCGGTCGCAACTTGCAACGGCACCCACGATACGTTCCCGGCGAAGTCGCGCTGACACGGAAACCCCAACTGGGCTTGGTCGCGAACGCAGCCGAGGTACTCGTGCGTGTACGTGTGGTTGATCCAACGCGCCCCAGTAGCTGCCAGCAACGCATCGCCGACGGGATCTACCCCGTGGTCCTCGATCATCGAGTCGTACGCACCGCCGTTGAACACCAGCGAAAGCTCGAACCGGTGCTGCTTCTGCCACGCGTTCAAGGCCGCGACATCGCCGGTTGTCATCGAAATGTCAGGTGCCGTTAGTCCAACCGGACAATCATTCCCGCGCGTACAGTCAGATTCCGAGATCCAACGCGCATCCGACAACAACACGTCGTCTACATGCACTGTCAGATAGTTGCCTTCTGTCCCGAGGTGCACGCCGTACGTCAGCCAGCGCAAGATCCCCGGGAACAACGCCTGGGCGTGAAGCTGGACCGCGCTCATCGCACACGTGATCACGAGCTCCTCGCGGCCTGCGTCGTGAAACACCCCGATCAGCACACCACGGTTATCCGTCCCGGGAATCGGCATCTCGACGAGTGGACTGAGCCACCGCTCCGGCGACTGCGCGTCTGCCGCCAAGGGCTGCGCCAAGTACCCGTAGCTCTCCGGCACTTCCGGAGCGACGTCGTCGAACACAATCGCGCCTGCGAGGTACCCAAATGGGCCCGCAAGCGTCCCGGCGGTAAGGCGCGCTGTGAGGCCGTCCAGCGCGCCGCTGTATTCAGGCGCGTTCAGCTGCACCGCAGGCGACGGATACACGTAGGCATCGACGCGGCGCACTCCAAACTCACGCTGAAACCGCTCGAGGGCACCCGTCTCGGCCGCGCTCAGCTGCGGCGGTGCCGCGTTGGGCGCGACGACCGCCTGAAACCTAGCGCGGCGCACGGACCCCAAACTTTCACTCAAGAACGCCTCAGTAATCGCCGGGCGATCCACTCGCGCGAGATCGACCTCTGTAAACGGCACGCCCACCTCGCGCAGGCCGCTCTTCAGCAGATCGGTGCCCACGTCCCCCGCCGACAGCACGAGCACTCGCAGCTCGACGCGGCGCAGCGACGGCACCGCCGAGAGCGAAGCACCGGCGCCTGCCGCACCCACACAGTTCGCCGCGCACGCGCCGCCCTCGGCGGCATGCGCCTCGACTAAAGCGGGCACGTCGGGGCACGCGCCGACTAAACCTGCGACGGCCCCAGCCCCCAACCACGCCGCAACGAGCCCGCATCCCGCCGCTGTGCGCGGCGAACCGCCAAGAGCTGCTGAAAACCGCAACACGAAGTTCCGCATCTCGCTTTGCCTCTCCACTCGAGAGGACTCGGCAGGACGCCTACGCAGTTGCGGACTTCTCCGGACACATGCAACGCGGGTACCGACGGCCCCACGTCTTCGCGCCGCCGCAATGAGCTGCAAGCGCTGCGCGTATGCACGTCCTTGCCCCAGCACGCCTTTCCGCCCAAACTCGGTCCCCCCACCTACGTAGCGCGAGGCAGCTAGTCTTCGATGGCGCGAAAATTCTTCGGCACTGATGGCATCCGCGGCAAGGCCAACGAGGGGAGCATGACCCCCGAGGTCGCGTTTCGGCTCGGCGCCGCAGTCGTCTACACCGCCAAGCAGCGCGTGAAACACCCGCCGCGCGTAGTTGTTGGCAAAGACACGCGAATCTCAGGCTACTTGTTCGAGAACGCGCTCGCCGCCGGCATCTGTACGATGGGTGGTCGCGTGCTGCTCACAGGCCCGCTACCAACGCCCGCAGTCGCGCATCTGACGACTAGCATGCGTGCAGACGCGGGCATCGTCATAAGCGCCTCACACAACCCCTATCAAGACAACGGACTCAAGGTGTTCGGTCCAGATGGCTTCAAGCTTCCAGACGAGGAGGAAGAAGCGATCGAGCGCTTGATGCAGAGCGACGAGCTCGACCGCAAACGCCCGAGCGGGATGCACATCGGGCGCGCAGAGCGCATCGAAACCGCCTGGGGCCGGTATGTGCAGTTCATCAAAGGCACGTTCCCGTCCGACCTGACACTCGACGGGCTGCGCGTCGTCGTCGACGCGGCTCACGGCGCCGCGTATGTCACTGCACCGCATGTTTTCTCAGAGCTCGGAGCAACTGTTCATGCGATCGGTGTCAAACCGAATGGACGCAACATCAATCACGAGCGCGGCGCAATTCACCCGGATTATTGCGCAAAAGAGGTCAAGCGCACGCGCGCAAACATCGGAATCGCGCTCGATGGCGACGCCGATCGACTGATCGTCATCGACGAGCTCGGTCAAAGAGTGAACGGCGATGCGATCATGGCGCTGTGTGCAACCCGCATGCTGAAGCGCGGTGAGCTCAAAAAACGCACGCTCGTCACCACCGTAATGTCCAGCATCGGTCTCGATCACGCGCTCCGGCGCGAGAACGGGAAGCTCGTGCGCGTCGACGTCGGGGACCGCTACGTCGTCGAGGCCATGCGTAAAAAAGGCTATAACTTCGGCGGAGAACAGTCGGGGCACCTGGTTTTCCTCGATCATTCGACGACTGGAGACGGCACCCTGGGCGCGCTGCAGCTGCTCGCGATCATGCTCCGCGAGGGCAAGCCGATTTCCGAGCTCGTCCACGGTGTGATCGACGCGATTCCCCAGGTTCTCGTGAATGTGTCGCTTCCGGCGCGGCGCCCGTTGTCCGAACTGATCAAAACGCGGTCCACGATTGAAGGTGTCGAGCGCAAGCTCGGCGAAGACGGACGTGTGCTGGTGCGGTGGAGTGGGACAGAACCCAAGTTGCGCGTGATGGTGGAGGGACCCGACGAAGACACCATTCGTTCGATGGCCCAATCGATTGCAGACACCGCTCAACAAGAACTCCGCTGAACAGCGGCGCTCGGGGCTCGACAACCTAGGGTTTGAGATTTTACGCTAGCGACAAATGGCGATCCCGAGGGGACTGGGTGTTGCAGACGGGGACCTGGCGGCCACCGTCGCTCACGAGATTAACAACCCGCTCACGGTTGTAATCGCCAATCTAGACGTCGCGTTGCACCAGCTCGCCGAGCTATCCATTGCGGACGGGGCGTGCGAGGCCATCGCAGAACGCCTCAAAGACGCGCGTTTTGCAGCGGAGCGCATTCATCATGCGGTGCGCGGGATCGCGAGCTCGTCGACAGCGCCGCTCTCGAGCACGAGGCGCGATTCGTACGCGGGTATCTCCAGTGCAGACGAAACGCCCGTCCGGCGCGCACGCGTGCTCGTCGTAGACGACGAACAACTGATCACGGTGGCAGTCCATCGTGCGCTTTCACTGCAACACGAGGTGCGTAGCTTCGACCGAGCCCAAGCTGCGTTCGAGTGCGTGTCACAAGGTGAACGCTTCGACGTGATCTTGTGTGATCTGATGATGCCGGACATGAGCGGAATGGAACTGCATGCGTGGGTGTCACGCATTGCGCCGGACCAAGCGGCACGAATGGTGTTTCTGACAGGTGGTATCTTCACCACGCATGCACGTGCATTTTTGTCAGCCGTGCCTAACACGCACATCGAAAAGCCATTCGACACACACCGCTTACGGCTAGTCGTAAACGGCTGCTTGCGTAAGCACGAAGCGGTCACGCCGACCTGAGCGAGCACGCGAGTGCTCAGTGCGGCTCCGCCAGCTCGTTGCGCGTGTGCGCCCGCATCAATCGCAAGTGCTGCAGCCGTGCGCTGCAGGCGCGATCACTGTTCCATTTCTTCGGGTTGGCGCATCAGCACGAGGCGAGGGATCTCCGCCAAGTTGCGTGCGGCGCAACGTTGCAACAAACGCCGAATCAATGTCTTGCACGTATTTTCCGAGACGCCGAGCATCGTAGGGCATCGGCTCCGCGGAACGCCCGCGACCGCGAGACGCACGAGCGCCATTTCGCGTTCTGGAATGGCATGACGCTGCGCAAACAACGCCAAGCTCACCGCGAGCGACGTTGCGGTTTGCATCTGTGAGCGCTCGCCGTCGGGCTTCTGCGAGTCTACTGGCGCGAGCTCTTGCACACTCTCGATCAGATCGCTCGGTGCGAACGGCTTCGCCAAGTAGACGCGAACTCCCCACTGTGCGAGCGAGAAAGCCTCGCTCGCCGATGCCAGCCCGCTCATCGCTACGACGAGTGGCTGCGGCGTCAAGCGGCTCGCCATTTCTGCCACTGCGCAACCACTTCCATCCGGCAAGCGGACGTCGGTCATCACGAGATCAGGACCACGCGCGAGAAGCCGCAACGCTTCTTCGAGCGTACGCGCCTCCGAAACTTCGGTGTGCATACCGCGCAGAAAGCGGACTAACGAACGCCGGAGTGCGTCGTCGTCATCCACCACGAGCGCGTGAGCAAAACGCCCAGTATGCCGCGCTAGTCGAGATGAGCTTTCCAAGTCCGGAGCTGAATCGAGCGCAGTCCCGCGAGCACCTGAAAGGAGCAAGTCATCACCGGCCTGAGCGTGCGGTTTGAGCTGGCTCATGGATACTTGGTTGCCCCAAGTCCTCTTACTTAGCCCTCGGTGACACGCTTGTCACCATCCATCAGCGTTGGTGTTGTAATCGTGACCCGATTCAATCAGCCGAGCTTGTCTTGAGACACTGCAAAACAAGTTTACAGCTCGGGCCAACAATCGAAAACCGTTCCAGAAATCCGCCCTTCAGCAGCTAGCCGATAACGCTGGCCCAATGCGCCGTAGGATCCGACGAGTCAGCTCGGAGATGCCAATGGAACGCGGATTACAAACATGGCTCCCGTGCCTGGAGAGCTCTGCACCGCAATCGTCCCGCCGCCCTGCGAGAGCAACTCGCGGCAGATCGCGAGCCCAAGCCCAGTCCCCGTTTCTTTGGTCGTGAAGAAGGGGTCGAAAATTCGCTCTAGGTTCTCGCCAGGGATACCTGGGCCATTGTCGGAAACAGTGATCTCGCCCGTGCCCTGCGAGGATCCAACGCGCACGGAGATCAGATTTTCACCGCGAGTCTCGGGGCGCACGGCCTGCGCTGCGTTCAACAGCAGATTCAACACGACTTGGCCGAGTACCGACGCATCGATCGCAACGTTCGGCGACGACTCGAGCACGACACCGAGCCGCGCTGCTTTTTCGATCTCGGTGCGGACGATCCGCACGGTTGCATCGACGACGCGACCTGCATCGCACTGACTCGCACGCTTCGGCAACGAAGGCCGCGTGCCCTGGCGGACGCGCGCAACGAGCCCTTTCAACTGCGCGATCGCAGCGAGGGAATCTGCATGCGCCTCGAGCGCAGTCGAAAGCGAATCGCGCATCGCCGCGGGCATGTCCGGGCCTTGGATCGCCGACGAAAGTAAATCCGACACGAGTGACGCGTTGATCTCGAGTGCGCCGAGTGGGTTCGACAACTCATGCACGAGCTCTTCGTAGATCGTCGTCGCCGCGGCAGCTTGACCGCCGCGCAACAACCGCATCTCCATGCTCTGCACCGTGCGCTGCAAGTGCACGAGATCGATCGCAGTGCGCAGCACCTCGATCAGTTCCTCGTTACGCCATGGCTTTACGAGGTAACGACTGACATGACCTTGATTGATGGCGTCGATCGCTGCATGCAAATCAGCATACGCGGTCATGATCATCCGGATGGTCCCGGGCGCGATCTCTCGTGAGCGACGGCAGACCTCGACTCCCGTCAAGCCCGGCATTCGCTGGTCGGCCAGGAGAACCGCGATCTCCTTGTCCGCCAGCGTTCGCAGCGCTTCTTCACCCGTGTTAGCCGTGATCACGGTGAAGTAGCCTTCCATGGCGTACCGGAACGCCACGAGGTTCTGCTGCTCATCGTCAACGTAGAGGATTGGGTAGGCCCGGTAGTCGAGAGCCATAACCTGCCTGTCCAAAAACTCGCCCCAGTATAGGGCATCTCGCAAGTGCCAGCAGAAGTTTCGGTCATTGCACCAGAAACCGCGACGAGCACATTCGACACTACCCGCAAAGTAGACGGATTGCGCGCTCTGTCTTTTCGCCACGCGCACGGAGAGCGGTGACAAACCCGGCTAGTTCGGACGGTGCGCGAAGTCGCACATGCAGTTGCTCGAATTGCACGCAGCGCAACTCCGCGTGGAGGCCGCTAGGGACCGCGAAGCAAACATGACGGGTGCGATCACATCTTCGGCATGTGCTTCGCGCACGAGCGGATGCGGTGTCGTTTGCTCGGAGCAGCCGCGTGATCGTTCCGGACGGGTAAGCCTCTCGCTGCCGTTCGAGCACCCGCGCTTACAAAACGAAAAAGCCGTTTTTTCGGCGAATCGAATCGAACCGCATTTCCGCCACCGCCAGTTCACGCGTGTCATTTTCGTAGTGCGTCGATGCGCCGTGGCGTCGCGCACGCGCCCTAAGTCACCATCCCCCCATCTTACATTCACACCTAACAAGAACGTTGCCGCATGTTGTTGCGTGTTGGGTGGCAAAGCCGATCTCCAGCCGCGAGGACAACGTACTGGCGGCGCACTAATTCGCGCGGATATAGCTGTCGAAGCTGCTCAGCCGCTTGAGCGCGCCGGCCAATTCGTGTAGCAAAATAGTGAATGTCAGCTTATCCATTCGACAAAGGCATTTGTTGCTAGTCCAGCAATAGCGGATGGATTGCTGCTGGGCTCTTGGAGGTTCGGGTGGCAAACCAAGCTTCTACCGTGAACAAAGTGCGACAGGCTGTCGCAGTGCTCGCGCCCGCAATAGTCGAGCTCGGCGCGGACCCGGTACAGCTGCACTCGTATTTCGATCGACTCGAAACGGTCGGAAATAGCCGTTTTTTGATGCTGTCTCCGATCGCGGCGGATGCGCTGCCGCGGCGTGAGATTGGGCCGGTGACAATTCATTGCCAGCACGCGACTGGCGCGAGTGTGCCGTGGACTTTGCTGGGGCGAAGCATCGTACCAATCGGCAATGACAGTGCACGTGTCGACCTTACGAACGCGCGTGTCATACCTAAACATGGTTCCCCGCCACCTATAACTAGTCGTCACAAACACCTGTCGTTGGTGACACCGGTGGGGACACGCGGCAGCGGCGGCAGCGACGCGAATGTCTTTCCAGTCGTGGAGTTGGACAGCGATTCTTGCGTCGTCGACGTGAGCACGCCGTTCGAACTCGGCCGGTGCCTTCCCGTCGTCGAAATAGTCGGTGATAGTCACGTCCTGCGTCGCTGCGCTGCGAGCGTGTTCGACGTCGTCCCGTGGTGCACCCCTTCGGGTAGCCGGCGCTTTCGCTGCATGTTGCGTTTGAGCGAGAATTCCGCTGCCCAGGGTTCGGATCTGCTCGAGGTGGTCGACGATCCCACGCGCGTGCGCCGCGTCCTCGAGTTCGCGGCCATGTCGGGGACACTCGGCTGGTTCGAGACTCCGACGGCCGAGCGCGGAGAAGCGCGCTTCGTCGCGACCGAACGCGACGCGCTCGAACTCGTGCTCTACCCCCCGCGCGCACCTGCGAGCTCTCGTTTCATCAAGATCGGCTTCTCGCTGTTCGCCTGCGAGTACGAAGCGATCGTCCGCGTCTTGCAGGAGTCTCAGAGTCACGTCCGCACGGCGTTCCCGCTGAACGTGCGACGCGGCCGCTCGTTCCGGCAGGAGCATCGCAGCGCCCGCTCACCGGATGATTTGCGCATCTCCTTCCGAAATCCGGTCACCGGCCGCCCGAGCGAACATCCCGTGACGGAGCTCTCGTTGCACAAGCTCGAATGCGATGTCGTGTCGGATTCCGAGCTGCTCTGGGAGGGTTTGCCGCTCGACGACGCACATCTCCACGACGGTGAGCGCGACATTCGGTTGGGCGAAGTACGCATCACCTCGCTCGTTCCGCACGGGCATTCACGCCGGGTCGAGATCGCGATCCCGCAGACACACAAGGAACTAACGAGTCTCATCCACTCTGTCGCCCACCCTGAAGTGAGTCAGCATGACGGACACAACTTCCGCAACATGCTCGGGATCTACAAGCAAGCCGGGTTGTTCGCGCCGCACATGCGCGAGAATCTGGATCCAATCGTTCCGCAGGCGAAGCGGGTCTGGCACGCGATTCACCACGCCGGCTCGGACCTCGTCCAGACGTTCGTTCACGGCCCAGCTGACGCTCCGGACGGCGCAGGGTCGATCCTACGCGCCTGGGAACATGGCTGGGTCGTGCAGCACCTCGTCAATGTGAGCCAGCAGTTCAACGGTGCCGCCGGCCACGTGATCATCGCGATGTTCGACTTCGTGCAGCGCCGGCCGGACGGACAACATCTCGTGTTTTTCGTGAAGAGCGACAATCGCCAGATGAACTCGTTTCACGACCGGTTCATGGCGACGAGTGGAACTTCGGAAGCGGCCGAACGTCGCACCGTTCAGTTTTGGAAGCGTCCCGAGGGCGCGGGGCTCCTAGCTCTCGACCCGGATTTCCGGATCGGCTCCATGCGGCGAGCCCACGAGCCGCTCGTCGCGCACGCGGCCGAACGCGTTTTCGGTGAACACGGCAGCGCCGCGCTCTCTTTTACGCCCGGTGAGTTCCAGATCCCGGATACGACTCAGCGATTCGCGCGGGCCGGTGTCACGCGCAAGCGCGTGGCTTCGATCGTCAGCGCACCGCGCGTCCCGCCGCTGTGGGCCGTGATCGAGGAGGTCACGTCACAAGGCGTGAACTTCACCTGGATGCTGAACGCGAGCTGGCTCTTTCCGATCCACGGGGCGCTCGACCGCGATCACCGCGGCTTGCGAGCCGCGCTCGCGCACATCGTGAACAAGCCGGGGCAGTCGCCGACGGGTGACGTGTTCGTCAACACGGCTGGGGACGTCGATCCGCTGGTGCTCGAAAGCGCGGGCTTCGAGAAGCTCGCCGACATCTACATGTACGCAATGAACCGGACCGGCATCAACCGGTTCTACTACTACATCTCGGATCGCTACGGCGAGATGGACGCGCGAACCCAACAACGCCAAGCGCGCCGTTCCGGCATTCGCTTGAGCAGCGGCGAGTCGCTGACATCGATCGCCCCCAAAGTGCGGACCGGTTGATTGTCAGCGTTAAGGTGACACAAAGACACAACCCGGGTCAGTTGCTGGCGTGCATGCCTAGCATCCGACCCGGGCGGTAGTAGGATTTCTACCGTGGCAACGGTCGTTCAGCGCGCGCGGCGGCGGCGAACCAAGACCAAGCCTGCGACCGCGAGAAGCCAACCGTACGCCGCGACTGGCTGCGCCGCGTTTTTTGCACCGACGACGCTCGCTTGCCCGCAGCCCGCGGCGTCAGCCGGCGCACTACCCGCATACGCTTCAATCACGCCCTGCTCGTCGTCGTCCGCGAGCGTCCGCTGGTGCACTTCGCCCGCGCGGATGTACGGCCACATCGTCGCACTCTCGTCGTCCGGGCTCTCGTCGAGGCCGAGCACGTGACCCATCTCGTGCGTCAACACCGCACCGAGGTCGTGCTGGTGCATGCCGGACTGGTCGGGACCTTCTGCGAGCAGCGCATAGTCAGTCTCACCATTCACCAGGATATCGGCACCGATCATACGGCCGTTGCTGGCGTAGGTGCTCACCGTCACCGCGAGCTGCTCTTTCGGGAACGGCCACGGGTTCATCAAGTAGATACCGTTGGTGCGTTCGGCAAGGCGGTAACCCGGAGCGGCTTCGTCCGAGAGCGTGATGCGAGGAACGCCGGGGAGACCGCGCCATGCGTCAGTCGCCATCGAGAGCGCCGCACGAACCTCGTCTTTGCCCATCGCTTGCTCGAGCTTGGGATCGATGCGCATCGTTACCGTGCCATCGGACCAGCGAACGCGAGCGCCGGTCTTCGTCGTCTTCAAGAGATAAGCGTGCGCAACGGCCGTGGGTGAAGCGAGGTAGGCGCACACGAGTGCACCAAGTACGACCACGAACCGTTTCCGTGACACTGCAAAGTTACTGTGTTCCTGCACGGAACCAATGCATTGCACGCAGCATGCCGGCCTGTGTTGGCCGTGTTTTCGGGCCGGATACGCAAATCACCCCGTGTAATGGCTAGGCGAGCGTGGTGTTTCCCACCACTCGAGGTGAAAGCCACCACGAACCGGACGCCGCTCCGAGCTGCAATTCCAACCAGGCTGGAGCGCGAGTACAGCCCAGCTGCAGCTAGCGGCGGCAGACGTCCAGTCTGACTGAACCGCCTTCCCTCCGCGTTCCAGTCCAGCTGCAGCTAGCGGCGGCGAACGACCGCGAGGGAGGCTTCACTACGCTCGTCGGCGAAATCACCACGTGCGAGCTACAGACTCGCCCTCCATCCGCCGATGACACTTCTGGGGTTGCGGCATGCTTTCTGCTCCAGGCAGAACGCAGTAGCTCCACTGGTTTCTCAAACGCAATCGGGTACGCCTAACATGTACGCAGCCGCCGTAGGATCGTGGTCACAAGCGGACGAGAAGTGTTTGCTGACGGCGGCCTCCCACGCCAGTACACAACTCGACTTTGCATCGCTCGACGATGCGGCTAGGCGAATGGATGAACACGCTGCGGAACCGCGCTGTGTGTTCGTCGCGCACGACGCGAACCTCAGCGCCGTCGTCGGCAAGCTTCGCGAGCGCGCGAGTCTACTGACGGTGCCCGTGATCGCGGTCGTGCCTCACGCGACCGAGTCTGTCTTTCGAGGCGTGTTCGCGGCCGGCGCCGACGACGCCCTCGTGTCGGGCGACCGTGGTGGCATCACACGCCGGCTCGCGAACCTTTCTGGGGCGAAGCCGCCGCCACCGAACACGCGCATGGCGGGTCTGGCGATCGTCGCTTGCGGTGACATCGCGGTGCGGCGCATGTTGGGCAAGACGCTCCGTCGCGCAGGCTTCGACGTCAATTATGCGACGGAAGCGCGCGACCTCGTCGAGCTCGCCACGAACTCCGCGGGATTGTCGCTCGTGGTCGCAACCGATGACTTCCCGCCGCTTGGCGCCGAGGCGGCAATCCGTTCGGCTCGGACTGCAGCGCGCAAACCCAACTTGCCCGCACTGATCGTCCCCGCAGACGCACACATCGGCTGGACACCGAGCGGCGACTTGCCGGTCGACGGCAAGCTGCTCGCGTTCGCAGACGAGGTCGCACGCGGCAGCGCAACCGACCAACGTATCTCGCGCCGTTTGCCGTACGGAACCATCTGCGCGTTCCGCACGTCGGGCGCACTCCATCCTACTTTTGGCCTCACGCACAACATCAGTCGCGAGGGCTTGTTCGTGCGTACGTTGGATGCACCGAAGCCTGGAACCGACATCTGGATCGAGATGCGGGCACCCGAGTCACAACCGATCATCCACATGCGCGGATACGTGATCTGGCGTCGCGAGCCGGGTGCGGTCGGTGCGACGCCGTTCGGGTTCGGTCTGCGCGTGAGGCCCGAAACTTGCCCACCGCAAGACGCGGTGACGTTCGTCGAAGGATACAACGCATTGCTTGCGAGTCTCGCACCAGCGAGCTGAACACCATGTCCGAGCTGGCCAAAACCTTGGAGAACTACGTCTCGCGCCACGCGCTGCAGCCGAAAGCTGCAGGCGGCGACCGTCTCTCCTCGGCCGATGCCGTGCATGCCGACTTCGCGAATCCAATCGCGTTGCGCAATGCACTCGCTCGGATGGAGTTGCTGCGAGGGCTCGGGGTCGAGATCTTGGACGCAGTCGTCGCGCGTTGCCCGATCCGAGTCCTTGCCCCCGGTGAGCCGCTGCTCGTCGCGGGCCAGACGAACAGCGAGATCTTCTTGGTGCTCGCCGGCGAGTTCGCGGTTCACCTCGACGATCGGCTCGAGGCTCGCGTCGCAACCCTGCGTCCTGGCGATACCGTCGGCGAGCTCTCTGCGATCGACAAAAAACCGACTTCGGCGACCGTGATCGCGCACAGCGAGGCTGCCCTCCTCGTGATCGACGAGACGATGTTCTGGCACGTCATCCAAGCCTCCCACGGCTTTGCGGTGCGCCTGATGTTGAAGCTCGTCGAGCGGCTGCGCGCGAACAACACGACCGTTCAAGCGAACATGGAGTTGTCAGCACACTTCGAAGCCGCCGCTCTCTCGGACGCGCTCACCGGCGTGCACTCGCGCCGCTGGCTGGACGAGACGCTGCCACGGCTGTGCGATCGCCACCGCTTCGACGGCATGCCACTCACGCTCGGCGTCGTCGATGTCGATCACTTCAAGAAGGTCAACGACCAGCACGGCCACCAGACCGGCGACCGCGTACTCGTCGAAGTCGCGCGCACGTTGCGAGGCAAGCTGCGCCCGACCGACTTCGTCGCTCGCTTCGGGGGTGAAGAGTTCGTCGTGATTTTTCCGAGCACACCGCTACCCGGCGCTCGGATCGCGGCAGAGCGCTTGCGTGAAGCCGTGGGAAAGGCCGAGTTCAAAGCACGCGATGGCTCGGCCCTTCCGCGTGTCACGATCTCACTCGGGCTCGCCGCGCTCGGCCCCGATCAGGACACAACCGCACTACTGGAGCGGGCGGACCAATGCCTTTACCAGGCGAAGAACAACGGTCGCGACCGCATCGAGAGTTAGGCCTTTGTCGTCAGGCAACAGCAGCAACGCAACTATGAGTCAAAGTGTCGCCGAGATAGCGCCCGAGTCGGGCCCCGAACAGCAGTCGGTTACTCAACCTGCGCCTGCGCCGGTACGTACAACCGTCTTGGTCGTCGATGACGCGCGCAGCAATCGTCAATACGTCGCCGACATGCTCACCGAGCGCAAGATGTGCGACGAGGTGCTGTTCGCGGAAGACGGCCTGGTCGCGTTCAAAGCCTTGCGCTCGAACCCCGGAGTCGATCTCGTGGTGTGCGACCTCGACATGCCGCGCTGCGACGGCTTGAAGTTCTTGCGACTGAAGGCGACCGACAGCACATTCGAAAGCATTCCGGTCATCGTGCTGACCGGCGCGGAAGACGTCACGCGCAAAGTGCAAGCGCTCACCTCCGGCGCGTCCGACTACGTCGTCAAGCCGTACGAGCCGAGCGAGCTCGCGGCGCGCATCAGCGTTCACCTCAAGCTTCGCAAGCTGCAGGGCGAGCTCGTTCGCGCAAACACCGAGCTCCATCGGTTGACTCAAATCGATCCGCTGACGGACGTTTCGAATCGGCGTCACCTCGCGCAAAAACTCGAAGAGGAGTACCTGCGCGCGCGGCGCTACGATCGCCCGCTCAGCTTGGGTCTACTCGATCTCGATCACTTCAAGCGGCTCAACGATACGTTTGGTCATCCCGCCGGTGACCTCGCGCTCGTCGAGACCGCGAAGATCATCAAAGCCACGTTGCGCTGCCACGACATCGTCGCGCGCTACGGTGGCGAAGAGTTTGCGATGCTGCTGCCGGAGACTCCGGCCGACCGCGCGATTCTCGCGTTCGAACGCGTGCGCGCGGCGATCGAACACGCCGACATCAAGTACGACAACGTGCGGATGCCGGTCACTGCGAGCTTGGGTGTCGCGTCGTTTCCGCACCAACTTCTCGTGAAGCCAAGCGACTTCATCACGCTCGCGGACGCCGCTCTGTACGACGCAAAACGGTCTGGCCGCAATCGAGTCGTCGCAGCTTTGTAGAGGCTCGCGGTCGCCGCGATCAGCGACGCTGTTGATTCGCCGGTGCGGCTGCGAGCAGCGCTGATGCCCGCGAGATGAGCTGACGACCCGTGAACGGCTTCGCCACGAACGCGGTCTTCTCGTCGAGCCGCAGGTTCTGCATGGGGTCCTCGCCGGCGTAACCCGACACGTACACGACCCGCAGCTCCGGACTCGTGGTGCGCAGCTGCTCGACCAAGTGCATTCCACTCATGCCGGGCAACATCATGTCCGTGACTATCAGCTCGGGTACGTGCGCTTGGCCCCGCAGGACGGCCATCGCGTCCTCGCCGCTGCTGGCTTCGAGCACGGTCATCCCGCTCGCTTTGAGCGCCCGCGCCATCGTCTTCAAAATGGCGGGCTGATCCTCGACCACGAGGGCCGTACCTTGGAGGCCCGGCTGGACCTGCGCCGAGGCGCGCACTGGATCGCTGCGCCGTGCGTCGGCGACGCGCGGCAAGAGTATACGGAACGTCGTCCCGCGGCCTGCTTCGCTCTCGACCGCGATCGTACCGGAGGCCTGCTCGACGATGCTCGCGGATGTCGCGAGACTGAGCCCGCTCGCAGGATTTGTCGTGCCGGCAGGAAACGGGTCGAACGCCGTCTGAAGTGCGTCCGGAGTCATCCCGCGGCCGTTGTCGCTCACGACGAGCTCGACTTGGGGGCCCTGTTCGCTCGACACCAACGCGAGCTTGAAGGTGATCGAGCCTCCACGCGGCAGCATCTCGTCGCGCGCGTGAATCGCGAGGTTGAAGATCAACTGATCGAACTGCCCCGGGTCGCACGTCACGTAGGCCGACTCCTCGAGCGGCAAGATCACGAGCTCGACGCTGTCGCCGAGTGTCCGGCGCAAGACGCGCCCGATGCTGACCAGCGATGCATTCAGGTCGATCGTCGCCGGCTGAACCGGACGCCGGCGTGAGAACGTCAGCAGCTGATTCGTCAGACGCGCAGCACTATCGGCAGCGCGCAGGACTTCGACTAAATCCTGCCGGCGCGGGTCTTCCGGTGCCATCTCGTCGACGACAAATCGGGTGAAGCAGATGATCGACGTCAACATGTTGTTGAAGTCGTGCGCGACCCCCCCAACTAAACGGCCGATCGACTCGAGCTTCTGTGTGTGGAGCATCTGCGCCCGAGACTGCTCGAGCTGCTTCGCCGTATCGGCGAGCTCCCCCCGAGTGACACGTTGTTGTGTCACGTCCTCGTGGGAGATCAGGATGAAGGTCGCGAGCGAATCGCGAAATCGCGTCACGCGGGCACGAAAGAAGCGTGGCTGCGGCCGTTCGCACGGGTACTCGATCACGAGGCCTTCGCTGACGCCGGCAGCGAGCGTTCGCACGCTCTCGTGGAGCTGGTGTGCCGCCGCAGGCTCCGAGACGAACTGTTCGGGCCGATACGGCCGGCCGACGCCGGATTCCGCAAGCCCGTAGCCGAGCTCGCGCATGAAGTCCTGCCAGGCCTGGTTCACCGCCACGAGCATTCCGTGCGCGTCGACCACGACGACGAGCGACTGCGACGCATCCAGTAGGTTCCGACTGAACTGATCGAAGTACGCGGCTCGCTGACTCTCGTC
>Ga0193752_1000581_pt1 | contig 34532 bp, 20 predicted proteins | sample H1c1metaG_FD_144924 | JGI IMG/M metagenome (GOLD analysis project Ga0193752, IMG submission 144924) | Soil microbial communities from a riparian zone of the East river system, Colorado, United States - H1c1 | ecosystem: Environmental > Terrestrial > Soil > Riparian zone | place: USA: East River... | reverse complement strand
CTCGCCCTGCGCTTGCGCGGCGAGCGTAACGTGCCCACGGCGCCCTTCGGCCACCTTCACGTCCAGCAACACGAAACCAAGGGCCCGAGCGATGCCCCGGAGCACGTCGCAGTCCAAGCCATAGGTCGCGGGAGACTGGTTGGAATCTGCGCCTACGCGCAAGGGCACGCCGATCCAGACGCGGACTATCAATCCGATGTGCTGAACTTCCTCGAGGGCGACGTCCGCGCAACTCTCGACGGCCAACTCGCACTCGACGGCACAGGCAGCGAAGAATACGCGGACGACGTTTTCTATTTCTTGGACGCACCGCACGCCACCGCGTTCGCACAAGCTTGGGACGTAACGCGCGAACCGACGTCAGGCCACGCGAGCTTCTGCCGCTGGCACGTCCTAGGCACTGAGCTCGACTTCGACGCGGAGATCCAACTGACATTCGAGCGAGGCGGAGCAGCAAACCCCTCGATCGCAGATCTGCATCGAACCGTCGCCTATCTCTATCTCGAGCCTTGAGCCGCGCCCCGGCGCCCGCGCCCCGCTACTCGACCAGCATATCCTCGTCACTCTCGTACGCAGGTGCAGCCGACAGCCGCGTCAAGATCGGCGTCGAGCTCTCGAGCGACGCCTCGAACAACGAATACTGTTGCGGGTCCGCAACGACGTTCGCAAAATCCTCGGCCGCAAGTCCGCGCGCCAACCGAGACGCAAAGGTCTCGCGCAACACCCTCAAATAGTACTCCACGTCGTAGTCGCGCGGCGCCTCGTCACCGTCGTCACTCTCTTCGAACAGCCCCGCGCGATCGCCCGCCGCGCGATACACCCGCACGCGATCGCCAGTGCTCCAATGCGTCCGCCCGGCACAAACCAGCGCCTCGTACGTCAACTCTCGCCGCTGCGACCGTGTCGCCAAATACTCCGCGGGCTGCTTCGTCAGTCGAACTCGCGCCGCGACCGCACTCGTCGGCAGCTCACGGCGGCGCAACGCCAGCGCGGTAGCCACGTACTCCGCTCGCACTCCAGCGACATCGCCCACGAGCAAATGTCCGATCGCTCGCCGCAAAAAAGCTTCTCCAAACGGCTCCGCGCGACTCGACCGAAACGCAACGCCGCGCAACGTCAACGTTCCATCGTAGCTGCGAAGCGCGTAGTTTTTCGGCTCGTGTGAGAGCATCGCTGCATACCGCCCATCGAACTCGAGCTGCACACGAGACGGCAGGAGCGCTGCAACCTCCGAAACCACGCGCCGCTCATCGGCTTCGGTCCACTCGGCCGGCACCGCGAAGTACACGCCGTCGGTGTCTGCTTCGAGCAAGGTCACCCCGCGCGCAGCCAGCTGTGCGCACAACAAACCCAAAAGATCGCGGCCGCGACGCGTCACTTCATTCGCGGCATGCACGTCCGCAAACCGCGTGAGGCCCACCGCCCCCAAATAGCCGTACGCAGAGTTCACGACGAGCTTCATCGCCGCCGATAGCGCCTCTTGCGTGTGCCGCTCGCCCGATCCTGCCTCCGCCGCACGCGCGGCCGCCTTCGCAGCCAACCGCTGCTCGACCAGCTGATCGACCAGCGCGAGCAACACCCCGAGCCGATCCCGCGCCGGCCCGATTCGATACTCGCGCATCAGCGACGGATAGAGGCTCGCGACATCCGCCTTCACGATCCGCGTCGCAACGCCACTCGCAAACAAGTACAGCGCCGCGCCGCTGTGCTCGGTCCCATCGCTCGGCTCGTGCGCCGGGATCGCACAACCCGATCGCAAATACGCGCGCACGAGCAACGGATCCAAGATCCCGGTTGCCGCGCCGGCATCAGCCAGCCGCTCGTAGCGGCGAGGCGCAAGTCGCGCGAGCGCAAACGCCGCGCCACCGAGCATTCGCGCAACGCCCGCAGCCTCATGCACATCATCGATCGCATAGCGCCGAACGCGTTCCGGATCGGTTCCAAACGTCGCGTAGATTTCCGACCCACGAATGTACTCGCGCTCCGGGCCCGCGAGCCCGAAGTGCCGCGCGACGACTTTCAATCCGTGACCAGGCAAGTCACGCGCCGAAAAGTCGTAGCGCCGCACGGCATCCATACTGTCGATGAGCTCACGGCCCGGCATCGTGAAACGCAGGCGGCGGTCCGGATCTTCATCGTCCGATTCGCGCGGCAAGCGCGCCCCGCGTTGTGCCGGCCGCTGCCGCAGCCCGATACCGCTGAGCCGCCCCAAGCTCATCGGTACGTGCAGCCGCTCCGCGCGGCGCGCCAGAAACGGCAGATCGAACCCGTGCAGGTTGTGATTCTCGATCACGTCGGGATCGAGCTCGCGAATCCGCGCGAACAGTCGTTCGAGCAGATCTGCTTCGGCGCGATCACCCGTCCCAGACGCCTCGAGCGTCTCGCTCCGACCTCGAGGGTCGCGCAACGCCACGAGAAACACGCGATCGTGGGTCGGATCGAGCCCGGTGGTCTCGAGATCGAACTGCAGCCGCTGCAGCGCATCGAACGAGAGATCGCGAAAATACGTACGACCTGACGCGACGAGGTACTGCTCCTCGGGCGGCAACGCGAGCACGGCGCCCTGCCCGAGCTCGCGCACGTGTTGAATCGACCGGCCGAGTCGCTGTGACGCACCGCGCAACACCGCATCGCGCAGCGTGCGCCAATCGTCCGCTCGCACGACGTAGCGGAGCGCGCCCGGCCCCGACAGTTCCTCGAAGGTCACACAACCGCGCGCGAGCTCGGACCCCTCCGCACGCAGTCGCGGTCCGAGATGCGCGAGGTACGCGATCGAGTCGAGCAGCAGCCAAGGACGGAAACGCACGTCTTCTCGCAACAATGCGCCCGATGCGGGGTCGCGGCGCCAGACGAACGCACGGCCGTCCGGCTCGGCCCACACCGAAATGATTCCAGGCGTGGCATCCCACCCCCAGAGCCATTCCTGCTGTGGCGTGCTGGCCGCACTCATGACCAGTTTTGTTACACGATTCACAGTCATTCGGCTCGTCCATGCTCAAAAGCGTCCGCCATTCGCGGCGGAGTCGAGCCGTGAAAAGAGTTCGATTCGGGGCCGATCGCGCGTACCCTCCCGCTCGTGAAGGGCCCGGCCGGACCGGGCGATGTGGACGCGTGGCAGCAGAGACATCCGAACGCGAGGACCCAGAGCTCGCACCAGGTACGCTACTCCCCCATGGCAGTGCGAGTCGTTTTCGGATCGTGCGCCGCCTGGGCGCAGGTGGCATGGGCGTCGTGTACGAAGCCCTCGATCTCGACCGCAACGTTCGCGTCGCACTGAAGACACTCCGGGCGACGAACGCGCAGTCGCTCTACCGATTCAAGGTGGAGTTCCGCGCGCTCGCGGAGATCGTGCACCCGCGGTTGGTGCCGCTGTTCGAGCTGATGGCGGACGGCGACCGCTGGTTTTTCACGATGGAGCTGCTCGACGACGGCGTCGATCTGCTGAGCTACTTGCGGTACGCGGGAAACCCGCATGCGGATCCGACCCTCGCGCGGAACATCACGCATTCGGGCGAGGCGAGCGTCGGCCCGAACGAAGCGACGCAACTCGATGCGAGTCGGCCGCGCCGCACACAGCTCGAGTTCGACCCGTCGCTGGCAGCTGCGGTGCCAGTGGTGCCGGAGCTCGCCTTGCCGCCGAACGCTGCACTGGTGCTCGACTATGCGCGCGTTCGAAGCGTGTTTCGGCAACTCGCCGAGGGCGTTCAGGTGCTGCACGAACGGGGCAGGCTCCATCGCGATCTGAAGCCCGAAAATGTCTCGGTGCGCCGCTCGACCGGCGACGTGGTGCTGCTCGATTTCGGGCTGGTAGCGGCACTCGAAGACGCCCCGCGCTCGACGACCGACAGCTTTCGACCGGTGCAGCCCGCCGCTGCAACGGATTCCGGCGTGACACGCGTCGTGCGCGCGAGTCAGCGGCCGCAGGCGTATCCGGCGACAGAAGCGGGCACGATCACGGGCACGGTCGCGTACATGGCGCCGGAGCAAGCGATGGCTCAGCCGCTGACGGCGGCAAGCGATTGGTACTCGGTCGGTGTCATGTTGTACGAAACGCTGGCGGGCCGGTTGCCGTTTCAAGGCACGATCACGGCGATGCTGACTGCGCGTCAGTTGCGCGATCCAGTGCCGGTCTCGCACCTCGCGCCCGACACGCCGGAGGATCTGGCCGCGCTCTGCATGACGCTCTTGCGTCGCGATCCGAAGACGCGGATCCCAGGGCCCGAGATCGTGGCACAGCTAGGTGGCCGGCCGAGCGATCGACCTTCGGCGGAGCCGCCTGCGACCGTGTTCGTCGGTCGAAGCCATCAGCTGCAAGTCTTGTGGAACGCGTTCGAGCGCTCGACTGACGCGACGCAAGTCGTGCACGTACGAGGCGCATCCGGGGCGGGCAAGTCGGCGTTGATCGGCCAGTTTGCGGCGGAGCTGAACGCGCGACCGGACACGGAAGTCTTGACCGGTCGTTGCTACGAGCAGGAGTTCATTCCGTTCAAGGCCGTCGACAGCTTGATGGATTCGCTGACGCGGCACTTGATGCAGTGGCCACCGGAAGATCTCGCGAAGCTGACGACGCCGGACGCCAACCTGCTCGCACGTTTGTTTCCGGTGCTCGGGCGCGTCTTCATCCAAGAGGACGCAACCGCCGAGGTCGGCGACCTGCACAGTATTCGCCAGCGGGCGTTCGTCGCCGTGCGCGAGCTGCTGCGCGAGCTTTCGAAGCGGATGCGGCTGGTGTTGTTCATCGACGATCTGCAGTGGGGCGACGTCGACAGCTGCGCGCTGATCGCGGAAGTGCTCCGGACGCCGGATGCCCCGCGCTTGTTGCTGGTGCTCGCGTATCGGAACGAGCATGTCTCGTCGAACGCATGTCTGCGTGCGCTCGGCCAAGCGGCGAGTGCAGCCTGCGCTCCGGATTGTGAGCACGCACTGGACGTGGGCTCGCTCGATGCGAGTGACGCGCACGATCTCGCACTCGAACTACTCGACCAGCACGCAGCGAAGCACACGCTCGAGCGGATGCTGCAGCAAGCGGCCGGCAGTGCATTTCTGATTCACGAGCTCGCGCAGCACGTCCGCGCGGGTGGCTCGCTGCACGATGCAAAACAGCTGGAGCTCGACGACATCTTGTGGCAGCGCGTGCTCGCACTCGCGCCGGAGCCGCGGGCGCTGCTGACGGTGGTCGCCGTGGCGGGGCGGCCGATCAAGTTGCAGCACGCCCAGCGAGCCGCTGGAACTGCGACGCTCGCACCGCGCGCTTTGTGGGGGCTGCGCGCGGAGAGGCTCGTGCGCACCGACGGCGTCGGGCCGGTGATGGAGATCGAGACGTTTCACGATCGCGTGCGCGAGAGCATCGTGGCGCGGACGCCGTTCGCGGAGGTTGCACGCTACGCGTCCGAGCTCGCGCGCGTGTTGCAGGCGGCGAATGCTGCCGACGACGAGAGCCTCGCAGCGTTGTTCGAGAGTGCGGGCGAGCTCGGTCGTGCCAGTGAGTTCTACACGAAGGCGGTGCCGCAAGCGGTCGCTGCGCTGGCGTTCGAGCGCGCGGAAGTGCTCGCGCGCAGGGCGATTTCACTCGCGCGCAGCGACGCGGAGCTCGCCGCCGCCTACGAAGCCGCGATTCACTACTACACGGACATGGCGCGGTTCCGCGACGCGTACGACATGACGCGCAAGGGCGTGGGTGCTCTCGGGATCGAGATCCCAGCGAAGTTCGCGCCGCCGCTGTTTGCGCGAGACTTTGCGGCGGCACAGCTGCGTTTGATCGGACGTAAGCCGGCCGACTTGCTCGCGCTACCGACGATGCCCGACGGGCGGCTGCGGCTCGCAGTGCGGCTTGCGAACGCGGGGGCGAAGGCGGCCTATCAAGTTCAGCCGGTGTTGTGTGTCGCGCTCTGCACGAAGATCGTTCGGTTGTGTTTGATCCACGGCAACAGTCCGGATTGCGCGATCGGTTACATGGTGTTCGGCGCGATCTTTCAAGGCGGGATCTTGAAGCGCTACGCCGTCGGGCATGAGCTCGGGCAGCTCGCCCTCGCGTTGGTCGACAAGTATCAGAACGAGCGGCAGCGCGCCGAGGTGTCGTTCGTCGTCGGGTACTTCGGGATGTCGTGGCTGCGCCCGGCGATCGAGGCTGAAGCGCTGTGGCGCAAAGCATTCGAGGCCGGGCAAAGCAGCGGCGATCTGTTCCACATGGGATGTGCTGCCGCAGGGCGGATCATGAGCTTGCACATGCGCGGTGTGCCGCTCGACGTGATCGAGCGCGAGGCGAGCGAGCTGTTGCCGCTGCTTGCGAAGCACGGGCAGCACGAGACGCCGAAGCTGATAGCGGCGGTACGCCAAGCGGCGCGCGATCTGCGTGGTGCCACGCGGACGCCGGGTAGCTGGGCTGACGACGACTACGACGAATCGGTCGAAGCTGCGGGTTGGCCGCGGTTTGGTGCTCGGCACTTTGCGCACTACTGCCAGCTGGCGCGAGCGCACTCGCATTACTTGTGGGGACGGCTGGAAGAGGCCGAAGAGGTCTTGCGCGAAGCCCGGCGCTTGCTGCCGGAGTCGCAAGGGACGCTGCATTCCGCAGAGCACGTGTTCGTCGAGGCATTGGTCGCCGCAGCGCGGTCGCGCGTCGATACACGGGCGAAGCTGCGCGCGCGGCTACTCTTGTCGCGCGCAGCGGCGAAGCTGAAGGCTTGGGCAGCGCGTTGCCCGGAGAACTTCGCGGCGAAGGCGGAGCTGGTGCGGGCAGAAGCACAGCGTGTCGCCGGTGCGAAGGCGTCAGCGGTGGCGTCGTACGAGCGGGCGGCGAAGACTGCGGAGCAGTACGGTCAGATGCACGTGGCCGCGTTGGCGCACCTGCAGTTAGCGCGGTACCTCGCAGCCAATGGCGGCAGCGCACGAGCTGACGTGCATCGCGAGTGGGCGCGCGAGCGGTTTCGCGCCTGGGGTGCCACTGCGCTCGCCGATCGAACCTAAACCAGGGTCGCAGGGCTCGCGATGTCTCGCGCTCCAGGCGACACTGTTCAAAGCTACTCGATCAACGGAGCCATGATCGGCTTGAGCTCTTCGAGCTTGGCGGCTTGGGGCGTGGTCCAGTCGTCTTTGAGCAAGCCGCCGGTGTCGTTCGAGTTGGGGTTGAGGCTCCAGTACGCGAAGCTGATTCCGCGCTCGCCGATGTACGTCGCGAGTGCGTGGAGCCATTGCTTGTCGGACTCGGTTTCTAGTTTCGTGCCGAACTCGCCGACGAACACGGGCGCGATGTTCTTGTCAGCGAGATAGCCCCAGTGGTCAGTCCACACCTTGGTGAGGCTTGCGGGGTAATCAGCAGCCAGGAACCAGGGTTGTGGATACAAGCTCGCGGGGTAGTCGTGAGCGGAGTAGACGAGGCGATTTTCGACGTCGAGCTTCACGGGTTTGTCGCCTGCCGCGGCGAGCTGCCCGCCCCACCAGTAGTAGTCGTTGCCGATCTTCTCGATGCCTTCGACGATGATGAGTAAGTTCGGATTGATCGCGAGGATGGCGTTCCCGGCGCGCTCGGCTGCCGCTTTCCAGTCGGTCATCGTGTTCCCGTCGCCCCACGTCGCTTCGCCTTTGGGTTCGTTGTGGAGGTCGACCGCGAAGACGGTTGGGTCGTCTTTGAAGTGCGTCGCGAGCATCTTCCAATCGTCGATCCAGCGTTGCTCGCTGTACTGGCTGGTGTACCAGAGGTCGGATTGGGCGTTCGCGTCGGGGCGGTGGCGATCGAGGATGATCTTCAAGCCGCGTGCGTGCGCTGCTTTGACGATGGCGTCGATGAGTTGGAGGCCGTTGAGGCCGGCGAGCGATGGGTTGCGGGATTGATCGACGTTGGGGTGGCTGGCTGAATCGAAGAGTTGGTTGCAGAAGGGTAAACGAACGGTGTTGAAGCCGAACGCTACGACTTGGTCGAGGAGTTGTTCGAGGGTGCGATTGGATAAGCCGAAGGGGGCGTAGTTGCCGGATTCGAGGCCGAACCAGCTGACGCCGGCGATTCTGACTTCGCGGCCTTGGCTGTCGTAGAGCTTCGCGCCTTGAGTGACCAGGTAGCCTGGCGCAGCCTTCGGCGGCATCGGTGCAGTGGTACCCGCGGTTCCGGTGCCTGCATTGGCTGTCGTTCCTGAGTCGGGTGTTGTACCGGCTGTGCTGCCTGCATTGCCGGTGGTAGTTGTTCCTGCAGCACCCGTGCCGGCTTTTGGCGTGTTGGTGTTGCCCGCGCCGCCGTTACCGCTGGCCGCCATGCTGTTACCTGCAGCGCTGTTGCCCGCCGCAGAGCTGCCGCCGTTGGCTGCGTACTTGTCCGGAGGAGGGTCGGATGCGCAGCCTGCTGTCACTGCCAGGCTTAAGGCGCATGCGCCGCTGAGAAGAAGAGCGAACGGGACCTGCATGCTTCAGACAACAGTGCGGGGCCGGGCGGGGTTCGGGTCACAGCGAAACAAGGCTGGCTTGGCTGATTGGGCCCCAGTCGAGGTCGCTCGTTCGGTGCTTACGGCGTCGCGCGATCGGTTGTGCGAACCTCGATCGGCGCGAGAGGGCGAGGAGCGATCGAACGGCTTCGTTCAGAGGCCCTCGATCCAGGAGAGGACACAGGCCTTTTCGCTGGCCGATAACGAGCCTCCCGTCAAAGGCATCTGGGAGCCACAGGTTGTTCCTGTGACCTTCAAGTACAACGCGCTCTTTGCTGGGTTGGTCTTGTCTATCAAGAGATTGCTCGAACATGCCGAGGGGCCTTTTCTTCCCTCGACCCTCGTTGCCAACATCGCTGACGTTAGATCCAAACCCGTTCCTGCTGCTGGACCGCCGTGACAGGCTGCACCTGCGCACTTCGTCATCACCAAGCCTCGGAAGTCACACGCGACTGCGGCATCGGTTCCCGCATCCGGCGTTCCCGCATCGGGCTTTGGGGTGCTTGGACTTCCTGCCCGCGGCATCGCTACTACCGGACGACCCGCATCGTCGTCGTCTTCGTTCGTGACAGGGGGCTTGGACGCATCTGGTGTTGACTGCGGTGTACCGGCATCGTCGTCGTTGCCGTTGTTCGCTGCTGGCTTCGCGGGTTTCCCCGCCGTACCTAACGAACCCATCGAACCTGCGACGCCGCCGTCGCCTTCGCCGTTCGGCTGCGCCGAGCTATCGATGTGCGCTACACAGCCCACCGCTAACGCCGCACATACCGCGAGGAAACTCCATCGAACTTGCTTCATGAGTGTGCCGCTCCTGCCGTGCGTTCCGTCAGCGTTGGCGCGATCGAAGCCCGCGCGCGAACCCGAAAGAGCAACCGACGTACCAGCGCACTCCCCGCTCGCAGAGTCGCGCACAGCGGTCGCGAGGCGGCCTCACGACGCAGCAGCCAGCATTCGTTGGCCGCTCCCAACAGGGCCGCAGCTGCAAGGTCCGTGTGGGCGACGGTGGGCTTGCCGTGGACCTTTCGGTACTACACGATCGACTCGTGGACCTGCTGCAACTGCGGTTTGCGCTGACCCTTGGCGCGCTTCACACCGTCACCTGCGTCTCGCTCTGGGTGCTGTTCACCTGGATGGCAAACCGCGGCATCGCACGCGACCGCCAAGTTGGGCCCGGCCGACTCCCGAACCCAGAGCTCTCGCGCAGCGCCTTGAAAGAAGCGCTGCTGCAACAAGGGCTGTTCGTGTTGCTCTGCTACTTCGTGCTGTATCCGATTTGGACTTGGCGAGCCGGCGGCATGAGCACCCCCTGGCACGGGTTCTGGATGATGCTCGTCCACCTCTTCGTGTTTGCACTCCTCGAAGACACGATCTTCTACTGGTCCCATCGCGCATTTCATACGCGCTGGCTCTTCAAGCACATTCACTCGAAGCATCATCGTTTTCGGTTCGTCCGACCGGTGGTTGCGGAGTACGCGCATCCGGTCGAGAACATGCTGAACTTCGTCGCGTTCTTCGCGGGGCCGGTGTTGCTCGGCACCCCGTTCGTGACGCTTCAGATCTGGATCGTCGTGCGCATGCTCGAAACGCTGGAAGCACACAGCGGGTTCAGCCTGTCGCCGATGAGCGATCGGCACTCATTCCATCACCTGTACGCCACCAAAGGCATGTACGGCAGCTTCGTGAGCCCGTGGGACTGGCTGATGGGCACCGATCGCGAGTGGCGCAAGGCGAAAGCCGAAGCCCAGTCGGCAGCAAAACAGACCGCTTAGCGCCGGTTAGCGTCGGCGTTTCTTACGCGCTGCCGGCCCCGGCGAGCTCGCGGACGTTCGCTGCTTTCCGCCCTTTCGCTCCCCGCGCCGACCCTCCTTCTGCTTCCGCCGCGCCGTTCGCTGTTGCGGGTCGCGCCCCTTCGCCCCCCGAGTCAGCATCGGTCGATCTGCGACACGCCGCTGCTTCGGCTTCCCAATCTGCTCCACGCGCGCGCTCTCGACCGGCACACCGGAGATTTTACGGCGCGCGATCGACACGTCGTCGATCCGCAACGCAATCCGATCGAACAACGCGTAACTCGCACCCGAGGCGACACCGTACAGCCGCGTTCCGTGCTGATCGATCTCGTACCGATCGGGAAACAGCGAGCTCGCCCGACACAACACGTCCACGTACGGCGAATCGAGCGCAGCGTACACGCCGTGCTCGGTCACGCCCGTGATCGTCGCGTTGAAGACCTCACCGATCCGCTCGCGCATCAACATCGCGCGATACAGGTCCACGACCTCACGCTCGATGAGCATCGCACGGCGCTCGAGCCGACTCGACTCTAGCGCCTGCTCGGCGAGCTGCGTCTTCAGCTTCTTGCTGTGAACGTTCTCGCCGCGCGCGATCTTGCGAACTACGCGATGCACTGCGAGATCCGGATACCGCCGAATCGGCGACGTGAAGTGCACGTAGTCTTCAGCCGCCAAGCCGAAGTGCCCGATGTTGTCGGTCGCGTACGTCGCTTGCTGCATCGAACGCAGAAGCAAGTAGCCGAGCAGCTCCGCATGCGGAGTGCCGGTCACGCTCGCGAGAAACTTTGCCAACCCACCGGGCTGCTCGGTGACTTCGTCGTCCAACCGAAACCCGAGCGATCGCGCGAGCTCCGCAAACGCGAGCACCTTCTCTTCGTTCGGTGCGCCGTGCACGCGGTAAATCGCGGCCACCTTGCGCCGGCTCAGATCCTCCGCGACGACCTCGTTCGCGAGCAACATGAGCTCTTCGATCATGTTGTACGCGACGCGAACGCCCGGATCCTTGCGCGAACGCTCGATGTCGATCGGCTCGCCCGTCTCCGTATTCAGCTTCACCTTCGCTTCGGGAAGATCGAAGTCGAGTGAACCGCGAGACTTGCGCCGCGCGCCGAGCAGCTTTGCGACCTCCTGCAACGTCTGCAGCAGCGGACGGCGGCTCTCCGCACCGGATTGCTTCTCCGGTTCCTCCGTCAGCCCGAGGGCACGCGCCACGCCGCCGTAGGAAAGCCGCGCGGCCGAACGGATCACCGCTTCGGTAAACCGATGCGACAGAATCCCGCCGTTTTTATCCAGCTCGACCTCGACTGCGAGCGCGAGCCTGTCCTTCTTGGCGAGCAGCGACGCGAGCTCGCTCGAGAGCTCACGCGGCAACATCGGAATCGCGCGCGGCGGCAAGTAGATCGTGCAGCCGCGAGCCAATGCTTCGCGATCCATCGCGGTGCCTTCGCGCACGTAGTGCGAGACGTCCGCGATCGCGACGATCACCTTGAAGCCTGTATCGGTTCGCTCCGCCCACACCGCGTCGTCGTGATCGCGCGCGTCGTCGGGATCGATCGTCAGCAGATCGAGCTTGCGATAGTCGACACGGCCCGCGATCTCTTCCTCGAGCACGTGGTCCGGCAGCGCTTGCGCTTCCGCGACGACATCTTCGGGAAACTCTTCCTGAACGCCCTGCGAGAGCAGGATGCGCTTGATCTCGAAGTCGGCGAACTCCGCCGCTTCGAACGACTCCATCACGCTCGCGCGCAACGGATCGCCCGGCGCTTCCGGATAGCCGACGATCTTCGCGATCACACCTTGGCCGGTTCGCGCATTTGGTGGCAGCGGACCTTCGACTTCGATGCGCGCTTTAATGCGCTCGTCGTCGGGCTCGATGAACGCGCCTTCCCGCATTACGTGCAGCTGCCCACCGACGAAGTGCACCGCGCGCTCGAGAACTTCCACGACCTGGCCATCGAGACCTTTCGGACTCGGGCTCGCACGAACGCGCACGCGGTCGCCGTGCAGCGCATTTCCGAGCGCAGGCGGTGGCACGAACACGTCGGGCCCTTTTTCGTCGGTCACGACGAAGCCAAACCCGCGCGGGTTGATCGTCAGCCGACCGGTCCGCAGGTCTTGTTTGCCCCGAGAACGCGCAAAGCGCGACCCCGGATGCGACGCCTGATCCTGTGCGTCCTGGCTGCGCTCGTTGTTGTCAGCACCATTACGGTGCGGGAGCTCGGCCGAAGGAGGCGCGGGACGCGTGGCCTTGCGTGCTTTGAATTTGCCGCCGGGTAGCTCGGTTACCAAATGTGCGTCTGCGAGCGTGCTCAAGCGTTGCGCAAGTTGGCGATGTTCGTTGCGAGGGACGCCCAATCGCGCACACAGCTCGCCGACGTGCATCGAGCGCCGCTGCTCGCGTAATAGTGTCAGGACCTGCTCATCACTGACAGGTAGAGAAGAATCGGATGAAGTCACGTTGAATGATTGCCTTCCAAGGCATCGAGAAAATGAGGAGTCGCAAAAGACTACGCCTTGGTGCAGTGCGTTGCGAGAAGTCGGATAGGTCAGGGATGCGCCGCAGGGGGCGTGGCCGCCGCCGTAGAGGCGGTCTCATGGGCCCAATACACGCGCCCGGAGCACGACATCGCGACTCGTTGACCTGACGGCGAGATCGCGACGTCCCCAATGCGCCCCGAGCACGAGGGGGGACTGCGGATCAATGTAGTACTCGGTTTGGGCCCACGCTCGATGATCGCGACGCCTTCGCTGGTCGCAAGCGCGTGCCGCAAACCATTTTGGCTCAGCGCGCCGGGTGCGAGCAGCGGCGGCGCAGGCTCACCGGGTGCGAGCACTTTTGCGGGGCCCGCGCTCTTGCCGTCGGGGTCGACCGGCACGAGTTGGAGCGTGCCGCCCTGCGCTAGCAACGCACCCTGCGTGGTCCACCCGAGGACGCTCCAACCGGAGCGATCGGGGCGCCGCACGCCACCGGTGCAGCCTTCCGCTACGGGGCGTTCACTCGCGAGTGCGACGTCGACGCCGCGACCACCCGCGACGAAACCCGACACGATCGAGCTCGCCGGTACGAGGCGAAGATAACGGCCGGCGCAATCGCGCACCAGATCGACGATCGCGATGCGCCCTGCCGGAGCAGTCAACACGACGCCTTGCGCGAGCGGACTCGGACCCGAAGCGCGTGTGCCCACGTCGTATGCGATCGGGAGCGAGCCGCGAAGCAACAACTGCTCTTCGCTCGCGAAGCCGAGACCGGGTAACCGAACGCTCGGCCCGTTCGCCGCACTGAAGTCGGGGCCGCGCTCCCAAAGGTAGTTCGTTTGGCCGCGGATGGCTGCAACGGCAGCGCGAACCCGTTCGCGATCGGCAGCTTCGACTTTGTACGCGGGGTCGTCGAGTTGCGCGCGTGCGTCGAGTGCAGCCAAGAGCTGCTGCTGTTTCGCGACCGAGAGTGCGCGGATGACCGCGGCACGGCCGGCCGCAACCGAGGGTCCACAATTGAGCCCGGCACTCTCATCCACCCAGACGCGCGCGGCGCCGCTCTCGTGACACAGCGCACGATGGGTTGCGAGTGCGGCGAGCGCTGCGGGTAGGGCAGCGATCGGATCCTTCGCAGCACTTTCGTAGGCAGGCGTGACGAGCTCGGTCAAGCTTCGTTCCGGCTCGGTGCGCTCGCGCGCAAACCCCGACGGCCGGTTCAACCACACGAGCGGAACGCTGTGAGGCGTGCCGCCTTCACTTGCGACATTCACGGTGACGAGTACGTCGCCGTGTTGATCGGCGTCTTCGTCCTGGCTCGAGACCGTGAGGTCGAGGCTCGTGGTGTCGCTCGGATCGGTCGCTGGCAACGCAGCCAAGTGCAAGAGCACGCGTGGGTTCGCGTCAGCCGTGAGGATGAACTGGTGCAATGCCCTCGCGCGCGTACCGGGCTCGGGCGGTAGGTCGAGCGTCGGCGAGTTGGGAGCGGCTGCAGCTGGTGGCGGCGAGCCTGGAGCGGCAGTATTCGGGATTGGCGCAGCGCCCGGTTGAGCGGGTGCAGCCGTTGCCGGCGCGCCTGGAACCGGCGTGCTCGTCGCACCCGGCGTCGCACTCGGAGCCGTCCCCGGCGCTGGCGCACTCGCAGCTGCGGGCGGCACACCTTCCGGCGGCACCGCATCGCCGGCGCAAGACACGTCGAGCTTCGCGAGCACCAGATCCGCGGCGAGCCGTCCGAGCCCAGCTTGTTCGACGATGCAGCCGGCTTGCGTCGAGAGCAGCGCCACGGAGCTACGCTTTTCCGGCGCTCGCTCCGCGTCGGGCTTCGTCCAAGTCTCGAAGCTCGCGCGCGACTCCGGGTCGGTCGCGATCACGACTGCATCGGAAGCCCCATCGCCGTTCAAGTCCCACTCGAGCGCCGCGCGAAACGAACCGTCGGCGCGCTCGATCGAGCCTTCACCCAACGGGATCGACCGCGTCTGGTCCTCGAATGAGGTGCCTTCGGTCGCGAGTTGCAGCGTGCTCGCATCGGCTGCGGTGTTCGACGCGCCGCGCTTGAAAGGCACCGGCGTTTTCCCGCACCCGTTTTTACACCCCGTTACGCCTAGCACCACACACACGAGGAGCAGGCGCACGCGCCGCATTCTCAGTTCAACCACTTGGGACGTTCACTATCACCTTCGCCGCTACCACCGCCCCCGCGCAGCACGCGAAAGCGCGGCGGCGATGAGCCCTTCCGGCGAGGCGGCTTCGGGGCGCGCGCCATGTAGCGCACGTATCCGATGCCGGCCGCCATGGCAGCCAGCGAGCCGACGAGCGAGATGTAGTTTTTGTCGGCAAGAAAAAATAGAAAGGACATGCCCGCGAGCACGAGCAGCAGTGTCCGCGAGCTCATCGGCACGACGCCGAAGAACATGATCCGACCACGGCCGATGACCTGCGTCATCGCAGCCATGCCGGCGTACGCGATCGAGCGCGAGCCGAAGAGCATGTTCGGGTCGACCGGCGCGAGGTACGCAACTGCGATTGCCGCCACACCACCTGCGAGCGTTCCACAGACCGCGAGCTCGAGAACGTGGCGTGAGCCGAACGTGACTTCGAATGGCGAAAGGATCAGCCACATGAAGATCAGGTTGATGAGCATCGACATCACGAAGCGCGGGTCGTCGACCAGCACGTGCGTGAAGAGCTGCAGCGGGGTCCAAATGCTGAGCGGCTTCGGCTTCAGTGCGAGTGCGCTAAAGACGTCCAGTTGGACGAAGTTCAGCAGAATCAGCTCGAGGACAAACGCGGCGAACAAACCCACGATCAACTTCTTGACGGTCGGGGTCAGCGGCGGCATCGAAAACACGATGTCGTGATCTAAGCAGGCGGCCACCTACCGCGCAACACGCGCGCCGCGAATAACCCGTCAACCCGCGTCCGGTTCGCCCGCGTCGGCAGGTTCGCCTGCGTCGGTGTCGGCCTCTTCGGCCGAAAGTTGGTCCACTTCGCAGGGGTAAAGCACGTCGAACCGCCCGAGCTCGAACGGGGGACAGGTCGTTTCCCAGCGCTTTTGCTCGTCTCGATCGAAACCGGCGAGCTCGAGCCGATAGGTTCCGGGAACGAGCCCGATGAAGTCGAGCGGCTGACAATGTTCGAGCATTCGGCTCTTCTTGAGCGAGTGGCCGTCGTCGTCCTTGATTTCCCAGGTCATGAAAACGACCCCGGCGCCGTCGCAAGAGTCACCGGCGAAGAGCTTCCCGGGGGCGACGTCCCACAGCGGATCGATCGCCAGCACCGGGCGGTCGTTGTCGTTACCGAGCACGCAGCCCCCCGCAGTCACGCTCACGAGGACCAGGCACGCCGCACCGAACGCGGCCTCCACACTCCAGATCGCCCCGCGGCAAGTGCGAGAACTCATGCTTCACACTCCTTGTGAGAACCGGAAGAGCCCATTCGAAGCTCGAGCTAAGTAACCGTCCACTGACCCTCGTCGAGCAACTCCTGCACCGTTTGGTGCTTGAAGCTCTTCGCTTTCTCCAGCTGCTCGGTCATGAGTGTATCGTAGCTAGTCCGAGATACTGCGCGGAACACACCGATCGGCGTCGGGAACTCGGGTGCGGTGAGGCGGCTCAAGAGGAGCGCGCAAATCTCGCTGGTCTCGTCGTGGATCAGGAGCCGGCCTTCGCCTTCCGCCGCCACGTCCACCACGATCGGCTGCAGATTGGGCCCGACCGCGATGCCCTTCTCGCGATCCTTGCCGAAGCGCATCGGTTTGCCGTGTTCGAGCTCGAGCACGTGTGTGGCCTTCGTCTCTTTGTCCGTCAGCGTGTCGAACGCGCCATCGTTGAAGATGTTGCAGTTCTGATAGATCTCGACGAACGCGGTGCCTTTGTGGGCGGCCGCGCGCTTGAGGACGGTCTGCAAGTGGTTGGCCGCCACGTCCAAGCTGCGCGCGACGAACGTGGCGTTGGCACCGAGCGCGACGCTGACCGGGTCGAGCGGGTAGTCGATCGAGCCGAGCGGCGTGGACTTCGCCTTCTTTCCGAGCGGCGAGGTCGGGCTGTATTGCCCTTTCGTCAGGCCGTAGATCTGGTTGTTGAACAAGAGCAACTTGAGATCGACGTTGCGGCGCAACACGTGCACGAAGTGATTGCCGCCGATCGACAGCGCGTCGCCGTCGCCCGTGATCACCCAAACTTGTAGGTCCGGACGCGCCGCTTTGATCCCGGTCGCGATCGCAGGCGCGCGGCCGTGAATGCTGTGCACGCCGTAGGTCTCCATGTAGTACGGAAACCGACTCGAGCAGCCGATGCCGCTCACGAACACGTACTTCTCGCGCGGAATACCGAGCGAAGGCATCACGCGCTGCACTTGCGCGAGGATCGAGTAGTCGCCGCAGCCTGGGCACCAGCGAACGTCTTGGTCGGTGACGAAATCCTTGCGCTGCTGCGTGCTCGGATCGGTGTGCTTGAACTCGGGATAGACGTTGAGCTTCACTAGTTCGCCTCCAGTTGCTGCTTGATGCCGGCGACGATCTCGCTCTCTTTGAAGGGCTGACCTTGGATCTTCGGAAAGGAGCGCGCATCCACCAAGTAGCGCGCGCGAACCATTTTGACGAGCTGTCCGAGGTTGATCTCGGGGACCAAGACTCGCTTGTAGCGCTTCAAGATCTCGCCGAGGTCGTTCGGCAAAGGATTGAGCCAGCGCAGGTGCACGTGGCCGATCTTGTGACCTTGTTGTCGCGTGGCATCGACGCCGGCGCGAATCGCACCGAATGTGTCACCCCAGCCGAGCACCAAGAGATCGCCGGTGGGATCGCCGAAGATCTCGGTCGGCGGGAGCTCGTCTGCGATCTTCTGCACGCGCTCGTGCCGCAACTTGCTCATGAACTCGTGGTTCTCGGCGTCGTAACTGATGTTGCCAGTCAGGTGCTGCTTCTCGATGCCGCCGATCCGATGCTCGAGCCCCGGCGTGCCTGGAAGTGCCCAGGGCCGTGCGAGGCGCTCATCGCGCGAGTACGGCTGGAAACCGTCGCGATCGGTTCGGAAGTTCACGGGGATGCGCGGCAGCTTGCTCATGTCGGGCACCTGCCACGGCTCTGCGCCGTTGGCGATGTAACCGTCGGACAGGAGAATCACCGGAGTCATGTGTTGAACTGCAACGCGGCAGGCTTCGATCGCCGTGTAAAAGCAATCGCCCGGCGTGGATGCGGCGAGCACTGGGATCGGCGCTTCGCCGTTGCGGCCATACATCGCTTGCAAGAGGTCCGCTTGCTCGGTCTTCGTCGGCATTCCGGTGCTCGGGCCCGCGCGCTGCACGTCCACGATGACGAGAGGTAGCTCCAACATGAGTGCGAGGGCCATGCCTTCGCCTTTGAGTGCAAGCCCGGGGCCGCTCGTCGTCGTGAGCGCGAGTGCACCCGAATACGCGGCGCCGATCGCGGAGCAAATCGCGGCGATCTCGTCCTCGGCTTGAAACGTGCGCACGCCCAAGTGCTTGAAGCGCGCGAGCGAGTGGAGGATGTCGGACGCGGGCGTGATCGGATACGAGCCCAAAAACAGGTTGAGACCGGATAGCTCTGCCGCTGCCAGGAACCCGAGCGCGATCGCTTCGTTGCCGGAGATGTTGCGGTACTTGCCCGGTTTGATCTTCGCTTGCTTGATCTCGTAGCTGCGATCGAACAGCTCGGTCGTCTCGCCGAAGTTGTAGCCGGCCTTCATCGCGCGCAGGTTTGCTTCGCGCAGCGCGGGGTCTTTGAACTTCTCTTCGATCCACGCGACCGTGTGCTGCGGGTCGCGGTTGTAGAGCCAGTACACGAGGCCGAGCGCAAAGAAGTTCTTGCAGCGAACGGCGAAGCGGTTGTTCAGCTTGAGCTCTTCGACCGCACGCAGCGTCATGCCGGTGATGTCGGCCTTGAAGACTTTGTAGCTGCTGAGTGAGCCGTCCTCGGTGGGGTTCTTCGCGTAACCCGCGCGCTCGATGTTCTTGGCGGTGAACTCGCTCGAGTTGAGGATCAGGATACCGGCCGGCTTGAGATCTTTGAGGTTCGCCAGGAGCGCGGCGGGGTTCATCGCCACGAGCACGTCGGGTGCATCGCCGGGCGTGAACACCTCTTCGCTCGAGAACTTGATTTGAAAGCCGGAGACGCCGGCGAGTGATCCGGCGGGTGCACGAATCTCCGCGGGAAAATCCGGGAACGTCGCAAGGTCGTTGCCCGCGAGCGCGGTCGTATCCGTGAACTGCGTTCCCGCCACCTGCATGCCGTCGCCGGAGTCACCAGCGAAGCGGATGGCGACGGTCTGCACCGTCTCTACAGCTTTCTGCATGTGTACCTTGCGTCTCCTCGCTCGCGCCCGGCGTGATTAGTGTCGACTCCGACGTGTCATCTCAGGTGCGCGGCGTTTCGATAGAAACCTATCTGACGGCCGACACTTGCCGGTGTCCCGCATTCGCATAGCGGTCCTGACAGGCGTCCGACGGGCGCGCCAGCCTAGCAGGACCTGGGGTCACGCGGCCCTTAATCCTACTACATGCTGGTGTCCCTGCTACAGCCACCGCAGCAATTCACCCGATGACTAGCACAAGCCGGCGGTGTCAACCCTGAGCCGGAGGCGCCACCGAGTCCGTATCACCCGAGCGCCCATCGGTCACGTAGATGTGGAACCGATTTCGCCCGCGCCGCTTGGCCACGTACATCGCCTGGTCGGCGCAGCGGAGTAGCTCCGCCGCCGTGTCCCCCGCGTCTGGGAAAGCGGCGATGCCCATGCTGGCCGTCGGCCCGTAACTGTTGTTGCCGACCACGATCGGCTCGCTGAACACGCCGGCGATCCGTTCGGCCAACCCTTGGATTTCACTTGTATCTGCCAGGTCGTCGAGCAGGACCGCGAACTCGTCGCCGCCGAGTCTAGCGACGGCGTCGTACTCGCGAACCACGCCTGCCAATCGCGTCCCGATCACCTGGAGCACGGTGTCGCCCACGTCGTGGCCGTGCTGGTCGTTGATCTCTTTGAAGCAGTCGAGGTCGAGGAACATCACGGCGAACCGCCGTTCCATTCTTCGTGCCCGCGCCGCAGCGAGGTTGATTCGCTCGTGGAATCCGCTTCGATTCGCGAGCCCCGTGAGCGAGTCCTTGCGAGCGAGCTCGGTGAGCCGCTGCGCACAACGCTTTCGTTCTCGCGCGTGGCGCAAGCATCGCGCGAGCGACTCTGCGTCGACCCGCTCTTTGACGAGGTAGTCCTGTGCCCCGCACTCCACCACTTGCAACGACAGCGCTTCATCGTCGAGCGCAGTCAGAGCTACGACCGTGGCGTTCGGCGCAGCTTCCTGTAGTCGCAAGATCGCGTCCAGCCCGCGCGCATCGGGGAGCGATAGATCGGTGACGATCGTATCGAAAGGTCGTTCGTGCAGGAGCGCGATCGCATCGCGCAGCCGGGTGACGTGATGCACGTGCGCGCCTTGCAGCTTCCGCAGGTGCGCCATCACGAGATGCGCGTCGCCGAGGTTGTCCTCCACCAGCAGGATGTCGGTCGGCAGCAGCATCAGCGAGTTCTGCCCGGGATGCGCCGGCTTCGACGAACGCCGCTCGTGCAGCTCGAGCGCTCGCCGCAGCGTCTCACCCAGCTGCTCGGCTTCCCAGGGCTTGATCAGTACCGAAGCGATCTGCCCATCGACAGACGTGTTGCCGCGCAGCCGCAGGTCGTGACTGCCCGTCACGAGCACGAATGTCATCTGCGGATCGATCTCGCTGAGTTGCTCCATCAGCGTGAGCCCGTCGGTGTCGGGCATCATCAGGTCCGTGACTACAATCGGATATTTGTGCTTCCGCGCGAGCTCGAGCGCTTCTCGCCCCGAACGGGCGATGTCCGCCTCGTAGCTGAACCGCCGAACCGTCCGACGAAACAACGGGCCTAAGGAGGGGTCGTCATCGACGAAGAGTAGACGCGGCCTGGACTGCAGCAGCTCGACTTCCATGATCTGGTGCGGCCCCCCGGCACTCTCCGGACGGAGCTAGATAACTAACCGTCGCGCGTATCCAGCGTGGAGTCGGCCGAGTTGAAAGCGAACTTGAGTCCGAACCCATTGTTTGGGAGGACTCGAGCCGCGGATGAGTGCGGTGTGTCGACGGCCGACACACCTGCCTACCGATGTTTGGAACGAACTTTTAGCCGTCGAGGCCGGCGAAAGCGCGCTGCATGAGGTGCTCTTGCTCGAGCTTGTGCGCGCTCATCGAACCCGTCGCTGGGCTCGCACTCTCGGGCCGCGAGACGCAGCTGAGCGGGAAACGATTACCGACCAAACCGGGCAATCGCGCCTGCATGTAGTACCAAGCGCCCATGTTCCACGGCTCTTCCTGCACCCAAACTAGCTGCGTCCCATCCGCATATGGTTTGAGTAGCCGATCCAGCTCACCCTTCCGTAACGGGTAGATCTGCTCGGCGCGTAGGATCGCGACGTCCTCGCGCTTGTACTCGGTGCGATGATTCGCGAGGTCGTAATAGACCTTGCCCGAACACATGAGTACGCGCTTCACCTTCGTCGGATCGAGGTTTGCTTGATCCGGAATGATGCGCTGGAACGCCGAGCCCTGTGAGAGCTCATCGAGCGACGACACCGCGAGCGGCGACCGCAGCAAGCTCTTCGGCGACATGATGATCAGCGGCTTGCGATACGGACGCAGCACTTGGCGACGCAACACGTGGAAGAACTGCGCCGGCGTCGTCAGGTTGCAGACCTGCATGTTGTCTTCAGCGCAGAGGTTCAACCAGCGCTCGAGACGCGCACTGCTGTGCTCTGGCCCCTGGCCTTCGAAGCCGTGCGGCAGGAGCAGCACGAGACCGCTCAAGCGGTACCACTTGTCTTCGGACGACGACAGGAACTGATCGATCAGCACCTGCGCGCCGTTCGCGAAGTCGCCGAACTGCGCTTCCCAGATCGTCAAACCTTCCGGGGTATCGAGGCTCAAGCCGTATTCGAAACCGAGCACTGCTGCTTCGGAGAGCGGGCTATCCCAGACTTCGAAACGGCCCTGATCCTTCGCGAGGTACGCGAGCGGCGTGTACAACTTGCCGTTCACCGAGTCGTGCAACACGGCGTGACGGTGTGAGAACGTACCGCGACGCGAGTCCTGACCGGACAAACGAACCGGCGTGCCGTCCGCAACGAGCGATGCGTAGGCGAGTGTTTCGCCGGTGCCCCAATCGAGCGGGCGCTTTCCATCGCGCTGTTCGCGGCGCTGCTCGAGGAAGCGCTTCAGCTTCGGATGCACGGTGAAGTCTTTCGGGACTTCGGTCACGCGCGTGAGCAAGTCTTGAAGCTTCGGCTTCGCGACCCAGGTCTCGACGTCCGGCGTCTCGGCATCCGGGCCGCCTTTGTAGCCGGCCCACAAACCCTGCATCGAGTATTGCGGCGGGACGAACGGCGTCTTGCGGACCTCTTCGAGATCGGCCTCGAGCACACGCTTGCGCGCTTGTTCGAGCTCGTTTGCGTGGGCTTGCGTGAACTTGCCGGCTTCGACCAGCGCCTTCACGTAGACCTCGCGCACGGACGGCTTCTGATCGACTGCCGCGTACATCACCGGCTGGGTGAAGCGCGGCTCGTCCGCTTCGTTGTGACCGTAGCGACGATAGCCGTACAGGTCGATCACGACGTCGCGGCCGTAGCGCTGGCGATAGTCCATCGACAAGTGCACCACTTGTGCGACCGCCTCGGGGTCCTCGCCGTTCACGTGGAACACCGGGCAGCGCAGCATGCGCGCGACGTCAGTGCAGTAACGGCTCGAGCGCGAGTCTTGCCAGACGGTCGTAAAGCCGATCTGGTTGTTGACCACGATGTGCACGGTGCCGCCGGTCGAGTAACCGCGCAGGCCCGACATGTTGAGCGTCTCTGCGACTACGCCCTGACCGATGAACGCCGCATCGCCGTGAATCAGCAGCGGCAACACCGATCTGCGCTCTTTGTCTCCGCGCCGGTCCTGCTTCGCGCGCACGCGGCCTTCGACGACCGGGTTCACGTACTCGAGGTGGCTTGGATTGAACGCGAGCGTGAGGTGGAGCGAACGGCCGCTCTGAAGCGTGCGGTCCGACGAGTACCCGAGGTGGTACTTCACGTCGCCGCGGCCCATCAGCAGCTCGGGATTTTCGTCTTCGAACGCGGCGAAGATCTCTTTGAGGCTCTTCTCCATGACGTTCGCGAGCACATTGAGGCGCCCGCGGTGCGCCATGCCGATGACCATCTCTTCGATGCCGTGTTGATCGGCCGAATCGATCACGAGTTCGAGCATCGGAATGATGCTCTCCGTGCCTTCGAGCGAGAAGCGCTTCGCACCGACGTACTTCGTGTGCAGGAACTGCTCGAAGATCTCCGCGTCGATCAGCTTCGACAGAATCCGAACTTGCTGGTCGTGTGTGAGGTCGATGCGGTTGAGCGACGACTCCATCCGCTCTTGCAGCCAACCGCGAATCTCGGGTTCCTCGATGTTGCGGTACTCGACGCCGATCGTCCGGCAGTAAGTCTCTTGCAGGCGATGTACGAAGTCCTTCAGCGGGAGTTGCGGCGGCCCGGCGAAGTTACCGGTCGCGAACATCGTATTCGGGTCGACCTGATCGAGACCGAAGCGTTCCAGCGAGAGCTCGTCGTTCTCCGGATTCGCGAGGTTCAGCGGATCGAGCTGGGCAAACCGGTGACCGCGCAAGCGATAGCCGTTCACGAGTGCAGTGACGCGCTCCTGATAGTCCTTCTGCAAATCGCTGTCCGCGACGGAGATGCCGGGGCTCGTAGCTGCGTACTCGACGACAGCAGCCACAGCGTGGCCGTTGCCATTTGCACCGTTGGTCGTTCCGTTGCTCTTCGCGTACGCGGCCGCGTGGCCATTGCCCAAACCGTTCACGGTGGTGGCGCCGCCGTTGCTTGCGCCGTTGCCGTTGGTTAGGAAGCGTGCGCCCGCCGCGCCGTTGGTTTGCGTCAGCAAGCCAGCGCGCTCGGCGTCAGTCAGATGCTCGAAATACTTTTGCCAGGCGCTCTCGACCGAATGCGGGTTTTCGCTGAATCGGAGGTAGAGCTCCTCGACCAAACTTTGGTTTATGCCGAAGTCCATGTCTGTACTCTGTCAGAGAGCGCTCCGCCGAACTGATAACGATCAGCTCGACGCAAACGCTGCGGGGTAATGAGAACGCTGGGGCGTCGGAACCAAGTCCGGTACGCGCAGCCACGCGAACAAGCGGATGATAGGATAGGTTGCCCTGAGCCAGCGCGCCGCAAAGTTCGCTGAAGCACGAACTTGGTGTGGTTGTTCAGATGCTACGTACACGTGGCGTCTCTGCCCCGGTAGGGCTGCTGAGGTGGGGACGTGAGGGTGAGTATACCACCCGTTCTCTAAGATCAATCTTAGGGTAGCCGTGTAAGCCACCCGGATCGATCGCGTAATGGCTTGAAAGCACTGATGTTCCAGCGCAGTTTCAAGTGTGGTCACTGCGCAGTTGCAGGACTCGTACGCGCATTCCCGCCAGTGTCACTCGATGCACTCGACGGTGCATCGAGATCGAGTGCGAGTGAGAAAAAGGCAAGTTGCCGTGCTTGGCGTTTCACGAGATCCGCGAGTGACGTGCCGCGACCGTGACCGACGGAACGCTCCATATAGAAGTGGATCGGTCGCGCCCCACGCGTCGCTGTTTGAAGACGCGCGGCGAACTTTGCCGAGTGTCCCCAAAACACGCGCGTGTCGTGATCTGCCGTTTCGATGAGCGCGGCGGGATAGTCAACGCCGGCTTTCACGTTGTGGTAGGGCGAGTACGCGAGCAGATAGCGCGCGGCTTCGGGATCGTTCGGATCACCGTACTCACTCGTCCACAGCGCGGCCGGAGGGAACTTCGGGTAGCGCAGCATGTCGTACAGGCCAACGTAAGTCGCAGTGGCCGCGAATGCATCCGGCGCGCGGGTGAGAAGTGCGCCCATCAACAGGCCTCCGTTACTTCCGCCCGTGATCGCGATCCGCGAGGGTTTGGACAGTCCGCTCGACGAGAACCAGCGGATGACTGACTCGAAGTCCTCGAACACGTGTTGCTTGTCAGCGAGCATTCCAGCGCGATGCCAAGTCTCGCCGAACTCGCCGCCACCGCGCAGGTTCGCGACGGCGTAGATGCCACCGCGTTCGAGCCAGTAGAGCGCACTGCGCGTGAACTCGGGCAGGAGCGAGACGTCGAAGCCGCCGTAGCCGTTGATCAGCACTGGCGCGTCGCCCGTCTTCGGTGCCCCGCGGCGTTGGCCGTAGTAGACGTTGATCGGCGTGCCGTCGCGTGACGTGACGGTTTGTTGGATGAGCTCGTAGCTCGCGGCGTCGAAGCTGCTCTTCACCTGGAAGAGCTCGCTCAACTTGCGGGTCTTGATGTCGTAGGTGAACAAGGTCGGCGGGTGGAAGAACGAGCTCCACACGAACGCGATCTCGTCCCGATTGCGCGCGCCACTCAGAGCGACGACGGAGCCCGCCATCGGAAGCTCGATCTCACCTTGGGATTTGCCTTGCAGATCGTAGACCCAAAGCTTCGAGCGCACGTTGTCGATGCCGTGCACGACGATGTGGTCTTTCGTGAACGCGACGTCATCGAGCGTGGCGCCCGACTCCGGGATCAGCGTTTGCCAGCGCGTGGGATCGTTCGCTTGGGCAGGTGCGACGCGCACGACGCGCTTCTTTGGGGCATCGATGTTCGTGACCAAGTAGAGCTGGCCACGATGCACGACGCCAAAGCTGTTGTTGTCGCGATTCTGGACCACCGGTGTGAAAGCGGTGGGCGCCGTCGGAACGACCGGGCGCGACTTCGCGTTTGCCCCGCGATCCCAGAGCCAGACGTCGGACTGCGTCCAAGTGCGGTAATTGTTGATGAGGAGGTAGCGATCGGTTTCGTCGAGAGTCGCTGCGGGAAAGTCGACGGGCTTGTCGCCGGAGAACAGCTTCGTGTCCGAACTCGGATCGGTACCCAGACGATGATTGAACACGCGCGGGAAGTAGCTGTCGGGTTCTTTGTCGTTGTAGTCGGGCTCGCCCAGCTTCGGATAGCGCGAGTAGTAAAAACCGCGGCCGTCGTTCTGCCACTCGATCGACGCCCACTTCGCGTGCTCGATGGTGTCGGGGAGCACGCGGCCGGCGTTGACGTCGTAGACGCGCAAGACGGAACGTTCATCGCCGTTGTCGGAGATGCCGAACGCGACGTAGCTGCCGTCTTCGGAAGCGACTGCGTAGTCGAGAGCGGCGTTCGGGCCGAAGTCCAGCGGATCTACGATCGGACGATCCGCGCTGACGTCTGTCGCGCGTGAGCGGTCGTGTACGAACAAAGCGGGCCGTTCACGAGTGCCGTCGCGAAGCGTGAAGAACACGCGGTCACCCGCGAGCTGCACCGAGGTGAGCGCGCCGATCGTGAGCAGCTCCGCGAGGCGCGCTTCGGCTTTCGGATCGCGCGCTTTTGCGAGCGTAGCTTCGGTCGCGCGCGACTGCGTCTCGATCCAGGCTTTCGTGTTCGGGGAGTCTTCTTCGAGGCCGCGGAACGGGTCGTCCACCGGGATGCCACCGACCGGTTCGGTGACGCCGAGTTTTGCAGCTTCGCGATTGATCTCGGCGAAGGCGCCTTCGGGTTTGCTAGATTCGGTCGTCACGGGAGTGGGTAGGGCGGGTTTTGTGCTCGGCGATGCGGGCGCGCTGCCGCAGCCGGACAAGAGTATAGCGAGGACGATTGCGCGGAGTGCCATGGCGGCCCTTATAAACCGCAGACGGAGAGTGCGCGCGTGGAACGTTTGTTTTTGATCTTGGCAGGTATCAACGGGTTTCTGGCGGTTGCGCTAGGTGCGTTCGGCGCGCACGGCTTGCGTTCGAGTCTCGCGAGCGCGGCGGATGGAACGCGCCGACTCGAGGTCTGGGAGCTAGCCGCGCACTATCAGCTCGCGCACGCCGTGGCGTTGGGGTTGGTCGCGTATCTGTGCACCCGCTCTCCTGGCGCGGTTGCGAGCGCTGCGGGCTACTTGTTCGTCGCGGGGATCGTTTTGTTCAGCGGGAGTCTGTACGCGCTCGCGTTCACGGGCGTGAAGGTGCTCGGGGCGATTACGCCGATCGGTGGGTTGTGTTTTCTCGCAGGTTGGGTCGCGGTGATCTGGGCTGCCACGAAGCTCTGAGCGCTGTGAGCCTCACTTTGGAGGGAGGATGCCAAGGTCCCGGCACGCTGAGGTAACCCGGCGTGGCGCGCCGGTCCGTTGGCAGGCGAGACGGGCACATCGGAGGGTGGCAAGGTCCGCACGCCGGTTGCGTTCACGGCGGGTCTTCCCATTCGCGATTTCTTCGCTAACGTGCGCGCGTGTCGAGAGTACCGGTGCGTCGTTCCTCACGCGTAGTATCGGTCGTTCCCCTCAGCGGGTGCTTGCTGTTGCTAGCAGCGTGCGCAACTGGGCCTTCGCAAGCGACAGGTGCGGGGCCGTCCACCACTGCGCTGCCGGCGAGCGCAGCCCGCGCCGGGGGTGACGAGCTCGCGCTCGCGGACATCGCCGCTGCGAGCTGCCCCGCTCCGCGCGGAGACACGATCAAGCTGGGTGCGCTGCTCGATGAGCTCGGCGACTTGTCGTCGCTCGCGCGCGTGTCGCGGCCTGCCTTCGCGAGTCTGATGTCGTCGAGCTTCGATCGCGCTTCGCAGTCTGCGAGTCCGCGTGAGCCGGATTGGTTTGCAAACAAAGACTTCGCGCAGCCCGTTCCAGGCGAACCGGTCGTGCTGCTCGATGCGACTGGGCCCGGTGTCGTAACGCGCATTTGGTCCGCGAATCCTTCGGGCGTTCTGCGCATCTACCTCGACGGCTCTGCGACTCCGACCGTTCAAGCGCCGATGGAGGCGCTGCTCGACGGTGAGGTGGCGCCGCTCGGCGCCCCATACGCGTTCAAAGCCGCGAATGGACACAACTTATATTTTCCGATTCCGTTTAGTCGGCGCTGCCGCATTACGGTCGAGACCGACGCCAAGCGCTTGTACTATCAGGTCGACTATCGTCGCTATGCGGAGGCGACGAAGGTGCAGTCGTTTTCGGCAGCGTCGCTCGCCGAAGCGGGCTGCCAAAAGTCGAGAACGGCGGCGCGGTTGCAGCTCGCCGGCAGTGGCGCACTCCCGCAGCTCACGGCTGCGGAGACATTTCAGCTCGAGGTCGTGCCGGGTCAACGCAGCGAGCACCGCTCAGCCGCCGCGCCGGGTGGAAGCGTGATCCGCGAGTTGCGCGTGCGGCCATCGAGTCTCGATGCTGTGGCGCTGCGGGGCACGGTCCTCACTCTCGAGTTCGACGGCGAGCAGACCGTTCAGGCTCCGCTCGGCGACTTCTTCGGAACGGGCCCTGGCGTCGCGAAGCTGCGCAGCTTGCCGATCACGGTGGATGCGGAGCGGGGTGTGCTGATTGCGCGTTGGCCGATGCCGTATCGAGTTTCGGCGACGATCGCGCTCACGGGGGCGTCGAACGCGAAGTTCACAGCAGCGGTCGAAATTGCGACCGAACCGCTGCCGTGGACCGACGAGTCATTGCTGTTCGGCGCGCAGTGGCATGCGCCCGATTCGATTGTGAGCACGCCTGCGAGTGATTGGCCGTTGCTCGCGATCCGCGGCGCTGGGAAGTATGTCGGCACGGTGTTGAACGTGCAGAATGGCGACGTCTCGTGGTGGGGCGAGGGTGACGAGCGGATCTCGGTCGATGGTGAGCGTTTCCCGAGTCACTTCGGAACTGGAACCGAAGATTACTTCGGCTACGGTTGGTGTTCGAACGAGCGGTTTACGGAGCCGTTCATCGGCCAGACGCAGTCGAGTGGGAAGCAAAACTGGGGAGCGACGTCGCTCTACCGCTTTCACGTCTTCGATGCGATTCCATTCCAGACGGGTCTGCGTTTCGATTTCGAGGTGCGTCACTGGAGAAAGGTTCCGGTGCCGCTGGTCTACGATGCGGTGGGTTTCTTTTATCTGAGGCCGGGAGCGACAGCGGAGCCGAGGGCGAGTGATCCAGCGCGGTATCAGGTGCCGGTCGAAGTGAATCCGCCGCTCGAGATGTCGCCTGCGCGTTACACCTGCGGACAATAGTGAGCCGCGCTGCGCGACTCGCAATCTGCTGATGGGGCTTGCCACGTCCGTGCGGCGCTCAACCGTCTCGCCTTACTCGTTCTAAAAGCCCGAAGCGCAACAAGCCCGGTTTACCGCCTCACCCGCACGATCCGCCCGAGCAAACTTGCCCGCTCGCGCAAGTGACAAGTGCACCACCGCAGTTGGTGTTGCTCGTCGATGTATCGGTGCACACGTTGCTGCAACTCACCCCGGTGGTGCACTTGACCCCACAGAACAAGCCGTCACACGTCGCAGTCGCTCCCGCTGGCGCCGTACACGGAGTGCACGACAACCCGCACGTTGCGACCGCGTTGGTACTGACACAGGTGCCGTTGCAGTCGTGCTGGCCGACCGGACATGCGCACAATCCGATCAGGCACATCTTGCCTCCGGTGCACACGTTTCCACAGCGACCGCAGTTGTCGACGTCAGAGCCAGTCGACTTGCACACGCCCTGACAGTCAGTCGTGCCTGAACCACACATGTAAGAACACTGACCGCTCCGACAAACATCGACTGCGCGCGCAATCGTCGTTCGGCATTGCGTACAGCTCGGACCGCATTGCGCCGTCGAGTCGTCCTTCGCGCAGGTTCCGCCGCAATCGTGCGTGCCCGCAGGGCACACGCATCGACCGCCCGCACAGGTTGTTCCGCCCGCACACAGCTGATTGCAGCTACCGCAGTTTGCAGCGTCGCTCGTCGTGTCCACGCATTTGTCGCCGCACTGCGTGAAACCAGCCGTGCATGCAAAGCCACAACTCCCGGACTGACACAACACGTCGGCATGCGCGACCGTCGCAGCACACGTGTTGTCGCACGTGCCGCAATGCTTCGCGTCCGAGTTGATCTCGGCACAACTTTGTCCGCAGAGCGTGGGCGCGTTCGCTGGACAACCCGACACGCAGGTTCCGCTCGAGCACATCGGCGCGTCGACGGGGCACACGTTCCCGCACGTGCCGCAGTTTGCCGGCTGCGTGACGTCGGTCTCGCAACCCGACTCGGGATCGGAGCCGCAGTGCGCCCAACCCTTCGCGCATGCAGCCGCCGCAAACGAACAGACGTCCGCGGAACACGTCGTCGCTCCCACGACGTGGGCCAACGTCGAACAGTCGTGATTGCACGCGCCGCAGTTCTTGTTGTCACTCGGTACGCAGGCGCCGCCGCACGATAGTTGCCCGGCTGGACAGCCGCTTGCACCGCTCGCCCCCGCAATATTTCCGCCCGTGCCCGCCGCATTCATCGCGACGGACATCCCCGCGGCCCCGCTGTTCGCGCGCGAACCGGCGCTAACGTTTCCGCCTCCAGTTCCGCTGGTTGCACGGCTCGGGGTGCCCGCGATGCCGTTGCCGCCGTGGCCAGCGCTGCCATCCGCCTCAGTCTTCGACGGTTGTTCCGAGCTTCCGGTCTCTCCTGCATCACTCGCCACCGGTGCCGCACCAATCGGTGTGCAGTTCATGAACGATGCAACGCAAAGCACAGCCGCAAAACCTGCAAACCATCGACTCATCGATGTTGCCGGCGCTGTCGCAGTTTTTGTATACACCACATGCGGAGACGTACTTAGGCCAGACGGCTACGTGTGTATAGTGACAATAGCGGACCGAGCAGGAGTCCCGTTCGCGTTGTCGTACAACAAACGGATGTCGACACTTCCACGATCACCCCGGCCTGAAACGCTCGCGGCATTCGCTGCAGTTCGCGCCGGACTCGCGGTCGCGCAACGCCGAACCGGCGCGGACCAAGTCACGGCAAAAGACGGCATCGACATCGTCACCGGCGCGGATGTCGCGGCAGAACAGGCCATCCGTCAGGTCCTCGCCGAACACTTCCCGCAGTTGCCGATCGTCGGAGAGGAAGGCGGCGAGCCGCAGCCACAAAGCGGAGCGTATTGGCTCGTCGATCCGATCTGCGGCACGCGCAACTACGCATCGCGTCTGGCGCTGTATTGCACGAACATCGCACTGATCGAGGATGGCGTCGCGACGGTCGCAGCGATCGGGGACGGTGGAACATCCGAAGTGCATTACGCCGAACGTGGACGCGGGTCGTTTTGTGCGCGGTCGGAGGGTGACATTCCGTTGACGGCTCGCGATGGAACCGTCATCGGCGTCGAGCTCGGAGGCAAACCTCCGTACCGCGACCCGGCGTTAGGCAGGTTGCTCGCAGGGATCGCCGCAGATGGCCGGTTCTACCCGCGACTGCTCGGGACGACACTCGACTTCGTCAAGGTTGCGTCAGGTGACATGGCAGGACTCTTATTGTTGACTGACACGGCGGACCCGCTGCACACCGCAGCGGGTTGTTTGTTGGCGGAAGAAGCGGGCGCGCTCGTCACGGATCGATCCGGCGCAGGTTGGACGCTCGGGACGACGACGCTCGTCGTGGCTGCGACCAGCGAGCTCCAAGTCGAACTACTTCGTTACTTGGGCTGATCGTCCGCCGCTGAGAACAGTTTACGCAACACGACGAAGTACAAGTCGTCGCGCTTCGGCAGACCGAACCGGAGATCGCCGTAGGGAAACTTCTCGGTCTCGCCAGTCCGCACGTAACCCCGGCGCTCGTACCACGCGATCAACTCCGCCCGCTGAGCGATCACCGTCATCTTCATTGCAACGGCACCGTACGTCTCCCGCACGTACCGCTCCGCCGCCGTCAGCAGCGCGCTGCCGAGGCCGACCGTTTGCCCCTGCGGGTCGACCGTCAGCATGCCGAGGTACGCTTCAGTGGCCCCCGCGCGCTCGAGGAGCACGCACCCGACGAGCCGGCTGTCCCGCTCAGCGACCAGCACGACCGCATCTGCAGCTGTCAGCTGCGCAGCCAGGGTCACGGCGTCCGTGCGTTGCCCACCGAGTAGCTCTGCTTCGGTCGTCCAGCCTCGGCGGCTCGAGTCGCCACGATAGGCGGAGTTGACGAGCTCGACGAGCTCCGGCAGATCAGTCGCAGTGGCGGGACGTGTGCGGACGTTCGACATGGACGGACGAGTCGCGTGTAGCAGTTCGTTGCTGGAGGTGCACGCACCGACCCCAAAGCCCGCCGGCTGCGCACATGCCACGCCGCTCAAGTCCAGCCGGCTTCGGTCGATGCAAGGAGAAGCCCGAAAGGCGCGGAGAAGGATGCCGAGCGTACTCTTTGTCGACGACGAGCCTCTAGTGTTACGCGCCCTGGGGCGCATGGTGCGGCCTCTGCAGAATGAGTTCGACGCAGTCTTCGCCGCCAACGGTGCCGAAGCACTCGATCAACTCGCGATCAAGCCGATCGACGTCTTGGTGTCCGACATGCGCATGCCCGGTATGGACGGCGCAGCCCTGCTGGCGCAAGTGCAGCGACACTTCCCGGCGACCGCGCGCGTGATCCTCTCCGGATATGCCCAAGACGAGACACTGCTCCGCGCCATTCCGGTGAGTCACCGCTTCCTCGCGAAGCCGCTGCAACCGGCTGAGCTGAAGCTAGTCTTGTTTCGCACGATCGCGCTGCACAAGCTGCTCGAGTCGCCGGAGCTGCGCGAGGTCGTCGGCGGCGCCAAGGATCTCCCGACGCGGCCAGTCGTGTACTTCGAGCTGCGAGGCGCGCTCGCCGATCAGAGCAAGTCGATGCGCGACATCTCACGCATCGTCGAGCGCGACGCCGGCATTACCGGTCGCTTGCTGCGCACCGTGAACAACGCGTTCTTCGCGCCCGCGACTCGCATCACCTCGGTGCAACAAGCAGTGCAACACCTCGGCACCAACATGCTGACGTCGCTCATCTTGACACTCGAGTGTTTCGGCAATTTCGAAGACACGCTCTCCGATTGCGACCTTGTGCCGGCGAGCTTGGAACGCAAGTCGTATCTCGCCGCGACGCTCGCACGCGAGCTCGTGCACGAGCGCAACGCGCGTGAAGATGCATTCGTCGCAGCATTACTCCACGACTGCGGCTTGTTGCTCGTAGCCGCTCGGCGTCCGGCGCTGCTCGAAAAAGCCGCGAAGCTAGCGAACGACGAGTCTTGCACGCTCGTTCAGGCGGAGCGCCAGCTGTGGGGAACTACGCACGCCGAGGTCGGTGCCTACTTGCTCGGCTTGTGGGGGCTGCCTTATCCGGTGGTCGAGGCGGTCGCGAACTGTCAGTCGCCGGATCGCCACGCAGGTCCAGGTCTTGACGTCGGCGCTGCGGTGTACGTCGCAGCTGCGTTTGCCGACGCTGCAATGATCGGTGATGTCGCTTCCGTGATGCTCGACGAAGCGTTTTTGGCGCGCACCGGTCTCGCAGGCTCGTTGCCCGAGTTGATCACTAACGTCGAGCACATCATCAGCCTTCCGAGTCAGGCTGGCGACGAGGCAGAGTCAGTCGGGGCGATTAAACCGCCCGTGCACTGATCTCGAACGCTGGGGCGAATTTGTGATGAACGTCGAGGCGGTGGGACCTCGACGCAACGCATTGCTAGGGCCTAAAGTGGGACGGCTATGGTTCCGCCGCCCAGTACTCCGAGTCGAAGACCACCCAGGCCATTCGAGAACGCCGCGGAGACGAGTGGCGTACCGCCCGATCCTCCCGCAGATGCGCTGCTGATCGAGATCGCCTGGGAGGTCTGCAATCAAGTCGGTGGCATCTATCAAGTGGTGCGATCGAAAGCACCCTTGATGGTGAATCGCTGGCACGATCGCTATTGTTTGATCGGGCCTTACATCGAGCGCAAAGCCCAGCTCGAATTCGAGCCTTCGCCGACGAACGAGTGGTTTGCGCGGATCGTGGCCGCGCTCGAGCGCGATGGCGTGATCGCCCACCACGGCCATTGGTTGATCCCGGGCCGCCCGCGCGTGCTGCTTCTCGAGCACCGGCGCTTGTCAGAAGGTATCGTCGGTTTTCGGCAGGCGCTCTCGAAAGAGCTGCAGATCGAGGTCCCGCCCGGCGAAGCGGTGATCGACGAAGCGATCTTGTTCGGCGAATCGGTGCGGCGCGCGCTGTCGGTGATGAATGAAGCTCTCGGCGGCGGGCGCATCGGCGGCGCTGAAGTGACGTTGCGCCGCGTGCTCGCGCACTTTCACGAGTGGCAAGGCGCGGTCGCGTTGCCGTTTTTGCGGCGGCGTCACCCCGACGTCGCAACCGTGTTCACGACTCACGCAACGCAGCTCGGCCGGTACATCGCCTCGAGTGAGCACGACTTTTACGACAAGCTCGCACGCATCGATCCGGATGCCGCCGCGTTGCAGTACAACGTGCGCGTGCAGCACCGGATCGAGCGAGCGTGCGCACGTGATGCGCACGTGTTTACGACCGTGTCGCAGATCACGGCGGAAGAGTGTTTCGCGTTGCTCGGCCGCACCCCGGACGTGATCACTCCCAATGGTTTGGATGTGTCACGTTACAACGTCGGACATGACTTTCAAACATTTCATGCCGACTTCAAACAACGCATCCACACGTTCACGATGGGCTACTTCTTTCCGTATAGTCGCTTCGACCTCGATCGAACCTTGTACATGTTCACGAGCGGCCGCTTCGAGCCGCGGAACAAAGGCTTCGACTTGTGTCTCGAGGCGATGTCCCGGCTCAACGCGCAACTGAAGTTGATGCGCTTGAACGTGACGATCGTGTTCTTCGTGATCGCGTCGCGGCCGACGCGTTCGATCCACCCGCTCGTGCTCGAGAAGCGCGGTGTGTTGAACGAGCTCCGCGAGGTCTGCGAGAACGTGGTGGAGCGCGTCGGCGATGCCTTGTTCCAACGCGCGGCGACCGGCGATGCGCTCGAGCTGGACGATCTCGTGGAAGAGTATTGGCAGCTCCGCTATCGCCGCACC
>Ga0193752_1000580_pt1 | contig 34580 bp, 26 predicted proteins | sample H1c1metaG_FD_144924 | JGI IMG/M metagenome (GOLD analysis project Ga0193752, IMG submission 144924) | Soil microbial communities from a riparian zone of the East river system, Colorado, United States - H1c1 | ecosystem: Environmental > Terrestrial > Soil > Riparian zone | place: USA: East River... | reverse complement strand
AGGGACTGCCGCCTCAGTTCGCTGCTCTGTTCATCACGAGTGGTGACGAACGTGCCTTCTATCGATCAGAGCTTCGTGCGATCAGTGCTTCGGCCGCGACGGCGATAGCTCGGACCACCGACCGCAGCACCCGCGTGCATCTGGAAAGCATTCGCGATCAGATCAACAAGATCCTCGATCCGAATCAGGCCAGTTCGGCAGGTTCCGGAAACAGACAGGCGTTCGAACTCCTCGAACAATACCTAAACCCGACCTCGTGCTTCCCCGATTACATCGTCAAGCCATAGTCGGCCGATAAGGTTTCAGAAACTAAAAGGCGCGGAGGCCAAATGCCCTCCGCGCCTTTTTCTTTTCGGTGCAATATTTTTTGCTTAATGAGTAATTCGCTCTTCGACCTTCATATAGGCACAGGAAAGATCGATTGCAGATAATTTGGAAACAGCGAGATTCTTGTGATGAGCTATCACTTACCCAGTTCTCGAATTCGCTTCCATAATTGGGGAAGAAGTCCGGATGTTTTCACTATCGACCCGGAGGCAAATTTCGTCGCAAAGCCCCTGAAAGTTTCGACGGCGGTTGGGGTGTAGGGCATCCACCAGGCGTCGGGGAGAAGGGCGATGCGGTTGATGTGGATGTGTTGGGGCTGGACCAGTTCCATCAGGCCTTCGCGGCCGTGGGTTCGGCCCCGGCCGGAGTTTTTGAAGCCGCCCCAGGGCGTTTGGCCGATACCGTGTGTGTAGAGCACTTCGTTGATGCAGACCGATCCGGCCTCGATCCGTTCGGCAACGCGTTTGCCTTTTGCGTAATCGCTCGTCCAGACGCTTGCGGTAAGGCCAAACTCGGAATCGTTGGCAAGGGCGATCGCTTCTTCCTCAGTTTTGAACGTCGCAATAGGCAGCGTCGGACCAAAGGTCTCTTCCTGCATCGCCCGCATATCGTTGGTCGCTCCGGAAATGACGGTCGGTTCGTAGAAAAGTGGAGCGGGGACATTCCTGTCCCCATCGCCGGTTCCTCCGGCGAAAAGGTCTTCGTGCTTCGCACTCATGGGGACAAGAGTGTCCCCGCTCCGTTCGCCGGCGAGACTGTCTTCGTGCCTCGCACTCATGGGGACAAGAGTGTCCCCGCTCCGGCGTCCGCCCGTCTCGATCGTTGCTCCGCATTCGCGAAAGTCGTTTACGTGATCTTCGACGATCTGGATCTGTCTTTCAGACGACATCGCCCCGATCGAAACATCTTCGCGGTCGCCTGAGCCTTGAATAAGCTGCTTCGTTTTTTCGACTATCTTGCACGTCAGTTCCTCAGCCACGCTTTCCTGCACATAGAGCCGCTCGACCGATGAACACGATTGCCCGGAATTGCAGAACGCACCCCAAACGGCCCCGCTCGCCGCGAGTTCGAGATTCGCATCCTCAAAAACTATCATCGGGTCCTTGCCGCCGAGTTCGAACACGACTGATGTAAGATTCTTTGCGGCCGCCGCAGCGATCTTCTTTCCCGTCCCGACCGAACCCGTGAACATTATCTTGTCAGGCTCGGCATCGACCAAGGCCGCTCCCGTTTCGCCGCCGCCAGATACCACTTGTACAAGATATTCGGGCGCTCCGGCCTTTTGAAAGATCTCGCCTATCTTTAGCCCCGTCATCGGTGTCAGTTCGGATGGCTTTATCACGACCGTGTTCCCGGCCATCAACGCCATCACTGTCTCGCCGAGCGGAATGGAAAACGGATAATTCCACGCCGGAATGATGCCGACCACGCCGAGCGGATGATAAACGACCTTTGACGAGCGGCCGAGCAATCCGTAAAGCCCGATGCCGATCTTTCTCGGCTTTAGCATCTTTTCGGTCTTTCGGGCAAAATACTGCATCAGGTCGAGCACCGGCGCGATCTCCATCGCGATAGCCTCGCCAAACGGCTTGCCCGATTCCGCCGAGATCAGCTTTGCAATACCGTCAATATCGCTAAGGATCACCTCTCGCGCTTTCAATATCAGTTCGCGTCGTTCGGCGAACGGCGTCGTTTTCCACTTGTGGAAAACCTGCCGTGACATTTCGACCGCGTTTTTCACTTTATCCGGCGTGGTGATTGGCACACGGCCTACCTCTGTGCCATTCGCCGGATCATATGAGATCACTTCTCCGACTTCCGCGTCTTTCTTTGCTGCCGCTTCCATATGCCCGATGATATTCCGATTCACTCGTCACAGCAATAAAACTATTTATCTTTTGTGTCATTTATGGTACATTGTCGCGTTGCTTGCTCTTTGACAATCCGGCAGAGACAAAAGTGGGACAGATCGATCTCTGTGTCTTGGTTCCGTGCCTTCTGTGCGCTCCGTGGTTCTGCCTTAAAAGCAAACCACGGAAGGCACAGAAAGCACGGAACGAAAGATGCTTGGTCCTGAAATGGACTTACACAATAAAAATGGTAGTGAGAGCGTGGGACACGGGACACTTTGGGACACGCTGTGTGTTTTCAACAACTTAGCTGTCCCAGATCTACGTTGTGGGACACTTTGGGACAGTGGGACAGTGGGACATGGGACAGTTTTAACTTATGCTAATTCAGGTCTGCGAAATTCTTCTTGACTTCCATTCTGCCGATGATTATTCTGTCTATGGAGACGTAAACCGAATGATTGACGATACAGATAAAGATATATTGAATATGATTCAGCAAGACGGGCGCATTTCGAACGCTGAGATAGCCCGGCAGGTCAACCTCGCCCCATCGGCGGTGTTGGAACGGGTAAGAAAGCTGGAAGATCGCAAAATTATTCGCGGCTACACAGCTTCGCTCGATCCAAAAGAGGTTGGATTTGGGCTGACTGCATTTGTTTCGGTTCGAACCAACGAATGCGGTGATGGAACGGATGAAATGCTGGCCCGGATCCCGGAAGTGCTGGAGGTTCACGATGTGGCAGGCGAGGATTCGTACCTGTTAAAAGTGCGTGCCGCCGATCCGGAGGATCTCGCCGTGCTGTTGCGGGAAAAACTCAAATCGATCCCGACCGTCATATCGACGCGAACGACCGTCGTGCTGCACACGGTAAAAGAAACGACCGCTTTGCCGCTGGACCGATGTGCGAAACCGGCAAAGGGCAAAAAGAAATAAACCAGGGAGGGAATGGTAATGACACAGGAAACGATCGCAAACAAGAAGAATTTGATAGTGCTGATCGGGGCATTCGCGGCGGTTTATATTTTTTGGGGATCGACGTATTTGGCGATCAAATACGCGATGGATACACTACCGCCCTTCCTTATGGCCGGTTCGCGTTTCCTGGTTGCAGGATCGATCCTTTACTTAGTGGCCCGCTTTTCGGCTGATTACGAGAGGCCAAAGCCCGTGCATTGGCGGACCAGTTTCGTCGTCGGCACGCTCCTCCTGCTTGGCGGAAACGGCGGCGTGGTTATTGCAACACTCTATATTCCGTCGAGCCTGACGGCATTGCTTGTCGCAACCGAGCCTTTCTTTATTATCATTCTGAGCTGGCTGTGGTTGAAGGGCGGCCGTCCCGGTTGGAAGGCCAGTCTTGGACTCCTGATCGGATTCGCCGGTGTCTGGCTTCTCATTAGCGGCCGACCTGCTGGCGGCGTTGCCGGTACGAGCGATACAGGACAATGGATCGGAATAGCAGCCGTCATCTTCGGAGCATTGTCGTGGGCAGCGGGCTCGATCTACGGTTTGAAATCTCCGGTTCCCAAATCATCGATGCAGACGGCGGCAATGCAGATGATCTCAGGCAGCCTTTCCTTGCTTCTGGTCGGATTGATCAGGGGAGAATGGTCGCGGTTTGACCCTTCGGCGGTTTCGGCGAACTCAATTATCGGCGTGACTTACTTGATCATCTTTGGATCGCTGATCGGTTTTACCGCATATAGCTGGCTTCTGAAAAATGCTGAACCGTCGATGGTCGCCACATACGCCTACGTAAATCCCGTGATCGCCGTACTTCTCGGTTGGGGAATTGCGGGTGAATCCTTAACGGCCCAGATGCTGATCGGAGCGTTCATCGTCGTCGTTTCGGTCGCCCTGATCACCGCAAACAAAAAAGCTAAGAACGAGGACGGTGAAGAGATCGAGATTCACCGGTCGCAAACGCCGTCATGCAATCAGCCAAGTTTTTCTACGTCGTCTTAAGGCTTCCACTTTCTCCAAAGAAGATAGTCGGGTAAAGTGTCTTTGATAATTTTATCTAAACCTTTTCCCGACTATTGATCTTATGACGCCTCAAACAGACAGCTATTTTACGAACGCCGACATCCGCGCTCAGTTTCCTGCGCTTGAGCGTGTTCACAACGGCTTTCCCGTCGCCTATTTCGACGGCCCGGGCGGCACACAGGTTCCGCGTTCCGTCGTCGAGGCGATGAACGATTATCTCTTTAATCACAACGCCAACACGCATTGGGGCTACCCGACGAGCGACGAGACGGACGAGATGATCGACGACGCGCGAAAGGCTTTTGCGGATTTCCTGAACGCCGAGCCGGACGAGATCGTCTTCGGTCAGAACATGACATCGCTCACGCTGCATTTGGCCCGAGCGTTGGGAAGACAGTTTAGTGAAGGCGATGAGATCGTTGTAACCGAACTCGACCATCACGCCAATGTTGATACGTGGCGTTCGCTTGAGAAGGATTGCGGTGTAAAGATCCGCGTACTTCCCATGGATATCGAAAGCGGGCAATTGATGTTAGAGGAGTTGCCTTCGTTGTTAAATGATCGGACACGGCTGGTTGCGATCGGTGCTGCATCGAACGCGATCGGAACGATCAACGACATCATCACCGTCTGCAAATTAGCAAAAGAAGCCGACGCACTGAGTTTTGTCGATGCCGTTCATTTTGCGCCGCACAAACTTATTGATGTAAAAGCGATCGGCTGCGATTTTCTGGCTTGTTCAGCATATAAATTTTACGGCCCGCACATTGGTATTCTATACGGACGCAAAGAATTACTAGCGTCTATCGATTTTCCAAAACTGCGGCCCGCACCCGATAACTCACCGGATCGCGTCGAAACCGGAACGCAGAGCCACGAGTCTATCGTCGGGGCCGCGGCGGCGGTAAATTTTATTGCATCGCTCGGCAAAGGTAATTCGCGGCGCGAAAGACTGGCGAGTTCTTTTGCGGAAATGCACGGTCACGATAAGGAACTATCGACGGCTCTTTGGAATGGTTTGAGCGAGATCAAAAATGTTCGTATTTATGGTCCGGCGCTCGATGCGGAACGCACTTCCTTGGTGTCATTTACGGTCGGCGAGTTTCCATCGCAAGAGGTCAGCAAATCTCTGGCTGAGAAAGGCGTGTTTGTTTCGCACGGAAATTTCTATGCTCAGACCGTTGTTGAAAGATTGGGCCTCGCCGAACAGGGACTGGTTCGCGTCGGCTGTTCGGTCTATTCGACGATGGATGAGATCGAAAGGCTTGTTGACGGCGTGCAGCAATTTGTCAGCGAACGCTGCTGAAAAGAAAATTATAGAGATTGAGTGTAGGCCGCTGCCGCGCGGCATCGCGTGCGATATTCTGGCTCGACGTCAGCTTGTCGGTATCACGAATCAGGATCAGATCGTTGTTAGTGTTGCCGCGTGCAATTATCAATTCCTTACCATCTGCGGTCCAGGCAAAATTCATTATCTTGCCTGATTTAAAATCGGTGATCTGTGTTGCGGGCGAACCATCGACCGGCTGCCGCCAAATGTTTTGCGATCCGCCGCGGTTTGTCGACACAGTAAGAGTCTTGCTGTCGGGCGACCACATAAACTGATTGATCAGGTTGTATTCGACCTCGCGTTCAAACTTGCCGAAGTTGTTGCCTTCGACCGTTGCAACGATCAACTTCTTTTGAAAAGAGCGAACGTCATAGGTCGTATATGCTATACGCTTTCCATCAGGCGAAAGCCTCGGCTGGAAAACGCTCCAATTCTCCGATTCGTAAAATGGTTCGACCGCACCGCCCTCGACCGGAACTTTCATCAGCGTATAACGATCGCTGTTTGCGGCTTGTCTTTGAAAGAAAACGTACTTGCTGTCCGGCGTTACCTGCGGGTTGAAATCGACGAAATCAGGATTCTCTTCAGTAAGCTTTACCGAATTCATTCCATCGGCATCACTTCTCCAAATACGCGAGGTCTTGTCTTTTTGAAGATTGAATATGATGTACTTGCCGTCCGGCGTCGAGACAGGCGCGACCGTAAAGCCCGGCTCGGTCAGCAACGCGCGAGCATTTTTCCCGTCGTCGTCAGATATCCAAAGGTCGGCTTCCTTACCTTCATTCCGCGTAAAAATGAGTTTACCGTCGCGACGATGAGCGAGGCCGAGTTGGCCTTCGAGATTTCGGGAATCGGTGGTTAGCTGTGTGTTCTGTTTTGTCGTTGGTGAATACCGCCACATCGACGACACGGTATCGCCCTTGAGCGTTGCGATATTGCGCCCGTCTGACGAGATGCTGACATCCAGATAATCATTAAAGTCATTCGTTATGGGTTCGATGTCCGCACCGGGATATGAACCGCGCCAGATCTGATTAGGGCTGTTCTGTGTTTCGCGGCCCGAGAACAGGAAGCCGGAGCCATCGGCAAACCAAACAACATTCGTGATCAAGAAGAATTCCCGCTGGTTAATCGGACGAATTTTCTTCTCCGAGATCAAGATCTCTGCCACGTCAGTATGCGTGACAAATCCGCTCTGCCGCTTTCCCGCACCGGTCAATATAGTTCGTCCGTCCGGCGACCACGCGAGCTTGTTGCCGAAGAAACTATATTCCGTATCTCTTGTCGAGATCAGCGGTTCCATCGCAAGTGTTTCGGTATTAACGATGTAGATAACATCTTCGTTTAGCTCCGATTTGTGCCGGGCAAAAGCAAACTGTTTCCCGTCCGGCGAGAATGTGACCGAGCTGTCAACGTCTTCGATCAGCTTCTTTGGCGTTCCGCCCAAGGTCGGTATCTGATAGAGCGTGTTGATCGCAAAATCAGTACTCGTCTGGCAGTAATAGACGTAATCACCGGTCGGCGAAAAGGTCACGAACTGCAGGTTCAGATTTGTCGGCTGTACTGCGGTTAAGATGCTGTCAGTGGCGATCTGCCGAACGACGAGGCTGCGGCTGCCAAAGTCTCCGGATACGTAAGCTACATATTTCCCGTCCGGCGATATGGCCGGCAAAGCCACGCGGCCATCCGTATTGATCCGTGATATCTGCGGCCTGGCAAAGGCGTGAGCGGCGAGCGGTGCATCGGCGACAGTCCAGTTATATAAGGCCGAACCGCCGATCGCAAGGATCAAAATGGCAAAGACCGAACCAAGTATCATCGGCCAGCGCGAACGACTGGATGACGCCGCAGCGACATATGCCGGGCCTGATGTCATCACCGTCGTTTTGTCGGTAGCATGGTTGCCGCTCGCGGTTCGGTGAATGATCGTCGGATTCTCACTGAACTCCGGATTCGAAATTACGTGAGCGGAACGGTTGCCGCTGTTCGAATGCTCGAGATCGTAAAGAAGTTCTTTTACATCCAACGCAAAATCTTTTACGTCCTGATACCGCTCTTCGCGATCTTTCTGCAAGGATTTCCTTATTATCCGTTGAAGCTCGACCGGAGCGTTCGGCAGCAGATTTCCGATCGGCTCTGGTTCGTGATAGATCACAGCGGCGAGTGTATCAGCCGTGGTCTCGCCATCGAACGGAGCTTTGCCGACAAGCAACTCGTACAGAACAACGCCGAGGCTCCAGATGTCGGTGGCGCTCGTAACCTCAAGGCCGCGGGCCTGTTCTGGCGACATATACCGGGCGCTTCCCATAACCGTTCCGGGAATGGTTTTATTCTCGCTGCTGTCATCCTTCACTTTAAATCCGGCAACCGGTTTTGCGAGGCCGAAATCAAGCACCTTAACAATGCCGTCGAGGCGGACCATTATATTTTCCGGCTTTACGTCGCGATGGACAATGTGTTCGTGGTGCGCTGCGACTAGAGCGTTAGCCGTCTGTTCGACGATCTTGAGAATGCGCGGCAGCGTGATCGATTCGCGTTTGATAACCTCGCGAAGCGTCTTTCCTTCGACAAACTCGGTAGCTAGAAAATGGCCGAAATCGTTCTCGCCGATCTCGTATATCGTGATGACGTTCGGGTGATTGAGTGCGGATACGACGCGAGCTTCCTGGCGAAAGCGCGAACGTCTTTCTTCATCCGCCGTAAACTCATTTGGGAGCAGTTTGATGGCGACATTACGGTCGAGTTCGATGTCATGGGCCGAATACACTTCGCCCATGCCGCCCTCGCCGATCTTACCGCGGATCTCGTACTGCCTAAATGTTTCACCCGTAAGCATTTTTTTAGAGACACTTCGTCCGTAAAAAGTAAACACCGTATCTCACGCATTTATGACAACTTTGTTGCGTGAAAGGCAGAAACGCGAGTGTAAACGAGCGTGGCAATAGGGAGCGTAACATATTGTCCCGCCTCCCGATCGCCACGCTCCCTAAGGGTCGCGTTTCTGCCCTGTCAGGTGGTCAGGAAAGTTTCAATTACTTTATAGCTCGCTTCTATCGCTTCGCTGAGCTTTTCCGGTTCGCTGCCGCCGCCCTCGGCCATATCGGCCCGGCCGCCGCCTTTACCGCCAACTATCGGCACGATCTCTCGTATCACGTTGCCGGCCTTGATCTTAGCGGTCAGGTCGTCTGACACGCGGACTATAATGCCGACCTTGCCCTCTTCCTTTCGGCCGATCACGACGACACCCGATTTCAGCCTCGCCAGCAGCGTATCGGAAAGCTGCCGCATGCCGTTGCCGTCAAGCCCATCGACAATTTTGCCGAGAACCTTGACGCCCAAAATATCTCGCGCTTCGTCACCATTAGATGACGCTTCGCCGATCGCTCCGGTTGCTATTTTCAGCTTTAGTTCGTCGATCTCTTTCCGCGTCCGTTTCAGTTCGTCCTGCAGTTTCTCGATCGCGTTCGGTAACTGGTCACGCTGAGTTTTCAATACCCCGAGGCTGCGGTCTATCAGCAGTTCGTCCTCGCGGAAACGCGAAAAAGCGTCAAAACCCGTAATTGCTCTGATGCGGCGAACACCTGATGCGATTGCCTCGTCCGACGTAATTTTAAAGCTGCCGATATCGCCCGTCGCCCGCACGTGCGTACCACCGCAAAGCTCTTTCGAAAACACGCCGTCGCCTACGCTTAGCACACGAACTTCCGAACCGTATTTCTCGCCGAACATCGCTGTCGCCCCGGTCTGCATTGCGTCTTCGATGGACATCAGATTCGTCGAAACCGGATCGTTCTTTAGAATGTAGCGGTTTACAAGGTCTTCAACCTCTTGAATCTCCGCTGCATTCATCGGCTGATAATGCGTAAAATCAAACCGCAGATAATTCGGCGCAACCACCGAACCGGCCTGCTTCACATGCGAGCCTAAAACCTCTTTCAACGCAGCATGAACAAGATGCGTCGCCGTATGATTACGCCGCGTAGCATCGCGCCTTTCCTCATCGACTACAGCAGTAACCTTATCGCCAACCTTGATCGAACCTCTCTCGACCGTAACCTTATGAATGATCAAACCCGCAACCGGCGAATAAGTATCAGCAACGGTCGCTCGCGTGTCAGTGTTTGGAGTTCCGCCTTCAGGCGGCCTCACACTGACCAATAAGCCACTATCACCAACCTGCCCACCCGATTCCGCATAAAAAGGCGTTTCATCCAACACAACACTGCCCTGCTCACCTTCGCCCAATTGATCGATCTTCTTTTCGCCATTGAGGATCGCGACAACCTTAGACTCTTCCAACCGTGTCGTATCATAGCCGTGAAACTTGTTCGACCCGACTTTTTCAAGGATCTCTGAATACAACGGGCTAATCTCAGATTTTCGCGTGGTCTGGCCGATACCTGATTGTTTCTGTAATTGTCGTGTAGCTTCGCTGATTAGTTCCCTGAATTTGTCTTCCGATATATTCTCTACATTAACCTTGTCAACATTTGCATAACCATCAACAGTGACATCGATCTGCATATAGACCCTATTTTCCGCCAATACTACATAAGCTAGATCGACCGGAAGCCCAAAGGTATCATTCAGTCCTGCGATCGACATTGCCGACGGCATTAGCCACCGATTTGAAGCCGCTTTTTCAGAAGTAATTTTAGAGAAATCTATCTGATTGGATTTATACGCTTCAATCATCTCGTTGAGCCGCCTCAGACCAACAGTCATCGTATTCCCAAACCTAACCTCCTCAAGCCGCACCATCTTCCCAATAAAGTCCCTCTGTGCGATCAGTTCGGGATAGGCCTCGCCCATTTGATCGACGACGAAATCGCAGACCTTGAAAAAGAATGCGTCTTTATAGCCGAGGTGTTCGCGGCCGTGGTAGATGGCGCGGCGCATTATCTTGCGGAGTACGTAATTGCGGCCTTCGTTGCCGGGCAGAATGCCGTCGGCGATGGCAAACGCCGTCGAACGGGCGTGATCGGCGATGACACGGCAGGCAAATTGTTGAGATTCTGATAATCCTTCGTAAACGCTCATTTCAGATCGATTATATCAGTAAGGCGAGAGAGTGTTACAATCGCCGCTAAAAAGCAGCTATTCTCAGTTCAGATATATGAAACACTTGATCAGACCGTCAATTTTACTAGCCATTGTTTTGCTTGCCTCTTCGTTTATTAACGCCCAACCGGACAATTTGGCCAGGTTTCGCGAAACGTATGTGAAAGAGCTAAAGGAAGCGGCGATCGTCGGCAGCAGTTTCGTATTCCTGAAAGACAATAAAGTCGTTGCCGAAGAGCATTACGGATTGGCAAATATCGAGAAAAACCAGCCGGTAAACGCCGATACGATATATCACTGGGCGTCGAACACCAAGCCTTTTACAGGGATCGCAATTATGCAGCTTCGCGATCGCGGACTTTTGAAGCTGGACGATCCGGTAACGAAATATCTGCCCGAGCTTCGCGATGTGCATAACCGGTTTGGTTCGATGGACGACATCACGATCCGTCATCTGATGACGCATTCGGCGGGCTTCCGTAATTCGACGTGGCCGTGGGATGAAGGAAAGGACTGGGAACCATTTGAGCCGACCGATTATTCACAGCTCGTCGCGATGCTTCCGTTTACCGAGATCCTTTTCAAACCGGGCAGCAAATTCAGCTATTCAAACCCCGGAATAATTTTCCTTGGCCGGATCATCGAAAAGCTGACGGGCGATGATTATGAGGTTTACGTCGATAAGAACATCCTCAAACCGCTCGAGATGTACCATAGCTATTTCGACGCGACGCCGTATCACTTGCTCAAATATCGTTCGCATTCCTATTATATTGACGGCGGCAAGCGGACCGAAGGCCGGTTTGACGCAAACACCGGCATTACCGTTTCGAACAGCGGGCTAAATTCGCCGATCGCCGATATGGTTAAATATCTCAACTTCCTAACCGGCGACCCGAAGAAACAGTCCGTATATGACGGCATCTTAAAACGAACGACATTGGAAGAGATGTGGAAACCTCAACTGCCGACGACCGTCGATGCGAATGGCAACGCCGGCTTTACCACCGACATCGGTCTGATCTATTTTCTGAACCGCCGTGACGGCCATAACTTCCTCGGCCACGGCGGCGACCAGAACGGATTTATCAGCTACATCGACTTTGAGCCATCGACGCGGAAAGCATCGGTGATCGTGTTCAACACGAACGTGATCTATCCCGCCAATACGCCGCCCGAAAAGGATGTCGTCAGCCGATTGCGAAACGCGATACGTACGCTCTACTAGCCCAGCATTTTGTCCCGTTCGTCCCACTGTCCCGCGTGTCCCGAAGTGTCCCAAGATGGGTTTGGGACAGCTAAGTTATTGAAAACATTAGGTGCATCATAAAGTGTCCCGTGTCCCAGGCTCTCACTACCACTTTTGATGTTCAGGCTTTCCGTGGCTTTTGTCTCCGTGTTTTCTGTGTCCTCTGTGGTTAATTTTTAAGCAGAAGCACGGAACCACGGAATGCACAAAAAGCACGGAACAAGATCACCGTTTTCGATTGTCCATTGTCCATTGTCGGAAGTTGTCAAAGAATCGGCTTACATCACGGCCTTTGAGATTTTAGAATATGTTGCGTGAATAGTCAATTGTTTTATTCATGATATGCTCATATGCCTTGAATTCCGTGCCTCAAAGCCGTAATATCAAAAGTTCGGTGTGTGCGGACGTGGCGGAACTGGTAGACGCGCAGGTCTCAGAAGCCTGTTGCTGCAAGGCAGTGGAAGTTCGATTCTTCTCGTCCGCACCAAATCTTTATATCGTTCATTTACAATACTTACAGCCTAGTTTTGACATAAAATAAAAGGCCAATTTGGCCTTTTATTTTTGCCAGTTTGTTTGTTTCGGGTAGATTTCCGCGAATCCTACTCTTTTTGTTTTTGGTGCACCATCTGCTCTGCCCAAGGAGTTGAGCTAGTCTTTTTGCTTGCGCCAGTGAGAGCATGACTCGACGACCGCTACGCAAGGAGTCTCTCCGAGCTGCCATCGAGCCATGATCTGTCCGGCCCTTCCCGTCTGAACATTCCAGTTGCGGATTCCGGGCATTCCTCGCTCACTCCACCTGCGCATTCCAGTTCTGGCTTACCGTAACCAACTGTGCTCGCGCGGTAATATACGGGCTAACCAGGGCAACCCCAAAATGTCAGGCCTGATATTGGTCAATCTTCGAACTGACGATCGCCAGAAGTTCATTTTCAAGGCGCCCGAATTCGGCACCATAGGTGGACGTTTGTATCTTGAACTCCTCGAGGGCATCGACAGAAATTAGATTGTTTGTGCCGCCAAAACTGTTAAAACTTGGGATTGATCCCGTAGCTTCGATTAAGACCGCGGGGTTGCAAGATTATTTCCGACCGAGGCGAGGTTTATTGGCTCTGCTCTCTTCGTACAATCGATTTGTGTGGCGTACAATTTTAATTGCATTAGCAAGAGAAAGTTTTCAGGGGAGTCTGTACGCAGGCTGAGAGTTGTTTAACGACAAGACCCTAAAAACCTGATGCGGATAATACCGACGAAGGGAGAAAAACAATGGATCCACAGTCAGCAGTCAGCAGTCAGCAGTCAGAAGAAAAAAGCAGTGACCAGGTAAAATTGCCTGCCTCACGCAAGGTTTATGTCGAGCCGAACGGCTCGACCGTCAATCAACACAAGCATAATTTACGCGTACCTTTTCGCGAGATCGAGTTGTCGCCATCCAAGGATTTCGACGGCAAGCTCGAAGAAAATCCGCCCGTTCGCATTTATGACACAAGCGGTGTTTGGACCGATCCCGAAACAAGGTGCGACGTTCGCGAAGGGTTGCCAGCACTTCGCCGCGATTGGATAGTCGGGCGCGGCGATGTCGAGGAATACGAGGGCCGTGAGATCCTGCCGCAGGACAACGGCTATCTGACCAAAGGAGCGGAAGATGTCGCGAAGATAAAAGATCGCGGAGCTCTCGAAGAATTTCCCGGCCTCAAACGGGCTCCGCTGCGTGCAAAGAACGGCGCCTGCGTCACGCAGATGCACTATGCGCGCAAAGGCATCATCACACCCGAGATGGAGTACGTTGCCATCCGCGAGAATCTCGGCCGCGAACAGAACGCGGACGCCCTCGTCCGCATCTCCGAAAAAAGCGACCGCAGTTCCCTCAATCACCAGCACAAAGGCGAATCGTTCGGCGCCGCGATCCCGGACTTCGTCACACCAGAATTTGTCCGTGACGAGATTGCCCGCGGCCGCGCGATCATCCCTAACAACATCAATCACCCCGAGAGCGAACCGATGATCATCGGCCGCAATTTCCTTGTAAAGATAAACGCGAACATTGGTAATTCGGCGATCGCATCCAGCATCGAGGAAGAGGTCGAAAAAATGCGTTGGTCCACCTTGTGGGGAGCCGACACAGTGATGGATCTTTCGACCGGCAAGAACATTCACGCCACACGCGAATGGATATTGCGAAATTCGCCCGTGCCGATCGGGACGGTGCCGATATATCAGGCACTCGAAAAAGTAAACGGCAAGGCCGAGGACATGACGTGGGAAATTTACCGCGACACGCTTATCGAACAAGCCGAGCAGGGCGTCGATTATTTTACGATCCACGCGGGCGTTCGTCTGCCTTATATTCCGATGACCGCGAAACGCACGACCGGAATCGTCAGCCGCGGCGGTTCGATCATGGCCAAATGGTGTCTCGCTCATCACGAGGAAAGTTTTTTATATACAAGGTTTAGAGAGATCTGCGAGATCATGCGGACATATGACGTGGCGTTTTCGCTGGGTGATGGATTGCGTCCCGGCAGTATCGCGGATGCCAATGACGAAGCGCAGTTTGCAGAATTAGACACGCTTGGCGAATTGACCAAGATCGCTTGGGAAATGGATTGCCAGACGATGATCGAGGGTCCGGGCCACGTGCCGATGCACCTGATCAAAGAGAATATGGACAAACAGCTCGAGATCTGCGGCGAGGCTCCGTTCTATACTCTGGGGCCGCTGACGACCGATATTGCTCCGGGCTACGATCACATCACCTCGGGCATCGGAGCGGCGATGATCGGTTGGTTCGGCACGGCGATGCTCTGTTACGTTACGCCGAAAGAGCATCTCGGCCTGCCCAATAAACAGGACGTAAAAGAAGGCGTCATCACCTATAAACTCGCCGCCCACGCTGCCGATCTTGCCAAAGGCCATCCGGGTGCACAATACCGTGACAACGCTCTAAGTAAAGCAAGATTTGAGTTTAGGTGGGAAGATCAGTTCAATCTCGGCCTCGACCCGGAAAAGGCAAAGGAGTTTCATGACGAAACTCTGCCTGCCGAAGGTGCAAAACTCGCGCATTTTTGTTCAATGTGCGGCCCACATTTTTGCTCGATGAAGATCACACAGGACGTCCGTGATTACGCCAACGCCCAAAACATCGAGGCCGAAAAAGCCCTAGCCGTCGGCATGACCGAAAAAGCAAAAGAGTTCGTCGCCACCGGCTCAGAGATCTATCACGGCAATATTCCGGAAGGGGTACAAGAACACCACTAGTGCCATTGAGCCATCGTTGAGCCACTTGAACTAACTGAGCCGGCTCAACGGTGGCTCAAAACGAAAAACTATCTGAATTGTGTTGATCTTACCCAGCCCGGCCGCTGCATCTGGCCGTTCCGTGATTCGAGGGCAAAGCCGGCGTAGGTGTCGCAGTTAAAGACCGTGCGGTCAGGCCCGAGCATCAGCATTCCGGGGTCGGTGACCCAGCCTTTTGCGTGGTGCCCGTTGTCTGATGACGGCTCGACGTAGTGCCGCATTTCGTGGATAAAAACGAATGCCGCAAAGTCCGGTATGCCCGACGCAAAATAGGCTCCGCGTCGAAATGTTATCTTGCCCGTAACATTGCTCCGGTCAAAAAAACCACCTAACTGGGCGAACGCCACAGTGCTGATGGTCTCGCCCTCATCGGTCGTGTCCAGCGTGCAATAGACCTCAGGCCGATCGAGTATATCGAGCATATTTGTGTAGACGCCGATCATCTTAGTCAGGCCCACCACCTCGCCGCCCGTGCCGCTCAAACGGTAGTGTTTATCGACCAACGCCATTCCGCTGCCGCCCGACCTGGCGTCGTTTGCGGTGGCGATGGCAGCTTGCACACAGGCCTTAGTATGCGGCACATGCTGGAGCAGATCGGCCAGCAGCCAACCATCTACGCCAAGGCTGAGCGGCAAGTGCGGGGCGATCCAACGCTGCCGCTTTTCGTTGAGCTTGGCAAGCGTCTGCCGACCCGGATCGATACGGCCATCACAGCCCGCCCAGCCGAAATGCTTTTGCTGAAACTTTCTTATCGCCTCGATGGTTTTCGGTCCGCAAAGACCGTCTATCTTTAGCTGCGGGTCAGGCCCGCCATCTATCGGCGGCACTTGATCGAGACCGTATTGGATGTTCCAGACATCGTCGGCAACATTTCGACCGTTAACGCCGACCGAGGCGGAAATTACTACGTCGGCCTCGCCCAATCGTCGCGGGTCGTCAACGCCCCCGCCGGAATTATTTGCCGGGGCGATCGTACAATCGCCGTCATCCAACATATGCGCGCATTGTCCAGCCATATAAATAATGATCCTCAGTCTGCTAGACGCAGCGGCATTGGTATTTTGCTAAATCGTTCCCGCTTTAAAGTGTTCATATTTTGGTTCATTTGTGAACAAATGGGACGGCTTAAATGTCTGAGTTAATTGGGTTTATTGCGAAAAACCGTTTTCCATTCCGCACGCATGCATGCAAGTGGAACGATTTTTCAGCTTAAACTATTGAAAATACATCACTTAGCAGCGAAAAGTGAGATACTGGGGTGTCGTCAGTGATGTAATTAGCGATCGCGTCAGTGATGGCGTCAGATGGAGTACTTTTCCTTAGCAATTTTACAGATTTTCAAAGATCATCGGAGTGAAGCTCGAAGGCATTCATTGGCTGAAATATTGTTGCATATGTTGTACATTCGCCAAGAATTTTTACTTCGCTATTCCCAAACTGACAGCCCCGACCGCAAGATGCTAAACTACCCCACTGTGACGCCCAACCCGACCGCCGAAGCACTCAGCGAACCATTAAAACTGACCCCATCGACCGCCGGTATGACCACCAAGGTCGTAAAAGGCAGTCTCTGGACCCTAGCCGGCCAAGTGGCCCCGCTTGCCATTTCGCTTGTCACGACGCCGTTTACAATTCGCCTGCTCGGAGCTGAGGGTTACGGCGTTTTGATACTAGTCGGACTAATACCAACCTATCTCGGCTTTGCGGACTTTGGCATGTCGATGGTTTCAACGAAGTTCGGCTCTGAGGCATATGCTCAGGGCGACACCGAAAAAGAAGGCCGGATCGTCCGCACCGCCGCACTGATCGCCCTGCTGACATCCGTGCCCGTAGCGGCAATGGTAATGATATTTGCCGCGAGCATAGTCGGTCTCTTTAACGTTCCCGCTGACTATATAGCGGATGCAACGCTCGCTCTCAGGCTCGCCTCGGCCACCTTTGTCATCAATTTTTTTTGCGGCATTTTTAATACGCCGCAACTTGCTCGGCTCCGGATGGATCTAAATACGATGGTCAACGCCGTTCCGCGAATACTCGGCCTGATCGCAACGCCGATTATTATCTATCTGGGATTTGGTGTCGTCGGCGCAATAACGATATTGCTGATCGTAAGTGTCGCAATTCTCGCAGGCCACCTTATTTTTTCTCGCCGCCTACTGCCTCACCTGAGTGGATCGACCATCGACAAAACCATGCTCAGACCGATGGTTAAATTGGGCATTTCGGTGGTGTTTCTGGGCCTCGCAGGATTAGTTTTGTTCAATGTCGAAAAGGGAATTCTTGCCGCAACAATGCCGGTAAAGGTCTTGGCATATTATTCGGTGGCAATGACTCTGGCGGGAATGATGATATTGCTCTCGAATAACATTATTCAATCATTGGTACCGGCGTTTTCGCAGCTCTCAGGAACTGAGTCCGTCACGCATTTGCGATCACTGTTCATCAGGATCGTTAAACTCAGCCTGATCATTCTTATCCCGGCCGCAGCTTTTTTTTGCTTAACAGTCAGGGATTTTTTAACTATCTGGATCGGCGAGGAGTTTGCTCTGGAGAGTGCAACTCCTTTTTTCATTTTGCTGACCGGCCTATTATTCAGCGTTCCGGGATATGTGCCGTACAGCCTATTGATGGCGCAGGGCCGAGCTAACGCTATTGCAAAGCTTTACTGGATCGAGATCGTTCCTTACATTCTACTTGTTTTGGTCCTGACGCTGAAATTTGGCATTATTGGAGCTGCGGCTGCGTGGAGTGCCCGCGTCGCGTTTGACGGAACGGTTTTCTTTCTGCTTATCAAACGATCGTCTAAATTCAGCGTGGATCTTATAGAAGATAGGTTGGCATGGGTCATTGCATCCGTATTGGTTTACCTTCCGGTCGTGACCTTATCTTTGCTCGGATACCACGCTCTTTCCACAATGAGTATTTCTATTTTCATCATTGCAACGGGTATTTACTCGGCCTTGATCTGGAAACGGGCACTGACCTCTGAAGAGCGTGGTTGGATTAAGTCGAGCGTCGGTCAGCGGGCCGCTATAATCGGGTTTTTGCGACTATGCTAAAAATGTTTCAATTTAGATCGCACACTGGGCGGCTGTATATAGAAAAGTACCCTAAAATAGATAATGAATAAACTTGCGAAACTCGCGCGCGACATTCAAAGTAAAGATATTCTATGGACGGACGAGTATCTTGGGCGGACGCCGTTTCATTCCGGATACTGGGCTCGGACGCGGATTGACCACGCGATCGCTTCGCATGCCAATCTTGCTCACGGAGTTTTGCTTGATGTCGGCTGCGGAGTAAAACCGTACGAGAAGATCTTTCGGCCGTATGTTGAAAATTATTTTGGGCTGGAATATTCGCCGCAGAGCGGTTATCGGGGAAACAAGGCAGACTTTTGCGGGGATGCGGCTTTCCTGCCAGTTGCCGACGAAAGTGTGGATACTATACTTTGCACGGAAGTAATGGAACATGTGCCGAATCCCGAAAAAACTATTGAGGAGTTTGCACGAGTTCTTCGCCCCGGCGGGACTATAATAACGACCGCTCCGTTCGTTTATCCTATCCATGATGCATACGATTTTTTTCGATACACACCGGATGGCCTCGCGGCGATAATGAAAAGGTATGAACTTGAGATCGAAGAAATAAAACCGCTATCTGGAACCGCAGTAACGCTGGCAATGATATTCAATGCCTATTGGTTCGGGATCGGCTTTATCTGGACAAAATGGCTCTATCCATTTAGCCTTATTTTGCGTCCGTTGTTGTGGCTGCTGTGTTTTGTGGTCAACTTACTTGGCGGACTGTTTGAGATCCTATTACCTTCCGAGCACCTATCATTTAACCATCTGACGGTTGCGAGAAAAGCTCACAAACATATTAGGAAACCAGTTTGATCTACCAGATGGTAATGACCAATCGATTCAAATTAAATGTTGGCAAGCGAACACGTATTTTGAATGTATTCCGACGAACATTTAAATTTAAACCTTTTGAAAAATTATTGGCGAGAAAAATTCGATCAGGAAGCCCGGATAGTTTCTGGGTTCGGCTTGCCCCGCCAAATTACTTATACCCCAAAAATTCCAGACGTTGCGTTGTACGTGCCGGAATAAAATATGATTTGGATTTGAGCGATTTTATCGAGCATTGGGCATATTTCGGAGCGACAGAACCGTCCCACGAAAGACTTTTTCAGTTAGCGGAAAATAAACGAGTTCTTATCGATGTCGGTGTAAATATGGGCGCGATATTGCTTAATTTTGCCAAAGTTGCACCTAATGGAATTGTCTTTGGTTTCGAACCAGACGATAAGAATTATAGAAAAGCACAACGCAATTTGGCTCTAAACAAGATAAATAACGTGACAATTATCAAAAAAGGGTTGGGGGATCAAAACCTCAGCTCTAAACTTTTTAAGGTCAATGATGATAATGAGGGCATGAACAGAATATTTGATGACGCCAACGACACTCTTTTCGAAGGATTGAGCTTCGAAGAAATTCAAGTCATCAAGTTAGACGATTTTGTGGAGGAGAGGGGTCTGTCAGGACTGGACTTAATGAAAATAGACGTTGAAGGATATGAATTAAAGGTCTTAAGGGGTGCGATTTCGACCATTGGAAAGTATCATCCAACTATGTTTATCGAGCTAGACGACAATAATTTGAAGGCGCAAAATGATTCGGCGAATTTGCTCATTGAATTTCTGGAAAGTGAGGGGTATCGGGTTTATCGCGCCGATACATGTCAAACACTTAGTTCCAGCAACGATTACACGGATTGCCACTTTGACGTGATTGCCGAAAGCGACCACTACATCTGAAGGACCGATTTACCGCCGCATGAAGCAAAAGATTTGCCACATAATTTCAGATGTCGATAGAAGCTATTTTTTTGAAGCTCTCGGAGAGGCGTTGGAAGATCAAGGATACGAGGTAAGTTTTATATTTCTATCTAAAACCATTCCCTATTTATTCGGATATCATAAAGAGAGAGGACGTCGGGTAGAGTTTATCAATTTTACCTCCAGAAAGGGTCTTCCGCGAATCACATGGGCAATCACTAAAATACTTAAGAATATAAAGCCGGATATAGTCCACACTCACCTGTCTGAGGCGACAACGACTGGCCTGATCGCGTGTTTACTGCTCGGGATCAAGAATCGAATTCACACACGGCACCATTCGTCGGAAGCCCACACATATTATGCGCATGCTGTCTATTACGACAAGTTTAACAATTCGCTCTCGAAACGCATCGTTGCTAATACGGGAACAACTGCTGAGGTTTTGATTGGTCTTGAGAATGTTAATCCTGACAAAGTTCGCGTCATTCATTATGGCTATGACCTTGACATATTTGTATCTGATGAAAAGGTTGTGACTGAACTAAGGACGACTTATCAGCTAACTGACAACTATCCTGTGGTAGGCGTGCTCAGTAGATTTGTCGAGTGGAAAGGCGTCCAATATATTATTCCTGCCTTTCAGAAATTGTTGGGCGAATATCCGAATGCGAAATTAGTTCTCGCAGGTGGTGTAGGGAACTACAGCTCGACCATTCTTAAGCTTTTGGAAGAAACTCTTACCCCGGATCAGTACACCCTAATCGACTTTGAATCGCGCGTGTTCGATCTTTACAAAACCTTTGACATGTTTGTCCACGTCCCGATAAGCAAAGATTTTGAGGCATTTGGGCAAGTGTATATCGAGCCACTGATGTTGGAGATTCCCTCAATTTTCACACTTTCGGGCATTGCAAATGACATTATTAATGACGGAGAGAACGCACTTGTTGTCCCGTTCCGTGACTCGGACACTATCTACGAGTCTATGTTAACCCTTCTAAGAAACCAGCCATTGCGCGAAAAAATAGTTCGGCAGGGTAAGAATGATGTTTTGAGGATGTTCAATATAAAAGAATTAGGTAAGAATTTAAATGAATTATACGGTGAGTTGCGAAACCGATAATCAGAATGGCGACTGAAGAAAGATTTCAAGGGGCGAATGTTATTGATGCCGGGCGACTTTCACCATATTGGGGCGAACATGCAGCGAGGTATGTTTTTGCACTGCCTTTTGTGGAGGGGAAATCAGTTCTCGATATTGCTTGTGGAACCGGCTACGGAATCGGGTTGATGCAAGGGCAGGCCTTCATGGTGACCGGCGTCGATGTGGATGCCGACGCCGCAAAAGAAGCCAAGGCGGAATGCAACGAGCACTCGGCTGTATTGCTTGCCCACGGCTTGAGGCTGCCGTTTACTGACGAGAGTTTTGATGTTGTAACTTCGTTTGAAACGCTGGAGCACCTCTATGAGCGGGCCAGTTTCCTGGCGGAATTGAAAAGAGTTCTGAAAAGCGACGGCAGGCTGATTCTTTCAACACCAAACGCAAATTACACCAAACCCGTAAATGGTAAGCCGTCTAACCAATTCCATATTTTTGAGTATGCTCCCGATGAATTGCGAGCGGAGCTTGACGCTCATTTCACTGTACGAGAATTTTTCGGTCAGGCCCTTAACGATCGGATACAGATACCGCCGTTCGAGGATGCCCAAAAACGATTGTCGAAGGGCATCGGCACACAATCGAGGTTATTTGCCTGGAAGGTGCTGAATAAGATGCCAATTGGTATGCGGGAAAGGATCAGCGAGTTGATTTGGAACAAACCGTTCTATCCAACTGAAAAGGATTACGATTTCTCAAACGAAACGATTGAATCGTCTCCCGTTTTGGTTGCCGTTTGCTCAAAGAGGGCGAACTAATCATCAGTTCGATACGTCCGGATTAGTCTGGCAAAATAGGTAAGACTATGGGTTACTTGGTAAGCGTTATTATCCCCAACTATAACTATGCGTCATACTTGCGCGAGGCGATCGATAGTGTTTTAGCTCAAACGTATCAAGACGTCGAGATCATTGTCGTGGATGATGGATCTTCCGACAACTCCAAAGAAATATTAGACAGCTACGCCAACAGAATCACGACGATCTTTCAAAAGAATCAGGGCGTTTCTGCTGCTCGGAACAACGGAGTAGCCTCAAGCTCAGGGGAGTTCGTCGCGTTTTTAGACGCTGACGATTTTTGGTTACCGATGAAACTCGAAAAACAGATGCTACGTTTCGAGAGTGATCCGACAATCGGATTCGTCCATTCTTCGATGACGCTAATAAATTCGGAAGGTACTGTCGTTGGATCGGAAACCGATGGAATGGAAGGTTATGTTGCGGACGCTCTGCTTAAGTTCGAAACAGGTGTGATTTGCGGGGCTGCAAGTACGGGTGTAGTCCGACGAAGTATTTTTCGCCAATTAGGAGGGTTCGATACCCGGCTTTCCACTGCCGCAGATTGGGATTTTTGTTATCGGGTGGCAACTAAGTCTAATATTGCGTTTGTAGCCGATGAACTTGTGGCTTATCGCGTTCATGGGTCGAACATGCACGGCAACATCGTAGCGATGGAGCACGATATGCTGCTTGGCTACGAAAAGGCATTTGCTGACGGAGCGACGGTAAATCGCCGCGAGTGTTACGGCAATCTGCATATGGTGCTGGCAGGTTCTTACCTTTACGCGGGCAACTACGGCGCCCTCTTGAAGCACACCGTGTTGAGCCTTTGGTATCGTCCGGCGAATTTTTCATATTTCGCTGCGTTTCCGCTTCGCCGATATTCCCGCAGGACACCCAAGAATTAAGACACTCTTTTCTCCCGTCACTATGACCAAAAGTTTGTACATTTGTTATTTCGGGATGCGCGAGCCGCTTGTGCAGACACAGGTCATTCCGTATCTGAAGGAACTGGTGAAAGGTGGTGTAAGTGTTTCGCTGCTTACGTTCGAACCGGACTTAAAGAAGAAATGGACGTCCGTGGAGATCGAAGAACGACGGGCGGAATTGGCGGCGGAAGGCATTGATTGGCACTGCTTGGCGTATCACAAACGCCCGTCCGTACCGGCAACGCTCTATGATATTTTCGCAGGCGCCTGGAAGGTGCGCGGTATGTTGAAAGCTGAAAAATTCGACATCCTGCATTGCCGCGTACACGTACCGATGTTAATGGGAGCTCTCGCCCGGAAATTTTCCGGCCGAAGGCCGAAACTGCTCTTCGATATTCGCGGGTTTTTTCCAGAAGAATTTGTTGACGCCGGTATATGGAAACAGGATAGCCTCGTTTATCGCGGTGTAAAACAAGTCGAAAAGTGGCTAATGAAGGAGGCGGACGGTTTTGTCGTTTTGACGGAAACCGCCCGTCAGATCTTGTTTCCAGAATCGGAACAAAGCTGCCTCGACAAACACCTCCGCCCGATCGAGGTCATCCCATGCTGCGTTGATCTGGATCGTTTCAGTTTGGCTACCGCCGAAACGCGTTTGAAAATGCGAACTGAGCTTAATCTCGGGGACAGATTTGTGCTGGCGTATGTCGGTGCATTTGGCGGCTGGTATCTGACGGACGAAATGGCCGATTTTTATCGAGTCACCAAAGAAAAGTACAAGGATGCTTTTGCACTGATCCTTACGCAGAGCGATCCGGAAATGATCCGGCAAAAACTGAATGCCGCAGGTTATTCCGATAAAGATGTTTTCATCAGGCAAGTCAATTCAGCAGAGATACCTGTCTACCTTAGCGCGGCTGATGCGGCCTTATCGTTTATCAAGCCGAGCTATTCGAAAAAATCGTCTTCACCGACAAAAAATGCTGAGTATCTAGCGTGCGGCGTGCCAATTATCGCTAATCCCGGCGTTGGTGATGTAGATGAGATGATAAAGGAAAACGGAGTCGGCGTTTTGATCGAGGAGTTTACTGCGACTGCATACGGCAAAGCGTTGACGGATCTCGAAGATCTCGGAAGCATTGGAGAAAATTGCCGGGATGTCGCGCGGCGAGAGTTTGATCTGCACGAAATTGGCGGGAGTAAATATAGGCACTTATACCACAGACTCGGTGCGGCTTTGACAGAAAGATGAGAGTTTTAACCCTAGTTCCAAGCCAGACCGGATATTCGCCCGGGCAGCGGGGCAGCATCGAACTGTGGGAACAGGTGCTTCGTCCGGAAGGTATCGAACTTGATTTTGTGCCGTTTGAAACGGAAAAGCTGCGTAGCGTACTGCACAGCGGTGCCAATAATGTGACGAAATCAGTCGAAATGCTGAAGGCTTTCGGCAGCCGGGTCAAACTTTTATCGAGGGTGCAGGATTACGACGCCGTTTTCGTATATCGCGAAGCAGCTCTGTTTGGGCCGGCGTTTCTGGAAAAGATGATCGCCCGCAAACGCCCGATCATATATCAGCTCGACGACCCGTTGTTTGTTCCATACAAAAGCCCTTCAAACGGATACCTTTCCTATTTGAAATTTTTCGGGAAGATAAAAGAGATCATTCGGATAAGTAAGGTCGTGATCGTAAACTCTTCCCATATTCGTGAATACGCGGAAAATTTCAATTCGAACATTTGGCAGATACCGAGCATTGTTGACACTCGAAGGTTCAAATACGAGCCGCAGACCGATGAACTATCACGGGTCTGTGTCGGGTGGAGCGGAAGTCCGACCACGCTTAAAAATATCAAGATGCTTGAAAAACCACTGCAGGAAATATCGAAGGAAAATATCTGCGACATTCATTTTATCGGCGGCGAGGATTTCGGGCTTAGAGACGTTAACTATTCGGCAAAGAAATGGAGCGAGGAAACCGAGGTTGAAGATCTGCGGAAGATGCAGATCGGGTTAGTGCCGTTACCCGACAACGCCTGGAACCGCTATAAGTTCATTATGAAGACCGCGCAGTATATGGCACTGGGAATCGTGCCGGTCGGAACACCGATGGCCTCTAATCCCGAAGTTATCCGACACGGCGAAAATGGTTTCCTGGCCGGCAACGATGAGGAATGGACTGAATATCTAATGCTGTTAGCCTCAGACTCGGAGCTTAGAATGCGGCTTTCGGAAAATGCCGCGAAAGATGCGGAGTCGCATTACAGTCTTAACGCAAATGCGGCTAAAGTTATCGAGGCTTTTAAGTTTGCGGCGGATATGAATTAAATAGATGGCGGCAAATATCGATACAAAAACGGTAGAAGGTTTTGGCGACGAGTGGAGCAGGTTTGACCAAACCGGAATGACCGACGCAGAACACCGCGAACAGTTCGAACGCTATTTCAACATTTTTCCGTGGAGTGAACTGCCGAAAGATGCGGTCGGATTCGATCTCGGCTGCGGCAGCGGACGCTGGGCTGCTTTGGCTGCAAAACGCGTCGGCAAACTTTATTGCATCGACGCAAGCATCGACGCACTCGTAGTTGCAAAAAAGAAACTTATTGATCTTGCAAACGTCGAATTTCATCATGCGTCGGTGGACGCGATTCCGCTTGAGGATAATTCGATGGACTTCGGCTATTCATTGGGGGTTCTTCATCACGTTCCAGATACGGCGGCTGGAATTGCCTCGTGTGTTGGGAAGTTGAAGAGAGGAGCACCGTTCCTCGTCTATCTCTACTATGCATTTGATAATCGGCCTGTGTGGTTCCGGGCGATCTGGAAAACCTCCGATATGCTTAGACGGCGAATCGCTTCGCTGCCTTTCGGATTGAGAAAAAGACTTACGGATTCAATTGCTATCGGGGTCTACTTTCCGCTTGCCCGGATGGCCGGTGTGCTGGAAATGGCCGGACTGGACGTTGATGCGTTTCCATTATCGACCTATCGCAATCATAGTTTCTACACAATGCGTACTGACGCACTCGACCGTTTCGGAACTCAGCTGGAACACCGGTTTACGGCAAAGCAGATCACGCAAATGATGAGGTCAGCAGGACTTATCGACATCCGATTCAGATACGGAACACCCTACTGGTGCGCCGTCGGCACGAAAGCTTAATCTCTACTAAAACTGTTTCTTTATATTATTGAAGTCAAATTTGATACACTTTCAGGTTTTGGACTGACAAAATGTACATTTTAGGACTAACAACATTGGGTGATTCGGCCGCCGCGCTGATTAAGGACGGAATGCTCGTCGCGGCAGTCGAGGAAGAACGTTTCTCGCGTGTGAAACATCACTCCGGTTTTCCTTACAAGGCGATTCAGTTTTGTCTTGATGAAGCGGGCATTTCGTTAAAAGACGTCGAGCACGTCGGGCATTACTGGAAGCCTTGGATTCTCAGGCACAAAGCGATGCAGGCTGCAAAATCCGCGTTGATTTCCCGCGATATGTTTAAGGCGAGAGCAGATCGCGGCGTTGCGCAGGTGAGCGAGAGTTATCTAGGGATGTTCAGGCATCCGCAGCGGCTTCGTGAGCATTTCGGGCAGAGTAACTTTAAATTTCACTACATTGAGCATCATCAGAGTCACGCTGCGAGTGCGTTTTTTGTTTCGCCTTTTGAGAACGCGGCGATTTTGACTTGGGACGGAACAGGCGAAGATACGACGACGCTCTTCTGCCGTGGTCGAGGAAATAAGATCGAAGTTCTGAAACGAATCAAACTTCCTCACAGTTTGGGCCAGTTTTATTCGGCAGTTACAAATTACATTGGCTTTGATATGTTTTCGGGCGACGAGTGGAAAGTTATGGGACTTGCAGCGTACGGCAAGCCGAAGTTCTATGATTTTTTCCGCGAAAAGGTTTTGACTACAACCGGAAACAGCGATTTTAATTTGAACATCAAAGTGCTCGATCATCACCTCGCCAAGCATTATAAATTTTCCGACACGATCGTAAAAGAGCTAGGACTGGGGCGCAAGAAAGGCGAAGAATTGACCGAACATCATTGGGATATTGCTTGCTCGGCGCAAAAGGCGCTTGAAGATACGGCGATTTATCTCGTCGGAAAGATCAAGGAAATGACCGGTGAAGAAAATCTCTGCATGGCGGGCGGCGTGGCATTCAATTCGGTAATGAACGGGCGAATACTACACGAAACGCCGTTTAAGAATTTTTTTGTGCAGCCTGCGGCGGGCGACGCGGGATGTTCGCTCGGAGCCGCGTTGATGATTTGGCATCAGAAGTTGAATAATCCGCGCAAGTTTTTGATGAATCACGCATATTGGGGGCCGGGTTTTTCGAATGATGAATGTCAGGCGGCTCTTGATAACGCCGGTTTAAAATACGAAACACTCCCAGACGATATTTTGCTACCGCGTGTGGCGAAAATGATTTCGGAAGGAGCGATAATCGGGTGGTTTAACGGACGGATGGAGATCGGGCCGCGCGCATTGGGAGCACGAAGCTTCTTAGCCGATCCACGACGTGCTGATATGCGCGAGATTTTGAATCATAAGGTTAAACTTCGCGAGTGGTTTCGCCCACTTGCTCCTTCAATGCAAGAAGAACACGGACGCGAAGTTTTCGGCGTTGAGCATCACGATCCGTTTATGATCACGGTTATCAGAGTTGACGAAGCTTACAAATCGAAAATTCCCGCTGTCGTACACGTTGACGGTACGGCGCGTCCGCAAATGGTCAATCGCGAAGTAAATCCGCGTTATTGGAATTTGATAAATGAATTTAAGAAAATAACCGGAATCCCGATGCTTCTGAACACATCATTCAATGTTCAGGAGCCGATCGTCTGTACCCCCGCCGACGCGATAAATACATTCAAGAACGCTAACTTCGAAGCTCTCGTACTGGAAAACAATATGGTAATCAGAATGGCGGGAGAGTGATGCGAGGCTTGTACTTAATAGTGTCAGTTGTATTGGTGTTCCTGTTAGGAACTCTAGCGGCTGTTTATCCGGAGGGGATGACTGCGCTCTTGGCTATTTCGCTCCTATCGGCGCTTGCCCTTTTTATATTTAGAAAACTCTCTGAAGAACGCGATTTCATCACAAAGGTCTTTTTTGCGGGGCTGATTTTACGCCTGCTTTTTGGAGCGTTCATCTATTTTTTTGAGTTTACGGATTTTTTTGGAGGTGATGCGCTTACTTATGATTATGGCGGCGGGCAGATTGCGGGGTACTGGCTTGGGACGGTACCGGCCGACGATCCATGGTATATCCGCTCGACATCGGCTAGTACGCCTGGTTGGGGGATGTTTTATTTTGTCGGCGGTATCTATTGGCTTCTGGGCAAGAGTTTCTTTACAGCACAGTCTATTTGTGCAGTTATTGGCGCCGCGACGGCCCCGCTCATATTTTTATGCTCGCAGAGGATATACCACAATCGTAACGTAGCGAAATTTGCCGCCATTGCCGTCGGTGGTCCTCCGTCATTCGTTGTTTGGTCCGGGCAGTTGATGAAAGACGGGCTTATCGTCTTTCTTCTGGTGCTTTCCGTCACATTGGTGTTGTCGTTACAGGAAAAGTTCAGCTATCCGGCTGTCATTCTGTTGATGTTTACTTTATTTGCAGTGCAGTCGCTTAGATTTTATATCTTCTATATGGTCGCGATCGCGGTAGTGGGCAGTTTTATTATAGGCCTGTCAAACAGCGTCGCGTCGACCGTCCGTCGGACGGTCGCTCTTGTGGCAGTCGGCTTAGCGTTGACCTATTTCGGTGTGATTCGGGACGCGACCGCAAACTTCGAAAAGTGGGGTAATCTCGAAATGCTACAGAGAAGCCGGTCTGATCTTACACACAGCGCAGATTCGGGATTTGGCGAGGAGATAGACGTTTCGACTACGGAAGGTGCGATTTCTTCTATACCGCTTGGATTGGCGTACCTTATGCTCGCCCCCTTTCCTTGGGAAGTGTCCTCATTTCGGCAGGCGATCACGCTTCCGGAGGTATTGATCTGGTGGGCCATGATCCCTCTGTTGCTGTATGGCGTCTGGTATACGATCATGCATCGGTTACGAAGCGCTTTTCCAGCTCTCTTTTTTAGCTTGATGCTGACAATCGCATATTCGATCTTTCAGGGAAATGTGGGCACTGCCTATCGTCAAAGAACGCAGATACAGGTTTTCCTTCTTATGTTTGTTGCGGTCGGATGGGTTTTGTACAAGGAAAGAAAAGAGGACAAACGGTTAATAAATCAATCCAGAAAACAGCGGACAGGTTTGGAGGCGTTTTGAAGGAGCTTAGGGTTTACGATAAATGTGCGGTATTACCGGGTTTGTAAATAAGGGCGGAACGGCTCCTGATGTCGAGATCCTGAAACGGATGAACGCGGCGATCATTCACCGCGGGCCGGACGACGATGGATTTTTTGTCGATGAAAATGCGGCGCTTGCGATGCGGCGGCTTTCTATTATCGACCTCGCCGGCGGCAAACAGCCGATGCACAATGCCGACAAAACGAAATGGATCGTTTTCAACGGCGAGATCTACAATTATCAGGAATTGCATGTCGGCCTGGACGAACGCGGGCATAAGTTTTACACAAATTCAGACACGGAAGCGATCATTCATCTATATGACGAATATGGCGAAGATTGCCTGCATCATCTGCGCGGGATGTTTGCGATTGCGATATGGGATACGGTCGAGAAGACGCTGTTTTTAGCCCGCGACCGGGTCGGGAAAAAGCCGCTCCTCTATTCGCATCAATCGAACGGCGACCTTATTTTTGGCTCCGAGTTTCAAGCCGTGTTGAAACATCCGTCGGTTTCGCGTGAAGTCGATAGCGAGGCGATCGACAGCTACCTTTCGTTTTCATGCGTGCCTGCCCCGATGACTGCGTTTCAACAGATACGTAAACTCGAGCCCGGACATTGGCTGAAATGGAAGGACGGCGAGATCGAGACGAAACGCTACTGGCTGCCCAATTTTTCAGACAAGATAAAGATCAGCGAAGAGGAAGCGATCGAAGAAACGACGCGCATCTTGCGCGAATCGACACGGCTGCGAATGATCTCTGAAGTGCCGCTCGGGGCGTTTCTTTCGGGTGGCGTTGATTCTTCTACGGTCGTCGCTTTGATGGCCCAGGAATCGAGCCAGCCGGTTAAGACCTTTTCCATCGGATTCGAAGAAGAAGACTTCAGCGAACTGAAATACGCTCGAATGGTCGCGGATCATGTCGGAGCGGAATATCACGAATTCGTCGTTCGGCCAAATGCACTTGAAGTGCTGCCAACTCTTGTCGAACATTACGGCGAACCGTATGCAGATTCGTCGGCGATCCCGACGTATTACGTATCAAAAGAAACGCGTAAGCATGTGACCGTCGCTCTTAACGGCGATGGCGGTGACGAATCGTTCGCGGGTTATGAACGCTATGCCGCGATGCGAATGGCGGAAACTTATCACCGCATTCCAAAGGCTTTGCGTAAGGCTTTTATCGAATTGCCGGCCGGGCTTCTTCCTTCATCCGAGCTTAAACGAAGCCGTATTCGCGACGGCAAGCGATTTCTAAAAGCAGCGGCTTTGCCAAAGGTAGAACGGTATTTCCAATGGAGTTCGGCGTTTAACCGGCAAGCGAAACGCGATCTTTACACCCGGGATTTCGCAAACGAGATCGGAGCGGCCGATGCCTCTGCCGTGCTCGGGCATTGGTTCGCAAAGGCCAACGGATCGGGAATCGTCGACGCAACGATGCTGACCGATCAAATGACCTATTTGCCAAACGACCTGCTTGTGAAAGTGGACATCGCGTCGATGGCAAATTCGCTTGAGGCCCGGTCGCCATTCCTTGACCACAAGGTGATAGAGTTTGCCGCCAGCCTTCCCGAAAAGCTAAAGCTGAATGGATTTGAGACGAAATCGTTTCTTAAAAAAGTCGCAGCCCGGCTCGTTCCGCATGAGGCAGTTTACCGACGCAAGATGGGATTTGGTGTGCCCGTCGGGAAATGGTTTCGCGGCGAGATGAAGGATTTTGTGCGTGACGTTCTGCTTTCGCAAAAAGCGATGGAACGCGGCATCGTAAAGCCCGAAATGTTGAAAAAATATGTCGATGAACATACCAACGCCGAACGCGATCACGCATTTCAGGTGTGGGCGCTGTTGATGCTTGAACTTTGGTATCAGCGGTTTATCGATTAACAAAACGAAGATATGAAAGGTGTGATCCTTGCGGGCGGCCTCGGTTCGAGGCTGAATCCGCTGACGAAAATTACTAACAAACATCTGCTGCCGGTGCATAACCAGCCGATGATCTATTACCCGATCCAGACGCTGATAAACGCGGGGATCGAAGACATTATGATCGTCACGGGCGGAAACTCGGCGGGCGATTTTTTGAGGCTGCTCGGGAACGGAAAAGACTTCGGATTAAAGCATCTCAACTATACATACCAAGAGGGCGAAGGCGGCATCGCGGACGCACTGAGCCTGGTCGAGCACTTTGCCGACGAAGAACCGATCTGCGTTGTGCTAGGCGATAACATTATCGAAAACAACATTCGCGACGCTGCCGACCAATACCGAAAGCAGGGTAATGGCGCCAAGATAATGCTGAAAGAGGTACACGACCCGCAGCGGTTCGGCGTGCCCGAACTGGATGGCGATAAAGTGCTGAATATTGTCGAGAAGCCGAGCGATCCAAAATCGAATTTCGCCGTGATCGGGATATATTTTTACGACGCAACGGTGTTTAGCGTGATCCGTACACTCGTTCCTTCGGGTCGCGGAGAGTTGGAAATAACCGACGTAAATAATCATTACATCGGCCGCGACGAAATGACCTGGAACGCACTCGATGGCTGGTGGACCGACGCCGGAACATTCGAAAGCCTGCTGCGCGCGTCCAACATGGTTGCGGATTCGGGCGCGAACAAACTCGAGACGGAAGTCTGATGAAAACCTACATAATTCATCTTGAACGGGCTATAAAAAGGCGAAGTCATATTGCCTCGCTAATTTCTAAGCATAACCTGGATTGCGAGGTCATCAAAGCATTTGACTATGTCAATGTCAAAGATGAAGAATACGTTGATTTTTGCGACATTAAGAAGATGCAGGAATTCCCCCAATGGCTTACGCGCGGGATGGTCTGCGCCTGCTATACGCATTATCTCACTTATCAGAAGATAATTGCGGATGGAGTAGATGCCGCATTTATTATTGAAGACGACGTTATTCTGCCGGATAACATCGGCGATCTTCTTGATAAGATCGAAGAAAATGCCTCTGATAATGAGGTCATAATGCTTCACTATATGGGCTTTGAACCCATTTATTTAGAACAGAGGTCGGCAATAAAATTGATGGAGGGGGTTGATCTTATGACTGCGAAAAGCCTCATGGGTGTTACCTCAGCAGCTGGATACGTAATAACCCGGGCCGCAGCCATTACAATGTCACAGTGTGTACTACCTGTGCGTTTCGGGACAGATTCCTGGAGCGAGTTTATCAGAGAAGGCGGTGTTCAAAACGTACGGTTTATACACCCGATGCCAGTGAAAACCGCTGGTTTCAAAAGCACGGTAGCGGTGATCGGCCAATCGGCTTTGAGATCCGGGATAACGCGAATAATTGATGATTACAGGATACCTCCTTTTTTCCAGTTTCTGAGGGCAATGCGGCATCGAGCGATCGCAAAACACACTAAGATCGTGATCGACAAATCAATACTTAAAGATGGATAAAATAAAGTTTACGGATACTGAAATTGCTGATGTTGTCGTCTATCCGCTAAAAAAATATTTCGATGATCGCGGATGGCTGGCCGAGTTGTTCAGGCACGACGATCTGGACGAAGAGTTTTATCCCACGATGTCATACATTTCGTTTACGCTGCCCGGCGTTCAACGCGGGCCGCATGAACACGTCGATCAGGCCGATCTTTTTTGCTTCATCGGGCCGTCGACATTCAACATAAGGCTTTGGGACAATCGCCCCGATTCGTCAACTTACAATAACATGATGTCGTTGATGGTCGGCGTGGACAACCCGCAGGCGGTCGTCGTGCCAAAGGGTGTCGTTCACGGCTATAAGAATATCGGCGAAACGGACGGGATGGTGATAAACTGCCCGAACAGGCTCTACATGGGCAAGAAAAAACGTGAGCCCATCGACGAGATCCGACACGAAGACGACCCGGACACGATCTACCGGATGGAAGACTAGCCCTCCTCACCGCAACTCAAAATGAAGATCCTTCGCATCATTGCACGGCTGAACGTAGGCGGGCCGGCGCGTCACGTCGTGTGGCTGACCGAGGCGTTGAATGACGATGAATTTACGACGACATTGATAGCTGGAACGGTCCCCGATGGCGAAGAGGATATGTCTTATTTCGCGGAGCGGCACAACGTGTCTCCGGTCTACATCGAGGAAATGAGCCGGGAGCTATCAGCTAAAGATATTGTTTCTCTCTACAAAATTTATCGCGTCATCAAAGCGGAAAAGCCGGACATTATTCACACCCACACGGCAAAGGCCGGAACGGTCGGCCGCTTGGCGGCGTTCCTTTACCGGTGGATGACATGGAAAAAGGTTCGAGTTGTTCATACATTTCACGGCCATGTTTTTCACAGCTATTACGGTGCTGCCAAAACGAAGCTTTTTATCTCGATAGAAAAGATGCTCGCGCGTTTTGCTACGGACAAGATCATTACGATAACGCAGCAGCAACACCGTGAGATACACGAACAGGTCGGCGTCGGACGTAAGGAACAGTTCGAGGTAATTCCGCTTGGTATCGATCTCTCGGCGTTTGCCGGAGCCGACGCAAAACGGAATACCTTTCGAAATGAGATTGGCGCAGCTGACGAGGAGATCCTGATCGGCTTTGTCGGCCGTCTGACAGAGATCAAGAATATTCCGCTGCTTCTAAAAGCGGCGCAAATCTATCTGGCGGATCCAGACGCGCCAAAAGCTCGGTTTGTGATCGTCGGCGACGGGCATTTACGAGCGGAGCTTGAATCGAACGCTTCCGGGCTTGGCATTTCCGACGACGTTCTGTTTGCGGGAAACCGGGTAGACGCAGATGTTATCTACGCGGGGCTTGATGTCGTCGCTCTGACATCGCTGAACGAAGGAACGCCGCTGTCGCTGATCGAGGCAATGGCTTCGGGCAGGGCGGTGATGTCGACCGCTGTTGGCGGAGTTGTCGACCTTTTAGGCGGCGTTAAAGAAGACATTGACGGCTTCTCTGTATGCGAACGCGGCATAGCCGTGCCCTCGGAAGCGGCCGATGAATTCGCAAAGGGCTTGATTTATTTGGCGAAAAATGAAAAATTACGTTTAGGTCTCGGCGAAACCGGCCGTGATTTTGTCGTCGCCAATTACGGAAAAGAAAGATTGATCGAGGATATAAAGGCTCTTTACAGACGCCTTTCCTAGAATTTTGTTCGATCAAAGCGGTTCGCCCCATGTCGCGCTGATTTGCCCGATCGGCTGACAATAATATGTTTCAATTTACAGACAATCCCTTTTTTGCAGGGGGAATCATAATTGTCATTTCGGCGATCTTCACCTTCACCGTGCGTGCGTTTGCCCGGAAATACGGTCATGTCGCAAAGCCGAAATCAGACCGGTGGCACAAGCGGCCGACGGCGATGCTCGGCGGAGCGGCCATATTTCTTGCGACGCTGACCGGCTACGTACTTTTTGTTCCTATCACTCTCGAATCGGCCATTATCGTCGGGGCGAGTTCTTGGTTGT
>Ga0193752_1000579_pt1 | contig 34580 bp, 26 predicted proteins | sample H1c1metaG_FD_144924 | JGI IMG/M metagenome (GOLD analysis project Ga0193752, IMG submission 144924) | Soil microbial communities from a riparian zone of the East river system, Colorado, United States - H1c1 | ecosystem: Environmental > Terrestrial > Soil > Riparian zone | place: USA: East River... | reverse complement strand
ATCCAGTCGGCTTCAGAAAGGTGATCGATGCCTGTTCCGCTAATAAAGTGGTAATTGAAATTAACGCGAATCTTACCGCCTCGACATGGATTGGTCGCACATTCCCTATGCCTGGAAAAAGGCATCCTGATCTTCATTAATCCCGATGCCAATGGCAACGGTGATATTGATAATATCCGCTGGGGGGTAACCGCCGTCCGCAAAGGCGGCCTGATCAAATCGATGACCAGGAATGCGATGACCTTACCACAAATTGAGCATTGGCTATTAAGAAAGCAGGCAAACGATAAGTTGGGGTGACCCGACCTCTTTGCAGGGATATTCCTCACGGCCCGCTTTTTTATTATCCAACACCAAAGAAAAAAGTATGCTGAAGGTCAAGTTCAATTTTGTTTACAAGGACAGGGAGTATGCTGCCGAATGTCAACCGTTCCCGATTGATGGCACCACTGAGCTGCACATCACGCCTCATGACCCCGAACTGTTTCACCGCTTTGGCGTTCAGATACTGTTGCAGAGAGCGGACGGCAGCATATCTACCCGGCTGAAGCCCGAGCCTGAAGAACACGAGTACCTGGTGGCACTCGCAGAAGGCGTTTCCGCTTACTTTGATGATCAGCAGAAGTCGATTAACCTATAAGCATGTCATGAATTCTTTGCAGTATTTCGCGTGAAAACTGTCAATTTTTCGGGATATGCCGGGCTGGCATTGGCGTTGTAGTGGAAAATAAACCTCAAAAACTACGACTATGACCAGCTTAATCAAAACGCACAATGGCCACCGGCCCGCGGACTTGGGCACTGTGGTAGATCAGCTTTTTTCCAAACCATTTGACCTTTTGTACAACGATGCCTTCTGGGGACTTAAGTCCGCAGGTCAAGGGAATCAACTACCAATGAATATCCGGCAGTTCGACAACCATTACGAGATCCAGCTCGCTGCTCCCGGCCGAAGCCGTGACGCTTTCGACATCCGCCTGGAAGGAACGACACTCGCCGTGTCGCTGGCAGAAAAGGCTCAGGAAGACACCGAAACTTCCTCCTCTGCGAAGTGGATCACCCGGGAATTCCGGCCGCAATCCTCTTCGCGCGTTTTGACAATTGACGACACCATTGATACCGGGGCAATTACTGCCAGGTATCAGGAAGGAATTCTGTACCTGAGCCTCCCCATGAAGGAGCAGGCCAGGCCAGTCAACAGGCAGATCAATATCGAGTGAAGGCAAATGGTAACCAGGAGACGGAAGGGTGGTTGCCCTTCCGTCTCTTTTAAATGGACAAATGGACAAGACCTTTTTTATTGACATACGAATGCGAATGGGTGATGAAATGATCCCGCTGGCCCGGTTCTCCATCGGCACGGATAAGCTATTTGCGCAAGAATTGTATGATGTGCTGGAAGGTTCTGTGGATAGACTAGACGAAGCTCCGCTGCTTATGGAATGGATCGAAGAACAAATGGGTCTGCCGCAAAACATATGTCTAAAGGGTTGCAGCCTGAAACATGTGGCCCATAATTGTGAGACGATCACCAAAGCGCTCTTCAAAAAACACAGCTTAGGATAATCAATATCGCTTCTGAAGATCCGCTCCTAAAAATGCCAGGCATGGTTGCGGATGGTGGGCGGCCGGGGGTAAGACTCGCGCCTCGCGAATGATCATTAGATGTTCAGTCTCTACTCCCCGGTTTGATGATGGGGGGCGTCCACTGGTTTTGATTGCGGTGAATATTGCTCGCGAAGGAAGATGGTGAAGACTACCATGGCGAGGATAGAGAGAAACTCGCTCTGCCAGTTTTGAAAAGATTCGAACCACAGCCTGGAGCTGAACAAATACTGCCATGCCGTTTCCGTCGGCAGGTGCTTGAGGATCTGCTCTTCATTGTACGCTTTCAAACTGCCTTTCCAGTGGATCCAGAAGGAAAGGATAAAAATGAGTGAAAAAGCATAACATAAAGAGTGGCGATAGATGGCAAGCACCCATCCACCTTTTTTAACAGGCCAGGGTGCATTTTTCCGATTGGGATCGGGTTCCCTGTCTACTTCTTCTTTCTTGTCGGGATCCTTGGATTCTGAGGATCCCTTCTGAAACAGAAACATGGTAAGAATGAGGAACAGCGCCATTTGTAAAAACTCGCTTTCCCAATTTTCAAAAGTGGATTGGAGGAAATGCCCCGATTGCACATATGCGGTAGTACCTACCGGTTGCCCACCCAGTTCTGCCAGTTCCTGGTTGTACTCAGCCATGCCCGTCATTACCTGACCGGCAAGACTAAAAATAAACAGTAAGAAAAAGACAATAGACAGTCCGTTGTTCCGAAACAATTTTTTCATATGTTGCTTTTTAGCTTAGGGTGTCTTACAAAGTCTATTGAGGTACTATAAAAGCAATGCCGTTCCGCACAACTTATTTGGCACAACATTTATATGTATGATTTTTAACCAAAACCTATCGATATGAACAACACCACTCCTACTCTGAATTCTGCACTGCAGAGTTTTTTTGTCACTTCCATTCAGGAATTGTACTGGGCAGAAACCAACCTCATCAACGTATTGCAGACAATGACCGAAGCTGCCACTACCCGTGAACTAAAACAAGCCTTTGACCAGCACCGGCAACAAACGATGCAGCACGCTCAAAACCTGGAACAGGTATTTGCGCTGTTGGCTCTTGAGCCGCAAGCCGAACCTAGCGTAGGATTGCAGGGACTCTTCGATGAAGGCTGGCAGGTGATCGATGAAACCGAAGCAGGATCCGCCCAGCGCGATGTGGCGCTGATCATCGCCGCGCAAAAAGTGGAACATTATGAGATCGCCTGCTACGGCAGCCTTCTCACCCTCGCCAATACCCTGGGTCATTCCGATATTACAACACTCCTCGCTCCCGTTCTTCAGGAAGAGAAAGACACCGATACCATCCTGACGGCCATCGCCGAAGGAGGTATCAACGCGCAGGCCAGCGAAGAGCCAATGCTTCAGGCATCTTAACGACGAAGACATAAGGTAGCAACGATAAAAGAATGGGTATGGACGCTTTATACAACACGGGGTTCCGGGTGTCTTTACTCCTGAACGGACGTAGTCGCGAACTGTTCCTCAGGCCCCATACGGCTAATAGCCAACGGTACCACGGCGAGACACAGAATGATCAAGGGCATACGGTAGAATTTGCGCTAATACGCACCACGGTAGGTCGGTGGGCGGTTGGAGGAGATCAACTGCCGGACTGGCTTACCCAGGAGGCCGATGTTATAGGCCGGGCGGTCCGGTTGCATCAGGCGAATTGAAAAAGAATGAGCAAGGTTTCTTGACCTCAATAAACCCTCGCCTTTCTTTTCAAACTACTTCCCGGATTTCGCCTGCTTAAGAATCTCCAGGATGTTTTCATTCCGGAGTATTGGCATTCCCATTCTTTCCTCAGAAATTCCAGATTTCATCTGGTAACTGTATACAGGTACGTCCTGTTGTAACTCTGATTCAAAACAATTGAAAAAGATGTTTTCCTGCTTTTTTAATTCGTTGCATATTTCCGTGATATGTGTGGAGATCAAAAACAAACTGGAGTCGATTTCCGAGAATGCACTCGTAATCATCAATGATGCCTCATAGGCTTCCTTTACGTTCGTTCCCCTAAACAACTCATCAAAAACTACGATGATATCCTTGCGATCCTTAATAAGTAAGGCCGATTGTTTAATCCTTTTTACCTCGGCCAAAAAATGACTATGGCCTTCGCTTATATTGTCTGATAAGTTGATCGTCGTAATAATTCCTTTGAAGGCCCTTGTTTTCATGTACTGTGCTGGAACCGGAAATCCAATATGTGCTAAATACATACAAATGCTAAACGACTTTAAAAAAGTAGATTTGCCAGCCATATTTGCACCTGTCAATAGGCATACATTTTTCGTCTCCCCAATTGTAAAATCGTTGGCGACGGGATTTTTTATCAGCGGGTGGAACAGGCCCGCCAGTTGAACGCCCCCTTCTTTCGCGCCCGAGTATTCAGGAAGCGAGAAATGAAAATTATCGACCAATGCTGACAAACATTCAAAAACCTCAATCTCATAAACGATTCCAAGTATTGTCTTTAGTTTCTCCTGTTTGTCATTTCTAAAAACCTTATCGAGTTTTACAAAATCAGCTGGCGTAGGGTCGACCTTACAATTAATGAATTCCGCGATTCGAGACTCCGAGATAAATTCTTCGATCCTAGATGACACAGCAAGGAGATAATCGGGAGCATCCTTTCCAGACAATAGCTCTGCGACTTGACTTAGTTGTTTCAACAGCGAGAGCAGGAAAGACACTCCACTCTTTATGATGTGTTCATCATTGCGCTGTTTATCGTTACTTCTCAACCACCCTTGAATTGTATGAAAAATATCATCCCGCAGGCGGGGAGCAGTTGACGATAGATAATAGTCAATCATTTCCATATGAACCTTGTTCAGCCTCATTTCAACCTTATGCTTAATAAAGAATTGAATGGAATCCCTTCTGTTTTCTAAAAAAGAAATATCATAGGTAGGACTCAACAGCATGTTCATTAAGACTGTATTGCCACCGATCGTTTTGACCGAACTAAATAGTTTGAAAAACGCGCCATTCCTATTATCCTCAAATAATCCCAGATCTTTGAATGTCTGCTTGTCTATTTCGAATTCACTATTGGTCGGTATTGCCGGAATCTCTTGATTTGAATGAACAACTGCAGCTTGTCGCGGAGGCAAATAGCCCTTTTCCTTTAATTCTTCCTCCGTGGAAACTCTATCCACTCTTCCCTTGGAAATTAAGAGCTTATGATTGCTTATCGACATAACCGCGGAATAGGTATGGTCGGTGATTATGAATCCTTTTACACCCCTGTTTGAAATAATCAATTCCTTTATCTTCTCCTGATAAATGGGCTCAATGCCCATGAATGGTTCATCCAGTAAGATGAATTTTGCTTTTGATGATAGCACGAGCAGGATTTCGAAATACCTCAACTCACCGCCCGACAATTCAGCAGTTGTCTTTTGGAGGTGAGGTTTAACAGCACTGTCTTCAAGAAGAGAATTCCTGTGCCGAATAGAATTCACATACATCATTATGATCCTTTTCAATGAAATATTTGCTGGTAGGAAGGTGAATTGTGGTAGGTAAGATATCAGGCCCTTGACTAAATACGGCTGTGCATATACCTTGTTATTTATTCTAATAATCTTATCGGGACTGTCCAGTGTGCCGAAAATAATCTGGAGTAATGTAGATTTTCCGCTGCCATTTCTCCCGAATAATCCGACAATGTCTCCGGTTCGACAACTTAAATAGACATCTGAGAGGATCTTCAGAGGTCCATAACTAAACCTCACACCTTCTACCGTTAGTTCATGGCTCTTCATATGCAAACCATTATTGCAATTAACAGTAGAATGACTACTAAAACATTCAGGAGGTAGGTAGAAATGACAAGCCTTGCCTTTGAGAGCCCTTTGTTGTAATAAAAGAAATATTGATGTGCTTTTCTTTGGCCGAAGAAATAGACCGATAATAAAAAGCCGACAGTAAGAAAGGTTATCAGAACGGTTTTCAGAAAAATCCCTTCGATACTCCCAAGAATGCCAGCAGCTAGTGACAATGGAATATTCATGAGCTGAATATCCTTGTAGTAGTTCAAAAACATTCTCACTTCAAAAGGTTTTTTTGAGTCAACAGATACTAAGTTGCAGTATCAAAAAGCGCTTCAGAAGCTATAAGTTCATTAAATATCAACAGTGGTGCAACTATCCTTCAAACTTTAACACATGTGAAGTAAATCATTGCTATATTAAACCACCATCTGTAATGGGGCTTGGGGAATTTGCAAAAACGCATAAAGCGTTTCGCAAGCGGATACAAATTCCCCATCAACCAAAATGAGGGCAACCTTTCCTTGAAACCAGATGACACCGCAGATGGGAATTGAAATCCATTTTTTTTATCCAGTCACGAGCATTATCAACGACCCTTAAAGAAGTCTCTCACTTTAGCGATGGCCTGATTATCGGTCAGCTGTCCCGAACTATCCACCGTAATTTTCTTCGCATTAAACTGAACCTGATCCTGCAAATGATGCTGCAGCTGTTCCTGTGATTGTCCTGGTCCGAAGATTACGATTTCATCATAGGGCAACAATGCGGTTGTCACCTCTTTTAGATACTTTAAGTCTTTGGATTGTTTAGCGTTGTTCATAGAATGTTCGCTGCCGCCGCTGTGCCTTTCATGTCCTTTGACTGTGCCCTGCACGGTATAGCTTTCATTTTCATCCGGCTGCTGCGCGATAATGACCGCCTTTGCACTGTCCAACCAAATGCCTGCAAATTTCTTCTGGTGTTGTTCTCCCATATTACTTGTTTTGTGGTAGCCTTTCCGCTCCGATTCTTTGAAAGGTAGGCTTCTTTATGCGCCGCAACAGACAGCTTCCAGAGAATTAGCAAAGGTTTGTGGAAGTATTTCGAGTATCATTAAAAACAGGTGTTGAGAAGGTAGCGCATAGGAAAATATACATTCGGCCCTGTTATTCTTTCTTGACTGCTATATAGAAGTTCTCTGTATCCACCCTGAAATCCGCAGGATTTAGGTCTTTCAAGCTTATTTGTTGCCAATCTGCCTTCGGGTAAATGAAAGACCATTCGTTCTTTACTTTCGTCACGCTGACCGGAATATTAAAGCCTTTTGCGGCTGCATTCCAACGGTATTGTAACAACCAATTACGATCACCTTCACTTGTAAATTTCAGGTCCAGTTCCGGGATCTTTGCATATCTAAGATACTGATCAAAGAAGGCCGTAAAATCAGTTTTTGTAAACTCATTTACATAATTCACTATCATTTCTGTATTCACCGACTGATAGCAAAAGTTCGACTGCAAACCCTTTAGGAGCTTGAAAAATGTCGAATCGTTAGCAATCACACTGCGGAGTGTATGCAGCATCAGGGCGCCTTTTGAATACATGTCACCCAAATGAAAATTATTAACGTTATAAATGCCTATAATGGGTTCTTTATTCTGTGGCGGTTCACCGGTCAAATGCTTCATCGCAGGTTTTCTACCCTCGAAAAATTCGTAGTTCAGTGTTTCTGTATAAGTGGCAAAGGCTTCATGAATCCAGAGATCGGCCATATCGCTGCAGGTAATGCTGTTACCCCACCATTCATGTGAAACTTCATGCCACATCGTACGAATAAGTTCCTTAGGATTAAATTTATTTGAGTTAACCGGATTGCTGATCGAACCGATACTTACCGCTCCCTGGTGTTCCATGGGATACAAGGATTCCATTGCCGTAAAGCCATCTTTCGCAAAAGGATAGCCTCCAAACCGTTGCTTATACAAGGCAAGCATGGGCTTTACGTGTTGAAATATCTGTTCTGCCTTTGCCTGGTTATAGGATAGGCTGTAATAATTAAGGGCAAGCGTGTCCGCAGAACTGACCAACTGGTCGGTGAAATGGACATAATCACCGATGTTCACCACTACATTATAATTCGTAATTGGATAACTGACATTCCAGTCAAATCGGGTGAGACCACCCGGGAGATCAGTCTTCCCCTGGAGCTTTCCATTTGAAATTTCGGTGAGGCCTTTTGGCACAGTTACGCTGATTTGCATACTGTCCGGCTTATCAGAAAGATGGTCTTTGCAGGGCCACCATAAACTGGCTCCGGCGCCCTGACAAACAGACTCAATCCAGGGCTTGCCATTTTTATCCTGGTACCAGATAAATCCGCCGGTTAGTGTGGAGAAGTCAGCCACCTGGGGCTGACCCGCATAAGCAATATCTATTTCGGCGATTTCACCTTTACGAATCGTAGCTGGAAAATGGACAAATACCGCATTAAACTCCCTTGTATAAGTATTCTCCAGATTCTTAAAACGAATACGTTCGATTTTCATGTTCGCATACAAATCGACCTGCATTTTTTCAAAATCTTCCTTGGCCCTGAACCGGATTGTGGTAGTTCCCTTAATAATTCTGCTGTCCGGATCCACCTTAACATCCAGCTTGTAAAACAAAACGTCATAACAGGTCCGCAAAGGGGTTAACATGCCCCGTAACGAATCAGCACGTGTGAAGCCATTCTGACGGTTGGAGCTATGCGTCACAAGTGATAAGCCGTCGCCTTCCTCATAAATTTTTACGAAACTGACGGGGCCGGTACGGGTCTGAAGGATTTGGTGGAATTTTCCATTCTCCTTCTTTTGAAAATTGAGAAAAATCTGTAAGTCTTCAGATTTGTATATGAAATGGTCTGCAGAAACCGGCAAAAAGTTAAGTTGCGTGCCCTCTCCCGTTATACGGGTTTTTAATTTGCCTTCCTCCTCTCTCACAACGAGTTCCATACGCTTTTTTTGATCCCGGTACCTGCCTTCATACCCACCTTCGCTTTCCTTTTGCTTATTTGTAGCTGGTTGGCTTCCTTCATCTTTGACGCGCGTCCATTTTAACAGACCGATGTCCTGGCTCCACCGAAACTCATAGATACTTCCAAGACTATCTTTTACAAATTCGATTATCGCCTCCGGCTTCACATGATCCACACGGAACTTGTTCCCGGTAATTTGTGTGAGGCTTGCATATCCCTGACCCGGAAAATCTATTAGGAGCTTTTCATCGCGCTTCCTGACCGTATATTTCCCTGTTGCAAATTGGTAAGTCCCTAAAATCCCGCTCATGGGATCCCTTTGATTTGAAACTACGTTTTGAGCTTTTGAAGACTCCAAAGCAAGAAATAAAGCAAGAATCCATAGCAGGGTATTTCTCATATTATTATTTTCTTCCAAAATAGGCTTGCCCCAATACCCTGCCTATTCAAATCCGGATTTGAACATAGTCGAATTGATTTAATTAGCTATTTATGTGGTTTTATGCTCGTTTGTGATGAATTCAGTAGGACTTACTCCTGCCACAGCCTTAAATGCCCTTTGAAAAGTTGGTAAGGAATTGAACCCGCATTCGTAGGCCAGCCCTGCGATGCTGAGATTTTTACTCTGTGGTTCCAACAAACGGGCTTGGATTTCCCGCACACGATATCCATTAATGAACTCATTGAAGCTTATGTGCAGATGCTGGTTTAATACTGCTGAGATGGTTTTAGGAGCTATGCCTGTGTGTTTTGAAAGTGTAGCCAGGTTCAATTCCTGGTCTAAATATAATTTCTCCTGTTCCATCGCTTTAAACAAGGTTTGAAGAACCGAGCCAATCAATTCCTCCGGCAATGTGCCCGGCTTTGCTTCCTTTTTTAAATGAACGGTTATCTTTTGCAATTGCAGGTATCCACGAATCCCCAGTACATAAATCAAAATGGTCAATGGGACATAAACAGGATACCAATCCACGGCATCAAGCAATTGATTCCGGGTAGTCGGAATAATATATGGAACAAGGTGAAGAAGCCAGATTAACTGAAAACACATAAAAAGGCGTATAAACTGCCTTAGCCAATGATAATCGGAGAGGTTTCCTTTGCTTTCCACAAGTCTTCTTGTATCCTGCTTATTTAAATATTTATAGGAAAAAAGGATATAGCAGCTCGCCGACAGCCAACGTGGGATATCAGCATACACATTAAAACTATCTATAAAATCACCAATAGCGGGACCAACAGTTTTTGGAAAGCCAAAAGCAACCGCAATAAAGAATATCAGTGCAATAACCTGCGGCACGATCTCAAAAAGAACAGGATAAAAATGACGTCTGTCTTTGGCCGATAGGATCATGTCTGGCTCAAGGCTGGAACGGAGGTAAAAGTAAACAAGCGGGCCGATCGGCATTACGATCACCCATGGCACCAAGGCATGAAAAACCTGTAGGTAACTATTGTTTACAAACCAGGGTTGGGTATTCAAATAAATATTCAGACTTGCTAACGCAATCAAGAAGATAAGGGTGCCAAGTAAGCGGGCGGACAACTTTCTAACCTTGGAACGGAATAACAGTGTGCTGATGATAAACCCCTGGATGGCTCCTAATAAAACGATGGTGATAAAAAACCCCGATAGCCACATTTACAAAAGTTTGATCCGACCAGTTTGTTAGGCAAGTATAATGATAATTTTAATTCTTTGTGCGAAGTGAATCTCCTGAGTGCCGGAAGCTCATTCTATAGGCCAGAAGAAACTCGTGTCGCAGGGCGGGCCAGGTAGTAATCATAATAAGGGGACAATCTTATTTCAAAATCAAGGAAAAGATGTGATATTCATACATCATCGTTTAATAACTTCCAGCGTCCTTTTTAATTGCCTGAAGCGCGTACTGCATTACGGCGTCCTTTCCATTCATTTGATCTAATATTGAAGTTTCCAAGGCAACGTCAGGAATAACCCCTCTGGTTTTATTCACAGGATTGCCCCCCATCTTATACATGGCTGTACTGAGTCTGATCCTGATCTTACTGGAAGGCAATTGAAACGAAACGGGCATACCATTTGGGCCGCCCATCGCTCCTCCGGTTTCTTCACCCAGGAAAACGGCACTTGTTCGCAAGCGCAGTTCAGTGGCGAGCGCTGCGGCGGCAGACATCGTATTTCCATTTATCAATACATATATCTTTCCTCTAAACCGGTTTTTGGCTCCTGGGGCCACGTGAAGGTTTGGATTGTTTGTCCAGGACAATAGACCATCCTTTGTTTTTACAAACCTCATGGTATCATTGTAGTCGGGGCCATATGTGATCAGGTGCTGGAACGAATAGTTCCTGGTTTTGATAACCCTAACGGATTCAAAATATGGATATGGTTTGTCGATAAAGTGGGAAAATAAATATTTCCCATACGCCGTCTCTCCACCTCCATTATTTCTGAGGTCAATGATAAGGTTACGAGCATTTCTACTTTGCAATACATTAAAGACCGAATCGGTGAATGCGGCATAGTCCTGTACCCGTTCCTGTATATCATTCTTATTAAAAGATTCGATGGAATAAATTCCCGTATCAAGCTTGTCATTGAATGAAAATTGTAGCGGGAGACGATTTCCAGTTAATACCGAATCTGATTGATTTTTTAATCTTTGAATGGCTTCCAGCGTCCGGGCTGGTACACTAATGTCAACCACCTTGCCTGCACCCGGCCGTATGACTTTTAAGGTCCAGGAATTTGGATTGTCAATAAAAGCCGAATAGACGTACATGAAATAACTTTCAATCTCCCTTTGAATATGAGTCTCATTATTTCCATCGTGGGTTATTGTTTTACTTAGCTCGGAGGAAATATTGCCGATGGACAAATTATTAATGCCAACAATTCTACTGCCTATTTTTATTTCTGGATTTTCACTATAATTTCTTGCAATGTAATAGCCGTCCTTAACAACTTTGATTTCAAATGGGAAGAAATTGGCTCTATTTTCTCTATATGCATAATAGGCATCCGAATGAGCCCAGCTGCTATGCGAACAACCAGTAACGCTTATTAGCCTCGCAATTTGCTTGACGAGCCTGAGGTAACCCACCGAGTCTTTGCAAATTTCAAGACCCTTTTCAAATTCTTTTTCTACTTGCTGAGGAGTAGCATATCTGTAGAGGCCAGGCTGTACCTCTTTCATGTTATTCATGAGCAACCGCATATCATTGGCTGCCTCTACGCCTGAAATTTTATTGTGAAATGATGAATCAGCTAAAGAACGATCCTGGGCCAGGGAATGAGCAGCAAATAATGCAGAGGATAGTACGTTTAGGAGTATCTTTTTCATGTTCAGGCTCTATATTATTCGTGGCGGCAAGTATTCACACCCTAATTTATTCTTTCGATGGCATTCCGACACTGCCGCCCATCCAAATCCTCTAAAGAAAAATAAAGAGGACCTCACACAAAGGCGCAAAGCCTGCCGGCCGCGAAGTCCGCAAAGAAGATACAACGAAGCCCTCACATGAAACCTTGGCTTTGCGTGTCTCCCTGCCTGCCGGCAGGCTTGGCACCTTTGCGTGAATCCATAAAAAAAGCCCGCCCCCATTGAGGAGCGGGCGCTTTCATTCATTGCCGCCTACTTACAAGTGCAGGTAGAGCCGCACGCGTCGCAACAGGCTTGCGAGCATTCTGTCTTTGCCTTTTGAGGAGTTTTACCGCCGTCTGCGAGCAAGGTGGCAGACATGACAGTAATAGCCACGAGGCTTAGAAATATTCTTTTCATATAACTAATTAAAAATTGAAGTAATTGTTGTTGACTGTGCTATGCAGGAGACACCCGGGGAGGATGCCAGCAATCGGACAACGCAGTGAATCTGCGGTTATCATTTATGGTTGGGATCTTCGACTGACTCAGTATGGAATTGATAATAGGGAGGTCTAAAACCGCTACAACGAAAAAGCTGCCGTAAACACAAGCACGAAGTGGGTTACACGCATTCTCGCTGCATGGATTCTTTTCCTTATTGGAACAACCGCCTTCCTTGGAACAACATTCGGTGCTGGCGGCAGGCTCAATAGCCGAACTCATCACCGGTTGAACGGTCAGAAAAGCCAAAATTAGTGTTAATATGTAGCCTGCTGTTTTCAATACTAAGCTAAATTACAGCTTTATTAATGCTCTTGCAAATCGCCGACTTCAGAAGGTGATTATTAACAGAGGATTGTTTATAATTAACTCCGCTGCGACAGCGTAGACAAAACCTCGTGCTTCTTCGGCGCAGATGACTGGGCGCCCATACGCGTAACCGAAATAGCGGCCGCATGACAAGCAAAGGTGGTAGACTCGATAATAGATTTTCCTTCGGCAAGTGAAACCGCCAGCGCCCCGTTAAAAACATCCCCGGCTGCTGTAGAATCCATAGCATCAACCTTTGTGGCAGGAACAATTGTAAAAACATCATTTTCCAAAACCACCGCGCCCTGCACCCCCAGGGTTATAATAATAATCTCCACACCCTTCCTGCGTATCTCCCATGCTGCGCTTTCGGCCGATCTCATATCCGTTACGATAATCCCGCTTAACATCTCCGCCTCTTTTCTGTTGGGCGTGATAATAGAAATATTATTTAGCAGCTCTTCCGATAATTCCTGGTAAGGCGCCGGGTTAAGAATAATTCTCACCCCCGCGGACGCCGCAACCGAGGCCGCATAATTCACAGAATCAATAGGTATCTCCAATTGCATTAAGATAATAGAGGCGGTCCTGATAACCTCCTTTGCTTTTTCCAGATCCGTTCTGCTTAATGATGCATTTGCCCCTAAAGCCACGGCAATGCAGTTTTCACCGTTCTTATCCACAGTGATCAACGCAACGCCCGAAGGATGCCTGGAATCAGAAAAAATATACCTGGTATCGATCCCCTCATTATTAAAAAGCTGGGCCGATTGTCGTCCGAAAATATCATTGCCGGTTTTCGCGATAAACACCACCCTGCCGCCCAGCCTTGAAGCAGCCACGGCCTGGTTTGCCCCCTTGCCTCCGGCATTCATAAAAAAATTACCACCAAGTATCGTCTCGCCTGGAGCAGGCAGATGATCAGCCTTAATTACCATGTCGGTATTCGAACTTCCAATTACAACAATCGCTGTACTCATAAGAATAATGCAGATAAATATAAATTTACTCTATCATGGCAAAAACCACCACCTTAATATTATTGATCAATTCTCTTACAAAGGGTGAAAAAAGGTATTTCAAGTTATACTCCTCTCTGCAGGCAGGAGCAAAGGACTACCTGACACTGTTTGGGTTGATAGAGACTCATATCGACCCGAAATCAATCCGGGCAGCCTATTCCAAAACCAAACCCCGCAGCTCATTCGAAGTCTCCCAGAAATACCTGTACAGGGTGATCACAGATTGTCTTTTGCATCTCCGAGCCGATCAGAATGTGGTAAACAAGCTGGTCACAGCCCTGTTGAAGACAAACATTCTTTTCGAAAAATCGCTGTACGAAGAGGGCTTCAGGCAACTGACGAAAATAATCGAAGCAGCCGGCAAGTATGAACTCCATTGGATTCAGCTTTGGGCCTGCAGGTCCGAATTGGTTCACTTATCCAACCTGAATTTTTACTCCTTATCGGAAACGGAACTTGAACAGAAACATCTGCGCATAACAGAATTACTAAGAAATGCCGGCAGTGGCCATCAGCTTACGTCTTTATACGAATCATTAAGGCACAGATTACTATATAAAGGAAACGTGCGGACGCTGCAGCAGAAGGAAGAACTTAATGATTTGCTGATGAGTGAAGTGAACATTGTTTCCAACTCCAAAGAAGAACAGGTCGAAAGCCAAAAAACACATCTACTCTTCCAGGCATACTACTTTATTACGATATCCAACTACCAGGCCGCGCTACAAACTTTTTACGAGCTGAATGAATTGCTCGAGCAACATAACTATTTGTGGGCGGATTCCCCGGTGGACTATCTGAATACACTCGAAGGGATTCTCGACAGCCTGCACACGATACGTCGATATAAAGAAATGCAGTATTTCCTTGAAAAGATCAGGAGCATAGAAATGCCGGCACTTTATCTTGAAGTAATGGCCCAGCGGGTACTGTTCAGGTTTGAACTGGTCGGACTACTCGATACAGGACGATTTGACAAAGCAGAGAAATTAATAGACACCTACGATGACCCGCTGATAAAAAAACTTCATCTTCTCGATACCAGCAAACAGGCAGACGTTTACCTCTACATCGCATTAATTTACATAGGCAAGAACGACATGTCGAGGGCTCATTATTATCTTAACAAGGTACTTCTCCAAAATAAACTATTCTATTCGCTCCCTATTTACAGGACATTCCGCCTGGTGCATTTACTTGTTCATTACGAACTGGGCAATCACAATTATTTAAGTTCTGAAACGCGATCAATCAAACGCGCCCTGGATATAAACAACAGCGACACCTATTCAATGGAAAAACTCATATTTAAATTCATAGAAAACCCCGAACTACTCAAATCATCCAGGTCCAAAACTGCTTTCCTGTCTAAACTAAGAGAAGATTTTTTTCATATCAAGGAAGATAAATACAGTATCCAGTTGCTGAAGGTCTTTGATTTTATCACATGGATCGAAGCCAAACTGGGAAGTAAAAACTTCGCGGCAATGCTTAGAGAGAAAACGACTGCTGAGACGACTTCATAATGCATTTCAGCCCAAAACTGGTTTAAGATTGTCTATTTTTCGTCGTTTTTAATCACATTTTAGCCCACATTTTCAATTTCATCACCGCTAGGAATCTCCATTTAATCTTATAACTGGCAATGTTTTCATTGTCCGATGAATTAATTTCATTTGGTCTACTAAAACTAACGATGCTATATGAACCAAATTACTTCGCTGCCAGCATGGCGGGGCCTGTGCTTTCTCATTCAACTACTGCTGCTGGTATTAGCCAACCAAAAAATAAGCGCAGGACCATCAGCAAATTTCAATTTCCATAACAATCCTGCTTACCAGGTCCAGGGTAAGATTACCGACTCAAAAACAGGGGATCCCCTGCAAGGGGCCACAATTGCTATCGATGGGAGCCGGAAAGCGGTAAGATCAGATTCTGCTGGTAACTTTTCCATAACTATTGAAAAGCAGAAGGCGGTTCTCCTAATCTCCCATTCCGGGTATACCACACAGAAAATACCGGTGGAAGATGACAAATTTCTGCAGATATCACTTGTTGAAGACGCTGCCAAACTCGATGAAGTGGTTGTCGTAGGATACAGCAGGCAGTCAAAAAACAAGATCACCGGATCGATCGCGACGGTAAATGGAGATGAGATCGTGAAAAGTAATGCGGGCGATCTCTCCAATTCCCTTGCCGGTCGCGTACCGGGCATTATTACCATGCAAAACAGCGCCGAGCCGGGTTCTGATGCGGCAGAAGTGCTGATTCGGGGAAGGGCCACCCTTAATGACAACGGACCGCTCGTTATGGTGGATGGCATACAAAGGGATTTTAATCAAATCGATCCAAACGAAATCCAGTCGATATCGGTGTTAAAGGATGCATCCGCAGTTGCGATCTATGGAGTAAGAGGCGGCAACGGCGTCATCCTCATCACTACCAAGAGAGGAAGCTCCGGCAAGCCCACGTTTAATTTTACTACCTACTACGGTTTTCAAAACCCCACCCAGGTTCCCAAATATTTAAACGCATACGACTATGCGAGATTATATAATGAGGCTCAGCACAATGACGACCCCACTGCGCCCGCACCCTATTCAGATGATGATCTTCAGAAATACAGGGACCATTCCGACCCATACGACCACCCTGATGTGGATTGGTTCAAGGAAGTGATTTCGCGCAACGCACCCCAGTCGCGCAATACCCTCTCCATTACCGGAGGTTCCGAGCGCATACGCTACTTTATGTTATTCGGCATGTACGACCAGGCGGGAATGTACAGTTCGGTAAACTTCAAAAAATACAATCTGAGGCTGAATGTGGATGCCGACATTACGAAGACAACTACTTTATCTGTTGGCGTTTTCGGTGGATTGCAAAGGAAGAGAGAGCCGGGCGTTCCGGATGCGTCCCGGCAGGGCGAAGGCCTCTACGCAGTGATCACTTATATTCCCAATAACGCTTTTCCCGTAAGAAATGAAGACGGCTCCCTGGGGTCTATCTGGGGACAAAGCCCGATCGGAGAGATTGAGGAATCAGGATACATCAGGAAAAATACGAATGATCTTCAATCGTCTTTTACCCTGAATCAAAAACTTGATTTTGTAACGCCCGGACTTTCGGCAAAGGTCGTTTACGCGAAAGACTTTGGGTATAATCATAATAAAAGCTGGTTGCTCTCTTATAAATCATACTCTCGTGCGGATGGGGAGCTGGAAGAACAACTGAACAGGTCAAGTCCGAATCTTACAGAAGAATTCGGCGAATATGACAACAGCACTTTCGAAACGCATATAAATTACAACCGCACCTTTGGCAAACACGAGGTTGGCGCCCTGGTTCTTTACAGCCAGTCTGAATTTTTCAACAATGGCTTCAGCGCGTTTCGCCGGGAATATATTACATCTGCAGTAGACCAGTTGTCCGCCGGCCCGGATGCAAATAAAGATAATGGCAGTAACGCGGCAGAAAGCGGAGTGGAGGGAGTGGTTGGAAGGTTTAATTATGCATTCGATCAGAAATACTTATTCGAAGCCAGTTTTGGTTACAACGGTTCGGATAATTTTCCTTCAAATAAAAGATATGGGTTCTTCCCTGCCGTAGCTGCGGGATGGGTTATTTCAAAAGAACCGTTTTTCGAAGGAGCCAGTTCTTTGGTCACCTATCTGAAATTGCGAGGTTCGTATGGCCAGGTGGGTAACGACAAGGTTGGAATAAGAAGGTTCTTGTATGTGCCGACCGTAAACTACTCCGATGGTTATGTCATTAACGGCTCTCCCGTGCAGGGAGTAGACCTGGGCGATCCGGCCAACCTGCTTGTGACCTGGGAAAAAGCAAAAAAGAGCAACATCGGAATCGATCTCGGTATTAAGGGTTCTTTATTATCAGCGAGGCTGGACGTCTTTTATGAACAGAGAAACAACATCCTGGGAACCAGAAACAGGTCGGTTCCGGGAACATATGGATTTACGCTACCGGTAGAAAATTTTGCAAAGGTCAATAACCGGGGCTTTGAGTTTGAAGTAAATCATAATGGAAACATCGGGTCATTCAGTTATTCACTTGGTTTTAATGTAACGCATGCAAGAAACAAGGTGGTATTTATTGATGAGCCATCAAATATCCCCGCATACCGTCAGCAAACAGGAAAACCCCTGGGTCAGTTCTTTGGATACATAGCTGAGGGATTTTATAATGACGAAGCAGACCTGCATTCATGGGCACAGATTCCCGGCGTGGAACCACAACCTGGGGATATTAAATACAAGGATCTTAATGGCGATGGTTTTATTGATGAAGATGACATAACAGCGATTGGAAAATCGGACATGCCCGAAAATGTCTACGGCTTTAATATCGCCGCAAATTACAAGGGTTTCGATTTAAGCGCGCTGCTCCAGGGTGCAACCGGTTATACGGTAGAATTTAAGGATGGTATTCTGGAATTTATCTATAACAGTCAGGCCTGGGAACATCACCTCGACCGGTGGACACCTGAAAATCACAATGCCTCTTACCCACGGCTCTCGCTTGGTCAGTTTAACTACAAGCAGGAGAGTTCAACCTTCTGGGCGAAAAACGCGGGATATCTACGTTTAAAAAATATAGAACTCGGGTACACGATCCCGACACGGATATTTCCGAAGAGTTCCATCAGCAAATTGCGCGCATATATCACAGCATCAAATCTGTTTACACTAAGCAGGGTTAAATATTTTGATCCGGAAGCACCGTCGGGTTTTCCATTGTTCTATCCCCAGCAGAAAGGATTTTTCGGGGGCATTAATGTAACCTTTTAGTAACCAGAAGAAAACAGAGTTATGAAAATCAGAAATGTATACCTCATTATTATAGGTTTCTCCATCGCGCTGATGGCCTGTAGAAAGAATGTGCTGGATAAGAAACCATTGGATGTTCTCACAGAAGAAAATGTTTGGACCGATGTAAATCTTGGCCGTGCATACGTCAATCAGCTGTATGCGAGTTTACCAGGTGGAATTGAAAGAGACCTGGACGGAGCCACTGAAATTGAAGATGGAAATAAACAAAGCACCCGCACTTATGCTGTGGGTGAAGTGACAGCAGTAAACTCACCGTTTTCGTCTTCATGGGAAACCTATTCGGTCATTGCCAGAATTAACAAGTTTCTCGAAAATTTTAATCCGCCTGATGCAGAACAGGAAGAAATTGATGGACTTAAGGGTGAGGCCCTCTTTCTAAGAGCTTTCTTTTATCGCGAATTGAATGATCTGTTCGGCGGTGTGCCGATTGTCGAAAAAGTACAGTCACTCGATGAAGATTTAGTCGTAAGCAGAAGTACCTATGATGATTGTGTTGAATTCATACTCACCGATCTCGACCAAGCTGCGGAATTCCTCCCTGATCCCGCAGATGCCGAAGTAGGAAGAGCGAATAAAGGAGCTGCACTCGCGTTGAAATCGCGCGTTTTATTATACGCAGCAAGTCCTTTACATAATCCGGGCAATGACCCCGCCAAATGGCAGCGGGCATCCGACGCAGCACTGGCGGTGATTGATGGGGGGTTCGGATATGCATTGTACCCAAATTATAATGAACTATTTCTCAATGATAACAATGAAGAAGTAATCTTCGATATACAGTACCAGTTCCCTTTCCGTACAACATCAAATGATTATACATTAAACCCGCAGGGATTAAATGGCGCATTTGGAAATTCAAGACCCACGCAGAATTTGGTCGACAGGTACGAAATGGCGAATGGAAAACAGATAACAGATCCCACTTCGGGCTATGATCCCAATAATCCTTACGAGAACAGGGACGAAAGATTTTATGGCACCGTTTTGTACAATGGCGTGGAATGGAGAGGAATTGAAATAGAAACATTTTTCGACGGTGCCTTCGGGCCCGGTGTCAACGACACTTATAGCACTGGTGCTCACATGACGGGATACTATCTACGGAAATTCCTCAACCAGAATGAAGACACAAACCCGATCATCTTCCAGGACAACCGCGCGGACCAGAACTGGATATTAATACGCTACGCAGAAATCCTGCTTAATTATGCCGAGGCCCAGCTTGCATTGGGAAATGAAAATACAGCGCGGGAATATATCAACATGGTCAGAGCAAGGGCTAATCAGCCCGATCTTCCTGCATCAGTTACAGGAGCCGCACTGCAGGAACGTTATGTAAATGAAAGAACCATTGAACTTGCATTCGAGGAACAGCATTATTTTGATATCCGCAGATGGAAACTTGCTCCTGAGTTACATGCCGGTACCATTTATAAGATGGAGATAGAAAACGACAACGGAAACTTCATCTATAGTATCGGTGAAATGGAAGAGCGTATATGGAACGACTCATACTATTATCTGCCAATTCCACAGGAAGAGATCGACAAAAATGAAAATCTGAGTCAGAATGAAGGATATTAACAAAGGAAAAATACTTGTTGTCGGGAGCTCCAATACAGACATGGTTATACAGGCAAACCACCTGCCCGGACCCGGAGAAACGATTTTAGGAACTAGCTTTTTTATGAATCCAGGAGGAAAGGGTGCAAACCAGGCAGTTGCAGCAGTAAGACTTGGTGGCGAGGTGAGTTTTATATGTAAAACAGGGAACGATATTTTTGGAAAGCAATCAAAGACCTTGTTCGAACAGGAAGGAATAAATACTTCAAATTTATTTTCTGATACTTCTCATCCTTCCGGGGTTGCGCTGATAACAGTCGATAAAAATGCAGAGAACTGTATTGTTGTTGCTTCGGGGGCAAATGCCACCCTAAGCCGGGGGGATCTGATGAAATGTACAGCAGCATTTGAAGAGGCCACCATTATTCTCATGCAACTGGAAATTCCGCTGGAAACTGTTGATTATGTAGCAGAAACAGCGGCCGCAAACAAAATAAAGGTAATTCTTAATCCCGCCCCCGCCTGTGAACTTCCGGATACGCTGCTGAGTAATATCAGCATCATTACTCCAAATGAAACCGAGGCAGAAATGTTAAGCGGCATAAAGGTGGATAGTATCGAATCTGCGGAAAAGGCTGCCCGGGCAATACAGGCAAGAGGGGTAAAAACAGTAATTATTACCATGGGCAGCAATGGCGCATTTGTGCTGGACGAAGCAAGGTTTGCACATATTGCAGGCTATAGGGTCAATGCTGTTGACACCACTGCCGCAGGGGATGTATTCAATGGCGCACTGGCGGTAGCACTTGCCGAGGAAAAAAGTGTGATGGAGGCTACAGCATTTGCCTGCAATGCCGCAGCTATTTCAGTAACGAGACTTGGCGCACAGTCCTCTGCACCTTATAAAAAAGAATTGGAAACATTTTTTGCAATCACAACCTAAACCAAACACATAAATAGTCATCATGAAAAAATCGTTACTGCTTCTTCTTCTTTCCGTTTGTTTGAGCTGTATTGCCTTCAGTCAAAAAACACTCACGCTAACAAAGGAACAGATAAAGGATAAAATAAAAGGGGGATGGGCTGGTCAAACGATTGGTGTCACGTTCGGGGGGCCATATGAGTTCAGGTTTAATGGCACATACATCCAGGATTACCAGCCATTATTATGGTACGATGGGTATTTGAAAAACACCATGCTGAATAATCCTGGTCTTTATGATGATCTATATATGGACCTGACCTTTGTCGATGTATTTGAAAAATACGGACTTGACGCCCCTGTCGATTCATTTGCCAATGCCTTCGCCAATGCGGGTTACATGTTGTGGCACGCCAACCAGGCTGCCCGTTATAATATACTTAACGGCATTAAGGCGCCCGCCTCGGGAAGTTGGCAGCATAATCCGCATGCAGATGACATCGATTACCAGATAGAAGCGGACTATGCAGGATTGATGAGTCCGGGTATGCCAAACGCCGCCTCTGCTATAAGCGACAAAATCGGACATATCATGAATTACGGAGACGGATGGTATGGTGGGGTATTTATCGGAGCCATGTATTCCCTCTCATTTACTTCCAATGATCTTAACTACATTGTAACAGAAGCGTTGAAAACTATTCCAAAACAATCCACTTTTTATCAATGCATCAATGACGTGATTGGCTGGCACAGGAAATATCCTTTAGACTGGCACCAGACCTGGTTTGAGATACAAAAGAAATGGTCGGAAGACAAGGCCTGCGCAGAAGGAATATTCAGGCCGTTTAATATCGATGCCAAAGTAAATTCGGCTTATGTGGTATTAGGTTTATTATATGGAAAGGGTGATTTCTCCAAAACACTGGAACTGTGCACGCGTGCGGGACAGGACGCCGATTGTAACCCCTCTTCGGCAGGCGGTATATTAGGAACTATTCTTGGTTACGACAAGATACCTGGTTATTGGAAAATGGGTCTTAAGGAAGCAGAAGACATAGACTTTAAGTACACGACGATATCACTGAACAAAGTATATGATATTGGTTTCAAGCATGCATTGCAAAACCTCGAAAGGAACGGTATAAAAACAAACGGCGACAAAGTGACCATTCCACTACAAGTTCCCAATCCCGTTCGACTCGAACAATCATTTCCAAATTTATATCCGGTTAATTCTGTCAGGTTGGACAAAGACGATCTCAAAGAATTGGCTTTCGAATTTGAAGGAACAGGTTTTATTATGATGGGAGAAGCCGAAAGAAAAGACGAGGAAAAAACAGAATATATTTTTGAAGTGGAGCTTTATGTTGACGGACAAAAGGTTGAAACCGCCAAAATACCTACCAATTATACGACCCGGCGTTATGAATTATTCTGGAAATATGAGCTGCCCAATAAGAAACATACTGTAAGTGTCAAGCTGCTGAATCCCGACCAGCGTTATGCATTCAATTGCTCAGGTTATATTGTTTTTTCTGACAAGCCGGTGGCTAATGGTTTTCAATCACAAAAATAACAACAGCATTATATGTTTATTGTTCAAAGCTACCCGCTTGCCATAGTATTTTGTTTTATAACGATGCTTTGCTGGGGCTCCTGGGCGAACACCCAAAAGCTCGCGGCAAAATCATGGAGGTTTGAATTATTCTATTGGGACTATGTGATCGGCATCTTACTATTCTCGATTATTTCCGCTTTTACCCTGGGTTCAACGGGGGAACAGGGACGTTCCTTTATCGACGATCTGAAGCAGGCCGATGGAGCCAATATCGGCAGCGCTCTTTTGGGTGGTTTGATATTTAATGCGGCTAATATCTTATTGTCTGCGGCAATTGCGATTGCCGGGATGGCGGTTGCGTTTCCTATTGGTATCGGGCTGGCGCTGGTGCTGGGTGTTGTACTAAATTATGCAGAGTCCCAGAAAGGTGATCCTGTGTTGTTGTTTGGTGGCGTCGCGTTGATTGCAGTGGCTATTATTCTCAATGCGACGGCTTATAGAAAAGCGAGTACTTCCGTTAACAGGGTTTCTTCGAAAGGCATTGTGCTTTCGCTGGTTGCGGGTTTGCTAATGTCTTTTTTTTACAGGTTCATTGCGGCGGCGATGGATCTTGAAAACTTCGAACAACCCGCTGAAGGTAAAATGACACCCTATACTGCGGTCTTCATATTTTCAGTTGGGATATTCCTGAGCAATTTCTTATTTAATACCATTTTGATCAGGAAGCCCATTTCGGGTGAGCCGACCAGCTATCGCGAATACTTTGCCGGGAATTTTAAAACACACATGACGGGAATATTAGGAGGCCTGATATGGGGGCTTGGCAATTCGTTTAACTTGATTGCAGCTGGTAAGGCGGGGCCGGCCATTTCGTATGGCCTTGGCCAGGGCGCTACACTGATAGCCGCATTGTGGGGAGTATTTATCTGGAAGGAATTCCGTAACGCCCCCAAACAAACAAACGCCTACATCACAGCCATGTTCCTGTTTTTCATTGCCGGTCTTGGGATGCTCATCTATGCAGGAGAATAGCGATTATGATCCACCCCTTGGGAGTTTTGTTTTTTTGTTCATGGTAATTACCGTTGAGATCAGTACGATGATCAGCACCACGGGTATGGCCAGGTAATAAAAAAGTCCTGCGTGTTGTTCTGCTGCAGCCTGAACCTGGCTGCTACCTACCTGATACTTGGGAATTATTTCCTGAAACAGGTATGCCTGGGCTGCTGTTATTATACAAATCAATCCCAGCATAATAAAACTGTGCTTCACCGTAAACCTGAACAGTTGCGATTCTTTACCGATAAGATTGCCTGCCGCGGCTGCAACAGCGATCGACTGGGGAGATATCATTTTGCCAACCACACCACCTGATGTGTTTGCACCTATGGCCACTACAGGATCCACACCGATCGATTCTGCAGTTGCGGTTTGAAGTTTGCCAAAAAGCGCATTTGAAGAAGTGTCCGATCCGGTAATAAATACCCCGAGCCAGCCAAGCAAGGGGGAAAAGAGTGGAAACAATATTCCGGTTTTGGCCAGCGCTTCGGCCATGGTGATTGAAATTCCCGAATTGTTGACAATGTAGGCGAAGGCCAGAACAGAAGATATGGAGATGATCGGAAATTTCAACTGTTGAAGCGTGTTCAAAAAAATGCGCGCGCCTTCCCGGTACCGTAATCCCACCAGCGGTATCGTTATGAGTGTCGAAATAAATATCGCAGTGCCCGCGGCCGACAGATAATTCAATTTAAATGTTTGAGGCAATACCATCTTCTCTGTGTTTTCGATGGCGTTATGAAGCCAGGGGATTTCAAATTTTAGTGATCCAATCCCGTCCAGCGCCGTTTTTACCGGTTGAAGCCCCCAGCAAAGAATCACAATCGTTAAAATAATATAGGGAGCCCAGGCTTTCAGAATCTGTCCGTTTGAATAAGTACCGGCAGGCGTAAATGAAGGAACAGGTTCATCATGAAATCTCCAGATATTTTTTGGTTTCCAGAATCGCAGCAATACCATCAGGCACACAATGGAAGCAATGCCCGCAATTACATCAGGCAACATCGGGCCGAGATAGTTGGCCGAGAACCATTGGAAGAAGGCAAAAGAAAATCCTGATACTAAAACAGCGGGCAACACTTCTTTGGTTTTTTGAAAACCCGACATCAGCACAACGAGGTAAAATGGTAAAATAGCCGACAATATTGGCAGGGTTCTACCCACCATCTGAGAAATGGCCAGTTCGGGAATTCCCGTTACCTGCGAGGCCACCACAATGGGTATGCCCACGCTTCCGAATGCCACAGGAGCCGTGTTTGCGATAAGACAAATTCCCGCCGCGTACAATGGATTGAAACCAAGACCTACCAGCATGGCAGCTGTGATGGCAACGGGTGTTCCGAACCCGGAAGTACCCTCCAGAAAAGCGCCGAAAGAAAAGGCGATCAACAGTGCCTGCAGTCTTCTGTCGGAAGTAATTGAACTCATAAAATGCCTTATGATCTCAAATTGTCCGCTTTTAATCGTAATGTTAAAAAGAAACACCGCGCTGATTACAATCCAGCAGATGGGGAACAGTCCGTATATCACTCCATGCATAGCCGACACCGCAGCAAGGCCTGCAGGCATGCCGTAAACGACTATCGCTATTACCATAGCGATTACCGCGGCCAGCAGGCTGGCCAGGTAACCTTTCATTTTCTTCACTATCAGTGCCCAGAAAATGAATATAACGGGCAGCACCGCCACCATTGCAGACAGTACAAGATTATTCAACGGATCAACTACCTGAGTCCATGGCATAGGCAAGCTTTTAAGCAATTTTAAATGGCGCAATGAATGGTTTCACGCAAGACGCATTTCACGCAAATACGCAAAGAAAGCGCAAAGAGATACGTATTCTTTCAATTGCGCCTTTGCGGCCGCCAGGCTTTGCGCCGTTGCGTGAGGCCCTGATGCAAAGACGCAACAAAAAAAGCCCCGCATCAGCGGGGCTCTTATCAACCTAAAAAATCAAACTTAATACCCAGGATTGTTTGGCAACACATTCGGATTCACGTCGAACTCCTGCTTGGGCACGGGGATCAGCAGGTTCTTCTCGGCGAAAGTTCCACCGATGGTCCTCGTATGCCCCACGAAGTCGTCGAAGTTACCGCTGACGTCATTGCGAACCTTCCTCGTCCGCACGATATCAAACCACATTTTGTTTTCGAAAGCCAGCTCAAAATATCTTTGCGACCAAACTTCCTGTTCAAAGGCATCCTGGCTCAAAGCCCCGATGGGTGCCAGGTTGGCGCGATCGCGGATCTGGTTCACATAATCCACAGCCTTAGCATTCGGTGCACCCTCGGCTCTGTTCGAAGCCTCGGCATACATCAGCATCACATCTGCCAGCCTGTAGATGGTATAATTCAAATCCGACTTTGCGGTTTCGGTCACCGCATTTACATCAAAATACTTATAGATGTATTTATGATCAAAAGTCTTCAGACCGGAACCATTGATGGCTGGATACTCGGAGAAATAAAATTGTTTTTCCTCCACGCGTTTGTCGCCGGCGGGATAAGAAGCGATAAAGTCATTGGTAGGCCACACGGAGCCATACTCATCGGAATACTTCGAAATGCCGGAGAAGTTGGGGATCGTCAGCGCGGTAAGCGGGTTATTCACATTCTCTGTAGCCGCATACTGGACCTGCAAGATAAACTCCCCGGTATTCTTATTCGCCGGATCGATCATGTCCTTGTACTCATCAAACAGCGTAAATCCGCCGTCTTCAACTACCTCGAGTGAACGTTTGGCAGATTCTGCATAGGCCGCTTCGCCGCCATTAATGGCCTGGCCGGCATAGGTCAGATACACATCTGCGAGCAAAGACTTCACAGCGCCCATGCCCACGCGGCCGGCAGGATCCGACCAAGGCAAAGTAGATCCCTCAGCGGCCAGCAGGTCGGGGATGATTATCTGGTCGTAAATGGTCTTGGCATCGGTACGTGCGGGCTTAATGCTGTCGAGATTTGTCACCACTCCAGTTACCATTGGCACCGCTCCATAGAGGCGGACGAGATCGAAATAAAACAATGCCCTTAGCGTATGCGCTTCTGCGAGCATGTTGTTGCGTACATCATCGGTTAGTCCCACTGCTTCGATCTTTGGTATAGACGACAGCGCGAGATTGGCCGCGCCAATACCCTGGTACATCTGACGCCACCAGGTGTCTACATAGAATGAAGTTGGACCGTACGTGAGGGTCTGATAATTCACGTAACCGGTTTGACCGAGATCTGAATTGGCCTTGCCCGTAAGAAACTCCAGCAGGTTATACGTGTTACCTCCGTATGATCCGTCCTGCCCGTTGAGCAGGCCATGCAGCCTTTCGTAAGGTGCATCCGCAAAGGCGCGTGCATCCTTCAGACTGGTCGCCACGGTTTCCGGCGTCAGGAAGGTCTGGGGATCTTCCTCCAGGAATTTTGTGCAGGAGCTTCCCAGGATCATCAGGGCCAGCGCTGTATATTTTAATGATTTCATGTGTTTGTTTTTTAGATTTTCCGCGGATGATTAAAATGTGACGTTCAGTCCAACGTTCCAGGTCCTTGGTCTCGGATATGAGAAGAAGTCGAGGTTCTGCGAGAAGTTCGAGTTCTGACCATAAGTAGACAGGAAGGTGTCCACCTCAGGATCATATCCGCTGTAGTCCGTGATCACAAACAGGTTCTGCACACTCACATAGATCCGAGCCTTGTTCGCCCTCACGCGGTTCACCATATTCTTTCCGAAATTATATCCGAGGATGAAGTTCGACCCGCGGATGAACGATCCGTCTTCCACCCACCAGGTGTCGAAATGCGAATCCTGCGCATACTTGTAATTGCGTACCTGCGAGATCATCGTATTCTGATTATCTGGTCTCCAGCCATTCAGCACGGTGGTAAGACTGTTGGAAATCGTCTGCCTGTCTTCTACGGAGTGCTTGTAGTTGGCGCCCACATTCACACCCTGCACAAAGCGGATGTCGAACTCAAAGTCGAAATTACCCAGAATAAACTTGCTGTTGATGGTTCCTGTCCACTTCGGATAGGCCCTGCCGATGATGCTGTAGTAATTGCTTCCGTCTTCATTATAGATATACTTACGGTCACCCACATGTAAACCATGCTCGGCAGCTTCGGCGGCTTCCTTGTCGCTGTAAGTACCCGTACGCGTCATACCATAGAATGATCCCAGGGGTTCGCCCACACGAATCACATAGTTCTGACCGAGGAAATTTGGACCAGGGAAGATGTCCGCATTGCCTTCGTTCAACTCCAGCACGGTGTTCTTATTCGAAGCAAAGAGGAAGGTAGAGGTCCAGGTGAAATTGGAATTCTTGATGTTCACTGTGTTTATTCCCACCTCAATACCGGAGTTGCGCACCTTGCCAACGTTTCTTGTTACGTTGGAATTGCTCTGCCCGTTCGACCAGGCGATCGGCGCCTGCAGCAGCAGGTCGCGGGTTACGCGGTTGTAGTAGTCGATTTCGGCATTGATGCGTCCATTGAACAGACTGAATTCCAGACCCGCATCTGCCTGCCAGGATTTCTCCCATTTCAGGTTGGGATTGCCCACATACTGTGGAAAGAAGATGGTATTGAGCGCGCCACCAATTGGCGTAGTGCCGGGTTGGATTTGTGCCAGCGACTGGTAGTTACCAATCTCCTGATTACCCACCGCACCATAACTCGCACGAAGCTTCACATTGCTGAACAGTTCGCTGCTCTTCAGGAAGTCTTCCTCAGACAACCTCCATGCAGCACCCACGGCCGGGAAGAAGTCGTACTGCTGGTTGGAACCCAGCCTTGAGGAACCATCATAACGGCCGGAAGCGGTGAAGTTAAACTTGCCATTCAGGTCGTAGAGCACACGGGCATAGTAAGAGTTGAGCGTGCTCTGCCCAAAACCACTCTGCGCCTGGCTCTTCAATGCGCCGGCCTGTAGGTAGTTGTACTGCAAGAGATCATCCGTGAAATCCTGCGCTTCCACAAAGGAGTTCCGGCTCACCTGTTTCTGCCATGAGGCGCCCGCCAATACGGTAATCTGAGAATTAGACCCCACTTCGTGTTTCCACGTTAGGTAGTTTTCTGTTTGCCAGTAGTTGAACAGATTGTTTCGGATCTGGGCCACACCGCCCTGATCCTGTGAAAGGTGGGGCAGGTCGGTGGCAGAATAGAAGTTGCTGTTGTAGTTCGCGGTAGTGAAACCGAAGTCGGTTTTGAAATCGAGCTCCTTGCTGAAAATGAAGTCGAGGTACACATTGCCCAGTCCTGCTGTCAGATTGTTGAGTGTGTAACGGTTCTGTGAAATGTGAACTGGGTTGGGACCGCCTTCAAGACCAGCGATGTCGAAGTTACCGGCCCAGGTGCCGTCGGGATACTTCACCGGTACTATGGGCACTTCTTCCGAAACCATTCGTGGAACGTTTAATGCGCCATTGGCATCGGAAACCACACGCTGTGTGGTCTTGATGATGTTTACCGCACCTCCTATCTTCAGCCAGTTGGTCACATCATTGTCCATCGTAAACCTCGCATTGTATCTTTTGAACCAGGAGTTGATCATCAGACCGTTCTGATCCTGATAGCCAGCGCTAAGGCTGTACAAAGACCGATCGCTGCCACCCTGCAGGTTCAGATTATGGCTATGGGATACGGCGGGCTTGTAGGTTTCATCCTCCCAATTGGTATTGTAGAGCGGCCGGTCGTTCTCATCAAAGAGCAAGGGCAGGCTCTCATGATTCAGCTGAACCGGAGGAACCTGTTCAACCCCACCCGGATCGAAGTTTTTGCCATTGGCATACGACTCGTTGTAGATGTCAACAAATTGTTGCGCATTCAGCGTTGGCATGCGACGGGTCAGTTCAACCACGTTCACATTGGCATCATAGCTGAGCCTGGTCTGGTTGCGAATGCCGCGTTTGGTAGTGACGATGATCACCCCGTTGGCGCCGCGCGCACCGAAGATGGAAGTAGCGGCTGCATCCTTCAGCACTTCGAGAGAGGCTACGTCGTTCGGGTTAATCGTATTCACATCAACGCCGATAACACCATCGACTACATAAGTAGGATCGAGGCTGGAGTTGATGGAACCAATACCACGCACGCGCACCTTAGCGCCAGCACCGGGCGCATTTGAGTTGATGCTGACTTCCACACCCGCAATCCTACCCTGTAGCGCCTGTGTGATGTTGACCACCGGTCTGTCGGTAATCTGCTCGGCCTTGATGGATCCCACAGCTCCGGTCAGTTCCGACTTCCGCGCCGTACCATAACCGATCACCACCACATCATTCAATGTGTTGGATATTTCTGTCAGCGACACGGTGAGTGAGTTCTGACCGCTCACCGACAAGGTCTGCGGTGTGAAACCAGTGTAGGAAAATACAAGCCTCGCCTTGTTGCCAGGCACGTTGACTCTGAAATTGCCCATGGTATCCGTTACGGTGCCCTGGGAAGTGCCGAGGACGGTCACGCTCACATTTGACAGCGGAGTATTGTCCCTCGAGTTCGTTACTCTTCCGGTCACCGTTTGCTGGGCAATAGCCGCCACGGCAAGGAAGGACGAAAAAATGGTGATGATTAAATTTCTTAACATAATCGTAGGTAGTTTTTAAACGGCAGTATTGAAAATGGATAATCTCCGGTTCCGGTTCGGAAACGGGTATGCGGAATCATTAAGGAGGTTTGGAAGGCACCTGACAGCGCGTAGATTGTTGCAGACAGTTTTGTCCCGGACATCGGCAGAAAGTCGACATAGCAGTTCGTTTTTTTTAAACGTTCAGGGCGGGGGGTCCTGATCTATAGCCTGGGCCTTCGGGGGTCATATTCAACGAGAGGTTTCAAACAATTTCGCCTCTCATTCTAATATGTCACAATGTTAGAACATTTAACATATTCAAACGTTATTTTTTTTTGGTGACTTTCGTAAATCGGACTCCATGAAACAGGTGCAATGAAAGCCTCAGAACCAGCATCGGTGCTGATTCTCCGGGTTTTAGCAGACTTATAAAACTTTTTAAAGTAGCGTCAAAAGCGAATAGTGACCGGTGGTGGGGTGAGCGCCACTTAAACGATTGAGCAAGGGATGGATATCCGATAGATATCTGATCAAATTCCTATCGGCTTTCAATCACTATCTCGTCTTCCTGACTTCCAGCTTTATGGTCAAAGGTCAGGCTGCCTCGAGGGTTGGTTTTGACGCGTTGCAATAATTGCTTATTCACCATCACCGCATACCCGTGATTCGGTTTAAGCCCGTGAACCTGGCAGGTGGTCAATTGAGTTGAAGAGGAACCCGTTGATGTTTGCGTCCATGCTACACTGTTTTCATCATAATGTTTTACAGTCATCGCCAGTGTGGTTTTTGCAGGAGCCTTTACTTCGATGGCGGCCCGATCACTGCTTCCATTGAAAAATGAACAGTTGTTGAGAGATACGTAAAAACCAAAATCCCGCGCAGCAGTAATCTTGAATTGGCCGTTTGAGATGGCGTACCGGTTCATGGCCAGATCGATCGACAAAGCCTGACCCCTGAACTGGTATTTCACATTTGTGCCCGCGAGTTCAGGCGTTATATGCGGATCCAGGACGAAACGATTGTGCATAGGATTGATGCCATAGACCCCCTGGTAGAGGCCAACAACTGAACTGCAGTTGCCGGACAGAATATCGTCGCCCAGCCCATCCTGTTTCGTCCGGCCATAGCGCTGGAAGGCAAGACCATCTTTTGCATACTGCGTCAGCACATTCTTTATGTATTTCACGGCAAGCTCGGGCTTGTAGGCAGCATAGGCCTTCACACCCATCGCGCCCCATGATAAAAACAGATCACCATTCTCATAATTGGGAAATGGAAACTGCCAGTCGTTGCCCTCGCCTGCACTGTACGTATACATGCAGAGCGGCCAGAAGAAAAGTTTTTCTTTCTGCATCTGTGTTTCAATCCGGTCCAGTATTGTTTTGGTACGATTTGAATCTTCACAGATCCCATAGCCGATGGCCATGAAGTTGACCGGCGTAACCATGTTTCTGCCATGGATGGATCCATCTTTGTCGCGCCAGTGGACATAGCATTTGTTCTCCTCGTCCCAAAAACCTCCTGCACTGATTGGCTTGTTGAAATTTACTTTCAGTTTTGCCGCAAAATCTGAATACAGTTTTTCTTTGACCCCGTCCCCGAGTTGTCTTTCCACATCCGCCCACAGGATCAGCGCATGATAGAGCTTGGCGTTAACAAAGGCGTTCTCATATGCCGCCCAGATGATGTCGATCCAGTCGCTGCCTCTTTTTTGTTTATGGCTGTCGGTGATCATCTCCACCAGCCCATTACTGTTGTCATCTCTCCTAAGTAACCAGTCAAGTGCCTTCTCACAGGACCCCTTATGCGTTTTCAGCCATGCCTTGTTTCCGGTCTGGTTGTACAATTCCACCACATTGGTTACCAGGTCGGGATTGGCATCGAGCAGATAACCCCATTGCGCCTCATAAAAACCCTTGTCGGTCACCTCACCCGGCATCATGTCTTCATTGGAGTAGGCCCAGCGCGGCCATACCCTGCCATCGGGTTTGATGGCATTGTCGCGATAATAATCCAGGCAATCCTGATATCCATTCAAATAATTGCTGTCATTGATCGCGAGGCCAAACTGTGCGATGTATTGTTCATGCAGACAGATCGGCCCATATGGTGTGTGCCAACTGTTGCCGCCAAAATGTTTCTTGTCGATCACGCCGATCCAACACCGCGCTAACCTGGTCCTGGTTGATGCCGGTAAATTTTCCGCGTCCAAACTTTTTGTTGAAATCAAAATAAGCAAGGTTGATGCTTTGTTTGCTGCTTCCCGCTTTCATTTCAAATGGCGCCCATACATCCGTGCGGTCGCGGACGTAGCGCCTGCGGTGCGTGCCCGAGTCAAAGCGGGGAATCATTTCTTCCGGTGACACCGCGATGCGGTAACTCAGCGCGTCCTGGGCCGTGCGGCTGTATGTCATCGCCACTTCCCTGCCAGGTGCATCAACCCTTATTTCTAAACCATTGCCGGTTTTACTGTTCCAGAATTGCGAGAAATCGGTGTGCACTCCGTAGGTGTCCAGTTTTTTATTAAAGAGATAGAACCAGGCCAGTCCGCCATAGCCCTGGTAGGCGCCTTCCCAAGTGCTGATCTTGCTGAACATAAAAGCAGGCAGGGCCACCTGGTCGGCGGTGATGTTCTTCGACAGGGTTCGTTCAATATCAAAACGGAGATCCTTACTGGTCACTGTGAATTTCCAGGTTTCTTTTACGGTGAGTTCATTATCGCCATAGCTGATACGTGTCAGGGTTGCCGTATTACCGGAAATGTTCAGCACGGGAGCTGTTGACAGATGCAAACTGGTATAGGTCGCGTCCTTTGTTTTGATCATGGAGTAAATGCCACTGTCGTCTTCCAGTACCTGCTCGCCGTTTACGGCCAGCAAGGAGACCCTCGCTTTGTCCTTGTAGTCGAGAGTGATTTTGATTTTCTGATTGCTGATTATTGCCTGCTTGCTATTTGCGTCAATTTGAATATTCTGGCCCAGGGAATTGCTGATGCATCCCAGTATTAAGACAGAAACAAATAAAAAATAACACCTTTTCGGATTAATCATAGATCAAACAATTTCAGGATGCCTGGTAAATTAATGGATTCTGCACATCATCATTTAGCAGGTCTCCAACCTTCAATCTCGCCACCTGTTCATCTGTCAGAATATTCTTAATGCCATTGAAGGCTGCCCCGTCGGGCATAAAGGCGCAGGTCATAGCGCGTCTGTAACCGTTAGTCATATTGGCTCCGGCTCCATGGATGGTCAACCCATTGTGAAAGGAGCAGCTGCCGGCTTTCATGGGAACCGCCACAGACTTTGAGTTCCTGAACTGTGGATAAAACTCGAAGATGGCATCCATGTTTTTGCCGATGCCCGGATTTTCAAAAGTAGTGCTGTGAAAAGAACCAGGTAAAAAATACAGGCAGCCATTCTCATAGGTGGCATCATCCAGCGCTACCCAGATGGATAAGGCGCGCTTATCGCTGAACGACCAGAATGGCGTGTCTAGATGCCAGGAAGTGGGATTGGCCCAGGGCCGCTTGATCAGGGCCTGGTCATGCCAGATGCGAGTGCCGGTCCATCCGGCCAGGGTGGCCACCATCTTTCCCAAGGCCTGATCAACCATAATTTTTTTTATCTTTTCATTGGTTTGCCAGAGGTTGAGCATCTGGTCAAATACCTTTCCATAGTAGTCACTGTCTTTATTGATCCCGTCGTCGTCGCCCACCTTTGTATCACCATAGGGCAGTTTTCTTCCTCCCCTTTCTTCGATGGCTTCTGTAACGGCCCGTTGCCAGAAGTCCAACTCCTGGGGGCTAAGGAAATTTTCCACCAGCAGGTAGCCATCCTTTTGGTATTTAGCTATCTGCTCTGCTGTAAGCGAACTATTCATGCGATAAAGTTTGAAAAAATTACTTTAATAATTACCTGCCGCCTGATACGCGATCATCGGCAGGTAATGTTGTTGTATGCTATCATCTGCAGCAGGGGCTCTTTCCGCGTTCTCTCAATAACCTGGGTTTTGCGTAAGCTGGTTGTTGATCTGTATTTCCCGGGAAGGGATCGGATAAACGAATTTCTCTTCGGTGACATTGAAGGACGCGGGTAACAGCCAGCCATAGAGTGCTTTTAATCTATCCCCCTTTGCCGTGATCAATTCTATTGCCTTGCCGATCCTGATGAGGTCCGTCCAGCGGTGATTTTCAAAAGCAAGCTCGTGGCGCATTTCATCAGCGACATTGTCGGCAGTCGCCTCTGCGGCTGCCGACAGACCAGCACGCGCCCTAACCTGGTTGAGATAGGGCAGGGCCTCGCCGGCTTTGCCTTCGGTTACCAGACATTCGGCCAGCAATAACAATGCGCCCGAATATCGGAAGATAGGAAAATTGTCCGGCGTGTTGAACTCAACGTCATAGGGCGGATGGAAGTATTTCTTTATCATGTAGAAATAGGTCAGTCCGGGTGTGGGTGTGTATCCTACGGGGCTCTTCATGCCGGTGGCGGTGAAATCTTCCACG